>ENA-OURN01000007-OURN01000007.1-human-gut-metagenome-genome-assembly--contig:-NODE-7-length-164547-cov-122.591_pt1 | contig 164547 bp, 129 predicted proteins | sample MGYA00242099_ERZ508987 | MGnify/ENA primary metagenome ERZ508987 (study PRJEB26280, sample SAMEA2531405) | human gut metagenome | biome: human gut; feature: human-associated habitat; material: faeces... | reverse complement strand
CAAGATGGAATGTTTTTACTATTGTAAACATACTGTTTTTCAGTTAATTATAAATACGTAAAAGGTGGAGTCCACCAAATTGGTCACTTTTGCTGCTGCTTGTTCACAAGTCCACGAAGAAATTCGATTTCCTGTTCTTGCCTTGCTGTCAGCTTGTCTTTTTCCGCAAGCAGTTGTGTCAATGCTTCTATCTTTTGCTCTAATGCCGTTATTTTGCCCTCTGTGGCGTTTATCGTCTGCGTGCCTTGATAGTTATCGCCGCTGATGACGTTTTGCGACACAGGGCTTGAATTTGCGTCGAGCATCTGGTTGAAGGCAGCGAACTGCGCCTTGCCGATTGCTTTTTCTTCGGCAAACATCTCGCCGATGCCGTTGCGCAGCCACTCGAAGTTTACGTTGAAGGCGTGGGCAATCTTTGCAAAGTAATTATCCGTAAACTTAACTTCGCCCGACAGACGCTTGTTAAGGTTTGAAGGCTCAACACCGCATCTTCTTGCAAATGCGGCTTGCGAAATTCCGATGTGCGCGATAAGGGCATCAACCCTTTCGATTGCGCTTGTATTGTTCTTTGGCTGCATAATTGTTAATTTTAGGGCGTTTATTGTTAAGATGATAATACACGAAGTTAAACGATGTTAAGGTGATAACAATTTTATCAGAAAAACATTGTTATTTTGATAATTGTTACTACCTTTGCAATCGTTGACAGAGCGCAGCGAAACGAACCCTAACCGCTCGCAAAACGCTCAATATATGTTTAATATGCAAATGTAGCAATTATAGTCGAGATGGCAAAGAGAAAGAGAATAAAACTTCGGCGAGGATGCCAAATTAAATTGGCAGAAGACTGCGGAGTAGGGGTGGCAACCGTCAGACGTGCCCTGCAATGGGAACTTGACTCGGACATTCAGAACCTCATCCGCAAACGAGCACATGAACTCGGATACGTGAAACGCTGGTAACGGACGGCACTGCCGTCACAACATAAATCAAATAGGCAAGATTATGAAACAGGCGACAGTAACACAGATTGAGAAGATATGGCTCTCGAACAAGGAGGCGCAAGTGTACCTCGGCGTGGGCATGGACTTCCTCAAAAACCTTCGTTCAAGCGGACGTATCTCGTTCTTCAAGGTCGGCACAACGGTGTTCTACCGCAAGCGCGACATTGATAAGCTCATTGAGAAAAATAGAGTATGTTAGAGTTAATAGTACATTCATAATGTTTTTAAAGACTTTTGTTTCGTCGTGAGACGGTTTTCTACATTCATTAGATCGTATTTATGATTATTAGACAAACAAGTTTCAGGCGTGAAACGAAACCTGTGGTCGTCGCGAGGTGGTCGCAGGTTTTAAAACAACGCGGAGTGGTGCAAAGGTAAGCACATGTGGGTCAGATTTTTCACAGGGTTAATATCGCTCATAATTAGTTAGTCATAAGTTAAATAGGCAGTTAGCCCCACAGGATGCGGTGTCGTAACCGCCTCCGCGACAGAATACTTAAATTTGTTGTTGTTTTAGCGAAAACACATTTTGTAACAATTTAAATTATTGATGGTAAAACATTGTTGTCAGCTCGCAAATCTGCGAAGACAAGCGGGTTTTTAACAAGGTCGGAAGGTACGATGGGTACCAGGGATTGTATGGAGAGGCGTTCTGATTTTTTGAGTCGCCAGCTTTTTTCTTACGCCTGAGCCTCGGATGGTTTCTGCGGTTCGACTCCGCTTCCGACCACAAAGTAAAAACGCTCTTTGAATTATTGACACACAGAAGAAAGGCATATAGGACGGCGCGAGACTGACAATCCAAGACCGCCGCCCGAGGATGCCGAGTAACGAAAGACCTATTAAAGCATCTCCTGACGTAGCGAAAGCCGTGAAAGCGGATAGAATGAACCATGTCGAACTCTGAATTGTCGGCACAGGCAAAGCAAAAGGGAATGCAGTAGGCTGCACGCTCGTCGTGCAAGACGGTCGCACCGCAAAAGGTCTATAAAGGTGCGAAAAACAACAGACAGAGACTTTTCAGTGTTTGTCATATTATATAATCAAAGAGGAGAGTGCGCGATTGGTAAGGCGAAGTCCTCGGAACTTTATACGAATTCCGGGACTATGATACTGGTTCGATTCCAGTCTCTCCTCCTGCTTTCTAATTCTTTTTAATTGGGTTAATAGGAATATGTAACTGATAATTTAATGGTATTAAGATGGGTTGTGTGTGCCGTTCGCGAGAATAGCACACATTATTTTTTAACTAAAAAGAAACTAACGTGAAGCAAACGAACATCTACAGCCACAAGGGATGGCTAAAAGACATAACAATTCGGGAATACCCGTATTCTTCTGCCGGGGAGATAGCCGCAAGACACGGCGTTTGCAGCGGCAGCGTCTGGTATTGGGTTAAAAAACTGGGCCTCCAGCAGACGGACGAGACGAAAGCCCGAATACTCAAAAAGACACGGGGGTGTATCGCAAACACAATCAGGACAAATCCCGAGGCCAAACGAAAAAGCATGGAAACGAAAAAGCGCACATGGATGATGGAGCGATTTCGCGTAATGTCGGGTCTGCCTCAGAGAACAAAGATGCGCATTGCGACGCGACCCACCAAGGTGTACAAGGCAATATGGTACCTGGAGAATATGCGCAACTACTTTCGCGACATCGAGGTGGGCGGCAAGTTTACGCTCTACTACGACGACGAGACGAAACGCTCCGACAAGGAGTGCTGCTACGCACAACAACTTGGACTCACATTCAAAAAAGCATAGTTTTTTGTACATTATTATATGTTTTACTTAAAAATGAGTTGCTAAAGGACAACTCTCGGGTGTGAATCCCGATTTTTGATTTTACTTGGTTGTCGCGGCGACTTCGGTCGTCCAATGAAGTTGTGGTATAGGCGCCTGGTAAGCTATACAAGCTCGCAAGCAAGGAGCGACGGGTCCTTTTTTCTTTCTATGTTTGAGATAACTTTTCAGCCCTTCGTGTACCAAGCCTCTGGGGAGTAATAAACACCAAGCAGGTTCAAATCCTGCAACTTCGCAAATCAAAAAACAATGTTGATTATGAAAATACTGATTTTTGCATTTTTGACAGTGTTTGCGCTGTTCGGCTTGGCTGCAATAGTGCAGTCGGTGATTGACGTGTTCAATAAAACAAAGGGTTAAAGTCATGGGAAGACCGAGAGGGTGCCATGATTGCCAGTGGGGAAACTGGCCCGAGATGTGTAAAGACCCGAAGCGAGACCCGAAGTCAAATTATTGTTGCTGTCAGTGGGAATGGCGATACGAATAAAAAACATATGGTATGAATATAAGCGAAGTATATGAGCGCATCCGAGAACGAGAGTCGGGCGCAAGTGCAGAGTCTCGTACACGAGCAGAACTGCACATACAGAAGATCAAGGAACTCCGAGAGAAGCACAAGGCGTTTATCAAGATGCCGCACACGAAAGCGTGCGATATGATAAAATACTGCCTTGCCATTGACAGAAACCTCGGCATCAACCGAATACATAAAAATGCGTTCGGGTTTATCTTCTTCAAATATCAGTAACTAATTTTCTAAAAACATAAGGCAATGAGAACAAGAATTGCAGTGTGGTACGAAACCACAGTACGCTACGAACGTCAGAATGACGACAACACAAACAGCATCACTACGGAAGCATACGCCGTGGACGCATTGAGCTTTGCGGAAGCGGAACAGAGAATTACAGAGGAAATGGAATCGTATTGCTCGGGCGAGTTTGACGTGAAGAAAATCGCAATCGCTCCGTATGCCGAGGTGTTCTTCTCCGAAGACGAAGGTGACGACAAATTCTTCCGTGCAACCGTCGCAATGATTACGCTTGACGAGCGTACCGGCAAGGAAAAGAAGACCAACGTAAACTTCCTCGTTCAGGCGAAAAACATCGAAACGGCACGCAGATATGTCGTAGACGCGTTTCTCAATACGCAGATTGACTACGAAATCAATCGCCTCGTAGAAACAAAGATACTCGATGTGTTCGAGAAGTAACAATAATCATAAAAACAGCATAGCAAATGGAAAATAACGAATACGAAGTGCTGCAAGTGCAGCATGATCAGAACATCGTTCAGTTGGACGCAGTAGAGCGTGCCAACGTGGACTCGCAGGTGGCAACCGCAAAGCAATATCCGAGAAACGTTACACGAAGCATCAACGACTCAATCGCTATGGCGACTATGGATGTAAATACAGCGCAGAGCTGCGGTTACGCCCTTCCTCGCGGTGGCAAGCCTATCACCGGCCCGAGCGTGCATCTGGCTAAGTTAATCGTATCCAACTGGGGAAATATCCGTGCCGAAGCAAAGGTTGTTCAGATTACCGACAAGCAGGTTATCAGTCGTGGTACATGTTGGGACTTGGAAAACAATGTGGCGACCGCTTTCGAGGTTCGTCGTTCAATCGTAGGCAGCAGTGGCAAGAGATATTCGGATGATATGATTACCGTTACAGGTAACGCAGCAAACGCTATCGCATACCGCAATGCTGTATTCTCTGTTATCCCAAAGGCTGTTACCGATAAGGTATATCAGGCAGCACAACACTGCATCACCGGCGACCTCTCTGACAACGATAAGCTGATTGCTACACGCAAGAAGTGCATCGACTACTTCAAGGACGAGTACGGCATCACAGAAGAGGAGGTTATAATGATTTGCGGAAAGCAGACCGTCAACCAAATCAAGGCTGAACAGATTGCTCTGTTGCGCGGCGTAATACAGTCGCTTGTAGACGGCGATACCACCGTCGAGGAGCTTATGAAGCCGTACCGCAAGGAAGAGAACAAGAAGAACGTCGCTGCCAAAGCAGCCGAAACCGCAGTGGCCAATGCTGCGAAAAAGGAGGCTAAGGCGTGATTGTCGACGACGTAGAGCAGAGGAGTGTTGCATGGCAACGCTCCCGCTTCGGAAATTTTACAGGTTCTGAAGTTCACAATCTTATGAAGTCGGGTCGCAAGAAGTATGAAGCGTGGTCCGAAACGGCAAAGAGTTATATGTACAAGGTAGCCGCCGAGCGCCTGTTCAACCCCGACTTCCTCAACGATGACGATGTGTTTGATGATTACCTTCATCAGACGAACTTCACCTCCAAGGCTATGCAGTTCGGCATTGAGCAGGAGCAGTACGCCCGAGAGACCTACATCAAGCTCAACAACGATGTCGAGGTGTTCGAGGTTGCATCCTGCAAGCACGATACCATACCACACTTCGCAGCCTCGCCCGACGGCATCGTAAGAGGCGCAGACTTGAAGTGTCTGGAAATCAAGTGCCCTAACATCGCAACTCACATGATGTATGTGGATAAGATACACGACGGCGCATCACTGAAAGAAGTCAAGCCCGAATACTATTGGCAGACGATGGCAGAGATGGCTTGCACCGGCGCAACGGAAACGGACTTTGTATCCTATTCGCCGTGGCTCCTGAACCCTATACATATCGTAACCATTCCGCGCAACGACGAGGACGTCGCGCTGCTTGAAGAGCGCGTGAAGCTCGCAAACGCTTTCGTGGAAGAAATCATTAACAAGTCTAAATCCTAAAAATTATCATGGACGTAGTAGGAAAAATCATAGCAGCTCTGCCACCCAAAAGTGGCACGTCGCAGTCAACCGGCAAGCCGTGGCAGGTCAACACCTATGTATTGCAGACCACCGAGCAGACACCGAAGAATATCGCCTTTGACGTGTTCGGCGCGGAGCGTGTCGAACAGTACAATCTCAAAGTAGGCGATATGGTTACGGTGTCAATCGACATCGACGCTCACGAATACAACGGACGATGGTACAATCAAATCAGAGCATGGAACGTCGTAAACCATGCTTCGGCACAAAAGCCGGCTGCACAACCATCTCCCGCACCGCAACCAGGTGCCCTGTTTCCGCAGCCACCTGCATCAGGAGCACAGCCCGCACCGTCAGCAGGAACTGACAAACTGCCCTTTTAACGTTCGCAAGTACGTTCTGTGGGCACAAGCCAACCTAAATGCTATCATAGTAGGGTAGGGTCACTTCCCTGCCCTACAAACTAAATAAAAGTCATTGTTATGAAAAACAGAATTTCCCTCGATTTATCAAACATGGAAGCCTTCAAGGAACTGACCAACATACAACTTGGCGAGCTTATGAGGGCTGTATTCGCTTACGCTTCCGACGGCACGATGTTGTCCGAGGATACCGACCAAGCCGTTCGTGTCGCGTTCGCCTTTCTGAAGGCGGACGTGGACGCGGAACGCGACTCGTACAAAAGACGCTGCGAGCGCAACAAAGAGAACGCACGCAAGCGTTGGGCGAAGCGTAACAAACGCAAGACAAACACGCCTCAAACTCCTGCATCCGCACCACAGGAAAAGGCCGCAACGGTAGACTACGAAAAGCTCGTCGCCTATTGGAACCGCCGTGTGGACGAAACGAAGTCCTCGATGGCAAAGGTGCTCAACATCACCCCGTACCGCAAGAAGCTGATCGAGGAGCGACTTGCGGAATATAACAACGACAACAAGGCATTACAGAAGGTACTTGACAAGGCTCTCGCAGACCCTTACCTCAATGGCAAAAACCCGTCAAAATGGGTTGCTGATTTCAACTGGCTACTGAAACCCGAGAACTTCTCACGGCTTGTAGAGAGTGGTGCTACTACTCCAAATGAGCCGAAACCGCAAGCCATTAAGACCAGGATTACCGAAACAGATTTGGCAAGCGAACACATGGAAGCGCAACGACACAGAGAGGAAATAGAGTTCACACGCGCTGAACAGCAACGTAACAACCTCCTCGCAGCTACCAAGGCTGCTGACAGAAACCCCAACTGCCTGCAAGCGAAGATGGCATACAACGCCTACAAGGACGGCACGCTTGCAAAGCTCGGAATTGAATGGACTCCTAAAACATCAACAAATGGCACTGAAAGACGAGATACAGAAATGGCTAAGAGAGCATCCTGACGCAACAGTTGAGGAAGCGATATGGGCAGGAGCATACATCGAGATAGATTTATGGTGCAATAAAATAAAATGACAATGACAACAACCGGAATAATATTACTCGTAGCCTACGTCGCTTTTGTGGTAGGATCAATCGGCTACACAATCGGCTTCCTTCACGGAAACTCCGCAAAACATAGCGAATATAATGAACTTTAGCCTATGGAAACAATGGATAAAGAAGTCTACGAAATCAAGAAAGACGGCATGACGCGAGCAGAACGTAGAGCATACCAAAGAAATCTGAAGAAGTATGACAAAAGTAAAGATTGGAAAGACAGCCATCCCGCTGCCCATTGATGACAAACCCGACATCATTCGTTATATCGTCAAATACAAGAAACACTGGTGGAGCAGATGGAAGTATGTCAAGGAACATGGCGTACCGAAGCTGTACACGAAAGAAGAGATAGAGAAACTAATCCCTAAGTACACGGGAGCGTAATCAGGATTGCCAAGTTGCAACCTCCGTACAACGTAAATAACGGACACTGGCGTGGACGTGTGAGAAAAAGGAAAATTCTACCACCACGCATTTAAACTAAAAACAACAGATATGGCAAACGAAAACAACAAACCTTATTTTCTTTTGGTGTTCGAGAGAGGTGACACCATGCCGACTATTATGTCAGCGGAAACAATATCCGAGATATACCCAAACGCTTACGACAAAACAATGGATATTATAACCGTAAATGGCGATAATATGGGCTTCGAGAACGTCGAGTCTTTCAAAATGGTTCCTGCCGAGGAAATTAACTTTAACATGTAACAACAACAGATATGAAGAAAACAATCAAAGAATTTATTAACAGGCTGCGCGATGCGTGGTCTATAATAAGAGGGCACAATTATGTTTTTATTCGCTATGACGAGGACACAAGCGAACAAGAGATGTTCCGCATGATAAGTGCTGTCTTTGGCGCACATTGGCTTAGAAACGACGACAATGTGAATTATTTCTCCCGGGCAAATGTGTTGTTTGACTTACTGGATGACACAAACAGTGTCATGCTGCTCACAAAGGAAGCTGACGGCAGGCTGACTTACTGCTACGACTGCAAGTCGGAAGAAGATTTCAACGACTTAATCAACATGGAGGTGAAGTAATATGGAAAGTGAGCTTTATTTTATCTACATGAATGGCAATAGCTACTTCAAAGTTGAAGATGGCGTTGTCTATTCGCAAGGCAAGAAGACCGACGTATCGCCCGACAAACTCTCCGACTTCCTTGCAATAGCGAAGGAGCTTGGATTTATAACTGGTAAGCTATGAAAGTCGTACTGACATTAGACAACGGAGAGAAATTTATCGCAGATATTTATCCTCTCCAAGGCAAGAAACAACACAGACCACGTTTCCACGACGAGTACGAACGTTGGTTTGTAGAAGAGTTTAACAAGGCGCAGCCACGAGCTGCCCACAAGGTGGTGAAGGCGCACATACTAAGAAACTAATAATACAATAATATGACAGAAGAAAGATTTTACTGCGAACGCCCGAGATGTAGCGTTCACAACAAAAAGACGAAGGCTCTTGCAAACAGCTTGGAGTTCTTCAAAAACGCCGAGTTTGGTTTCGGTGAGGACTTTACTCCCGAAATGTTTTTCGACCGCCTTAAAGAAGGCGTTGCAAGACTCAACTGCAAATACAAAGGCAGAGAGATTGAGGTCACGATGATGCGCTTCGGTGGTACAATATCGTACGACTTCAAGGACAATCCTAACAGCGACGCCTGTCTTGGTGGCTTGACTCTTATGCCAATAGTAACAACTATTTACAACATAAACAAGTTTAAAGTCGAATAATGATAGGAATAGTATTAACAATCATTAATACCGCCTTTTTTGCGGGAACATGGTACTTTCTCGGCAGAGGTTCGATATACGCAAAACTAATTAAGGAATTACGAGAGGCGTTAGAAGTCATAGGCGCGCAGGAAACTATGATACAGGCTTACAAAATGAAGTATAACACAGAGAAAACGGAGAAAATGGAAAACAAAATTAACATTGCGGAAATACTCCGCGATATGCCAAAAGGCACAAAGCTATATTCGCCGCTGTTCGGCAAATGCGAGCTTGAAGAAGTTATTAACGACAAAGAGTATCAAATCTCTGTTTATATTGGAGGTGAACAGGCGTTTAGAACTTTTACAAAAGACGGTTGTTATTTTTCTAACATAGAGGGTAGTGGATGCGTCCTCTTTCCTTCTTCAAAGATGCGTTGCTGGAGCAAGTTCTTCAAGCGTGGCGATATTGTGTATAATCCACACAGCCAAATGTACGCTGTATTTGAGTGCTGGGCAAATGATGATTACACAGAGTTTAATACCACAATCAACTATTATGATGACCATACATTTGGAGAAGAAGAAGTCTGCACCACGAATTGCTTTGTAAAAGCTACCGACAAACAGAGAGTAGAGTTTATTGAAGCGGCAGAAAAGCACTATGGCGGCAAGTATAACCCCGAAACGCTGCAAGTAGAGCCTGTTAAGGTTGCTGAACCTAAGTGTTCGTTCAAGCCGTTCGACAAGGTGTTGGTGAGATATAACGAAGATAGCGTATGGCGTTGTGAATTCTTCTCTAACTACAATACATTCAATAAACGATACCCTTACGTCTGTTTATCAGGTGTCTACAAGTACTGCATCCATTACGATGGCAATCAACACCTTTTAGGTACGGATAAATCTCCCGAATAACAGCATGGCAAAAGACTTCTCGCTTGCAAATGTCAATTTCCGCGAGACAGGACATATCGCTTTCGAAGACGAGTATATCACATCGTATGTGTCAACGGACATCGTGCCAAAGATATACATGAGCGTGAATACTCCTCGTGACGCAACAGGGCTTGTTTCAGGCAAGCCTAAGCGTTACTACCGCACACGATACAGTCACTGGGTAACGGAAAAGACATTTGCCAAGCAATATCAGAAAATAAGAGAAAAATTCTAAGTATGATAAATCTTTCTTTAAATGTGCACGACTTCCTCAATGCGGTTGAGGGTTTCGCAAGAGGTTCGCACCTCCGGCAGCACGTCTGGCAGGAGATTGTATATAAATCAATTCCACAGATGTCAGACGACGATATGGACTTTCTTTGGTTCTATATGCGCCGCGACATCTTCGAATGCTACTTCTACGAGCTAAACGGTAAGAAGAACACGCATTTCGGCTATGAGGATTTTATGCACGCGCTCGCTGCTTTGCACAGAGGAAACCGCTACATGGTGACATTTTACAACGAGATAGAGCACAAGCAGCTCCAAGCTCTCTGCTACCGCTTTGAAGGCGAATATCATCCGCTTTATCTTTACATCGGGGGCAAGGTAGTCGGCAAGACGAAGAAAAGCAGCGGCTTGCAATCGTTCAATGCGTCTGTTCCGAACGAGTGGATAAAGGCAGTTGCAAAGCACAAGATGCCCGAAAACGAACACGTAGAACTCGGCAGAGAAGAATGGTGGAATGACTTGGAAATTTACGACAACTTTAAAACAAAATTATTATGATTGACGAAAAGAAAATACAAGAAGCAGCAGTCGGCAAGTTTAATGTAGGAGGCTTGGTGAATACTGTCGAACGAATTGCCTTTAAAGAAGGTGTTGAATGGTTTAAGAAAGCTCTTTGGCATAGCCAGGATGAAATTCCAGAAGATGGAAGGATAATTCTTGTAAAGGGATGGTATGATTGCAAAAGGTCAGGAGATTATATCATAATTAATACTACCGAAGACATAAACTACAGTGATGTTGATCCTGATAGAAAGTTTCAATGGGAGTGCTTTTGTGAACGTGCTGTGACACCTATTACATGGTGTTACATAGAGGACTTGCTGCCTAACAAATAAATATCAAGTATATGGAACAGAGATATATAGCCGGTGATTGGGTGAGATATATAGGAGTAGCCTCACCAAGCGTCGTGCAAATTATAGAAGTGAGAGAGGAAAAACTTTTAATTGATCTCGGCGAATGTAACTGGTACCTTGCAGACCGCAGTGAAGTGGATTCTATCCGTTTAACTGGCGAAATTCTCGAAAATAATGGGTGGGAAAAGAGTCGCATATACTTTACGAATAGACGTATTCCAAGAATCAAACTTTGCTCAGACGAATCAGAATCCAAGTGGTCTGTTTTAATAAATGGCGACATTATGGGAGGTTATATCTATAATGTTCACGATTTACAGCATATCCTATTTGCCTTTCGGATTGAACAAGAAATAGAGGTGTAGGCATGAAAGATATAGACGAGATGTAGACAACTATGTAAAAACTACAGAATATGATTAAACCAGAAGACCTAAGAATAGGCGACCTTGTAATGGTCAGCAATGATAACTGCATGATACCCAAAGGAGCACTTTGCGAGGTTGTAGACATAGACTCCGAACGGGCATGTGAAGACAAGAAGGGGCTTGCGGGTCTGCTTCAAACTGTTAGAGAAGAATGGGAGTTCTCTCACGGTGTTTGGTGTAATAACATTGAAGGTATACCTCTTACGCCTAAACTCCTCGAAAAGAACGGGTTTAAGGAAGAGCAGCACCAAAAAGAAGGCACTTCGGAATGGTACGACTACTATCATTACGACCTCGGCATTAATATCGTGTACGAGGTCGAGGAGAAAGAAAGCAAGTTCGCCGTTTATCTTGACGGCAAAAAGTTACGAGAAATTAAATACATTCACGAACTCCAACATATCCTTTGGGCGTTGGGGTTGAACGCAGAACTAAAAGTATAAAAGAGATATGAAATTTGGTATTATTGATTTTATGACGGCATCGCTTCAGATAGCCTTCATCGTAATGAAACTCTGCGGAGCAATCAGTTGGTCGTGGTGGTTAGTTATGCTGCCCATTCTCTTGGTTGTAGTGTTTAACGTTCTCGTACTCCTTCTTTACGTTTGCATAGAGAAGTATAAGTCGCATCTACTCTTCAAGCAGTATGGCACCGACAATAAGTTGGCTATTCGCTTGAAAAAGATGCAGCAGGAAAGGGAGAATCTTATGAAGCAGAAGAATAAGTAATAATGTCTTAACGAAAATATAGAGCATGAAGAACGTAAAGATTTTTGCAAAGACTATCGAGGCGGAAGCAATGAAACAGATAGAAAACTTGGCAACGAGCAAGGCTTACCGCGACTGCAAGATACGCATTATGCCTGACTGTCATGCGGGTAAGGGATGCACAATAGGTACGGTAATTCAGACCGCCGGCAAGGTGGTGCCCAACACCGTGGGCGTTGACATCGGTTGCGGTATGCTCGTGTGGGATTTAGGCTTTGCCAACATCGATATGGCGATTCTCGACCGCATCATTAACGACAACATTCCAAGCGGATTCAATGTGCATGAGAAGCCTTTGTCGTCAGAGATGGTTGCCCTTATGCACCATGAAATACAAGAATTTCTTCCTTCGTGGGAGAAATACTTTGACCTTGACTATGTACTGCGTTCGCTCGGCACTCTTGGAGGTGGCAACCACTTTATTGAGGTGAACGTGGACGACGAAGGGTGCAAGTATCTCGTAGTACATTCGGGTAGCCGCAATCTGGGCGTAAAAATATGCCAACATTTTCAGCAGTTGGCATCAAGACAATGCGACAACAGTGAGGAACGTGGACGTATAATTTCTGAACTGAAAGCTCAGGGCAGACAGAGCGAGATAAACGATGCGCTGCGCCAGTTAAAACCCGTTTCTAAAGACATGGCCTACATTAGCGGTCCCACGCTTGGCAATTACTATGATGCCATGCGCATGTGTCAGCATTATGCCGACTTGAACCGTTTCCTTATGGCGCAAACCATAATTAAAAGTCTTGAACTAAAGTCTACAGGTCGTGTATTCACCACCGTGCACAACTACATCGACACCTTCGGCATCATCCGCAAGGGAGCAGTGAGCGCAAAGCGTGGCGAGCCATTGATTATCCCTCTGAACATGCACGACGGTTCGCTTCTGTGTACAGGCAAGGGCAACGACGACTGGCTTCAGTCGGCTCCGCACGGTGCAGGTAGACTAATGTCGCGCTCGGCGGCCAAGAAGCAGCTCAGCATGAAGGAATACCGACTACAGATGCACGACATTTACTCCACATCGGTATGCGAGTCAACAATCGACGAGTCGCCAATGGCGTACAAGCCTGCCGAAGAGATAGAATCGCTTATAGGCGACACGGTAGAGATAGTGAAGAGAATTAAGCCGATATATAACTTCAAGGCAAAATAACATAAAAGCGTAGAGTATAACAAAAATATGAAACAGTACACTGGAACAAAGACAGTGAAGGCTATGCCTATGACAATGGGCGAAGCCTACGAGCGCAAGCTCTTGAAAGAGGGTGTAAGACCCTCTGAGTGTGAAACAGACAAGGCTGGCTATCTCGTAGAGTACGAGGAAGGCTATCAGTCGTGGTCGCCAGCAGATGTATTCGAGAAGGCTTACAAGCCGTCTGAAACGTTTGTCAACAGAATGCTTCTTGAACTCGAAGACCTTGAAAAACGCATGAATAAATGCGATAACTTTCTTTCTTCGGATGAGTTCAGTGCTTTAGACGCACTTTCTCGTGCTTTGTTGACTGTGCAAAGAGGGGTGATGGGGCAATATTACTTTGTCTTGGCAGACAGATTTATAAAGGCAAATAAGATGAAAGCTAAGCTGTCCAATTTTACATTCGGCACGGCAGTACTTTATCTTAAAGCAGGTATGGCTGTCCGCAGAGCTGGTTGGAATGGCAAAGGCTTATTTGTTGTCAAGCAAGTGCCAGCCCATATTACAGCCGACATTATTCCTAACATGCAGTCACTTCCTCAGTCTGCCAAGGACATCATTATGGCACGTGCTGAGCCACACATCAGCTATACCAACCAGATGCTCATTGTACATCCAGACGGACGTGCCGACTCTTGGGTTCCGTCTTCGAGTGATGTATTTGCAGAGGACTGGGAGTTGGTAACTGAGTAGATGACACTTATAAATAAACGAAAATGAAAACATATAAATGGAAAATCACCGCTTTTGTGGTGTGGGTTGTCATAACGCTCATTGTTGTCAGCGTTGCGCTGAGAGGCGTAAGCAAGGCAGATACAGCAACAAATCTGATTAGCGTAGCAATCCTTTTATTTTGGACGCTTTTGTCCTTTGCAACGAATTGTTTCACTTTTAAAAATAATAAAAACAATGAGTAAAATTAAATCAATGTGTATGTTTGTGCTGCCTATGACAGCATTGTGCTTAACCTCTTGTAGCGAGCGTATCGACGCTGGTTCTGAAGGCATTCTCGTCAACCTTTACGGTTCAGACAAGGGCGTTGATGACGTAAGTCTCGTTACCGGTCGTGTGTGGTACAATCCATTTACAGAAGAGGTCTATGAGTACCCGACATTCGTACAGACAATCGACTATCCTGCTTTTACCATCAACGCCAAGGATGGTTCTGAGTTTACCGTTGATCCGACGGTATCTCTCAAGATGATCGACGGCAATGCACCGAAAGTGTTCAAGAAGTACCGCAAGGAACTGAACGACATCATAAATGGTACATTATTCAACTATGTCAAAGATGCGTTCCGTATTCAGCTCAACAAGTACACTACCGATCAGATTGTCAGCAACCGTGATATGGTAGAACGTGCTATTGAATCACAACTTAGTAAGGCACTTGCCAAAGAGCACTTCCAGCTTGAACAGCTTACGTCTGGTCTCAAATATCCAAACTCCATCGTTGAAGCCGTCAATCAGAAGAACAAAGCTATTCAGGAGGCACAGCGAGCACTCAACGAAGTGGCTGTAAAGAAGGCTGAAGCAGAAAAGATGCTTGTACAGGCACGTGCCGAACGAGAGGCTAATGAACTTAAATCCACAACACTTACTCCAGCAATTCTCAAAAAGATGTGGATTGAGAAGTGGGATGGATCTGTTCCAACGGTTGTTACAGGAGGAAATACGTCAACATTTTTAGATTTAAGTAAAATTCAAAAATGACACAATGAAAAATAGAGTAGTTGAAATAAATGATAATGTAGCGGCTATAGAAATTCGATATAAGAATACCACACTATTATGTTACATTAATAAAACTGATTTATCTAAGGTTGCTTCCATAAAAGGCACTTGGCATATTAACAGGCATAAAAGTGGTCATATTGATGGTGTAAAAACTAAAATCCAAATTGATAAAGTTAGAAAACAAATATGGTTGCATAACTTTATATTTAACAAATTGGATCCTAACAATGTTATCGACCATATTGATCACAATACTTTAAATAATGTCAGAACAAATCTTAGAGAAGTTAGTAGAGAACAAAATGCTCAAAATATTTCTACTACTCTAAAAAGTTCAACAACATATAGAAACGTTACCATGGAAGGAGAGAAGTATAGAGTAAGAATTGGAAGACATTCTTTTGGAAGGTACAATACCTTAGAAGAAGCCATTGATGTGGCAAAAAAGGAAAGAAAAAATATATTTCCTTTGTCTTCTGAATAAAACGGCAGAATTGCTTTATAATTCCCGTTTATGGAAACGTGCCGCAGATTATGATGACCAAGTAATTACTAACTTCTCTCCCCAGTGACAGTGGGGAGAGAATTTAGTAATCATAAGACAATGAATAAAGAAAAAGCTATCGAGAAAATACAATATGCTGTAATGCAAGTAGCTTCTGTATATGCATGTTCTGCTATCTTTGATGAAAAGACAAAGGTAATAGAAGGCAGACAGAAAGAACTTGAAAAAGCGATTGTCAATTTGCATGATGCACTTAAAGAGTTGGAGGATTGAGTATGACAAAATTTAAAGTTATTAGATATTGGGACACGTATCCCGATGGAGTTGTTGCAATTTGTGACACAGAGGAAGAGGCAGAAAAGATATGTAGTAAATATCGTAGAAGCCGCAAGCCTATGTACGATTATTTAATCAGAAAGGAAGGTGAATAATGACCAGAGAAGAGTTGAGAAATAATTATGGAAATGAAATATGCGAGTTATACTGCCGATGGTATTTTACCAACAGAGCATTTCCTAAGACACTTTGTGGAGGTCATTGTTGTGAGGATGCAGAAGATAGTTTTGCAGATGAACATAATATAGAACTAAAGGATTAATATAACATTAGAAAATGAAAACAATTATAGCAAAAATGACCTGCGTCTTTTTAACGGCGCCGTTAATTCCAATAATGCTGATAGGTATTATCCCCTACGCTTTATTCAAAGGGATTACAAGCGAACGTGTCTGGGATGAATATTTTGATATTTGGAACTCGTTCACCAATTTCCTAATACATCCATACTATAAATACATGGAAAGAAAAAATTATATAAAAAAGTTGAAGCAGAAGGTGGATTATTATCGCGAGGAGAATGTTAGACTTAATAACGCATTGGAAAAAATTGAAAAAGAAAAATAATTATGAAAAAAGAAGAATTAGACAAGCAAATAGATAGATGGCTAAAGCGACGAGAAACAATCAAGCCTTTTATAGATAGAATGGTAAAGTTAAATGTAAGGCGCGAGGAATTACTTCAAGATATGAAACAACTTCAAGAGGACTATATTAAAGCCTTACCTTTTAAAGTTGGAGATAAGGTTATAGATGAAGCTGGAAACGTAGGCTGGCTTTCAAGAATAGTTCCGCATCATACACCATCAGAAAAGTATATGCGAGCAACATTAGGTTTGACATTCTTCTTCTATATGGAAGAGAAAGACGGCACTCGTGCCAAGCATGATGTTTATACTTACGGACGACCAACTAAACTATAAATAATTATGACAGAAGAAGATTTTGTAAAGCAGATGCGTGCTCTCAATAAAAAAGAAATAGAGATTGCACGTCAGAAGTATGAACTAAAAAAGCAATACCTTGAAGAATATCCGATACAAATTAACGACAAGGTAGATTGTAACGAAAAAGCCTGTTGGGTTAGCAATATTCGTTTCACTACCTTATAGTAAGGTATTTCTTGGTTAGCTACCCCAAGAAGAATGGCGAACGCTCCAATCGTGAGCAGTGCGCTTGGGGAGTAACAAAAGTATAATAATACAATTAAAGCAGATAGTTATGACAAGAGAGGAAGCAAAAGAAATGCTGCCTATAATACAGGCATTTGCAGAAGGTAAAGCCATTGAGATAAGACACGGAGATGCACCGTGGGTTGAAACAAACCGAATAAAAGAAAGCATTTTTGATGATTACCAATATCGCATCAAGCCCGAACCCAAGTACCGCCCATTTAAGGATGTCGAAGAGTGTTGGCAGGAGATGCAGAAACATCAGCCGTTTGGGTGGGTAAAGACAATAGCCAACATCCCAGAACTACACAATATATCAGCCATTTTCCCAGCTACAGAATTTCCTGTCCTATTGGGTATTGATTTAGAGGAAGGTGAGGCGAGAGAGTATTCACTTAAATTGTCTGAAATGTACGATTTATACACATTCGCCGACGGCGCGCCGTTCGGAGCAAAGGAGGAATAGCAATCTATGTATGAAAAAATCGGAAAATTCGCCGCAACCATGACTTTATCATTATGGACGGTGGTATTACTACGTTTGATAGGATTCGAATTTTCAAAAATGACATTTTGGGTATTCCTTGCAATTTCATCAATCGGCACTAACTGGATAGTCGATAAGTTAAACAGTATAAACAAGAAATAGTTATGAGAATAATCAAATTCAAAGGCAAGCGTCTCGACAATGGCGAGTGGATATATGGCGACTTACTCCATCTCGTAGATGGTGTGTACATAAGCAACGATAACGGAAATAACATGGCGCAGGTAGACCCCGATACGGTAGGTCAGTACACAGGACTGAAAGATATGAACGGCAAGGAGATATATGAGGGTGATGTTATCCCTATCGGACCAGATTATAGTGTTGTGATATGGGTGGAAGATTTAGGAGGCTTCTACCTGAAAGCGGATTATGCAAAATTACCTTATACCAGTCCTTTAGGTGCAATGTTGTGCCGTTACGACATCGAGGTTATTGGCAATATTAACGACGACCAGAAAGGAGGCTAATATGCAGGAAACGAAAATAACATTTAAGGTTCAAGTGACGTACGATGAGAGTCGTGTCATAATCACAGAACTGGCAATGACGCAGCCTATAAGTTTCGGTGTTGCCGCAGGTATCTTTAGAAGCCTTGCAGACTTTCAGGAAGAATGGAATGAGGAACATGACATAGAATTCAAAGAGCTATGACACAAGAAGAAGAGAATCAGCACATAAAGAAACTGAAAGACGCAGGGTTTGACTGCAGCACCAGCAGGTCAATAGACGAAATCATACAGCTCTTGAAGCTATCTTCAGGAGGACTGGAACAAGGAACATAAACAAAAAGGAATATGCCAAAATACAAATGGATAGTAGTAGCTTTACTTTTGGTTGCGCTTACTATAATAGTAATTCTTTTAAACACCGCTTATGGTGTTATATTAGCTTTAAGCGAATTAATAGCGTTCGGATTATTATATAAAATTGATACAACAATGAAACAGGCAGATTATATCAGACTGACGGCACAGATTGCCGTGCTGAAAGAAATTGCCGTTGATTACAGCGGCAAGACGATAGACAACATCATACAACAGTTGGAAGCAATTAAGAAGGAGGTGACGGATGAAGATTAGAAAAACAAAGAAGCGTTACAAAACCATGTTTCGGACGCAGTATTGCTGCACTAAAGTAAAGTTTAAAAAGGTAAGCACATCAATCGAAACAGAACCACGCCAATACCCTAAAATGTGCGGCGTGTTTATTACGTACGAGGTGCGTACGTGGTATCGTAAAAGAGAACTAACAACTCGATACGTGCGCATAAGAATTGCGCAGTTAAAAGTAAAACATCACTCAAAATCAAATAACAATTAACAATGGAAATACTCAAAGAAATCAAAGTTCCTACAGGTGAAATCTACACCGCAAAAGGAGATAAAGGCGTGTTGGAGTTTCTGACAGTAGCCGACTATGGCAAAGACGCAAATATCAAAGCCGACTTCCTCGGCATAACAAGAGAGCTGAATGGTGTGCCGAACGGAACGCCGATGCCCTTAACCGAAAAATGGGTGATAACAATTTCTACACAGTACGGCTGTTCAATGAACTGCAAGTTCTGCGACGTGCCGAAAGTCGGACCGGGACGCAACGTAACTCTGAACGACCTGCGTAACGAGATAACAACGGCGTTAAGTATGCACCCAGAGGTTAACCATACCAAGCGTCTTAACGTACACTATGCGCGCATGGGCGAGCCGACATGGAACGAGGCTGTAATCGAACACGCACGTTTCTTCTTGCGTGATGATATTATTCCTTACATCGGAAATTCGCTTGTGCATCCTGTAGTAAGCACGATGCTTCCGAAGCATAATCGAGGCTTAAAAGACTTCATTCGTGAATGGGTTAGGGTAAAGAATCTCGACTACAACGGAAACGCAGGCTTGCAGTTCTCCATAAACTCTACCGACGACGCACAGCGAGAATACCTATTCTCGGGAAACGCCTTACCATTGAGAGATATTGCAGAACTTGCTGACACCCTCGTATCTCCGTGGGGTCGCAAGTACGCTCTTAACTTCGCGCTTGCCGACGACTCTATCATTGACGGCAAGGTGCTTGCTTCGATGTTTGACCCACGCAAGTTCATGTGTAAGATTACACCACTTCACAGAACAAACAGCTGCGAAGCCAACCATATTCAGACAAGCGGAGGTTACGACTCGTTTGTGCCGTACAAGAAAGTGGAAGAAGATTTGAAGGCAAACGGATTTGATGTAATCATATTCGTTCCGTCGTATGACGAGGACAACGGGCTGATTACTTGTGGCAATGCAATCCTGTCCGGCAAGAAGCCGACATCAAGCTACAAGGAGGTAATATTTTAATCTGATAAACAAAAATGAGCAAAAAGAAAATTTACATATCATCACCGATTACCGGCTACAACCTCAACGAGCGACACAAGTTCTTCGCTCGGATTGAAACAGAACTGACAATTCTCGGCTACAAGGCAGTCAATCCCATGAGTAAACCTTTATCCGACTCTGCGCCGTACACGGAGCACATGAAAGAGGACTTACGCCTGCTCCTCGGCTGCGACGGCATTGTTGTACCGAACCGATGGCGGTGCTCGAAAGGCTGTGAAATGGAACGCCGTGTGGCTGACGCTTGCGGAATACCGGTTGTCGGCGTGATAGGCGAGACGCACGATTTGCAAATCTTAAACGCGATATAAGCATGAGTGCAAGTCAGTTAATGAGCCGAACCCCCAAAAGGGCGTATATTATCGCGCCAAGTGTAAAGCAGAAAGAGGAAATACTAAAGAGCATTGACCGCTATTGTTCGCTGTATTACATCACAATGGGTTCTGCATACAACATTGCCCAAACAGCGATGATAGACGCTTACAACGCAATTAAAGATGACAAAAAGCTATACCGTCAGCAGACAAAGCAAAGCATTAACAAGGCTCTTGCTGCATACAACACATGGGATGCGAAGATGCGCTTTGTCCTCGCCGACCGCTATCAGCTTTGGCTTGACCTATCCGATGCGTCGGATAGCGGAACTGAAACCGCTCGTTACAACGCTCTATTACAGCATCGACAACTACTTCTTGAAGAATAAGGTGCCGAAAAGCAAGATAATCGCCCGTATGGAGACGGCAATGGTGCTGATAGATGTTGCTGTAAACCTATTTAAGAACTTGTTTGATAACATCCAAAAGAAAATCGGCAAGGACTTGCGACCGATGTTCAGTGATGGTAACGCACTGGAGTTGCAACAAAATTGGAATAATGCCATGCAATCCGTCATAAACTCGGTACCAGGAATGCCCGACATTAACATCAACGATGATGCGGACAGCGTTCAGGCAGCAAAGAATATCGTAATGAAGATCTCGAACGAGAACATCTACGACCGCGCAGGAGAGTATGCGTTGCAGGTGAACCCCGAATATAAACCAGAGGATTACGGAGAATAGGTTAATACCAACCGCGCACGGACAGCAGGAGTAAAATCTTGCTGTCCGTGCGCGGTTTTTTGTTATTTGTCTTGCAACGTAAATGCCCGACCATACAGCAGCATCGTAAGAATAATCAGCGTGTAGTCCGCAATCTTTGTTGCTTCGGAAATACACAGCGTGCCGTGCCCAAGCCTTATCAGAATAACTCCTGCAAGATACAGGAACGGTATTCGCCACACCCAACCGAATTTGAAAAGAAAACTTGCCGGCAGTAAAACGGCTGGCAGTACGACATAAGCAAGTACATATACTGACGCAACCAAAACGGCGTTCTCGTTCAGATCTAAACCCATTGACGCAGTGTTATGGTGAAACCAATACACGCCGAACCAGTGTAAAACCATAAGGAGTATAGGTATCACTCTTATGCCGATTCTGTAAAACCAAAACAGCTTTTCGGCAAGCGTATTTGTCTGTATTGTTTTCATATCGCTAAATTTATGTTAGTTTCTTGAATATCCGTTCACATAGTTCTCCCATGATATAGCAAGCCTGCTCACCGCTCATATCAATATCGTACGCCTCACAGATGTGCGCCGTAACGTGCAGCAGTTCGTGACCGATTGTATTCACCATCTCGCTTTCTTCTTCTGAGTGTCCGATAGTAACCACGCTCACCTTGTCCTTAACGTTGGAGTAGGTGAGTCCTCTGCTTTCGCCACCGCCTATGAAGTGACGGTAGGCTTTGCTTGTCGCTTCGCTGCCACACCCAATAGTCATAAGCTCGTTACAGAGATGCACCGCGTCGCCGCTGTCATATCCAATGAAGCAACGCACATCCCAGTCGTACTTGTCGAGCCTTATATCACGCCTAATCATAACAAGTCCTCCCAAGGTATAGGCATACCGTTGTGGCAGCAGTCGGCATAGAAGCGGTTGAAGATGAAGCCGTCCTTCTGGTCTGTATCATCAACCATATCTTTTACATACTGCGCCATTTGTTGCTCGTCCTTTATTGACTTGCCCCAGAAGTCTGCCTTGCACATATTGGCTACATATACATGGTCGTAGCCGACGAGGTTTTCAAGCTGCAAGCCATTCGTTTGCAACATCTCTTCGACCTTTTCTTTCGATAGCATCTCCAAACGTTCTTCCTTGCCTGTAGTTGGACTAATCATTCGCATTTGCTTGACAGCCCATTCACACATCTTCTTGTTGAAGTGATAGCCGTTGTATCTTAGATATGCTATCATTCCTTCGGGCTTCAAGTCGTACATATCCAAAGGCATCTTACATCTTCCCATAATATTTAGGTTTTAAGGGACTGGCAGGGAAGCGAACCTCCCCACCAGTCGGGTTAATTACTTAGTAGCGTCTGCGACCGCGATAACCGCCGCGTCGTTCTCCGTAGCGACCGTCATCGTCATCATCGTACATATCGCGCTCACGGCGTTCGTTCTCGTATCGCCAATCATCGCGATAATCGGGCATAGGTGAACGCTCACCGTATCGACCTTCGCCACGCTGCAAGCTGTCAAGACACGCCATTGCCTTGCCGCCATAGCGCAAGCATTTCTCTACGTTCTCAACAAGCTCACCCATCTTGTTCTCTGTGATTTCAATCATATACATAGCTCAAGCATTTTAGTTATTGCTGTTTGACTTTTTCAGTGCCTTTTGCAACATGCTTTCTATGTTTGACAAAGTACCCTCCATGCCGCAGACCTTGGTTTCGAGCTGAGATATTTTCTGCTCCTGCTCCTTGTCTTTGGCAATCTGAGGATTGAGAACACACATTATCTTCTCGCAGTTGCACACCACCTTTTCGTGATAGTCCTTGCTTGCAAGCACCTCTTGCGAGTGTCGTAACATCGCTTCCACTTCGGCAATCATCGCTTCGCGACTTTCGCTTACTACCACGTCGCCAGAGTTGGCAATCTGTCCGTTTGAAGGCAGTTGCTTGAACTCTGCTTCGCCGTCGGGCAACTTTACTTTCACATCTACAACCGTTTCAATAGGCTGCGCTGAAAACTGCCCTGGTTGATAGGTAGGGAACTTCGGCTGCGGATTACTTACGCTTACCACCTGTCCGATTTTCAATGTCGGCTCTTCACCTTTCTCAAGCACATAGAATATGCTGTTTGTTCTTAGTCCACTGAACATACAATTCGCAATTTAGTTGTTAAACAATACCCGTCATTAGCTGAAGGGTGTTAGTATCTCTCTCGAACCAGAGCTGATATACGCCAGTTCCGGCTACGTCGGCAACCGTAAGAGCTGCACCTCCGAACTTGGTGACAGCCTGCGTTACGCCGTTGGTCTCAAAGAGTATCGGCAGCGTGGTCGTTGTGCCCGTCGGTATCGCCTGTCGCAGATTTACGAATACCGTACCTCTGTAATTGGCGTTCAAGAAGGCGTGGTTCCTGAATGAGAATACCACACCGTTTGCGCCTACCGACACACCGGTAGAACCGATAGCTGCCGACCCTCTTCTGTTGACCCAATTGAAAGGGTTATTCCAAATTAATGTCATAATAATTTCTTTATTTGAAAATTAATTATTAACTTTATATCGGGATAGATGAGAGTAATTAACTCATTGATAAGAGGTATGTCAACGCCTCTTCCCATTTTTCAAGTTGACACGTTTTGAATAGTTGACAGTTATGAACAATCAAGAATTTCTTAAAAGTATCACCTTGGATGGTGAGGAGTGGCGAGATATAATCGGCTTTGAAGGGCTTTACAAGGTGTCTTCTTATGGTAGAGTTGCGTCTTTGGAACGACACGTAAACAATCGCTATCAGGATGTTTATAAGCAACCACATTTACTCAGAGCGAGTAAAACAAAAAGAGAAAAAACACCAAGTGTTACACTCTCTATAGACGGCAAAGATAGTAAAAGACATATTCCTTATCTTGTAGCCCAACATTTTCTTTGTCAACCAGATAATAATTACGTACTTGAAGCCAAAGATGGTGATTTCTACAACTGCAAGGTTGATAATCTTTATTGGAGAAGAAAGAAACGAGCGCGCAAACTGTACGACACTGCTTCACTTGAAGGTGAAGTATGGAAGGCGATACAAGGATATGAAGGCTTATATGAAATATCTTCTTTAGGAAGAATAAAGTCTTCATATAGCAGAAAGATTTTAAACCCCTCTTCTGTTCATGGCTACAAATACGTTTCTTTAGCAAAAAACTCGACGATTCGTAAGCACTACATTCACCGACTTGTAGCAAAAGCATTTGTTCCTAATCCTAACAACTATCCCTGTATAGACCACATTAACACAATCAGGACAGATAACACTGCGAGAAATTTAAGATGGTGTACCTATTTGCAAAATATGTTAAATCCAATAACAAACAGCAAAAGAACTATCAGTGTTTGCAAGTTAAGAAACGGAGTATTAATGCATATCTACGAGTCTATGGCAGAAGCGCATAAAGATGGTTTTTCCTCAGCCAGCATATTTAAATGTTGCAGAGGTTTGCAGAGTAGCCATAGAGGTTACGAATGGATGTACACCTCCGATTATAAATCTCTTATCAATAAGCCAAAGAACTCTCAATCTACCGATATAGATTAGCCCCAGAACCCTCCGTTATTAAGGGCATTAAAGCCGTACAGACCCATCTGTGCTGCTACACAATTTGGAACGGCGGTTGCTTGTGCGTAATTTAACGTTACCGTCTCGGGCATCTTGCATTTGATACCCGCAACCTCCTGCTGCAAGCCTGCCAACACCGCATTGATAGGAGCGACCGCCTGACCTACAATCTGACTTGTCATAGCCGACGACTTGAACGTTGAGTTCTCCTCACGCAGATGGTCTAACTTGTCCTGCATCTCTCGAAGCTCTGCGGCACGCTGTCCGTCAAGAATCTGCTGTGTGCTGTTCTGGATAGTGTTGGCAATACTTGAGAAACCGCGCTCCTGACTTGTTGCAACGCCATTGATAGAATTCTGCAAGGTGTTGGTCTGCTGGCATGTGGCAAGTCTGTTCTCGCAGCAACAAGAAGCGAGCTGCTGTGCAATCTGCATGTTGCCTTGCTGGAGAGCGTTGATAACTTGCATACCGCTCATGCCGATCTGATTGCCCACACCCTGAACCTGCGAGGTAAGAGCCGAGATAGCCGCCTGTATCTGACCTTCGGTGCAGTTAAGCTGTGTAGCAAGGTTGCTTAGAGCGTTTCTGTTTCCACCGATGGCATCCATGAGGAGCGAGCGACCGTAGTCGTTGTTGATTTCATTAGCAATACCGCCTGCGCGACCATTGCCGAAACCACCCCAACCATTACCGCCCCAACCCATGAGGAAGAATAGGAAAATTACCCACATGAAGCCGTCGCCCCAACCATTGCCGTTCTTGTTCATGGCAAGGAGAAGATTAGGGTCAAGACCTCTCTGTTGAAGCAGAGGAGCGAGCAAACTCATCATGCCACCCTGTCCGCTACCTTCATTGCCGAATACATAAGTTTTTGACTCAGACATAATACAATCTTTTTTTTAAATTTTACCTTAGTTGACTAAACACTATTGTAACGTTACACCGCAAAGTTAGCGAGTTACGACGGATAATGTTATAACACGCTCAAAGATTTTATATTACGCTGATAATCAGATATATAAGGTGATAGTCGGTACTATCACGTTGTAAAATATTCTTTCCAATGTTTGAAGAATTGGAAAGAAATGGAAACAAAAAAAAGAGAAGCCTCTTTACTTGCCTCTCTTATGTTTTAAAAAGTGAAGAATGTCCCACTTCTTCCAGTATCGTGTGTGTCCGCGCTTCTTGCACTCACCGTTTGGTATCTCGCCACGCTTTACCATTCTATTGAGTGTTGCATCGCTAACGCAAAGTCTGTCCTTCACTTCCTCTGCGCTCATCATCGGGTTGAGCATATTAGGAAGTATGTCCTGGCAGAGTGTTTCTATATCGTCGTCGCTCATACCGCAAGCCGTCACTTTTTCGCCGTTGCGCTGCTGCTCGTCCGCCTGAAAGCACGAATTGGCAAGCGATTGCAACAACGTGCCGAGCATCTTGTATCCGAAAATCTTTCTCATAACATTTCTTTTTAACTGAACATTCTTTTGCCGAGCTTTGATTTACAGCAAAACCAGTCGACAGCTCCGTAAATATACAACAACAGCGTAAACGCCATGATTGCAAAGTGTGCCATTACCATCTCGTTGGTCGTGTACCAGTTCCAATATACAAGATGTATGGAGTTGACACCGAAGTAGTAGAAGAACGGTATGCGATACTTCCAACACAGCCAGAAGAAGCGTGACGCAAGAATTATAACCATTGGCAGTATATAGACCATGATATAGATGAACGCATAGCACGCATAGTTCGCCTTGTGTACCTCAAACATCTCCTTTGGATTACGGCTAAAGTCAAACACGCCGTACATGTGCGCCGTCATTATGAGTATTGGAACCCACTTGCAGAACCAGCGGAAAAACCGCAATATTCTGCGTGAATACTGATTGCCGGACTCTGCCAGCAAAGACATAATTTCCGATATGTCCTTACCCTTCACAAGAGCAAGAAACATCCTTTTATCATCCTCGTTCATATTGATTTTATTTAATTTAATATAACGTTGATTAGTTTTATTTGATGCAAGTTAGTCATTTATTTTCAAAGTTGTATGTTTTGTTGTCTTTATTTATATTTATTTAAACACAGTAAAAAACGCAAGTCTTTAGCTCATGGGTAGTTCACTTAAACTCCTTGCCTATCCATCACGGACGGGCAAGGCTCCTAAAAACAATTTACCTTAAACTAAAAAAACTAATAACTAACCAATCAACATATTATCTTCTTCTGTGTATCAGCCAAAGCAGCAGCGAGATTAAACATAGTACCACCGCTCCGACCGCTATCTTTCCTGCGAACATCTGCGTCCGCTCCCACCATGTAGCCTTACGCTCAACTGGCACCGGCACTGGTATCGAGTCTGCTCGCAGGATAGACTTGTATATCGTGTCCGTCTTCACGCTCACTCTGTCACGCCATTTGAATACGTTCTTTGTCTTGTATATTGTATCACCTACCATGTAGCTCTCGACATATATAGAGTCATGTACGCGGAACGTATCGGCTTTGTAGTTGGTCTTATACAACGTGTCCGTCTTGTTAATCACTCGCTCCCACACAACAGGCTTCGGAGTTGTGCAGCTCGTTACCACAAGCAGGAGCAGATGCAGCATAGAGCCGACGATGATAGTGAAGCCGTAGCGACAAATATCGTCCCACTCAATACCCGGTAGCTTATAACGCTTCCATTGATAAACCTCACGCAGCACCATTACGGGCAGCGCGAGAACGCCCACGAACACCGAAGCCAAAAACCAACCGATTGTGCCCTGTCTGTTGCGCACGTTCTCGTCACAGTCCTCATCGAGCGCATCGAGCTTGTCTGCCTTGTAGAAAATAAAGAGCGTTGTTGCTCCCAATATGATGCAGTTCAGCAACATCAGTATTCCTCTTATATCCATACACTTTTACTTTTGACATTATTATTAATCCGTTTCTTCTCTCCCATAGTCACGTGGTGGTTTTCGCTTCATGCACCCATTTATCGTACACTCGTTCCATTGGAGCTCGCGCATTCTCATAAGAAGCGTGTTCTTATCGTCTTTGAGCTGACGGATGGTCGCACGCTGCTTACCAATGTCGTCGTAGAGCGAGTCTATTTTGTTATTGAGTCTTGTGCGCTCCTCCATGTGCTCCTCATGCTCATGGTCGTAAAGGTTGTGCCATTCTTGAGCATAAGCCATTGCGTTCGCGTCTTCGTCTTTCTGCGCAGACGCAGCTTCCTTTCGTTTTCGAGAGTTGTAGTAGAGGAGTTGTCCGACGATGCCGCTGCTTACAAGCAACGTTATAATCTGCAATACTGTATCCATTTCGCCTCCTTTATTCTATTGTGATATAAATCTGTTCTCCTCTCTCGTCCGCAGCCTTCAGCTTCGCGTACACCTTACGGAACGTCGCCGTTGAGTTAAGTACCTGTCCGACCGCCTTATTCTCACCGACAAGGATGCAGCCCTCCGTGTCCTTCGCAGTGTTGCCGCAGTGAATAAGTACGCCTTGGTAGCCGGGCGTATTGCACAACCTTGGCAGTCGACCCTTGCAGAACTGGTACTGCGCCCGACCTCCGAACCTTGGCGATACCGTCTTCATATCGACGAGGTATCTGCCTGTAGGTATGGCGGTTTCGCCTTTAATCTTCACTCCGCATATCTGCGCAACCGACATATTAGATGTCAGCCCTCTGTCCTTATCCTCGAGCGTGTCGCAGACATACTCGCCGTCGACGTACATCTTGCCTATTGTGTACGCCTCCTTTCTTGCTATTCGCTTTACTTTTATTTCCATGCTATTTGAATTTTTTGTTAATTAAAGTTATAAAATCACTTTTTATCTCTGTTTCTTACCAACTACCCTTACAAGTATTATAAAAATGTAGTAATTTTGTGAGTGAAGAGGAGTCCCCGAACCGATGCGATTGCTCGACTAAATGTCGATGTTACGCGTGCGTTTTAGGAGAGCCTCTTTATTTGTTTTCTCTTTATGTTTACGGCATATGTTTGCATATAACAACTTTTCTTTTCATTTTGGTGTTTAGCCACAATATTACAGATGCCAAACTTGATAAATTTACGTCTCATTTTTTTTACTTTTAAACGCACACCTTGTTTTAACCGTTTGGTTCTGCACCACGTGTATTTGTAAAGGTATATCCCTTGCTTGGCGGAGAATTCATCTAACGAACCCGCGTTAAAATTGAGACTTTGTGGCAGACGTTTATTTACTACCATGCCTTTCTCGAATTTTCTGTAAGGGCTTACGGTATCAAAAGAACTTGGAATGCCTTTGGAATCCAATGTAACCACATAAACACCATCCTTACTAAGTGTTACGTTTTTTACAAACCAGGCGCCACTGTTCGGAACGTTAATATATAGAGACACTCTAAAACAAGTATAAACATCAGATACTTTAGTGATTTCTATCTCATCATTTCTACCAGGTGAAACAGAATAGTAATGTGTTCTCACAGGTTCTACCCAACCCAATAAGGGAATAGGTCCATTAATAATAAATTTCACCTTAATACTATCTCCTTTCTTTGCCAGAAGACTTGATGTTTTATTGCCAACCAATAAGGAAATCATTTTATCATTGTTGGGCACAATATACCTTACCCTGTCAGATGATGATAAGGTCAGCAATGAGCATTTTATCGCCCTACCAACTACATATTCTATCTTTGGTTTGCTCTTTTTGACACTCGAGGTTGTTCGCGAAGACACGGGTGGAAGGACAACAAGCGCAGTATCCACGGCAAAACCCTCAATCTTCACATCCATGCAGCCTTTGTTGGCATTATCTCCGTTGCCGTCCTCAATGTTGGTGTCGCACTCGACAGTACCATCCTCAAACACTGTATCGCTGCTTGCGTTGTTGTCCACGATGGCGAACTGCTCGTATTCATAGCTTCGCCAGTTGGCACCCTCCAGTACGCCCGTCACCTCCAAGGCGTATGTGCCTAACGACAGTGTCGTGCCGTCAACGTCAGCCAAGAGCACATCATTAGACTCCTTGTCGATGGTGTAGGGGAGTGCGGTACGCTTGTACTGGCTAACGACGTGCACCGCGATGTCGGTGCAATCAGTCAACGGGAACGATACCTGTTCACCATTGACTATTTTCTTTACTGGTATGCGCAACGTGAAATCGTTGCCTCTAACTATTTTCTTCATATTATTTTGTGTTCTATTGTTGTACTTTATATTTAACCATAAATATTTCCATTCCACCCTACGGCGGTTAAGCGGTTGGGGTTAGCTCCACTCAAAGAATTGCCAAAAGTAGTCGTAACCTCGCAAGTCGTGATAAGTCTTTCATTTGAGGAAATTTCATTGACTTTTAGAGTTCCAGTTGAGGTCGTTGTTCCTCTTTTGTTTATTATACCTCCTCCATGTACAACGAATGCAACGTTTGCGCGATTCTTGATTATTAGTGTTTGTCCAACATATTGTAACGCTTCGTCGGTTGACACGCCATGAAGACTATTCAAACTATCTTTAGGATTGTTGAATGGCAATACAAGATCAACCTGCGAGGATTTAAAGTAATTATTGAAATCACCTTGAAACTCCACGAACGAGCCCGCATTAGTAAAGTCGAATAATACAACGCTTAAGGAAGCTGCGGGTATTCGGTATTGGTCTATGTTCTCTGGTGTAATAATTGTCTTTTTCTTTTTGACAAAACCGCCAAACAGACCTGCGCCAACCTCTAACAAACCTTTCTCATTAACGCTTGCCGTTGTCTCGCCGCTATTATTACGTATCTCGAACTTGTCCGCAGTTGCCGTTATCTTGCCATTCTCGATGTCTAAGCCAGTGCGCAGTAGCTTTGCGGCAATGCCACTGTCCTCGACAAAACCACTCTTGCCCTCTATCCAGTCGGTAGGAGTTGCTCCGACCTCCAGCTTCGGCATTGTCACCCACGCCTTACTGCCTTGCAAACTACGGATTAAGACATAATTAGGTATGCCAGTGCCCTCAGAACGCCAGTGTACCCAATAACGCTTCCACTCGCTTGTAAGAGAGAAGCGACGACCTCCGTCGGCGTTACTTGTCGTTGTATCGCGCTCGCTGTCCTCGGCGAATATGCTTAGATTAGAACCACTCCACATGTATGCGTCGATGCTGCCGGAACCTTTTGCCATAAAGGAGAGTATGTAGTCCTCATCTTTTTTGATGATGGTATTCACGCTCCATTGCGCCATCTCAATGTATTTGGAGGCTGCGTTGGCATATATTACCGAGCATCCGTTGTTGTACGACTCGTTAGTGACCACTGACGCATCCATTCGCATCAGATTGCCGGATTTGGCGAACGTGCGCGTGTTGTCGAGAAGATTGCCCCCGATGTAGTCGTAATCGTCAGGCGATGCGCTCCAACACACAAAGTCCTCCGCAGTACCCTCTATGAGGATAGGGTGGGCGATGTACACCTGCTGACTCGCAGTAGATGCGTTAGCTTTTAGACACGCCACGGAAATCCACTCATAAGGGGCGTTCGCTGCAACGGTAAAGGTTTTTTGGTAGAGATACCATCCGTTGCTTGGCGTTATCGTTACGCCGCCTAAATTCGCACTACCGTTAGGACCGGTATATCCACTTGGTCGCGACGTGTCGGTTGCCGAGCTATGCCATATCGTCTCGCCCACAATTTCTACTCTGGCAGACTTCGTGCGTGCCCAGAAAGCCAGCGTGTACGTCTTGCCCTTGGTGACGTGTATGTTGTGAGAGTTCGCCGCTCCACCCCATTGCACACCGCCTGCTTTAGCTTCTGGTGCGAATATCACATTAGCACCCTCATGCGCCGACGTGCGATATATCTTAGAGCGCAGAAGAAAGAAACCCTCGCCTTGCTTGCGGAACAACGAGCCGACGAGCAGGTTACGTCGCTCGGCAAGAGTGTAGCCCACCTTCATCGCTATCTGTGTAGCGGTCTGTGTTATAGAAGAGCTAACAGTTGCTATTTGGTCGTTTACATCCTTCTTGGTAGAGTAGTCTCTCCTAACCTCTGTTCTTATATCATTTGCGGTCTGTGTTATCTGCGACTGCGTGCTTTTTATCTCGTCGTCAAGCTCTTCTTTGTTTCTGTTGACCGTCAACTTGAGCCCATCTACGGACATTACAAGCTCCGCAAACGACTGTGTGCTCTTTATCTCGCCATTAGCCTTGCGCGTAATGAACCTAAACTTATCGGCTATGGCGAACATCTCCTGACGTGACAGGACAAAGACCTCTCTATTCTCTAACGAGTAGCTATCTACGCCTTCGTACATCTTTAACGATGGCGCATCCGCTCCGTATGCCGACAAAACAACGACCGACTGGCGAGCCGTGTCCGTCGTATTGCCCATCTGTACAAGCTCGTCACCTGCCTGCGGAATATCGCTACCAGTATCGCAGAAATCAGCAAGCACATCAATGAAATCTTTGCCTACCTTGTACACCTTACGCCAGTAGTATCTGTTCTTCACGTTCTCATTCACGCCCTCCTTGACGTTGAACGTCTGACAGCGCACAAGGTCGCCCATCACAAATTGGTTCTCAATCTCCTCGTCGCCTTTCTTCTGTGAAAAGTAACAGCGGTAAACATCGTAACGTAGGGGAGAGCCGTCGTATTCGGGAAGAACCGTGAACTTCTCGAAATAGACCACATTGCTAATCTTCATGGCAGCAGGCGACAGAACAATCTCACCACCTACGCTTTGAAGCTCTCGGATTACGAGCCTTACGAACTCCGCAGCCTTGCGCACAAGCAGGCGGTCTACCTCCAAGTAACTGTCACCACTTCCGTTGTAATCACCAAGTTTAAAACCAGAGCCGAGCGCACCCGAACGGAACGCAGCTGACACAACCTCTTTGAGTGTGGCGATTCCGTCAGAGGAGATGCCGAGAGGGTTATTGTCGCTCTGTTCGCCGAATGCGATACCTTCCCAAAAGCGGATAAGTTTTTCTGCTACATCTGTCTTGACCTTCGACAGAAAATACTTTGAACCTTCGCTTTGGATGTATTCCTTAACTTGTGCGGGCGTAAAATCTCCTGTGCTATTACTTATGGCCGTTATCTTGTCTTGTATTTTTTGTAGTGTACTAACCTCTTTGTTATCGCGCAATGATACTTCATAGGTAGGTATCGCCCCTTCTTTCTCTGTTATGGAGAGACTATCAATTACAACGTCTGCACTGATACCAAAATCCTCGTCGCTAAACTGAAATATATCCCCTTCTTTAATAGTGTCATGTAGACTCTTTGTAGTACCAGTGGTATCCTCCATGGCCTCGTCGTGTTGGCGGGCCATATAAATTTCATCTATTTTCGGAGCATATGTATGCTTGGTGTGGTCGTTTTCTATAAGCCAAGCGATGGCGTAGCGTAGTAATTTCTCAGATGCAGCATCCACGTATTGTGTCGGGAGGGTTATTCCGGATAATACAAAATGGTCTCCAGCGTTAATCTGAAAGTCTTTGTACGGAAAGTATAGCCCAATATCCTCCACGCGCTGCAATGTCAAAACCCACTGCCCGCTTTCTTTTGTACTGCCACTCACCTTGAATTTACGTCCTGCACACATTCCGTCGACCATAGTAACGGAGAAGTCACTTTGTTTCAGAGCGTTAATGTCAAAGTTTAATTCTTTTTTTAGAGTGAGTTTAAACCCAGGAACTGTTGCGCCTTCTTTGAATACACCATTATCTTCGATGTTTGAACCAACTGCAATTTCGTCAATACGCACACCGTCTACTTCCATTTCCTTGATAGTGGGATATATCTCAACGGTCTTTTCCTTTACATCTTCGGTGTCAAAAAACACGCTACCGGGACGCACACCGATAACGTCTGCCGCAGGCGACTCTATCCACGGACGGTCTGCACGCTTAGAAAAGCGCAATTTTGCACCTGTTGGGTTTAATTCTTTATGCTTCTCGGGGTGGTTATTCCACCAGTCTTGTAAGGATATAGAAGGAAAACCAGGTAGCATTAGGTTAAAGCACGCCATATTGTTTGGCAGATGCGCGCCAGCTGCATAATCCCTCCTATTAGAAGGAAAGGCTTCTTTGTTGACACCGCTAACGAAATGTACCCTATCTGCTTCTTGTATCGCAGCAAAGCACGCTTTAGCTTCTTCTATTGTAATATCATATCCTTTTCCGCCTAATATCTGTAAACTAATGTGATTATGGTAATAAGGCTCTACGCCAACATTGACCTTGGCTTCAACAACCATTCCACCATCATGGATATTCACAGAGTATGTATCATATCCTGGGCCACCGCCAATTCGATACGTAAAATATACGGAAGCACGCTCGATGGGTATGTCGTCGATATAAAATTCTATATTGCAAATTTCACCATAAACTTCGTTTTGTATTACGCGAGAAGGCTTAGACCAAACCTCCATATTTAGTGTTGCATAGTATCTGTCAGGAATATTTTTGTCAGAACCGTATGCTCTCATACGTGTAACTATTTGTTGGTCTGCCTCTGCATCTTGATTTACCTCGTACAAGCCGTTGCCCTTTCCGTACTTGAAAACGTTACGTGTTGGCAGTCCTGACGTACCAACAAACACTTCTCTGTTGCGCGTTATGAAGTTTACGTCGAACTGGGAATTTACCAACGCAAGGCCTTTCCACACCGTCTGCTTGTCGATACTAATGGATGTTGATGTTATTTTGGTATCAGAGACTCCCGTGTTGTCGGGATTTGACGTATCACCTCCATATATCTCCTCCCATCTTGCTGCATCGCATCCTCTCGTATTGCTTCTGTTCCAGTTGCGCGAATAGAATAGCCATTTGTTTCCGCCAACTTGTTCATTCATACACGCCTGCAAACGGTCGAGTAAGTCATCCAACGACTCCACGTAGAATTGGAAGACGGGCAGGGCGGTATAATGTAGCTCGTTATCGTTTAAGACTACATCTAAAAATTCTGCTCTTGCCAGTTCGTCAGATAAAGAATTGAATTTTACAACTTGGTACTTGAACGAATTGCCGAGTGCATTTTTACGGCCTTGTTTCGCCTTGCCTGGGTCGTAGTTTAATTCAAAACGTTCATTTCGATATATTAGATAATCACCAATTTCAAAGTCTATTGGAGCCTCATTCTCTATAGATACAGATACCGAGCACTCGCCCATCCACTCGCCGTCGTATTTCAGCGAATGAACGGAAATTTCCTTGCCGTTGGTGTCACGCAGCGGCGTGCCGTCCTTATGATAAAGTTTCCATTCCATATCTCTATTTGATTAATGTTACTTCCGTTACGGGGTCTTCAACTCTCAACACTGTAGAGAACGTTACCACATCTCCCTCGTCGTCGCGGTGCAGGTCTGCGTCGTCGGATACCTTCTTGAGGCGGATGTGTCTTCTTCCTACCTTAGTCCAGTCGCAGTACATCTTCATCTTCATACCGCTTCCGTCGCGTCCGCTGAGGTAGTTCAGAAATTTTCTTATTACTGCGTTAGCTGAAAACTTGTCACCCTTGCAGCACCATTTTACGGTCATGTCGTATGCTGCGAATTTAAGGCTGTCACCGAGGTATGCGTCTTCTCCGTTTTCATCCTTCCAATCCCTTACCACTGGCTCCTTGACCTCCATGCCAATGTCGAACGGTATGGAGGCGCACCACACATCAAAGTCAGCTACGGTTTCTTTTACCACAGCTCCAGTCTGCTCTTTTTGTATAAAGACATTGTAGTGTTGCATAAATATGCATAATTTTCTCCAAAAATAATAAAAAGCGGATAATTATACAAATTAATATATAACTATCCGCGATTTTAACAATAAATATACACTTTGTCAGCTAATATAGAGCTTTTTTCTGCCACTTGTAGACACCGCGTTCATCCAATCCATCATCCGATCGAGCTTCTCGTTACGAGCTTCCGCGAGCATGACAATCTGCGTGAGCTGCCCGAGCTGCGCTTTCTGTATCTGACCCATTTCGGGAAGACGCATCTTCAATAGTTCTCCGATGTCCTTGACCTGCGCACGATTAACACTCACGTCAAGACGGATGGCATTGACGTAACTTGCGAGAATATCCGCAGTTTCCTCAGTGATATTCGTGATGCCGTTGGTCACACTTCCATCGCCATTTTCCGACAAGTCGAGTCCCATATTCTTCAAGCGTTCGAGGATTGCCGTGATGTTCTCGGCTGCATTGTTGGTGCCATTATACAGGTCATCCGCAACCTTAACAACATCTTCTGGTTCAAGCTTTCCTTTCTGCTTGATTATTTCCGTCAGATTGTCAAGCGGCCCCTGTAGAGCAACCTCCATTACCTTCTGAGAGACGATGTTTTTGGTAAGGTCTTTTACCATTTCTTTTGCCTTCTTCTTGTAGGCATCAATAGCGTCCTCACCTTTTGACCATGCGCTTACAACTGCGTCGGTTAATTGGCTTGCCCACGCCTTCATATCTACGCCATAGATGTCCTTGAGAAAGTCTTTTGCAAAATTGTTAATGGTCGTTTCCATCTCCTTGATTTGCTGTTTGTAGTCGGCAATCTTATCCTTGTCCTTCTTCTTCTTGCCCTCCTCAGCGTTTAACTGCCTCTGCATTTCATCCTTCTGTGCCATGAGGGAAGCCTGCTCAGCGAGGTAAGCATTGCCTGGGTCGGATAGGGATTTTTTAGCAGTAGTGTACGTATCAGAGGAATATTGGCTCTTTTTACTCTCTCCTCTTGCTGCTTTTTCGTAAGAATTAGTAACGTTGCCCAATCTTTTACGTGTATCCGCATCCATTTTGTAGGAATAGACACCGCCAAGGGTATTTTCAATCGCCGTCTTTACATCGTTGCGCAAGCGCTCAAGTTCCGTTATATTTCGCTCTGCGAGTTTGATTTGGCGTTCTAACTTTGCATCGTGCGCCGCAGCAAATGCCTTAAATGGAGAGGTGAAGATGCCAACAAATCCTTGAAGAACACCGCCGACATTGCCAGACATAGCACTTGTGACCATATTTGAAATGGAACTTGAAACACCGCCGAGAGAATTAAAGAATGCCGTTGCATCTTGCCATCCGTCGTTTTCTGTATCAACGCCAAGAGCACTCGCTGTGTCCTTAATATCATTGAACGTGGCGACAATGCTTTGGATGTTTTCATTGATTTTACTTGCTGCGGCACTGACATTCGCCATAGATTCCTTGAACTCATTGGCGGCCTTAGCCTCTTTTTGACCCTGTTTGAGTTTCGCGTCACCCTTTTCTTCCTTTTCATGCCCCTCAAGCATTTTAGCAACGATTTCATCGACAGCATCAAAATCCAAGTTTGAGAACGCTTCTATTAGCTCCGTGTTAGCCTCCTGCTGCATTCTCTCGCCCTCCTGCTTCAATGCCGCTCCAGCTGTAATTTTCTCGTTGGCGTTCTTTACTCTCTGTTCGGCGACACCACTAAGACCAGAATTAAAGAAGTTTTTCTTGCCACTTGAGAGTTTGTTCAACTGCTCGTCAAGCTGCTGTATCTGCTTGCCGTACTCGCGAGCGTCAATGGTTCCGTCAGCAAGTGCCTGGTTAATGTTCTCGCGTATCTGCGAAGCAATTTCGGATGCCCTGTCCATGCCGAGCTGCGACACCGCTCCGAAGAACGTGATATAGTCACTACTCTTGTTGAAGGCTTCCGTCTTAGCAGAGTTCACTTCCTTGTCCCGTTGGCGCGTGTAACGAGAAGCAAGACCATAGTTTCCCGCTTCTTCCGCTTGTGCAATAGGCGTTTCATACTTGGCGTAGATGGCGGCTATCTTCTCCTGCGTGCTTGCTGTCTGTGCGATGATGTCCGCAGCCTGCTGTAAGCTCTTGACATAATTGTCCTTTACCAAGGTCGTTATCTTCTGCCAAGCCTCAAGAGCGAGAGGCGTGTCCTTATACAGAACCTTTGCGTCGGCTTCGGTCATTCCGAGGTTGACATCGTGCCCGAAGTTCTTCTTGAAGTCCTCCGCCATCTTTCTTGTCTGCTTATCCCACACCGCGCCGTCCTGAAAGGCGAGCTTGGCGAAATCCAGACTGCCGGTCTTCTCGTACAGTTCCTTCTGCAAGTTCGCCTGCTTCACGCCTTTCTCCAGTGCCTCCTTGAAGTTTGAAGATACGCGCTCCCATTCCACCTTGTCGATTTCAGAGTACTGCCACTCTGCCTTTTCGCGGTTGACTTGCGTACGAAACTTCTTGCGGTCGGTGGTATTCCAGAAGCCGCGGCCAGGCATCATTGCCTCAAGACTCTCCATATACTTGGAAAGGTCTATCTTCTTCCAGTCGAGGTTGGGGAATAGGCTCTTAACCTTTCCTATAGCCTCGCTCTGCGTGTTTCCTATGCCAATGTATTTCTGGTACCACTGGCGAGCGGCCTTGAAATCTTCAAACTGCTGACGAAGCGACTTAAGAGCGGAGTCTTTCTTCGGGCCTTTGTTCTTATCTTTCTTTGCGTCGAACAGATTTAATTCCTTTGCGGTCTGTTCTGCCAGCTGCCACTCCTTTTTTAATTCATCCTGCCGTTTTGATTTTGCTTTTTTTGCAGCTTCGTATTCCTTCTTTTTCGCAGCTACATCAGCGTTAGCGGCTTCTCTTGCTTTAGTCCACGACCCCTCCTTTCCCCAAGATTGCGCAAATTTCTGCTTCTTCGCTTGTGTTTCTGGGTCACCAACGCCAAGTGGCATTTTTGGAAGATTGCCAAGAAGCTCATTTTGAACATCATTAAACTTACTATCTTTAAAAACAAGATTTATAACAGCCTCGAAGTTGGACGCATCAAGCAGTGCCTGTAAAGCCTTTTCAAATTCCGGGTATTGCCCCGTAAGCCCTCTTTTTGCATCTTGCATCAACTCTTCAACTTTCGCCTTTTCGGCTTCGTTGAGAGTTTGCCCCGAGCGTATTTTTGTTGCAATAGTCGGAGCAATACTGTCAAGCAAATCGCTAAGTTTGTTTTTAGCCTCTTCCTGTAACCATGAGTCTTTATCTCCAATGCCAAATGCTTGTAAGACCGATGCTCTTATCATGTTGGCTCTACTCTCTGGTATTTCCATGGAAGCAAAAATGTTGCTCATGGCTTGCATCGCAGCAAGGCGCATAGTTTCGTCTTTAGAAATATCTCCGAATTGTTTAAGTATAACCTTTTTTATCGGATTTACCATGTCGCCCTTCTGATAAGGCTGTAAACCTTTCCATGCCGCGCTTCTCGCAGATGCAAAGTCCATGCCCTTGTCACTCATATTTTGGGCGGTTGTCTTTTCCAGTCTTTCATAGTTTCTGTTTGACCGTGTTATCGCCCCGCTAAAGTCCGAATAATTATCGCGATTTCCCATTTTGGACTTAGCAATCATCTCTGCATCACGCAACCTCTTTAATTCCTCATCAAGATATTTCAGACGCTCCTCATGGCTTTGCTTCTCGTCAGCCTTCATTACAAGATTGTTGTAATTGTAAGGCTCAAGTTGTTTTAGCTTTTCTTTGTATGCGTCAATTAGGTTATCAACCTCCTTTATATCCCCTCCGGATAATACCTTTGCGGTGTCATTTTCGCGCAAAAAGTCGTTTAGCTGTTTTATGCGGTCTTCAATTTCGTTCGTTGTTTGATTAATCCTATTCGTTAAATCAGCACTCTTTGTGTACATATAAGATATACCCATCGTAACGCCAGTAATAATCAGGCCAGGCAATCCGCCGACGGCAGCGAGCAATGTCGCTCCCATAGTCCTTGCGCCAGCTGTGAGTATTGCGAATGCAGACATTCCTTTAAGTGCGAACGTTCTCCAAAAACCACCTGTAGTGGCGAATTGTATTTTTAGATTTGTAAAGTAAGCGTTCGTTCTTAATTGCAATCCAATAAAAGCGGCTTTCGCTTTATTCCACCATCCACCATTCTGTCTCGCCTCTACGAGCTTGCGGCGCGAACCAAAGGTTCCAGTACCCGCAAAATCTGTCATGCCGTCTTTGTATATAGATCTGCTTATCTGCCCATTTATATACATTCTTTCGAGGTCGACCTTTTTAATCGCTTTCGCTAAAGAAAGTGCTTTTATATCCTCTGATGTGATAAGCTTCTTTGTAGCAAGCAGACGGAGTTCTTGTGCTGTTGTTTTCTCTCCGAGTAACACCTTCTTTTGGATATCAGAAGCCATACTTGCTTTGCCAGACAATAACGCAGCACCGATGCCACCGCCAAGCGAGGTTTGCAGTCTTTTCAATGCAAAACCGCTAAATGCCGCGACAACAACAGGTGCCATCGTGTGCAACGCCTGTACAAGATTTGTAACAAGGTCGAGTATATGCTTTAGATTGCTTCCAACGATGTTGCTATCGCTTGCAAACTCTGAAAGCATAATTTCCCACGCATCTTTGAGTTTATTGAATCTACCAAGAAGCGTTTCTGAAAGCACAAGCTGCATGTTGTAGAACTGACCTCCCGCATCGGTCATTTCCCAAAAGACGTTCTTTACGTCCTCGAAATCAACGCCGCGTCCCGATATGCGGGTTTTTACTTCGCTTGTAGACACCTTGCGGCCTTCACGCTTTGAATAGTATTCGGAAAGTTTCTGTAACAACGGAATACCTGCGTAGGAAATCTGGCGCAGCTCCTTGCCATCAAGCCAACCGCGAGAGCGTACCTGTCCGAACGCCAAAGCTATTCGCTCGAAGCTGACTCCAAGACCCGATGCCATATCTGCGAGTCGCTTTGTGGTGTCATACAACTGGTCGTACTCTACTCCGTAAGCCGCCAACTGTTTTACATCTCGGTTTAATTCAGAGAAAGTAAACGGCGACTGTAATGCAAGTTGTTTAACTTGTGAGAACATGGTGTTGGCGTTCTGTACATCACCCAAGATACTCTGTAATGCGATATGTTGCTTTTCAAGCTCGCCACCAGTCTTTATCACACTCATGGCAAACTGCTGCATACCATAAACAAGTCCTCCCTGCATAACCAGGGACTTCAAATCCTGCATTGTAGAGTTAAGACCACCGGCGGAGTTTTTCGCCTGCTCAAAAGCGCGAACAAGGTCGCTACGCACCTTTGCCGCCGAATTTGCAATCTCCTGCTGGTGCTTTCGCTCTAAATCAATACTCTTTTCTTTCTCGCGGTTTGTCTTTTCTTGCGCCGCATTAATCGCTCTTTGGTCTTGCAGTGCTCGCCCTGCCTGCGTTGCGTCGTGTCCTGTACCGATACTTCCTATACGGCCAACAACATTCTGACCTTCTACAAGCCAAGTGCGCATCTGTCTAAGATAGCGCATAATGTCGATAAGACGATGTATCTCAGCCTCCGCTTTGCTCACGTCGGCTCCCAACGATATGCCGCGGCTAAACTCACGTCTGAGCGATCTCACCTTATTGCCAAGCGAGTCGTAACGAGCCTCCGCTGCCTTTATTTCAGACAATCTCTGCTTGTTGTCGCGTGCTTCCTGTCTTTCGTTCTTCCTGTCCTGCTTTTTGTTAGCTCTCGTAATGGCATTGTTCAGCTTGTCCTGCTCCGACTTGGCATTGCCGATTTCGTTTTTGAGTATCTTGTACTCCGAAACCAGTTCCGCCACCGCGTTCTTGCTGCCAATGTCGGCGTTGTTGAACTTGTCGCGCATTTCAAACAATCGCGAAATGGCACTTCCCACTCTTGATGTGTCAGCACCGACCTTAAAGCCTCGTTTGGCAGAGTCGTTGAGTTCGCGTATCTTTCTGCTCACCTCGCTCATAAGCTCCTGCAAGCGTCTGTACCTCGCCTCCATTGTTTCGAGGTTGCGGTCGGTTGCCACCGCCTTTGCCTTTTCACGACCATAAGCCTGCATTGCCGTTGAAGCCTTGTTGAGTTCGACAGAAATATCGCTAAAGAGTTGCTTCATCTTGTCGACATTCGCCAGTTCTCCGTTCTTGTTTGACATTGCTGCTTCCATTCGTGCCACAACGCCTCCAAGTCCAGAAATGCGCTCTCCGAACATTGAAGTATTATATCCCTTTTGCGTGCCTTCGTTCATAAGGTCGCGTAGCTTGGCGAGTTTTTCACGCACAGCGTCAATGCGCGCATCCAGTTTAGAGAAATTACCGTCGAGGTCGGACAAAGGATTCGGCTTCTGTAATTTGCCGATAATTGCATCCACATCCTTGAGCGTCATCGCCAAAGTCTTTCCGTACATACCGAGCACATGGGCATTATCCGCACCTGTCCCGAACATCTTGTCCTGAAGCGATAATAGTCTGTTTCGGAAATTCTCAATGAGCCTTGTGGCGTTCTCTATATTCTTTGTGTCAACGTTTGGGTTTGCAGCCTTAACCTCGGAGATGTGCTTTTGGGCGATGTCTATTCTCTGTAACAGGGAGAGGTATTCAAGAGCTTTTTTTAAGCGTGGGGTAGGGTCGGGAAAATCATTGGGGTTAAAAGCTTTCCCTTGGTCTTTCATCGCCTTCGCTCTTTCTTTGTTTACTTTCTCAATCGCGACATTTGCTGCGTTCAGAATGTCAACGTATTTGCGCCCACTGTCGTCCTTAACGCCAATAACCGCACTTGCCTTGCCTTTGAAAGCGTCAAGGGCTTCGTTCAGTTTTAACTGGTAAGATGTTTGTGCCTGTGTCGCTGCAACGTCCTTTTCTCTTGCGGCTGTTGCCTCGTTGAGCATTTTGTTAAGCCCCTTGTTCTCAACAAACGGCTGTATCTTAGGTGCAGTCGCAGTCTTGCTTTCTGCTGCACTCTTTTCCTTCTGTGCAGCAGTGGTAGCCTTTAGCTGCTCCTCCTGCTTCTTGAGGGCATTGGTCTGCTCATTGACCGCTTCTGCATTTTTCTTGGTCTGTTCCTCTGCTCTCTTTCCTGCATCTGCAACGGCGTTGGTTTCCTTAGATACCCCCTGTGTAGCTACGATGTATTTGTACTCTATGTCTGTTACCTTGCCATCGAGTGTGTTTAACCACTTGTCGATTTGCATGTAGTTCTTGATGGGGGAGTGAATGAGGGATGTGCCTTCGTTTATAAGACCTTGGAGCTCTTGCCGAATAGCCTTTAGACCACTGGCTGTCGGTGCGTCGGCAAATTTCAAATGATTTTGCAGCGACGCAATAGCATCAATAGCTTCTCTACTTTGATATATTGTGCTTTGCAGATTAAAACCAGAGTCAGACAAACCCTTTTTTGACTCAATGTTAGTCAGAGCGAACTCAAGTTCCCGCACAAGTTTGGCGTACTGCTGTAATTTTCCTATATTTAAATCTTCCGTTATACCCTTCCAGCCACCTTTGGTTTTCCCAATCACACCTAATACCGCCTGCAACTCCTTTGCTTCGGCAGACGTATCACCGAGAGCGTTTTGAATTTTTTTCAAAAAACTTATATTCTTCCCCGATACATCCGTATCAGCAAGTTTTCGCAAATTCTCCTGCGCTTTCCTGGTTTTTGCATCAACGCCAGTCATGCCATCGGCAATCTTGTTCAACTCCTTAGATACTGTTTCTTTGAGTCCAAGGCTCATCCATAAACTTCCAACGTTTCCGTCTGCCATATCCTGAAATATTTATCGTTTAGATTTTGTTATTTAAATAATCGGAGAGGCTAATCTTCTTGCCAACAAGACTGCCCTCCTTCTCCTTCTTCTTTACCCAGTTATCCCAAAGGTCGTCCATCTCCTTTGCGGTGTGCTTGACACTACCGTCGGGGTTGCGCTTCTTGTCTTTCTTGTACACAATAATGGGCTGGTCTGCAACCATGAGGTCTATCTGTACCGAAGTGTAGCCCCACCAGTAGTCGTATGCCTTGATGCCGTAGCGCGTGGCAAAGAGGAACGGGAACTTTTCGGCTAACGAGAAGGCTGCTCCCCAGCTTGTCCTGCTCGGGTAGCTTTCACTTCTTTCTTCGTCATCGTCATCGCCAGATCCGTCATCCCTGTCGCTAATATGGTAGTCAGCGAGCACACTACCAATGGTACTTTTTTTTTAGCTGCGTCAACGACCCTCAGAACCTCGATTGCATCCAAGTCCTTGATGTAGTACAGCCAACGCCAGTAAGCCCAGTAGAAGAAGCGTAGCTTCCAAAAATTATTAAGAAGAACGATGGCGCACAGCTTTACGCCGCGCTTCCACTCGTCTTTCTCATTCGCTGTGACGTGCGAAAACTTTCTTATCGCACCTCGTTTAAGCCAACCGATTTTGCGCTTCCTGCCCATAAAGACAACCGCTTCGGGTTCCGCCTCCAATACGCTGTCAAGAGCTTTCTGCAACTCGTCGCTGGGTTGTTCTATCTTCTTTTCTTCCATACCGTTTTTCTTGATGTTAAGTCTTGTAAAAACAAAAGCGGAAAACCGCGACCCTTGATAAGTCCGCCGCTTTCCGCTTCATATTCGATTGCGTTACGCCGCTTTTTACTTTAAGCAGCTGCTGCCTTTGTAAGCCAAGCGATGCTCTTCTTGCCAGCACCCTCGATAGAACCCGAGAACTTGAACGCAACAGGCTTTGTGCCTGTTTCATCCCACTGCAAGGTAGCGTAGAGGGCGATGTTGGTGATGACCATGACGTTTGTCTTGGTATCGTCAACGATTGCGATTGTGCCCTGAATTTTGAACTTCTTAAGCTCAAGAGCAACGCCGGTAAAGCCTGTTGTCGCGTCGAGCTCGGTGTCGCCGGTCTTCAAAGTGACCTTTGTAAGTTCGCTCACCGCATCGTTGCCAAACATCGCAGCGAGCAGATCCTTTGCCTTTGACGGAACAACGAACTCAACGTTGAAGTCGCCAAGCTCGGAGGTTGTCGCCCAGTCGCCTGCAAGACCGATAACCTTGTAGTGGTTGATGGTTGGGTCTTCCATTGTCGCCTTCAGTGAGTCAACCTCAACAGGCAGTTCGAGGTCTGCTGTAATGTCGATAGTAGCCTTGCTGAGGTCTGTGATTGCCTTAGCGTACAAAAGTGTCTTAGGGCCTACAAAGAGGTCCTTCAACTCTTCGATTTTCTTCATTGCCATAATTCAAAACTTTTTTAGTTAAACCTTAATTTTTGCGTTTATTTGGTTCTTAACGAGCCCTGTATTATCGTTACCGAAAAACCGTCGCCGTCGTCCGTTTGCAGAGTGACACGCGGCTTGGTTACGATGATGTTGTCTGTTGAGATTGGAAACTTTGTCATTACCGCACTGACCTTCTCGGATACCGCAGACACGTTCAACGTATTGGGGTTCCTGGCGGATGTCTTGTCACGGACATATATCTCTATCTGCGCGGTAGTCGTATAATCGTTGAAACTGCCGTCGTCGTTCATCTCATTGTTGTAGATGCTCGACGGGAAAGACACAACGATATAGCTGTCGGGCCTGTCGCAGACAGACTTCGGACGGTTTCTTGGATAAACCTTGTCACAGATGCCTTTTACGGCATTGCCAACATCGTAGTATAGTGTCTTTATGCTTATCATATAGTTACTATCGTTCCTTCAAATATACCTGGTATTTCATCAGTTAGTCCAGTAAGAACATCGTGGTTGCGCTTGTTCTGGACATATTTTGCATATTCCATCGCAACGACAGCAATCAACGCATATGTAGCTTTTGGCTTTCTTGCTTTAAGACTTCGCCGTGCAACACTAATTCCATCCTTTCCTCCGCCTCCATATTCACCAGTGAAAGGTCTTGATACCGTCTTCCCATCTGGCATAACGTGTATTACAGGTTCTCCTGTATAGTAGGCGGATAAGTTGTACTTTTCACCTTTTGCAAGTGACCTGCGGGTTGGCGGTTCAAGACCGACATTTGTTGCGTCTGCGATGCTAACAAGTTTACTACGATGATATACGCCTACAGCGAATGAGTTCAACAAGTTACCAGTTACGTCATAGTAGTTTTTTGTGCCAGCATAGCGCTGAACCATCTCAATGGCGACCAAGTTCAACTTGTCAAGTATCGCTTCCGTCGTTTTCTTTCCTATAACATTCTTCGCCTTAATGGCAAATTGTTCCGCCAAGCTTCCCATACGCTAAACCCTTGTAAAGTCCCAATAAACAACAGTTCTATTATTGTCAGGCTCGCAGTCCTTCACCATTCCGACCTCGGTGTTGTTGCCGACCGTTGCGTAAATCATGTCACCATCAAGAGGACATCTGCCGGCATCCCATTCGTCATATCTGACAGGAATTGATACCTTCCTCTTGTTCTCGTCGACATTCTTACCGCCCTCGGTAGTCGTATCGGTATAGCTGCGGCCCTCGCCTTCGTAGATAACAATCTCTGTGTCATCGCCAACCTTTGCGTCATCATCAGCAAACGGATCGTTCTCGTCCGCCTTGCCGACAAGCACCCTAACGATTTTTATCGTGTGAGGGTATCTCGGGTTTCTGATATTTGCCTTTCTCATACATCCTTATTTTATAATGTGAGGAAGCGGGCATCCGAACGCCGAAATGTCGGCACGTTTCACGCCATGAGAGGTTATTCTAAACGACGATTTCTTCTTTAACATCGAACCTGGCTCAAGCTCCGCATAGATTGCGTTGGCTTCCGCCTTGAGTTCCGCACGGTCACGCTCCGACATTTCAAAACCGCCTTCCGTATGACTCCATCCGTTATCGGAGTCGGAAGTGTTGTTCATCTTACTCGGGCCGAGAACAAGCCATTTTAGAATATCGGCATAGGCAAGGCGAACGTCATCACGGTTAGCGTCAGCATACGCCATGCTCCCGTCCAACGCCCTTTCAATGAGGATTGTATGCACTGTGTCGTCGGGTATATTGAAACGCACCTTGCTGAACAGAGCATCCTCCAATGTATATATATTATTGCCTTTCTTCATGCGCTAATTCGATTCGAGTTAAATCAGAGATTGTTTACGCTATCCGTCCAAATGCAGCCGATTGCAGCTACAGGAGGACGGATAGCTTTTGTGTCTAGGCAGCTACGCCTTCGCCCTTCTTGGTGATGTCGATAATCCAACGGTACGGGAAGTCGAGCATCGCCGGTACTGCGGCAAACATGAGGTCGGTATGCCACTCCATGTAGTCGCCGTTGGCGATTGTAGAGTTGCAGAGCAGGCCGAGACCCTTGTTTGTCTGCGCGAACACCTTCTGAACGATATTGTTTCCGTACTTCTCGAACATCGGCTTGTCAGCAACCTGCTTGCGCTCGTACTCGAAAGCATTACCGGCAGGACGGAGAACAACGATGTTGTCATCCCAGCCCTTAACCTTGACAACCGAGCCGTCGAACTTGAGGTTGCGCTCCTCCTCGTCAATAATCTCGATGCGTGAGATACCCTGGATGTCGGCGAACGCCTTGAGGAACATCTCTGTGTTCACGCCGTAATCCTCAACATAAGCAACGTAGTGGGCCTTGCACCAGTTGATGTACAGCTCCTTAATCTGCTTGTTGCCAAGGAAGGTGTTGTAGAAGGTGTCGTAGGTCATCTGCCATACGAGGGCAAGGCGGTTCTGACCGAACTCCTTGCGCCACTCGCTCTCAATCTTGCGCATCTGTTCGAGGATGTTGCAGTCAACGTTAGCCCATTCGAGCTTGCCGCACTTTCTGAAATTCTCCTTTGGAATTGGCACCTTGTGAAGCGGAATCTGAATACCGCGGGCGATGCCTGTATAGTCAAGTTCGCCGGTTGTAGCCAGCTTTGCCACCATGTAGTTCATGGTCATGTCGAGAGAGTCCATCAACTCCTGGGTGTCATTGCGCCACTGCTTTACGAGGTCACTGTCGTTACCAAACTCCTCAAACTGCTTCTCGCGGTAGTTGCGCTCCTCTGCGGTTTCCTTGAAGCCGTCGGTAATGAAGTCGGGAATAGTGGCAGAATAAACTGCCAATGCGCCCTTGTCCTTCTGGAACGAACCTGCGAGCGGAGCACGGAGGTTGGCGAGCGTTGCAGCGTGCAAAGCGGATGCCTCCACTGAGAATGTAGCCACGCCCTTATGGTTGGTAGGCGTGAGGTCGGGCGCGATAGTACCCTGTGTGAGATACCAGCCGTAGTTTACATGGAAGATGTCCTTCTTGTCGATAAACTTCTGCAAGTATCTTGTATTCTCTGGGTCGCTGAAGAAACGCGCCTTTCGGGAATTATTAAAATCAAACTTTGGCATATCTTTTCGTTTTTGTGTTGTATGTTTTTCCGATTAGTTCTCTGCGTACCACCACTCTGCGTAGCGGCTCTTGTTCATCGCCTCTACAGCTGGCGGAATTGGGCTCATGCGTGACTTCCACATAACCACGTCAGTTCCGAGCAGACAGAAGTCATTGAGGTAGCGCGGAGCATAGAACTTGTCACTGCCAGCCAATGCGTGGAACGGCATGTCAACGTCGCATGGAGCAAAGCAGTTCGGGTTAGTAACCATAGCGGAAACAGTTGCGCCTGCCTTTTCCGCCTCCACGAGAACCGTACCGACGGTAAGGGAGCCGAGAGTTTCTGCGAGTGTAACCTTCCAAACATCCTTGCCGTCATGCACGTCATTTTCAACCGCAGTAACGAGCACACCCTTACCCTTTGTCTTGAAGTCCTTCGGGCCAACCATGAGATTGTCACCCACAAACGGAATGTGGTGATAGCCGTCGCGTGTGATGTAGATGGCTGTATCCGTAGCAGCAGTGGTAGCCTTAGCCACCTCATAGCTCTTGAGCACCTTGATTGTGCCGCCGCTGTTGTCCGCAAAACCGAGGCTGTGCTCGATGAGGTCGCCGGCATAAATCTTGGCTGGGCCAGGGAACGGGTTTTTCAGGACACCGCCAATCGGAGGGCGACGGAACGCTTCCTTAACGGCGCCAGGCAGGTCAACAAACACATGACGCTGACCGCCGATAGTCATTTCTGACTGCAAGATTACAGCGCCAGTAGCATTGACTGCACCCTGCGCCATCATCTGTCCGTAGTAATCCTTGTTGTTATCCATAACTTTTTACCTTAAAAATTAAAATGTTTACTTTTCTTTCGGTTCGATGATGTCATCCCACTCGTCGTCACGGATTGTCTTGCCGCCGCCAGAAGAAGAGCCGCTGCCCTTGTGCGGTATAGCAGTGTTGCCTGTAGCACGCTTGAAGTCGGTAGTGTAAATACCCTCTGCCTTTGAAACCAGGTCGATTACATCGGCATCATGGTCGGGAATTTCAAGTTTGGAGATTGCAGTGTCAAGAAAGAAATCGTTAAGTTCGAGCTTTGCCTTGTCAAACTTATCCTTCAAGCCCTTTCTGACCGCTTCGATTGTAGCGGCTCTTGATGCCTTCTTGTCGCGCTCCTCATTTGCCTTTTCGAGGGCTTCGAGCTTTGCGAGCAGCTTGTCGTACTTGTCGTCGGGCTTGTCCTCCTCGCTCTTCTTTCCATTGCGCTCCTCCTCTTCCTTCTTCTTGCGTTCGGCTTCCTCTCTGCTTTTCTTAATCTCGTCAGAGACATTCTTGTGCAGATTGCCGTCCATGCGCTTGAGTCGGTTTGCTACCTTGGTAACTGTCTTGGCGTTCGCAGCCTCGTCGTCACCAAATTCATCCAGTACGTCATTAAGTTCTTCGTTAATGGTTTTCTGGCTAAGTGCTTTGAACTTGGTGGTATCAACCTCCTTGTTCACCAATGAAAGCAGTTCTTCTACTGTCATATATAAAAGTTTTAGTGTTGGTTTCCGGTAGTTCTTCTACCATTAATGTATAAATATACGTTTTTCTTTCGCAAAAATATGAATAAATATACAATTAACCAAATATTTTCGATATATTTGCATAAATATTTTGTATATATATGCAGAAAAGTTGTTTTTCAGGGTTGAAATTGGATAACGGAGAGCCTATTTACACTCAAGAGTACATTCAATCACTAAGAGATAAAGACAAGAAGCATCCCGACAGGTTGAAGATTATCGCTCAACGTGGCGGACAGGAGCGTATGCTTGCCATTGATGCTGATATTAAGATAGTCGGAGGCTCGCGAGGAGGTAGTAAGAGTTTTAGTTCTCTCATGGAGGTGTTGAAAGACATCAAGAACCCTGAGTTCCATGCAACAATCCTGCGTAACGAGAAGGATGACCTTCAATCGCTTGTAACGGACTCGTACAAGCTCTTCTCGCAGTTCGGCACATACAACAAGTCGCAGAATGATATGACGTGGAACTTCACCAACGGAGGCTGGCTAAAATTCTCATACTACGCAGGCTCGTACCAGGACTTCAAGACCCGCTTCCAGGGCCGTCAGTTCGCATACGTGTGCATCGACGAGGGAACCCAGTGTCCGTACAAGAAGTTCAAGTATCTGCTTACCAACAACCGTAACGCCTCGCAAATCCGCAACCGCTTCTGGATAACGTGCAACCCTGATCCTGAGTCGTGGGTGCGCAAATTCATAGACTGGTGGGTAGACGAGGATGGATACATTATCCCCGAGCGTGACGGAGTCATACGCTACTGCTTCATGGACGGAGATACTCCCGACTCAATCTATTGGGGAGATACGCGAGAGGAGGTTTACGAACAATGCGGAGGTATCATAGATAAGCTGTGGAAAGAAAGCTATGCCGAACTCGGATATACCAAGCTCGAAATGTTCATCAAATCCGCCACATTCATTCGTGCCGACGTATCGGAAAACATCAAACTTATCTCTACCGACGCATCATATCTCGCCAACCTTGCACAACAGGACGAGGAGCAACGTATGCGCGACCTCGAAGCCAACTGGAACTGGAAGTCCGCAGGCGACGACATGATAAAGATGGCAGACCTCGAAGAAATATTCGACAATGCCGTACAGGTCGGAGATGGAGTGCGGCGTGCATCCGCCGACATTGCCTTCACCGGCGGCGACAACTTTGTGATGTGGCTGTGGGAGGGATGGCACTGCAAAGACCTTGTAGTAATGCGACTCGACTCTCAAACGCTCGTGTCTGCGGTGCAGGCGAAGCTGCGTGAATGGGGAGTGGAGGAGTGCAACTTCACTTACGACTTGCAGGGTATCGGTCAGTATTTCAAAGGTTTCTTTGCCGATGCCGTACCGTTCAACAACCAGGCAGCACCTGTCGCTATGACACACCAGGAAGAAAAGGGCATCAAGTTCCTGTACAAAGACCTTAAATCACAATGCGCCTTCCTGTTCTACAAGATGATAAAGGAAAAACAAATCTCGATAGAGTCTTCGCTGCTTGAGCGCAAGTATTCGGGAGACGGATTTGACAAGGTGCCGCTGCGTCAGATTTTACAGAAGGAGAGAAAGATGCTGCGCCGCGACGACAACAGCGACGACAGAGGCTTCAAGCTACTGCCTAAGAAGATGGCTAAACGGTACGTAGGGCACTCGCCCGACTTCTTCGAGTCATGGCTATATATAATGATTTTCAGCTTAACTAAAAAGAAACACAAAAAGATAAAAGGACTATGGATGCTTTGAACAATGTAAAGGACGTGCGGGAACTGCTCGTCCGAAAGCCGTTTTACGAAGTAACCCCGAAGGGTTATATGAAACACGGAATTATAGACCGTGAGTTTTCCGAGAACGAAGACCCTTGTATGCCTGCGGATGTGCTGTACCGCAACATCAAAACACAGCAGGACTTCTTGCGCGAGTTCTATCCGTCAGGACACAGGATTTGCGACCCGCAGCAATATCCCGACATCTGGAAGAAGAACCCGGAAACGGGACTTTGGTGCGTGCAGAAAATTCAGCGCACCGCGTTTGCCTTTCAGCAGGTTATTTACACCAAGCACGTTCTTCATGTGACTGGCAACGATATTCAGTTCGAGCTTGCGGAGGGAACCGAAGAAGGTAGCGAAGAGAAACTACAAGAGCTGCTCACGAAATACAAGAAGGGCTGGCTCATGCACGATATGGAGATACGCTTCTTCGAGGCGGTATCTGCATACATGAAGGTTGCAGACTGTGCCATTGTAGGCTATTTCGACGGCGACGGCAAATTCGGAACGAGAACACTCTCGTTCGACCGTGGCGACACGCTGTTTCCGAGATACGACCCGCTTACCGGCGAACTGATTGCGTTTGCACGCAAGTATGTGGACTATGACGAGGAAGGAGAGGAGCGCATCGAGTGGGTTGAAGCATGGGACAAGGAAAAGTTCTACCGCTTCAAGAAAGACCTGTCGGGAGGCACTGCGAGAAATGCCTTTAGAAAGGTCGCGTCTATCTTCGGTGCGTCCGAATATGCCTGCGTCGAAGAGAAACGACACGGCTTCCCGTTCATACCTGTGTCATACGCCCGCAACGAGGACGGCCCTTGCTGGTCTGCCGTACAGCGCAATATCGAGGATTATGAGGAGGCGTTCTCGTATCTCTGCGAGAACAACAAGGCGTACGCCTTCCCGATACTCACGCTTACCGGCGAGGGGGATGAGATAGAGATAAAGGGCGATACGAACGGCGCTGCTAAGACGATTATGATTACCGACACGGACGGCAAGGCGGAGTTCCTCAATGGCACGGACGCGTCAAACGCCTTCGCTACACAGCTCAACAAGTCTTATGACCTCATCTACGAGCTTTCGTTTACCGTGAAGCCGCCCGAACTCAAATCGGGAGACCTGCCGGGCGTTGCAATCAAGCTGCTGTATTCTCCAGCCCTCGAAGCTGCCATGAATGACGCACAGAGATTGCAGCCGTTCCTCGACCAGTTGGTGCGTATAACTAAGTTTGGCATCGGAACGGAGAACAACTGTATGGCCTCAATGGTTGCACTGCCGGTCAATGCGTGGATTGAGAGCTATATCCATCAGAACGACACTGAGCTTATCACTAACCTGGCCACTGCGGTTCAGAACAAATTCCTCTCGAAGCAGACTGCTTCTGAGCGCAATTCCAAGTTCTCGAAGAACGACGAGTTTACTCGTATCATGCGCGAGCAGAAAGAGGAAGACCAGCAGGACTTGCTCATCGACATCCAACGCCAGGAGGCGCAGGTCGAGAACAACATCGAGCAGGAGGAAGCACTTGCAAAAATTAACAATCAGCAGCCTGGCGACGACATCAACACAGGTCGCGGCAAAAAAGGCAGACCGAAGAGGTCTGACAAGGCATGGGACGAGAACGGCAATTATCCTGGACGCAATAACTGGGATAAGAATCTAAGAAAGTAATTCATGGAGTCACAGGAATACGCACTTAATAGAACCAAAGCGCAGATAGCCTGCGAGTCGCGCGTACAGAAGCGACTGTTTAAAGTTGCCCGTGAGATAGCGTCGCTCGCTTCCAAATATAGGAGGGGAGCGACACTGACAAACGAGAATGGGTTTATTGCGGCCTCACAGCGCATTGCGTTAGGCGTTGCTGACGGAATAGAAAGTGACATCGCCGTCTGCGCAAAGACCGCGTGCTCGATATTGAATATCGGCACGGAGAGCACGGAAGCCTTTCTTGTGTCAAAGGTGTTCGGCAGGACATCAATGGAGCGAACCACCAGTTATCTGAAAAACTTTGCGGAGGACATGGTGCGTATGTGCAAGGCGGGCGTATTGATGAAATACACCGACTCGCAGCTTCTGTCCGCGATACGTACTGGATATAAAGATCCGTACACCACATCCGTAATCACGAAGGCAAGAAAGGAGGATATAAACATCGCCACGCCTTCATACGGCAAGGGCATATTTCATTCGGCGTATCAGAACATCGTCCGCAACGCGCGGCAAATGGTCGCCGTCGCATGGGGCAGAGCCGAACAGCAGTACGGCAAGGAGCACGGGGCGATAGGCTACTACATCTTTCGAGGAAGTTCGTATCCATGCGCGCACTGCGATGATGAGACGACGTATCTGCACCACTTCGGAGATCCGTTTCCACCGCTGCACTACCGGTGCTTTTGCTATGTTAAATTTGTTTACGAAAAAGAGGAGGAGTAATTATGTCAGAATACACATTATCAGCCTATATGTACAAGTTGAAAAAGCAGTACAACATGGCGGATATTTCATATCTTATATATGCCGACCTGCGTGCGGCAGGTTGGGGTAAAGGCGACGCTTGGAATGTAGCTTTCCAAGGCCAGGGCCTAAACTGGGCCAAAGCTGAACTGCTTCGCGAGATTGAGAAGCTCGAAGCACTCGACTCAGTTCAGGCGCGCATTGCGGATGTACAGGGCACAAACTCGCCGAAGAACGACGAGATAACCGCGGAGGAACTTGCAAAGGAGACTTCAAAGGAATCCATCCTGCGCAAGCTGGTAGCTGCTGAAAAGAAAGCCAAGAAAGGCTCTCCTGACTGGCTGAAGATTGTGTCGCTTGAGGCGGACTATAACAAAATCAAGCAGGATGAGATAGATGTGGAGAACAATACGATTCACTTCCATTTACCAGTCAACTATCCAACTTCGTGTAAAAATTGCCTTCTTTATAAAAACAAGAAAGATAAATAAATACAGAAATAGCCTCGCAGTAATTTCTTTGCTGCAAGGCTATTTCTGTTTCTACTTGTACTTCTTGCCGGCAACCTTTTCAAGCGTTGCCACAAACGTTTCTTCAATCAAACTGTCATTGAAGGTCGGCAGAAAAACCTCTTCTGGAAGTGCCTTTCTTTCTGCCGTCTCCATGATGATACGCAGGCCCATTTCGAGAGCATACTTATCTTCGATGATTTTAATGATACACTCTTCCATAACTATCTCTGTTTACTCTTCTTTCTTTGCAGGCAGGTCGTCCTTGATAAAGCTGTATTCCTGCGTCTCTTCCGCGCTCTTCATGTTGGATATGAGGAAGTGCTCCGCAAGGTCTGCTTCCGTGATGCCGTATGTCTCGTAGATAACTCCGCTTGGCGTGCGCTTCTTGTAGAACTTGCAGGAGTTCCACATCACTCTGCCAAACTTCTGCTGTGATGGTATCTCCTTTTCCTCAAGATTGTTATCCTCACAGAACTGTCTGAAGCTGTCATACAGCGTCTTAGCGTTTATCCAAACTGGTATCTCGCCCTTCGTTCCCTTGTCACAGCGTATCTCATACGCCTTTAGCCATGCCAGCACGGGCTGTGTGCCGAGATATGAAAGAATGAGCTGCTTGCGCGAACCTTCCGCAGACGGAAACTGAAACTTACGCTCTCTCAACATACGCTCGCCTTTAAGAACCCAGTTGAACACACCTGAAAGCTCCTCCTTGATAATCTCCGCCGCAAGACGCGGATTCTGCTTCTCCTTGGGGATTGTAACGTCGAAGCTGACATACTGCAAGCGTCTGATAAAGCCGAGCGTGACATCCTCGGGGAACGGAAGCTCGTTGAGATTGAAGATGAGGTATGGAAGGCTCTTTGACTCCAGTACGTTCTCGCCCAGCTTTCTGTACGGTACGGGCTCTCCGCTCACAAGCCTCTTGAACATACCAGTATTCTTGCGTCCGAACTTCTTCGGGTCGGAGTCGGAAGACCAGTTGAAGATGGCGTTACGGATAGGGTAGCGCCCTCTCATGCCCTCGTCACCGTCAGCGGTAAGTTCCGCATAGTCCATTTTTGATATGCGGTCTTTGCCGAACAGGGCGCACATAACCTCAAATATCACACTCTTTCCGTTTGCTCCGCTACCGATAAGCATAAGGCACAGCTCTATTTTGTCGGACATTTTACCTTCATACGGATTGTATGCGTCACCGCGCTGCACCAAGCCGAGACCCATGAACATCTGCAAGATGTCACGCGAGTCCTTGTCTGGCAGCACATCAAGCAGAAATCTCTCCCATTTCTTGCACTTCGCTTTCGGATCGAAGTTGTACGGATGATAGTAAGTCACATGATAATGCGGAGAGAACGGCATCGCCGTAGGAGCCACACGCGCAAGGCCGAAGTCAACGACACCGTTGGCGAAAGCCACAACATCGAACTGCGGAACAAGCACGTTGTAGTTCTTGATGGTGTCGATGAACGACTCCTTTCTGATTGTGGAACGACCGAGCACGGGTGCTATGAACAAGTCCTCCATAAGCAACTGGTAAGCCTGCTCCACAACAATCGGCTCCACCACCTCGTATATTTTTCCGTTGAACGTATAGAACGCTCCTGCAAAATATTTTACAGGGCAGTCCTTGGCAAGTTCCCTGATACTCTTGCAAAAGCCCACCAGGAGCCTGTTCCAGCTCTCGCTGTTCACCTTGCCCCAGTCGGTTCTGTACATACCGAAGCCGTACTTCGCGTCTGCACTCAACGCCTTCAACTGCCCGTACAGCGAATCTATCGCCTCACCACTACTTCTTTTCATTCTTCCTTCTCCTTGTGTTTTTCTCTAATTGTGACATCACCTCGCGTCTTTCTGACCCTGCCGCCGTGCAGATAGACGAAAGCCTTTGCACCCTCTTCGCAATACACTTCCACCTCCGCATTGTCGTACATGTTGATAAACGCTCTCGCAAGGCCGTTTACAAATACAGTCGCCTCGCAGTCATGCCTTACATATATGTCGCCGCAGCTCTTGCCGGAGTAGGTCAGTCCTGCGACGCACTCTCCGTTTAATATCACCGTCGGCTTGTCGTCCGCAAGCACGTTCTCGTCCACGTACACGCCGTGGTCGTGAATGACATCTCCGAACTCCTTCCGTATCACTTCGCATGACGGAAAGTTGTGTTCTATGCAGAAGTCAATGCCTCTGACAAACTTCTCGACAAGCTCGTCTTTCGACGTGCCGTCGGCCCATTCGTCAGTCCATTGCTGGCACAGACCCAAGCCGACCGCCTGCGACTTCATCTTAGCCGAAAGCTTCTCTACTTTTCCACCCATAGCTGTTCGTTGTCATGCTTTGTGTTTCGTTCTATATACTCGCTCATGGCTTTCATCTTTGCTGTCTGGTACTCCGCATCACCAACGACGGTAGTATCAACGAACATGCCGGTAAAGATAGCCTCTGCGTTCTTGCCTTCCATTCCGTGAGTGCGCCAATCGCCTTTCTCGTCACGAACCATGCCAAGCGCGTCGATTGCTTCGAACATCGTCGTGCCGATGCCGAACTCCACCTTCCATCCGCCGCCGACCGTTTCGACGCAAATGTACGGAAGCGAGCCTCGTGTCAGATGCTTGCGGACATCCTCACGGATACCTTCCTTGTCGCGGAGTTCCTTCAACTCCTGCTTGCTCAGACTGCGCGACTTCTTTGTAACTACAAAATTACCGCAATATAACTTCTTTCCAAAATCCATATCTATACTTATTTAGTTAAACAATGTTTTTATCCTCTCTAAAGGCATTTCCTTCGCCCGTATTCGCATATCAGCGTTGCGTCACATTTGTTGTCGTCTACGTTCTTGCACTTGCTTGTACGCCTAAAATCTTCGGTCGGGAACAGTCGTCTTGCGGCGTTGATGGATGTCGCCTTGTTGTCAGTGCTTTTCTTTCCGCAATAACTCTTGACAACCTTATCGTGACTTATCCAAATCTCCTTCTGCCAAGTCTTCGGAGGTACAAGATGATAGGGTATCTCAAGCGCAATCAACAGACCTTGCAGTACTCCGAACGTTTCTCCGAACGAGAATGTGGACTTTGCTGACGAACCGAAGATGGCGTGTATCTCCTCCATACAGCACACGCAACTTTCCTCACACACCGTCTTGATGTTTTTCAGAAACAGTGCAATATCGTGATAATCGCAGTCCTGCAAGGAGCAATACTCACGCGTATCGTCAGGGTGCATTACTGCTATGAAACCCTTTGAGCCAGGGTCTATGCCGATGTATGTCTTGTTTGCCATGTTATTTTACTCCTGTTGAATTAAAACCGTTGTCGCCACGCTTCTTGTCATCATTTTCTTGAATTTTGATGACACCGCTCACAAGTTCCGTGTTTGGTATCTCCACAATGCGCATCTGCGCTATCTTGGTGCCGGCTGGGATAATAATGTTCTTTGACAGATAGCTGCCTATCCCAAAGGTTTTTACGATTGCGTTCACCTCGCCAGTGTAACCGCTGTCTATCAAGCCGATTTTCACGTCGGCATCAATGCGGACTTCGACAAACTCTCCTTTGAAGTGCTCTCTTCGGGCGTACAAGCCCTTGGAAGACATACCGCTTCTTGGTTGTATAACTGCTGCGAGGTGTTTGGGCAGTTGCATTTTGAAGCCGAGCGGTATTGCGTAGCGCTCCCAGTCGAACACTTTTACGTCTTCCTTGGTGAACACATCATACGCCGCGTCGGCATCGTGCGCCTTTTCGGGCATCCTGCCGCCACAAAGTTCTATTACTATCTTCTCTCTTTCCATTTTGTTTTTGTTTATTATTTCTTACCGTTCCACTTTACAAACTCCTCACAAGCCTCATCTTCGCCCATTACGAACGTGTAGAGGTCTTTGGCGAGGCAATAGGGTGCGCTGTCTGCATCCTCGTCCGCAAACATTGCGCAGTCCTTGCACTTATAATACTCCTTGCGCTTATCTCCTTTCTTAATCATAAGCTGTTCCTATTTACATGAACATTATAATCTTCCTCACTAATTTTGTAAAATTCCGCACTCTCGGAGTAATAGCCGTTACTTGTTCCAAACCATCGAATAGTGACATCCCCATGAAACGTTGCTAAATGATAAAATGTCCAAGTATAAGTATCTTCAATACATTCTTCATCTACAGGATAGTCGTTGTTTAACTCTTCCGCTGTCAGTATTTCCTCATTCAGTAAATCAGCGAAATCGCCGCAAATATCATCTATATATACATTCTCGCAACAGTCTTGATTGTGCGTCATAATGTAAAATTCTCCATCAGCGGTTTTGAAAAACAAAGCATCGTTTGAGTCATAATGGCTTCTCTCGACCTCAACGAGTGTTTTTCCTTTTAGCACATCAATGTCGCGATAGTTTTCAAATCCCAAAAACATAAGCTATTCCTCCTATATTAAACCCCAAAACAAAACCAAAGCACACAAGCAACCTTCATTTTTTCTTTAGAAAGTAATTCAAAACAATCAAGGTTATAATCCTTACTGACACAAACCCTAATTTGAGGTGCAAATTGTTTTTGTTTCACAGCGATTGTATATAATGATTCGTGGGGGAAAACTGAATTTACATCCTCAACAACCGCGCACATAACCCTGCCATCTTTTCTGACTTCCGCATAACTTTCTATTTGCTGCTTTAGCTTTCCGACAGAATTATTTAGAAAAAATTCTTTTGGCGCAAGAAAAATGTCACCAAGTTTTAATTTTTCATTTTTATCCATAAGCTATTCCTCCTTGTCTTTAATTTCTATAAAATCACCGACTCCCAAACGAGCGTTGTTGATACAATTACATATCCAACCCATAAGGTATGCCTGGTGCTCATTTCTGCCGTTATACATCCTTTCCAAGTCGCACGCATCGTTGATAGACGATAGAACATGATATGCCTCATGGCAGATATTTTTCATAGTCATATCCTTCTTCTTTGGAAAGACAACGAGATTACCGAAGTATTTCCCTGCCTTACTCATACATTCGTCATAAACCATACCTCCGTAGTTTCCTTCACTCATAGGCTCGCCGTTGTGAACAAGAGGCTCGCCTTTCATGTTGGTAAAGCATTTGTCTATTTCTTCTTCCGACGTATTGTACATCACCCAAAGTTTCCTTGGGTAAATCTGCGGTGTATATTCGTAATATCCTTTCTTCTTCATAATTCACGAATTAGCTTAGTTATACGCTTGTATTCCTTAATGATTGGAGCATCAAACCATTGTGTTTTAACGATATATGTCCTACCTTGTTTTATAACTCCAACGAGTTGGGCATTACCCCAGACTCCATACAAATCTATACGATACGCTCCCTTATCTGTAGCCACAAGATAATAGGTCTCTGTACCAAACGATTCTTTGTTACCAGACGTTTCTACGATTTTATCGACAGAGTAAACCGTAATAGTGTCGTACAACTTACGATTGCCTCCTTGGAATCTCTGACTCCTGCTACACGATGCCAATAGCGACACCACCGCAACTAATGCAAATAATAAAAACTTCTTCATATCTCAACTATTTTATTTTAACTATGTCAACTATTTCTATTGGCGCAATAGATTTGATATAATGATACCCTAACGGATCTGTATAGTTCAAGCTATTCCACCCTCTCCCGACACGAACATACGGAACCCTGCATGTACGGATGTTTATGCTATCCGCTTTGTCAGGGTAATGGATAACAATGGTTGCAGAATACCATACCGTATCGTCTTTAACAAATCCGCCGTTCTTGTATTTTTCACTTTGCCAAATAACAAAACCAAAGATTAAAACCGCTAAGGCAAAAAGTGATAAAAAACACATTTCTGCACTCCAGTCATTCAACCATCTTTTCACGTTCATATCCTCAATATTTATTTGTGCAACCTTCCGATATGCCACTTAGAGCACAGTTCGCAGAAATACGGACGTTCTCCCATTGTTTTCAGCTTCGGGTTCTGCTCAAGAAACTCCCATGCCTCATCCTCGGTATCGTAGCCAATCTTCTGCTTCCACGAGTTCCCCTTGCGAGTCCAATGTCTTGCGTCGGGATGCAGGGTGGAGTAGGGTGCTTTGTTGCGGTATCTGTTTTTGCTCATATCCATTTTACGGTTGTTTCTCCGTTGTAACCTTTCTGCCATACAAACCATGCGTAGCTGACTGCACTACCGCCACCATTGCGCATTGCAGCGAACTTGCCGTTCTTTGCGCACAGCACTCTCTTTGAGAATTGCAGTACATACTTAGGCGGCGTGTTCTTATAGAGACTCTCGTAGCGTTTCTGACCCTCCAGGAATGTTGTCTTGAGAAACATCACACACAAGCCTCCGTTAGGAAGCAAGCCAAGCGAGTGCAGCACGAACTCCGATGCGTACTTGTAGGGTGGGTTGGTCAGTATGCACTTGCAGCTGTCGGGCATCGTATCCGCTTTAAAGAAGTCCTGCACATCGCCGTACCCCCGGTCTATAAGGTCGGTGCTCACGACATCGTGCCCGAACTCAATAAGACGCTCTGACAAGCATCCAGTACCACAAGCGCACTCCCAAATCTTCTTCGGCAGCTCGAAGTTGCGGACAAGTCTGTCAATCGCAACAGGGCTCGTAGCGTAGAAATCGTGCTCCTCACGCTCCTTGTCCGTGTGATTGCTCGCACCGATTGTTATGAAGGTGCTCTTGCCGTTTCCGCTCCAGTCCTTAGTCATTACTCAACTTGTTTGTAACCCAAATTATTAAGTGTCCTGCGGATAAAATCCATTCCCTTTTGATAGACGAGTGTCTTGATGCTAATTTTCACACCGTCATGCGTCGTGTATTTCTGTTCTATCGTGCGGAAATATCCACAGTCAACATACTTCTGATATGGGAGATTGTTCCACATGAGTATTTTCGCGTTGCGCAGAATTTCAAACAACTTGTTTCTGCCGATATTCTTGAAGTGGAGGGTATTCGCAGCTGCCTTGATGTCGATGGCGGTCTTGCTTTCAGCCACTGCTTCAAAGAACTCTACTTTCGGCTTCTGCACCTCAAGCTGCTTCTGCTGTGCTTCTATCTGCTCCTGCTGCTTGGCAGCAAGCATAAGAGCCTGGGAAAACGTCTGCGGAACGCCCGAACTCTGACGTATCTGTTGTTCCATGGCGTTAAAGGCATTCATATACTCCAGCTTGAAAGCCAAAGCCTTCGACCCCGTAAAGCCCATAGCCAACAGAGTAAAGCCGTCCCTGTTCATCACGTAGATAGGCAGCTTCTTCACACCGCCACCAACAGGCATCGGCTGTTCCACCTCCGTAAGGGAAAACATCTTTGCAAGTTGCTGATTGTCAACGAAAAGTGTTTTTTCACTTGTCGTTGACAGTAAATTATTAATAGCCTTTAGAACATTGTGATGTTCCTTGCCAAACTTCTCTGCAACAATCACACTTGTCGTCAGAGCCTGATTATCGTTACTTCTAAATACAATCTCTTGCATATTATTAGATTTTAAGTTGCAATTACTTTTTGTCATTTATTGTTTCCACTCGCAGCTTGATATGTTCAGCCGAACCATACCAGGTGTATCTCTCCACGGCTGAAGCATTTTCTGCTGCTTCAATGGAGTTTTTGAGTGCTTCACACGCCTCTTTGTCCGAAAGCCCCATGTTTCTTGTAGCACTAAGGAATAGTTTGGCAAATGCTTCTATTCCGCTTTCTTCGGGGTCTAAAACAATCTTCGCCATATTACTTCCTTGTCTTGTCAAGTTCCATAATCGTAAGTATCGCATAGTTCGCAAGGTCAAGCAATGAGTCTCTCATACTCTCGTCCTTCACCTTCGCCTCGTCAGACATCAGAGACTTCACGCGCTTTAGCTTCTCGGACAGGTGCCCGTAGGCGTATGTCATACCGCACTCCGCAAACAATTCCGAGAAGCTATTGCCGTAGTCGTGATTCTTCGCCTTGAAGGTGTCGTACATGCCGTTGGTAATGTCGCGGAACGCATCGGCATCTCCAGTTGGCTGTTCAGTAAACGCGGAAAGCTTTGAAAGAACGTCAATCGGATCAAGGGAACATCCGTAATGCTCCATACGGTATTTTTTTCCGCCGCTGCGACTGCCACCACAAATAAAGTTGTACGCCCAGTCGTTCTTCGGGTTCTCTGTACTGAAAATATGGCAGAGATTAGCGTCGATGGCACGTCTTCCGTGTTGCATCACGTCGCCCAGGGATATGTAGAGCGGTTTCTTCCCGAGCGCATCGCTGCGCACCTTGATGTACTCGCCGACCCATGCGCAATGCGGGTCTTTCTTGTCAGCGGAGCTTATCAGCTTCGGACCGCCGCACACCTCGAAAAGCGGTACTTTGGGCGTTACATAGTTTTTGTCTCCGTGCGGAGTTTTCAGCGTTGTCAGATACTGGATGGATTCACACATATCCGTGGCAAGACAAAAGCTCGCCACTTGATACTTCCTCCTGATTATATCGTTGGGCATCCTAAACTTCAAGCCCTCCTTTATGTCCTCTCTGTTAATCATTGTTACTACTCCTTTCTTTGATTCAACCTTTTTCTATATTAATGTCTCACCACGCTCCACAATATCTTTAGTTGAAAGGTAAAATACCTCATTTTCAATCTCGTCACAAGTTACTTTTACAAAGGATCCTAAATGATGAGGTTTAGAGGAGGTCTCAAAATACTCTCTCGGACTATCTACAACCTTAAAAAAAGGACGACCTACGGTTGCAATGATTTTAAATCCTTCAAGAGTCTCTAAATCTGTCCTGTACCTCGGTAATACAGGACAGTCTTCGCCCATTATTTGACGATGACGAAATCTTGCCACCTCTTCTTCGTATTCTCTCAATCTGATCGGAAGAATGAACTCTAAACCTATCTTAATATCTTCTTTCTCAATCACTGTTACTCCTTTCTTTGAACGGCACCCATATCTCCTCCATCTCACGCATCGCAAGCTCGTAGGCATCTATATCGCCCTCCGTAGGGTTGTTATTGCTGTGATAAACAACAATGGCAAACACAAAGTAACGAAAGATTATTGCCGCATCGTAATATTGACGTGGATGACGCAAAAAATTGCAACAACCATACTTACCACCGTCAGGCAGCGTGCCGTCACCAGATACCACAAGCACATTGAGAGGACGAGTCACCCATTGTATGTCTATAGGCTCTCCCGATTTTATACGCTCTTTCAACTCCTGCGCCTCGCAGTACCATGCGTGAAGAGCACCATCACCGGCATACTGCACCTTTGGTATAGGGCATTTCAGCAGACGCTGCAAATCATCCAATAACTCCTGTTTCATATCTCGTTCTTGTTTTTACCTTCTTGTTTCTTTGTAATGTCTGACATATAACGGTATATATTCCTCGCCATACCGTTACACCAGTCGTCAACAAACGGGTCGCTCTCGAATAGTGGCAGTTTCTTGAAGTCAGTCTTGAACCAATTAGCGAACTGCAACAACACATAGCGCATCACAGCTACATCATGGGCATTATCCATCGCTCCATCAAGATTTCGCAAAGCTCTTTCCGATAACTCGCGCAAATTGTGATACCCGTAGAGTATTCGTCTATTTTTATTTTTTTTCTTCATTTAAACCATTATTTTAAAATAACCTATAACTTCTTTTATCGGCATACTAAACATGCTATCCTCTGTAATTCCCGACTTTATAATTCACATTCGTTATATAATTGATAAAGCGGATATGAGAGCATACATACAAGACCCAGTACCATAAATCCAGCTACCAATGACTTGGTGAATGCAGCCGTTACGGCAGAAATAGAAAACATTATCACTCCGAATACCATCAACAACATGAAACGCCTGCGCCATCTGCGGCGCTTAATCCTCGCCATCTTTTCCTCCTCCAACTCTTTTTCAAGTCTTTCCATGAGGTTTTCCATTCCGTTTCCCATACTTTTACAATTAATTTTACTACTTTTGCATCTGATAAAACCAGTCCGTAGAGACGGTCAATTCCGATTAACAGAAAATGAACGATTAATGTAGGTTCCAAATGCAGCCAAATCCCCGATAAACACGGGGTTTGTGTAGGTAGTGTATGATAAGGTTCTCAACCCCTATCCTCACATGCCTCTGAAACGAAGGTACAAAATAAGTTCTACAATCATACACAAACTCCCGTAAATACGAGGTTTTTGGTGCATTTTTATCCTACATCGAGTGTATAATAAATATACATAGCTATTCGGCGACAAAGAGATGTTCCACTTCCCAGTTTCAACCGCCAGGAAGTTAACAAAACTGAATATACATAAATATACAAGTTTACAGTTTTTAACAAATGGGAACATAAGTTTACACAAAGTCAAAAATCGGAAGAAAAAATTTTTAAAAGAGGTGACTATGCCGTCAAATAGTCAATTCTCAGGGGGGCGCACCCTGTTTTCTTTATATTATATGCAATAATATAACGTTAAAAAGTGCTAAACGTACATTTTATGTTTCACGCTTGCCTTATATTATAAAAAGTTGTAACCGCTTAAAAATCAATACATTATACATTTATATTAATTTCTAATGTGTATAAATATAATGTTTCACGATTTGTTAAACATATTTAAATTTTGACAGGTTGTCACTGACAATTAAGATTTATTAAGTTAAAATTGTCACTTTGTCAGTCTTTATGCATATAATGTATATTTATACACCACAAAAATCTTGTAACACATTGATATATAACAAGTTAGCTATTTGTTAAAATTGTTAATTCATCTGTCAGTTGCACGCCTTTTGCTTTATATATAGTATAAACATAGGGTGCTGCCTGTCGTACGTCCCACGGCACGGCGCTACACTGATAGAGATAGAGACAGGGACGCAATACAATAACATCTAATTATACAAGATTATGACAAACAAGGAATTGCAAGACGTTTTGAAAGCGTCAGAAACAGTGGTTAACAATGTGGCAGTGTGCGAATTGCTTAATACTGAAGTACAACAGCAAGCAAAGAAGGAAACCGAACGCCCAACGGCTTACGACTCCCTGTACTCACTATATAAGGAGTACACGAGAGCAAAGCAAGAATACGACAACGCCGTAAATTATTGCTTGTGGCTTGATGAAGAATTCAGCGGATGTGCGAACGTCGCCATATCTTTTGCAGTTGAATCGGTTGCACACACACGGGGTTTGAGTGGTTTTGCCAAGTGGTTTAAAACCAACAGGGAAATAAACACGCCCTTTGTGTCTTCTTTGCCACAACTTGCAGCGTATGTGCTCGCAGCAGTTAAGGACTACGAAAAGAGCCTTAAAGCGGTCGAGGATAAGAAGACAGAAAGAAAGAGCCTACAGGAAAGACTCGCTGCTGCACGTGCTGCACTCGCAGCAGTAGAAGAAGAAGTAGCACAGGCAGACAAGAAACAGGCAGACAAGAAGTAACACACAACACACAACACACACGAAACAGGGTGCACCGCTATTCGGTGCACCTTTTTTCGTGCTCGCTATTTTGGAAATTTCAAGCGGTTCGACTCCGCTTATAGCGTCTAACATACTCGCTATTATTACATAATAGCCCTACGGCAGCGACCAGAAGGAAGCCGTTTGTAATTCCGCTAACCTTTGTTTCAGCAATACAAACTCTCTTGTTTGTCACTTGCACAGGCACAGGTCGGGTGAATAACCCGACAGGGCGGCGTGTGTCAGGTAGATAGCCACTACCCACACACGGCGGACTTAGCGCAGAGAGCAGCGCAGCCGACAAGGCGGCTGCTTGATGTGCGACGACTGAAGGCAGCGAAACGAGAAGAGCGGAAAGACAGACGGCAAACTGAGGAAGCAGTGCGAGTCCGGCGTGAGGACTGCGAGAAATTAAAAATAATTCATAATTCATATTCTACGTTTGGCACACATGGACGAGTTCCTAACGTGCTGCGCTTGTTACGGCTGCGCGCTCTGGTTAAAAAGCAGCCGTCACGGATAGTTATTGCTTATTCCGTGTGAGGTATTACCAAAAAATCTGCAATACGTTCATAAGGTTGTACGTAGAGCCTAACTGCACACAATGTGTGTGCGACGTGCGGGATTATCTCGTGAAAACGTGCGAGGAATTGGGCGGTTACTCGCTGCCGTTCTCTATGAGACGGCGACAATGCCCAAAGGGGTACGCTGTACAATATGGTGCAGCGTTCTGGGACACGCAAAGAGAGCGTGACTCCTTGGCAATGGCTGCGTGCGTGGTGACATTCACGCAGCTCCTATTATCAACCAACTAAATTTATTGAATTATGGAAGAGAAAGAAAAAAGCGTAGCAATAGCAATGTACAATTATTTCCTTGAAACGCTGAAGGGCAAGGAAACGTTCGAGGGCAAGCATCATTTTTTGAAGCCTGCGAACGGATACTCATTTCTTTACATTGAGGACGGCAAACTGATAGTATCAGGCGGAGGCGTTGAAACACACGCTATCAACATTGACAATAAAATGGATATGCTCCTTCTCACCTTTGCGTACTATCGTGTTTTCGTTTAACGCCTAAAAGGTAGCCGACAGGCTGCCACCATTAACCATTTTATTAACAATTAAAAAAAAGAATTATGAAAGAGTTTATTTATTTCTCAACCATGTGCTATGTAGTATTTTACGCTTTATGTCTTGGTTACTCAATCGTATAATAGCGAGCGTCCAAAATCATGGCAGCATTGCGCTGCCAACAATACCAACCAATAAAATTATAAGATTATGAAGAAAAGACAGATTATCTATTCAAGTACGATAATTGTGCTTGGAATTATCCAGTTGCTCCCGTGTGTGTTGCTTGTAAGCAGTACGATAATTGGGAATGTGCTTGGAATTTTCTACGCTCTTCTTGTGACGTTCATCTGGACGAGTACGAAAAATGGTCGATGGTTCTGCGTTGAGCTATACCGCAGTACGCTGCGCTTGGAAAAATTCCTGCTCGGCTGCAACGTGGAGAGTGATTAGTACGATAATTGTGCTTGGAAACTTTCAGCCTAAATGCTGCCCTGCGATGTGGGGCAGTACGATAAATCAACCTTACAGAATTATGAGACAGATAGAAATGCGCAGAGTCAAGCGTGACGAGTTTTTCCGCTTGGCAAATTCGGAGTCCGCTCCCGTTTGGGTGCGTGACGAGTACAACAGAAGTTCCAAAAAATTCGAGGCGTACAAGTACGACAATGTGAATTATTGGAGCGAGTTCAAAGGTTCACGCCTTGTTTATGTGGATTTTGTGTTCTGAAAAATTCAGCCTTAAAAACTGCCTGCAAGTCGGGCAGTACGATAAGTAACCAATTAAAGACAAAGGATTATGAAGTTCAAGACATTTTTATTGATTGAAGCAATCAGATGTGAAGGACTTGACAATGGTCAGTGGGATATCTATTGGCACGTCATCCCTGTGGACACAAAAGAGTTCTACGGAACGAGAGAAAGTCACACGCTTCCTGTGGGAGCGTGGATAGCGGTCTACAAATGGAACCATGAAAGGATGGGTTTAATTGACAAGCTCTCTCCTGACTTACATCTGAGTATCAACGACAAAGAAGAAGTTCTTTTCTTCAATGTCAGCGAATAGTTCACGCCAAAACGCCACTCTTATTTGGGTGGCTCTATCAACCAAAACCAAAAGAATTATGACAAACGGAGACAGAATGTTTCTTGCTGCGATTGTGGCAAGCTACAAGAGAGTTATTTCAGCTGAGTGTGAGAGAAGACACCTTGACGAGCGTGAGTATTCACGGAGAGCTGCGAAAGCAGACAGGAAAGCGAAGGAGATAGAACGTCATTGCTCTCGTCCGCGTTGTTTCTAAGCCTAAAATGGACGTATCGCAAATGATGCGTCCGCACATCATTAACAACTAAAATTAGAATTATGGAATACTTTAAGACGCAAGAGTACCACACACGCATCGACGTGTATTTTGATGGTGAGAAATACGTTTTTATCAACGCTTTTCACGGAATTGTCGCAGTAGCGAGAAGACAGGGACTTGTTGATTTTTCACAGGACGGAAATATGGCTCACGCCAGTTTTGAGGTGGAAAAATCTTCCACTATAAGCAGAAGTACAATTACCCGTCTTATTCACAAGCAGGAGAGCAAGTATGTGAGTGCCGTTGTTAACTGCGAATGGAACGATGTAAAATGTGAGAGTCTTCCTTATTTCGTCAGTGTAGCCCTCGAAAAACGAGATTAGTCTAAAAAGGGTAGCCGTTTGGCTACCTCTACAAACCAATTAAATTACAAAATTATGAGTACAAGAAGAATTGAGTGCAAAGGTGCAGCGTTTATGGAAAGAGTTTTCGCAAAGATGCAGGAAATCTACACACACGTTGAGTTCCTTGGTTACGACGGCAAATTTCTGACCGTGGCTTACATTGTCTAAAAACTTTAGGATTATGGAAGAAAGAGAAATGATTATTCTCTGCGACGGCTCGTCGCTGTACGCAGATGTAGACGTGACGGAGTTGAAAGATGGACGCTGGCACGGAACGTGGAACGGACACAACCTGACGTTTCACGGCGGCACGTGGATGGAGTGACTAACGCCTAAAATCCTACGCAGTTGCGTAGGGACTATTAACCAATAAATTTATGATTATGACATTAAAGACATTCAAAGTATTCGACGCAATCAATCGTGAGGGATTAGATAACACTCAGTGGCTTATTCATGTGCACTTTGAGTCCGTAGACACAAAGGAGTTTTACGGAACGAACGAAAACCGCACGCTGCCCGCAGGCGTTTGGATAGCCGTGTACAAGAAGCGTGGCGATACGCTCTATTATTTCTCTTGTCTCAAGCCCGATTTGTGCCTTGATATATTCGAGGACGAGGAGCTGTTATTCTTCAACGTGAGCGATTAGCCTAAACTGGCAGTGTAACGCTGCCAACAATATCTAATCAATTAAATTATAGAATTATGACACAAGAACAATTAAGCGAGTTGCAGCACGTAAAAGAGCTGTTTAAAAAATTGCAGGAGTTGCAGTATTCAACGATTGGCGACCCTGCCCTGTCCGTAAGCTTGGGTGCTGGCGGTTATTTACATTCCATAAGCGTTTTTGTTCACGTCAGCGAGGAGTATTCCAATGGAAAAGCGCTTGGGTCGTTTACTCTGGCTGTATTTCTTTCCTCTAAAGAGAACGAGGATGCCTGCAACGCCTGCATTGCGTTTGTGAACGCACACCGCACACTCAGAGCCTAAACTGGTAGCCGTTTGGCTGCCAACTATTAACCAACCAAATCACATAATTATGAATACAGAGAAAAATTTTGTAGTGCTTGAGTTTTACCCGAGTTTTACACCGAGAGTCGTGCGTGAGTTTACGACCCGTGAGGACGCAGTGAAGTTTGCCGAGCTTATGAAGAAAAGCGAGACAGGCAGACATACCTACGCAGTATTTTCACGCATTGAGCCGTAGAGCCTAAAATCGGGCGGTACGATAATTCGTGCCGTCTGCCATTAACCAAACAGAATTTTTATGACACAGAATTATTTCGTGTTCCCTCCTTTCGAGGTGTACACAGGCGAACAACTTACAAAAGAAGTCAAACAGAGTTTAATTGCCCGTGGTTTGAAATGCGTTGCGGTTGTCTTCAACTGCGAGAGTTACGAAGATTTCGAGCGCAAATACTTCGGCAGATAGCCTAAACAGCGGAGATATTTCTCCGCTACTATTACCCAATGAAATTTTAGAATTATGAAAACAGAAATTCCCTGCCCTATCAACGAGAAAGACTTATGTAGCGACGTTCTCTTCGACGATCTTTTCGACGATAATACGTATTGCTGCGACGGACACGGCGTGCTGATAGGATTTATCCATCGTCACGTTGTCAAGATAAGTTACAGATACGGCTCAAGTTCCGTACGCCTCGAAGTTCTCGACCATCCGCTCAGCTCGGACATCAAGTCACGGATTATCCAATGGCTTGAAATCGTCTGCACCGGTGTCAACGAAAATTCCCTTGATGCTAACACAAAGCTACACACCACTGTCTTTTACTACGAGAACACGCGTATCAGTGATATTATCTTCAAGTACAGCACGGACGAACCGACCTAAAAAGCCTCCATCCTCGGAGGCACATACAAACCAATTAAATCATTGAATTATGCTAAGAGACAGAAATTGCGACAAGAATTTTGAACGTTCGTTGATGTATCAGATAAACAAGGCAAAGATTGCTGCTCGCAAGATGCACAACGCACGTATGACCGACTACAATGATCCGAAATCTGAGAATGATTTTCACGACGCTATTGTTGAGATTGTAGCCATTGCTTATCACGATTGAGCCTAAACAACCCGTTACGTTTTGTCACGGGTTCATTTTATCAACCATTTAAAATTTTAGGATTATGAAAAAGAACCCACGAGATTACAAAGTGAACGGCAAAATGTATGCTTACATCCTTGACTCCATCTCTTCCGATGATGTAGATGTAGAGTCTATGTCTGACAAGGAGCGCATTGAGTTTGCGCTTGATATGTTCTACGATGAAATCTACAAAAACGACAGGCGCAGAATGTCTACTCTGGAGAAACTGACATACTGGATTAGTGGTCTGTGCTCTACTGTGAGTGTTACCTTTGCAGATTACGACATTGCACAGCTTGGCAAGGAGTGGGGTTATTGCAGAACAGACGCAAGAACCTCGCAGTTTGTACGTACATGGTTTGAGCGCATCGCCAATGGTATTCTGCGCCTTGCAAAGATTTACGGCGTGGATATGAGCCGTTTCCGTCGCTAATGCCTTAAAATCCTGCGTGACGATTGCACGCAGGAACAATTACAAACCAACAAAAATAAGATTATGAAGAAAAGAACTTACAAGACGCTCGCCGGCTTACTTAGAGCAAACGGCGAGCAGCAGTTTACAATGAGCGACTTTTTAGGCGGACAAATCTACGATAATAAGCATTATAAATGGCGTCCGTTCGAGCTTACCGACAACGCTCTGTGTGAGCTGTCTGACGGCTTCTGTCAAGCACTGGGCTGTCAGAAAAGAAAGTACGACGAGGTATTCCACAACATGAAGTACGGCAGAATCGAGAACTGTGGCATACTTTCCCGTCTGTGGGTTGAGCTGCGTGGCAACAAGCCGAGCTTTACCTACTGCGTAGGACAGGACGGAGGTTATGAATATCCGCTTGTCAAGAGAATCCTGTATCGTGGTTATTGAGCCTCAACAAATCTGTGCAGCCTATCTGCACAGAACGACGTTTAACCCATTAAATATTATGATTATGATAACAGATTATTACACAGCCGTACACTGGCTTGGAAATGCGTTTATCCTCTGCAACAATATTGTGGAGAATGACGAATCAGTAATTGAGAATATCGAGTATCCAGAGTGGACAAATGACAATGAAGACGGCAGGGACGGAATCGAGATATTCCAGTGGTTTCTCACTAACATGAGCGGCGAAGATAAGGAATGGATGCAGAAGAATTTCCCTGACCTTATCTTCTCTTACTCAGACAAGCTCGACTTGTGGATTCTTTGCGTAGATCATTTCGGAACGATGTGGAAGGGAGTTTCCACGACTACCAACTGCGAGAATGCAGCAAAAGCAAGCCAGCTGCTGTAGCCAAACCAATCCTCACTCCCACGGGTGGGGATTTCTATTAACCAAATTTTATGATTATGACGAGAGAAGAATTTATCGAAAAGTGCAACCATGTTGTTCGCAACTACAGAAACGTAGAGGAGTTTAACAAGTGTATCAACCAAATACTCGACTCTGGCTGCATTGACTTGGATAAAGTTCCGCAGGATTACACTCCAGCCTATTGGGCTGTAGGTGCAATGTTTCAGCGGTCAGCCGACCAGTGCGTCAACGGAAGCGCTTACGAAGAAAGGCGCAGAAGAGACCGCAGAAAAGCTAAAAATATTGCGAAGTTCATTCCGTTGTGGTTTTGATAAGCCTAAAAGACTCTCCCTTGTGGAGAGTGCAAGTATAACCTAAAAACAAAGAATTATGGAAAAGAATATTGTAGAAGTTGTTATGAACAACAAAGGCGAGGTTGTCGAGAAGGTAGCCGACTACATCGGTGTTTTCAGTTTCGCTAAAACGATAGAAGCTCTTTATCGTGAGTGTCTTGAAGACTGCGACAATCCAGAGGATATAGAGGAATACATTGCCGATTTGTACGGCAAGAATATCCAGTCTCTTGCGCGGGATTTTGCTCTTGAATCAAATAGAGACATGAAGAAATATCTTCACATGAACAATCATAGTATGCCTGGAAATTTCGCAGACATCGAGGACGATTATCCCGCTCATATTACGGGTACACGTTGGTCTTCTGAGTATGCCGGAGATGATTACTTCCGTCTGTTTCCTCAAATGGTTGCTCGTTTGGATTCCGCAGAAGACAGCGAGCGAGCTAAAGAGGATAGAGCATATCTTGAAGATTGGTTTTTCGATGCCTTCGGTACATACAACATCAAGTACAATTTCAGCAACTGGCTTTCTGAGATTGTGTACATGCGCGAAGAAGAACAGGCTATCGCCTAAACTGCCTCCCTTTTGGGAGGTACGATTAACCAACAAACAGAAGAATTATGGCATTACAATGGAAATGGACTGACAAGATGGGCAAGGCAATCATCTCTCAGAACGAGAGAAAGTACGAGATTGGCATCTACGGCGGCAACGCTCTTGCGATATTCATCAGTGAGGACAAAGACTCATACCAGCTCTACAAGGCTGTCGCAGCGTTCAACCGTGACCGCCACAATCTCCGTTGGCAGACCAAGCAGTCAAAGGCGTTCACCGATGCCTACAAGGGCTCTGGTGCGTACTTCACGATGAAGAACCTCATCCTGTTCCACGGCGCACGCTTCAATGGCTGCACCACGGCAAAGCAGTCGCTCGCACGCATGGAAAATCTCGCCTCGAACCTCGAAGGTTGGGAACTCCTCGGTGCAATGAAGCAGCTTATCAAGGACTCTGGCATCTCTGTCGAAAAGAAGATTGCCGAGTGGAAGAAACAGCCTGCAACTAAGAAGTAGTACGCAGCCAAGAAGGAATTGCCGTTCCGTCTGCGGTGGCTCGGCATCATTTATGAAAGCTCAGCAGAAGAAGGTTCCTTACCCGCCTATCGGTCAGGAACCTTCCTTGCAAGCTTTGAAATCACACGCTTACAGACAGACACCCGTCCGTGAGCCGCAGACAAGCCTAAACCTATCCGTTGTTCAGCAGCGGATAGCCTATCAACCAAAATTTGTTTATTATGAAGTACAGAATTGTTTTCTACACCTTCGAGTACGAGGGTGTGAACGCAGCGTTGGACAAGTCAATGCCTATGTCACGCTATGCCTGCCGTAAGTATCTCCGCGAAAACGGATGGAAGTACGAGAAATCACGATGGCGCAACGGCTTCGGTTCGTTCGCCGCCATCGTGGAGTACAAGACACGCTCCGCAGCCTAAACCACAAGTGGTTACACATCGTAACCGCTTGACTTATTTACAAACCATTAAATAACAATAGAATTATGAAAGAAGATAAGATTTTAGAGATGTTTTTCGCCCCCGAACGCTGGCAGTACGCAATCGCCAAAGGTGTTGTCAAGGACATATCCAAGGGCGTGCTCTACAAGCTCACCAAACCCGAGGCGCGCGCACTCATGTATCAGCGCATCCGTGACGGCAAGTACAAGATAATGCCGCCACATACAGCGCAGATACCGAAAGATAACGGCGAGTTCCGTACTGTATATGTGAACGAGCCTGCCGACCGAGTGTTGCTCTCCATCGCCAACGACCTTCTCTTCGAGCTTATGCCCGAGATGGTTCATCCGAGCTGTCGCTCGTATCAGAAAGGTATCGGCTGCGGTAAGGTGGTACAGGAGGTTTCACGCCGTATGTGTGCGTTGCAGACTTCCGATGTGCTCGGCTTCAAGTCCGATTTGTCGAAGTATTTTGACAGTGTTCCGTTGGAGTTCGTTGACGCAGCTTTTGACAAGGTGGAGGAAAAGTACGGGCACTCGGCTCTGATAGACGTTCTTCGCGACTACTATCACTCCGACCTGTACTTCACTCCCGAAGGTGAGCTGCACGAGAAGTACCAGTCGTTGAAGCAGGGTTGCTCCGTTGCCTCGTGGCTCGCAGACGTAATCCTGTATCATATCGACGAGAAACTATCGCAGCTCGAAGGCTATTACGCTCGATACTCCGACGATATGCTTTATGTCGGTAGTGACTACGTTAAGGCGATGCACATTCTTACGGAGGAGCTTGGCAAGATGCAGATGAAGCTCAACCCGAAGAAGGTGGAGTATCTTGACGCAAACCACTGGTTCAAGTTCCTCGGCTATTCAATCAAGGGCAGTAGCATATCGCTTTCCTCTACACGCATCAAGACGTTTCAGAAGGAGATAGAGTCGCGTTCGTGCTGTAGACGAGGTGCAACGCTTACTACATCGGTAAACATGATTAACCGATACCTCTACAAGGGTTATGACGGTCACTCATGGGCTACGCAGGTTCTCCCGATAATCAACGTAAAGGAGGACATCGACACGCTGTCTACGTTCATTCTTGACGCTCTGCGTGCTACCGCAACCGGCAAGCGACGCATTGGAGGTCTTGGTTTTGCCAAGGAACAGAAGATGGGATGTATCTCACGAGGACGAGGAAAGAATGTCACAACTAACAGAGCTAAGACACCCGAGCGTATTGACGGCTTTATGTCACTTGGTCTCATGCGCAACGCATTGCTGACCTCGCGAGCTGCATACGACACACTTGTAGCCAATCTCTGACAAACGCCTAAAAACGGATGCAGCCCAAACGCTGCATCCACAACCAAAACCAAATATGAATTTCCGAGAACACGGAACTGCGCAACGCAGGATGCCACATTTATATACCCGCCTCAAAGATTCGGGATGTCTCTGGACAATCCAGAGCGTATCCCGAATCCTAAAGGCTGGTACAATCACGACCATACAGAAATGTTCCACGGCATAATGCCTGTGCAAGGCGGCGCACACCGCCCTCGGCTTGAAGAATGGCATCCGTTTAGCGCTCAGGTTGCTAACGATGACGACGTCGATACGAACCTATCGACGTCGTCATCGAGAAACCTGACCTACATCACTCGTTTACATCCATGTGCCACAGCCATCGTTCAAGCCCACTCACGTCAGCGCAGACGTTCGTCTTCCCCGAAGGAGTACATTTGCTACACCAAGCTTACACGCGGCGCTTGGATGGTTATCACCATCTCGCTCGCCGCGTGCTTGCTTCAGTTCGACCAAACCCTTACAGCCATGCGCCACGCTCCTTGTGGAAGACAAGCCATTGCAAGCCTAAATCGGGCACGATGGGGAGACAACGTTTATATCCCAGTACATAAGGGCTGTGTTAGTGCCGGTTGCAACAACCGGCGCACCCAGCCCCACTACTGGGCTAAATCAGATTCTTACAGCAATGTACCCGTCTCCAATCGTGCCCACAATACAACCAACGGAATTTTGCGGTTCCTTATGACGTGCCGTGCAGCCTACTTTAATGATACCGGTTTCGTATCATCCGCCGTCCACCAGGTTGACACCTGGCTCCCTGCCGATTTCTCAACCGGTACATATCAAATCCTTACAGTCACGCAACACGGCTACAGGCACGTCATTACTTTAAAAAGTGCTGCATTTGTTCGTGAAATAGCGATAAAATCACTACCTTTGCATTATAAACCAATCACAAACCAATCAGCAATGCTTGCCTTAACGACCTCGTATTGTAGAGGTCGCTATTAACCAATAAATTAGATTAAATTATGGCAGTAACAAAATTTGTAAGAGCGCAGGACATTCTCAAGGAGAAAGGGTTCAAAGCGCCACCGTTCGATACGGCGGGATTTCAGAACGCAGTCGTGGAGTTCTTTCGCAACAATGATGTATCAGCAAAATTGCCGGTTATTCCGTTACGCTTTGTGGAATTGCCCGACCCGCCGCAAAGTGGCTTTTCCATGCCAGAAAAAGTAATGTTGCACGCACCCGACTGGCACGTCTACTATGAACGTTCCACGGGCGTAACAGTTATTGAAAACAACAAGGCGGCAAAAGCACTGGAAGAACTCGGAGGGGAACTCGAAACCGATGACGGGCGCTATTATTTCTTTGAATACAGAAATGCCGGCACAGAACAAGTATATAAGGGCGGACATACGGACGTTAATGGGATTACTTACGCGGAAAAGCCTGTAATTTTCGTGGACGAGCCATACGCAGCCAATGCGGTGGCTTTATTGAAGATGGCTGGCTTTATCGTAAGCCGAAAGCACAAATACAGTGGAAGCAAGTATCTATCTTGTTACGATGTAACCCTCACCTAAGCCAAACAGTCTCTTCGGAGACTACAACTAACCAAGCCCTACGCAACACGGTCAAGCGATATGAAATGCCCAACAACAAGAAACAGGAGAATGTGGATGACATCCGTAAGGACTTCGCAAAGCGGGTCTACGACCTCTATATCAATGCTGCCAACGGAAAGATTGATACCTACGACAAGTTTCTGACTCGTTTGGAGTGGCTTGAAATAGACTACTCCGACGCATTGTCCCCATACGGAATATACGAAGACCTGTGTCCTGACGACTTCGATTTGGTGAAAATGGCGATAGAGGAGGGTACACCCCTCAAGGACTTCGCCTATCAATGGTTGAACATATACAATATCATTGAGTTCGCCAAAGTGGATACAAGTTCGCTCGTGCCTCCAACATCCGACAATTAGTCAAAACGGCAGGTTTACCCCTGCCACCAATTAAACCCTATTATAAACAAAATAACAGAATTATGAAAAAGAGATTTTCTATGCTTCCAGTCTTTGCGTTTGTAGCATCCATGTTTATGTTATCTGCGTGTGGTGATGATGATGATAGCGGTAGTACCGTTCCTCAAACCCCGTCCTATAAAATAAAAAATGGCAATATTGTAGGAGTGTGGAGAAATGGCAGCGATTGTTTTGTGTCATTCTCGGCAAACGGATATAACTCTGCGCTATTATCTAATACGTTTATTGATGATGGCGACTATACAATCAATGGTGACACAATCCTTGTACACAACACTTATTTCGCAAATACAACAAAATATGTTGTAAACGATATAACAAATGACGCTCTAACTGTTACCATTACATACAAAGACCGTTGGACGGAAGAGAAAACTGTTAAGGCTAAATTTAATAAGGCTATTGACACTCCGTGCGTCAAGACTCACGCTTTGGCCGGAAAATCCTATTTGGCGCAATATGCGTTTAAATATGGTGGTCAAATGTGGAGAAAAGACTTTTTTAGCTACAATACGGCATCTTGCACAAGACAGGATCTGGCTCAATCAACCCCATCTACCTTTTATTATGTTTATTTAGCCCCCAAAATCTATTTTTATGTTATCCAGTATAGTATGTTTTATTACGATACGGTAAGATATGGTACGGTTGTTCTTGACGCGAATAATCAAATAGAAAGTATGGGGTCTCTTTACGGAGAAGCGATGTATCCACAATCGTTATATTAACCCCGTAAAGGCACATCTTTAACACAAAGGTGTGCCTTTATATCGCCTAAAACAGACCCTCGCCGAGGGTCGCAATTTAACCATTTAATTCATTAATTATTGTAAAACCACTGCGCCCATACCGAAGTAATATTATAAATAACATTAACTTTGCGTTGCAGGCGCACTAAATTTCAAGAATTATGACACAGCTACTTAGCACAAGACGCTGGATGGACCTGCTCACTCCCGAGCAGCAGAAAACCTACTCCAGCGCAATCCGAAAAGGTTACTTTGCGACTTATGACGGCTATCGTTGGCGTCACGAGTTCTATGGAGCTTTCATCTGGAAACACCCTGGACGCGTGAAGATCATTGATAAATTCAAGCAGGTTATCGGTCGTGCACCATTGTGGGAGGACATCACGGACGACAACCTGCGAGACCTGAAGGAAGAGCTGGACGCTTCCTATGCGCCGAACTCTGTGCGTACAATATGCGCAGAGATTAACGCAATCATCCGTGAGAATGCAGAGTCGAAAGACATTCCTTCCATGTCCTATGCCCGTGTGCTGCGTGCAAAGAAGGTGGTGGTACAGTCCGTGTTTCTCACCGACGAGGAGATACGCAAGATACACGAGTATCGCCCTAAGACAGTACGCAGACGACATGCAAAGCGCATCTTCATGCTTGAATGCCTTTGCGGAGCACGTTTCTCCGACTGCCTGCGCCTCTCGCCCGTAAACCTCTCTTCTGATGGTCGCACCCTGACTTATGTATCAAAGAAGACCAACCATGAGGTGACGGTTCCCGTGCACCCGTGGCTAAGGGAGTATCTCGTTCCGTCTTCACCTATCGAACCGCAGTCACTTGCAGTTCCTTCCTACAACGACGCGATACGTTTCTTCTGCCAATCATGCGGTATCGACCAGCAGGTTAAGGTGTACCAGGCAGGTCGCGAGCAGACAGGCCCGAAGTGGAAGTTTGTATCAACACATACAGGTAGACGCTCGTTTGCAACCAACCTGTCGTTGAAGAACGTACCGTTGGAGCAGATAGCGTTGATGATGGGTCACTTCACGGGCAACGCCCCGGATGTTTCCATGACGCAGCGATACATCGTGACGCGACTCCAGCTGTCGCCCGCAGCGTTCCAGGCGTTCTCGATTCCTGGTTCCGAAAGAGCGGCGGCAGAGAACGAGGCTTACAACAACCCGACAAACGATTTTGACGACTTCGACGACTTCGATATTCCCGAGGACGAACAGCTCGTTATACCCGAGAGACCGCAGACCGAAGCATCGTAAACTATTAACACAACCTCAGCCCTACCGCAACACGGACAAGCGGAAAATTATGAAGATTAAGACCTCAAAGTACAATGAAGTAAGATTATCTGATGTTGCTCAATACATCAAAGTTCCTGCACAGATAGTAAAGCCATCTACACCAACAAACGGAGTGTTGATTGGTGAAGTTCAATACGAAGACGGAAAGAAAGAACGAGTATATTCAGACTACGACGTCCGTATCAATAACATTCAGTTGCCATTTGCAGCTGGAAAGGAAAGCTACTTCGATAGCGAGATAGAAATAAACTAACAGATTCAGCCCTACGCATCACGGTTAAGCGAAATATTATGAAGAAGTTAAGCAAAGAAGAAGCTATTGATAAGTTTGGCGAGGATACCGTCAACAAGGCGATGAAAACAAACGCAGAGCCTACCAGTAGAGTCATGTATCCATCTTACGAGGTTCCTTCACATATTGGCAAGGCTGAGTATGCAGGTGACCCGGTAAAGGTTGGCGGTTGGAAACTGACGGCATACTATTATCTTTCTCCTGAGGATGAAGAGAACACGGATTCCTTCGACTGGGATGGTAACGTGGAGTTTGAAGCAGAAGAAATTTGGTAAACACCTAAGCCCTCGGCATCACGGTTAAGTCAATATTATGAAGAAATACAGCGTATATTACAATAACAACGTTGAGTGCAACAAGGTTGCGGAGTTCGCCACATTGGACGAAGCCAAAGCCTATTGTACGGAGAACACAAAGGGCTACGACGAGGTTTGCGCAGGCGACAACTGTTATGAAGGTCGCAGCAACAATTTCCGTTACGAAGTCTACGAAGGCGACAGCTGCTTTGTTCTTGACGAGGATGGCGACGTTGCGGAGTTCAAGAATACCGTCTACGAAACCGAACAGTTTTATTGCAATTAACAGACCTATAATATAAACAAAGAAAGATATGAAGAAGATTTTATCTATTTTGGCAATTATGATTGCCGTGGTCGTGCAAGCAAATGCACAGAAAGTTTTTGGTATTGATATTACCACGACTTGCAAACGATATTGCTATCAGCTTGCAGCAAAGAAAGGTTACAAGCCTTACGAAAGTGTTGCTGGCGATAAGCGATTCAAAGTTACATACGCAGGGTACAAAGGTACTGAAATGCACGTAAAATATGACCAATCAAATGATTCTATAACCGAAGTAGCTTTTTACTTTCCAAATAGAACCAAAGAAGAAAAGTCGGATATATATAACGATTTAGTCCGTCAGTTTAAACAGATAGACCCAAATGGAAGTGATTCAAGAATGGATATACCACTTATAAACACGCATAACAGAATGTGGGCAGGTAAGGCTGCTATGATATTTGATGAAGTAAGCGGCAAACTATTCGTTTCATATAAATCTAAATATGAGAGAAAGGGTAATACCACAAAGGCAAGTCCAGATATTTAGTTGGTAATTATTCACCAATATATATAATATCATGTTTTTAAAACTTATGATTTTGCTCATGTTTTATGGGGCTTATTGCCTCTTCAAGGGCAAGTAAAAAGTTGGCTGGCTCATTTGTTTGGGTCAGCCTATTTTGTAGAATATGGTGTAAAAAACAAATTAATCGAATAGTTAATAACTGCCAAATGTTAAAGTTTGGTTAAAGGTTACTTCTTAGGCACGCAGATAGGAATATTTTTCGTATCTTTCTCTGTGAAGTCCGAAGCCCATGAGTAGTTTATGCGGTCGCATAACACGCATTTTATATTGCCAGAATAAGCATGAAATCCCGTCTGTACAGCGATGTGCAGGCGGGATTTTTTGCGCTCCAAAAACCACCGAAAATATGCCAAATTATGCGATCGCATAAGTCGCATAAAACATGGCATTTTATATATAATTTTTATCGTTGTAAACACTTGGTTATCAATGTGTTATTATATGTTTATGCGACCGCATACAATCGCATCTATTATATATTATATATATAGTATATATTCATACTAACGTATTCATATATCCTATACACATAATATATAATTTTTTCTCTTCAAAGAGAAAGCGATTTTTGGGGGTTGGAATTGGGTGTTGGAACGGTCGTTGAGGGGCTACGCCTTGTCGCCGTTCACGTAGTCGATAATCTTGCGCACGGCATCGTCAATTCGTTTCGTGCCGTAGGCGATATAATGGTCTGTTACGTCCGCCCAGGAGTGCCCGAGGCAGAGGGCAATCGTTTCTCGGGGTATCTCAAGCTCCGCGCCGATTGAGGCGAACGTGTAACGTGCGGTGTACACCGTAAGGTTGTCAACGATGGGTTTGTATCGAGCTGAAGGTCTGCCAGGCCCGTGCGCACGCTTAATAACCTCCCTCGTGCCGATTTGCTTTAGTCCTGCACACCAATGGTGGTAATAATGGCGGTACGAAGCATCTGTGTCGAGCGGTGAGAGCAGCCAGTTTTTACCTCGGTATCGTCTTATGATCTCCATTGCCTCTGAGGGTATCGGTATGTCGTAGAGCTTGCCTGTCTTTCTGCGTCGGTATCTTATGCGCCCATTGTACACGTTCTCGTCTTTGAGCGTCAGAAGGTCGGCAGGGTTTATTCCGCACAGATAGAATGTCAGCATGAACAGGTCTCGACATACGCATCTCCGCTTGTCAAGCGGACAATCACGGATAGCTCGAAGCTGCTCCACGCTGATGTTGTTGATAGGTGTTTTCTCTGTTTTGATTTTATACCTCCTGAACGGATAGTTGCTCGTCCACTCGTTATCGAGTGCCCAATTAAAAACGGCTCGAACGTTTTTAATGACGAATGCCTTGTAATTTGTGCTTATCCCGTCGCCCATTGAGCGTGCGAAATTATCAAGCCATGCTTTGTCAACAGAGGCGAATGTAGCCTTGTCGTCAAACTTTTCAACCATAACGGCGGTTCTCAAGTAGCCGTCTCTTGTATTTCCCCTTTTTTGCTCTGCGCACTTGCGGATGTAGTCAACGAGTGTTTCCTTCGGTTTGGGTTCCCTGCCCGTGATGAGAGTGCGCAGACCTTCTTTCAGTCGTTCGTGCTTCATGCCTTCATGTTCGAGGAGAAATTTGTCGATGCCGTCTATGATACGCACAAGCCGTTTTGTCTTCGCCTTTGAGTTCGGCTCGTTCTGTGCGAACGAAACGCCGTTTACAGGGTACTTCGCCATGATGCCTGTGCTCACGGCAAACTCCTTTCGGTTGTCGCGGAAAATGACGGACACGGGTATAAGTCCGTTTTCATTCCGTTTGCTTTCTTTCGTGCTGATGAAATATTTCATAATAACGCTTGTTTTGTTCGAAATTCGCTTAAAAAGTCCACTAAAAAGTCCACCTAACACCACCTAAAAACCCCTAAAAACACATCTTGGGAATTTTTTTTAAACGCTGATGCTGATGTTTTGTACTTGGTTTTTATTTGCGTAATGCGTTGTTAATCAATACATTTGCGGTACAAATAGGGCTGTTGAAACACTTTTGCACAAACATTTCAAGATGGAATGTTTTTACTATTGTAAACATACTGTTTTTCAGTTAATTATAAATACGTAAAAGGTGGAGTCCACCAAATTGGTCACTTTTGCTGCTGCTTGTTCACAAGTCCACGAAGAAATTCGATTTCCTGTTCTTGCCTTGCTGTCAGCTTGTCTTTTTCCGCAAGCAGTTGTGTCAATGCTTCTATCTTTTGCTCTAATGCCGTTATTTTGCCCTCTGTGGCGTTTATCGTCTGCGTGCCTTGATAGTTATCGCCGCTGATGACGTTTTGCGACACAGGGCTTGAATTTGCGTCGAGCATCTGGTTGAAGGCAGCGAACTGCGCCTTGCCGATTGCTTTTTCTTCGGCAAACATCTCGCCGATGCCGTTGCGCAGCCACTCGAAGTTTACGTTGAAGGCGTGGGCAATCTTTGCAAAGTAATTATCCGTAAACTTAACTTCGCCCGACAGACGCTTGTTAAGGTTTGAAGGCTCAACACCGCATCTTCTTGCAAATGCGGCTTGCGAAATTCCGATGTGCGCGATAAGGGCATCAACCCTTTCGATTGCGCTTGTATTGTTCTTTGGCTGCATAATTGTTAATTTTAGGGCGTTTATTGTTAAGATGATAATACACGAAGTTAAACGATGTTAAGGTGATAACAATTTTATCAGAAAAACATTGTTATTTTGATAATTGTTACTACCTTTGCAATCGTTGACAGAGCGCAGCGAAACGAACCCTAACCGCTCGCAAAACGCTCAATATATGTTTAATATGCAAATGTAGCAATTATAGTCGAGATGGCAAAGAGAAAGAGAATAAAACTTCGGCGAGGATGCCAAATTAAATTGGCAGAAGACTGCGGAGTAGGGGTGGCAACCGTCAGACGTGCCCTGCAATGGGAACTTGACTCGGACATTCAGAACCTCATCCGCAAACGAGCACATGAACTCGGATACGTGAAACGCTGGTAACGGACGGCACTGCCGTCACAACATAAATCAAATAGGCAAGATTATGAAACAGGCGACAGTAACACAGATTGAGAAGATATGGCTCTCGAACAAGGAGGCGCAAGTGTACCTCGGCGTGGGCATGGACTTCCTCAAAAACCTTCGTTCAAGCGGACGTATCTCGTTCTTCAAGGTCGGCACAACGGTGTTCTACCGCAAGCGCGACATTGATAAGCTCATTGAGAAAAATAGAGTATGTTAGAGTTAATAGTACATTCATAATGTTTTTAAAGACTTTTGTTTCGTCGTGAGACGGTTTTCTACATTCATTAGATCGTATTTATGATTATTAGACAAACAAGTTTCAGGCGTGAAACGAAACCTGTGGTCGTCGCGAGGTGGTCGCAGGTTTTAAAACAACGCGGAGTGGTGCAAAGGTAAGCACATGTGGGTCAGATTTTTCACAGGGTTAATATCGCTCATAATTAGTTAGTCATAAGTTAAATAGGCAGTTAGCCCCACAGGATGCGGTGTCGTAACCGCCTCCGCGACAGAATACTTAAATTTGTTGTTGTTTTAGCGAAAACACATTTTGTAACAATTTAAATTATTGATGGTAAAACATTGTTGTCAGCTCGCAAATCTGCGAAGACAAGCGGGTTTTTAACAAGGTCGGAAGGTACGATGGGTACCAGGGATTGTATGGAGAGGCGTTCTGATTTTTTGAGTCGCCAGCTTTTTTCTTACGCCTGAGCCTCGGATGGTTTCTGCGGTTCGACTCCGCTTCCGACCACAAAGTAAAAACGCTCTTTGAATTATTGACACACAGAAGAAAGGCATATAGGACGGCGCGAGACTGACAATCCAAGACCGCCGCCCGAGGATGCCGAGTAACGAAAGACCTATTAAAGCATCTCCTGACGTAGCGAAAGCCGTGAAAGCGGATAGAATGAACCATGTCGAACTCTGAATTGTCGGCACAGGCAAAGCAAAAGGGAATGCAGTAGGCTGCACGCTCGTCGTGCAAGACGGTCGCACCGCAAAAGGTCTATAAAGGTGCGAAAAACAACAGACAGAGACTTTTCAGTGTTTGTCATATTATATAATCAAAGAGGAGAGTGCGCGATTGGTAAGGCGAAGTCCTCGGAACTTTATACGAATTCCGGGACTATGATACTGGTTCGATTCCAGTCTCTCCTCCTGCTTTCTAATTCTTTTTAATTGGGTTAATAGGAATATGTAACTGATAATTTAATGGTATTAAGATGGGTTGTGTGTGCCGTTCGCGAGAATAGCACACATTATTTTTTAACTAAAAAGAAACTAACGTGAAGCAAACGAACATCTACAGCCACAAGGGATGGCTAAAAGACATAACAATTCGGGAATACCCGTATTCTTCTGCCGGGGAGATAGCCGCAAGACACGGCGTTTGCAGCGGCAGCGTCTGGTATTGGGTTAAAAAACTGGGCCTCCAGCAGACGGACGAGACGAAAGCCCGAATACTCAAAAAGACACGGGGGTGTATCGCAAACACAATCAGGACAAATCCCGAGGCCAAACGAAAAAGCATGGAAACGAAAAAGCGCACATGGATGATGGAGCGATTTCGCGTAATGTCGGGTCTGCCTCAGAGAACAAAGATGCGCATTGCGACGCGACCCACCAAGGTGTACAAGGCAATATGGTACCTGGAGAATATGCGCAACTACTTTCGCGACATCGAGGTGGGCGGCAAGTTTACGCTCTACTACGACGACGAGACGAAACGCTCCGACAAGGAGTGCTGCTACGCACAACAACTTGGACTCACATTCAAAAAAGCATAGTTTTTTGTACATTATTATATGTTTTACTTAAAAATGAGTTGCTAAAGGACAACTCTCGGGTGTGAATCCCGATTTTTGATTTTACTTGGTTGTCGCGGCGACTTCGGTCGTCCAATGAAGTTGTGGTATAGGCGCCTGGTAAGCTATACAAGCTCGCAAGCAAGGAGCGACGGGTCCTTTTTTCTTTCTATGTTTGAGATAACTTTTCAGCCCTTCGTGTACCAAGCCTCTGGGGAGTAATAAACACCAAGCAGGTTCAAATCCTGCAACTTCGCAAATCAAAAAACAATGTTGATTATGAAAATACTGATTTTTGCATTTTTGACAGTGTTTGCGCTGTTCGGCTTGGCTGCAATAGTGCAGTCGGTGATTGACGTGTTCAATAAAACAAAGGGTTAAAGTCATGGGAAGACCGAGAGGGTGCCATGATTGCCAGTGGGGAAACTGGCCCGAGATGTGTAAAGACCCGAAGCGAGACCCGAAGTCAAATTATTGTTGCTGTCAGTGGGAATGGCGATACGAATAAAAAACATATGGTATGAATATAAGCGAAGTATATGAGCGCATCCGAGAACGAGAGTCGGGCGCAAGTGCAGAGTCTCGTACACGAGCAGAACTGCACATACAGAAGATCAAGGAACTCCGAGAGAAGCACAAGGCGTTTATCAAGATGCCGCACACGAAAGCGTGCGATATGATAAAATACTGCCTTGCCATTGACAGAAACCTCGGCATCAACCGAATACATAAAAATGCGTTCGGGTTTATCTTCTTCAAATATCAGTAACTAATTTTCTAAAAACATAAGGCAATGAGAACAAGAATTGCAGTGTGGTACGAAACCACAGTACGCTACGAACGTCAGAATGACGACAACACAAACAGCATCACTACGGAAGCATACGCCGTGGACGCATTGAGCTTTGCGGAAGCGGAACAGAGAATTACAGAGGAAATGGAATCGTATTGCTCGGGCGAGTTTGACGTGAAGAAAATCGCAATCGCTCCGTATGCCGAGGTGTTCTTCTCCGAAGACGAAGGTGACGACAAATTCTTCCGTGCAACCGTCGCAATGATTACGCTTGACGAGCGTACCGGCAAGGAAAAGAAGACCAACGTAAACTTCCTCGTTCAGGCGAAAAACATCGAAACGGCACGCAGATATGTCGTAGACGCGTTTCTCAATACGCAGATTGACTACGAAATCAATCGCCTCGTAGAAACAAAGATACTCGATGTGTTCGAGAAGTAACAATAATCATAAAAACAGCATAGCAAATGGAAAATAACGAATACGAAGTGCTGCAAGTGCAGCATGATCAGAACATCGTTCAGTTGGACGCAGTAGAGCGTGCCAACGTGGACTCGCAGGTGGCAACCGCAAAGCAATATCCGAGAAACGTTACACGAAGCATCAACGACTCAATCGCTATGGCGACTATGGATGTAAATACAGCGCAGAGCTGCGGTTACGCCCTTCCTCGCGGTGGCAAGCCTATCACCGGCCCGAGCGTGCATCTGGCTAAGTTAATCGTATCCAACTGGGGAAATATCCGTGCCGAAGCAAAGGTTGTTCAGATTACCGACAAGCAGGTTATCAGTCGTGGTACATGTTGGGACTTGGAAAACAATGTGGCGACCGCTTTCGAGGTTCGTCGTTCAATCGTAGGCAGCAGTGGCAAGAGATATTCGGATGATATGATTACCGTTACAGGTAACGCAGCAAACGCTATCGCATACCGCAATGCTGTATTCTCTGTTATCCCAAAGGCTGTTACCGATAAGGTATATCAGGCAGCACAACACTGCATCACCGGCGACCTCTCTGACAACGATAAGCTGATTGCTACACGCAAGAAGTGCATCGACTACTTCAAGGACGAGTACGGCATCACAGAAGAGGAGGTTATAATGATTTGCGGAAAGCAGACCGTCAACCAAATCAAGGCTGAACAGATTGCTCTGTTGCGCGGCGTAATACAGTCGCTTGTAGACGGCGATACCACCGTCGAGGAGCTTATGAAGCCGTACCGCAAGGAAGAGAACAAGAAGAACGTCGCTGCCAAAGCAGCCGAAACCGCAGTGGCCAATGCTGCGAAAAAGGAGGCTAAGGCGTGATTGTCGACGACGTAGAGCAGAGGAGTGTTGCATGGCAACGCTCCCGCTTCGGAAATTTTACAGGTTCTGAAGTTCACAATCTTATGAAGTCGGGTCGCAAGAAGTATGAAGCGTGGTCCGAAACGGCAAAGAGTTATATGTACAAGGTAGCCGCCGAGCGCCTGTTCAACCCCGACTTCCTCAACGATGACGATGTGTTTGATGATTACCTTCATCAGACGAACTTCACCTCCAAGGCTATGCAGTTCGGCATTGAGCAGGAGCAGTACGCCCGAGAGACCTACATCAAGCTCAACAACGATGTCGAGGTGTTCGAGGTTGCATCCTGCAAGCACGATACCATACCACACTTCGCAGCCTCGCCCGACGGCATCGTAAGAGGCGCAGACTTGAAGTGTCTGGAAATCAAGTGCCCTAACATCGCAACTCACATGATGTATGTGGATAAGATACACGACGGCGCATCACTGAAAGAAGTCAAGCCCGAATACTATTGGCAGACGATGGCAGAGATGGCTTGCACCGGCGCAACGGAAACGGACTTTGTATCCTATTCGCCGTGGCTCCTGAACCCTATACATATCGTAACCATTCCGCGCAACGACGAGGACGTCGCGCTGCTTGAAGAGCGCGTGAAGCTCGCAAACGCTTTCGTGGAAGAAATCATTAACAAGTCTAAATCCTAAAAATTATCATGGACGTAGTAGGAAAAATCATAGCAGCTCTGCCACCCAAAAGTGGCACGTCGCAGTCAACCGGCAAGCCGTGGCAGGTCAACACCTATGTATTGCAGACCACCGAGCAGACACCGAAGAATATCGCCTTTGACGTGTTCGGCGCGGAGCGTGTCGAACAGTACAATCTCAAAGTAGGCGATATGGTTACGGTGTCAATCGACATCGACGCTCACGAATACAACGGACGATGGTACAATCAAATCAGAGCATGGAACGTCGTAAACCATGCTTCGGCACAAAAGCCGGCTGCACAACCATCTCCCGCACCGCAACCAGGTGCCCTGTTTCCGCAGCCACCTGCATCAGGAGCACAGCCCGCACCGTCAGCAGGAACTGACAAACTGCCCTTTTAACGTTCGCAAGTACGTTCTGTGGGCACAAGCCAACCTAAATGCTATCATAGTAGGGTAGGGTCACTTCCCTGCCCTACAAACTAAATAAAAGTCATTGTTATGAAAAACAGAATTTCCCTCGATTTATCAAACATGGAAGCCTTCAAGGAACTGACCAACATACAACTTGGCGAGCTTATGAGGGCTGTATTCGCTTACGCTTCCGACGGCACGATGTTGTCCGAGGATACCGACCAAGCCGTTCGTGTCGCGTTCGCCTTTCTGAAGGCGGACGTGGACGCGGAACGCGACTCGTACAAAAGACGCTGCGAGCGCAACAAAGAGAACGCACGCAAGCGTTGGGCGAAGCGTAACAAACGCAAGACAAACACGCCTCAAACTCCTGCATCCGCACCACAGGAAAAGGCCGCAACGGTAGACTACGAAAAGCTCGTCGCCTATTGGAACCGCCGTGTGGACGAAACGAAGTCCTCGATGGCAAAGGTGCTCAACATCACCCCGTACCGCAAGAAGCTGATCGAGGAGCGACTTGCGGAATATAACAACGACAACAAGGCATTACAGAAGGTACTTGACAAGGCTCTCGCAGACCCTTACCTCAATGGCAAAAACCCGTCAAAATGGGTTGCTGATTTCAACTGGCTACTGAAACCCGAGAACTTCTCACGGCTTGTAGAGAGTGGTGCTACTACTCCAAATGAGCCGAAACCGCAAGCCATTAAGACCAGGATTACCGAAACAGATTTGGCAAGCGAACACATGGAAGCGCAACGACACAGAGAGGAAATAGAGTTCACACGCGCTGAACAGCAACGTAACAACCTCCTCGCAGCTACCAAGGCTGCTGACAGAAACCCCAACTGCCTGCAAGCGAAGATGGCATACAACGCCTACAAGGACGGCACGCTTGCAAAGCTCGGAATTGAATGGACTCCTAAAACATCAACAAATGGCACTGAAAGACGAGATACAGAAATGGCTAAGAGAGCATCCTGACGCAACAGTTGAGGAAGCGATATGGGCAGGAGCATACATCGAGATAGATTTATGGTGCAATAAAATAAAATGACAATGACAACAACCGGAATAATATTACTCGTAGCCTACGTCGCTTTTGTGGTAGGATCAATCGGCTACACAATCGGCTTCCTTCACGGAAACTCCGCAAAACATAGCGAATATAATGAACTTTAGCCTATGGAAACAATGGATAAAGAAGTCTACGAAATCAAGAAAGACGGCATGACGCGAGCAGAACGTAGAGCATACCAAAGAAATCTGAAGAAGTATGACAAAAGTAAAGATTGGAAAGACAGCCATCCCGCTGCCCATTGATGACAAACCCGACATCATTCGTTATATCGTCAAATACAAGAAACACTGGTGGAGCAGATGGAAGTATGTCAAGGAACATGGCGTACCGAAGCTGTACACGAAAGAAGAGATAGAGAAACTAATCCCTAAGTACACGGGAGCGTAATCAGGATTGCCAAGTTGCAACCTCCGTACAACGTAAATAACGGACACTGGCGTGGACGTGTGAGAAAAAGGAAAATTCTACCACCACGCATTTAAACTAAAAACAACAGATATGGCAAACGAAAACAACAAACCTTATTTTCTTTTGGTGTTCGAGAGAGGTGACACCATGCCGACTATTATGTCAGCGGAAACAATATCCGAGATATACCCAAACGCTTACGACAAAACAATGGATATTATAACCGTAAATGGCGATAATATGGGCTTCGAGAACGTCGAGTCTTTCAAAATGGTTCCTGCCGAGGAAATTAACTTTAACATGTAACAACAACAGATATGAAGAAAACAATCAAAGAATTTATTAACAGGCTGCGCGATGCGTGGTCTATAATAAGAGGGCACAATTATGTTTTTATTCGCTATGACGAGGACACAAGCGAACAAGAGATGTTCCGCATGATAAGTGCTGTCTTTGGCGCACATTGGCTTAGAAACGACGACAATGTGAATTATTTCTCCCGGGCAAATGTGTTGTTTGACTTACTGGATGACACAAACAGTGTCATGCTGCTCACAAAGGAAGCTGACGGCAGGCTGACTTACTGCTACGACTGCAAGTCGGAAGAAGATTTCAACGACTTAATCAACATGGAGGTGAAGTAATATGGAAAGTGAGCTTTATTTTATCTACATGAATGGCAATAGCTACTTCAAAGTTGAAGATGGCGTTGTCTATTCGCAAGGCAAGAAGACCGACGTATCGCCCGACAAACTCTCCGACTTCCTTGCAATAGCGAAGGAGCTTGGATTTATAACTGGTAAGCTATGAAAGTCGTACTGACATTAGACAACGGAGAGAAATTTATCGCAGATATTTATCCTCTCCAAGGCAAGAAACAACACAGACCACGTTTCCACGACGAGTACGAACGTTGGTTTGTAGAAGAGTTTAACAAGGCGCAGCCACGAGCTGCCCACAAGGTGGTGAAGGCGCACATACTAAGAAACTAATAATACAATAATATGACAGAAGAAAGATTTTACTGCGAACGCCCGAGATGTAGCGTTCACAACAAAAAGACGAAGGCTCTTGCAAACAGCTTGGAGTTCTTCAAAAACGCCGAGTTTGGTTTCGGTGAGGACTTTACTCCCGAAATGTTTTTCGACCGCCTTAAAGAAGGCGTTGCAAGACTCAACTGCAAATACAAAGGCAGAGAGATTGAGGTCACGATGATGCGCTTCGGTGGTACAATATCGTACGACTTCAAGGACAATCCTAACAGCGACGCCTGTCTTGGTGGCTTGACTCTTATGCCAATAGTAACAACTATTTACAACATAAACAAGTTTAAAGTCGAATAATGATAGGAATAGTATTAACAATCATTAATACCGCCTTTTTTGCGGGAACATGGTACTTTCTCGGCAGAGGTTCGATATACGCAAAACTAATTAAGGAATTACGAGAGGCGTTAGAAGTCATAGGCGCGCAGGAAACTATGATACAGGCTTACAAAATGAAGTATAACACAGAGAAAACGGAGAAAATGGAAAACAAAATTAACATTGCGGAAATACTCCGCGATATGCCAAAAGGCACAAAGCTATATTCGCCGCTGTTCGGCAAATGCGAGCTTGAAGAAGTTATTAACGACAAAGAGTATCAAATCTCTGTTTATATTGGAGGTGAACAGGCGTTTAGAACTTTTACAAAAGACGGTTGTTATTTTTCTAACATAGAGGGTAGTGGATGCGTCCTCTTTCCTTCTTCAAAGATGCGTTGCTGGAGCAAGTTCTTCAAGCGTGGCGATATTGTGTATAATCCACACAGCCAAATGTACGCTGTATTTGAGTGCTGGGCAAATGATGATTACACAGAGTTTAATACCACAATCAACTATTATGATGACCATACATTTGGAGAAGAAGAAGTCTGCACCACGAATTGCTTTGTAAAAGCTACCGACAAACAGAGAGTAGAGTTTATTGAAGCGGCAGAAAAGCACTATGGCGGCAAGTATAACCCCGAAACGCTGCAAGTAGAGCCTGTTAAGGTTGCTGAACCTAAGTGTTCGTTCAAGCCGTTCGACAAGGTGTTGGTGAGATATAACGAAGATAGCGTATGGCGTTGTGAATTCTTCTCTAACTACAATACATTCAATAAACGATACCCTTACGTCTGTTTATCAGGTGTCTACAAGTACTGCATCCATTACGATGGCAATCAACACCTTTTAGGTACGGATAAATCTCCCGAATAACAGCATGGCAAAAGACTTCTCGCTTGCAAATGTCAATTTCCGCGAGACAGGACATATCGCTTTCGAAGACGAGTATATCACATCGTATGTGTCAACGGACATCGTGCCAAAGATATACATGAGCGTGAATACTCCTCGTGACGCAACAGGGCTTGTTTCAGGCAAGCCTAAGCGTTACTACCGCACACGATACAGTCACTGGGTAACGGAAAAGACATTTGCCAAGCAATATCAGAAAATAAGAGAAAAATTCTAAGTATGATAAATCTTTCTTTAAATGTGCACGACTTCCTCAATGCGGTTGAGGGTTTCGCAAGAGGTTCGCACCTCCGGCAGCACGTCTGGCAGGAGATTGTATATAAATCAATTCCACAGATGTCAGACGACGATATGGACTTTCTTTGGTTCTATATGCGCCGCGACATCTTCGAATGCTACTTCTACGAGCTAAACGGTAAGAAGAACACGCATTTCGGCTATGAGGATTTTATGCACGCGCTCGCTGCTTTGCACAGAGGAAACCGCTACATGGTGACATTTTACAACGAGATAGAGCACAAGCAGCTCCAAGCTCTCTGCTACCGCTTTGAAGGCGAATATCATCCGCTTTATCTTTACATCGGGGGCAAGGTAGTCGGCAAGACGAAGAAAAGCAGCGGCTTGCAATCGTTCAATGCGTCTGTTCCGAACGAGTGGATAAAGGCAGTTGCAAAGCACAAGATGCCCGAAAACGAACACGTAGAACTCGGCAGAGAAGAATGGTGGAATGACTTGGAAATTTACGACAACTTTAAAACAAAATTATTATGATTGACGAAAAGAAAATACAAGAAGCAGCAGTCGGCAAGTTTAATGTAGGAGGCTTGGTGAATACTGTCGAACGAATTGCCTTTAAAGAAGGTGTTGAATGGTTTAAGAAAGCTCTTTGGCATAGCCAGGATGAAATTCCAGAAGATGGAAGGATAATTCTTGTAAAGGGATGGTATGATTGCAAAAGGTCAGGAGATTATATCATAATTAATACTACCGAAGACATAAACTACAGTGATGTTGATCCTGATAGAAAGTTTCAATGGGAGTGCTTTTGTGAACGTGCTGTGACACCTATTACATGGTGTTACATAGAGGACTTGCTGCCTAACAAATAAATATCAAGTATATGGAACAGAGATATATAGCCGGTGATTGGGTGAGATATATAGGAGTAGCCTCACCAAGCGTCGTGCAAATTATAGAAGTGAGAGAGGAAAAACTTTTAATTGATCTCGGCGAATGTAACTGGTACCTTGCAGACCGCAGTGAAGTGGATTCTATCCGTTTAACTGGCGAAATTCTCGAAAATAATGGGTGGGAAAAGAGTCGCATATACTTTACGAATAGACGTATTCCAAGAATCAAACTTTGCTCAGACGAATCAGAATCCAAGTGGTCTGTTTTAATAAATGGCGACATTATGGGAGGTTATATCTATAATGTTCACGATTTACAGCATATCCTATTTGCCTTTCGGATTGAACAAGAAATAGAGGTGTAGGCATGAAAGATATAGACGAGATGTAGACAACTATGTAAAAACTACAGAATATGATTAAACCAGAAGACCTAAGAATAGGCGACCTTGTAATGGTCAGCAATGATAACTGCATGATACCCAAAGGAGCACTTTGCGAGGTTGTAGACATAGACTCCGAACGGGCATGTGAAGACAAGAAGGGGCTTGCGGGTCTGCTTCAAACTGTTAGAGAAGAATGGGAGTTCTCTCACGGTGTTTGGTGTAATAACATTGAAGGTATACCTCTTACGCCTAAACTCCTCGAAAAGAACGGGTTTAAGGAAGAGCAGCACCAAAAAGAAGGCACTTCGGAATGGTACGACTACTATCATTACGACCTCGGCATTAATATCGTGTACGAGGTCGAGGAGAAAGAAAGCAAGTTCGCCGTTTATCTTGACGGCAAAAAGTTACGAGAAATTAAATACATTCACGAACTCCAACATATCCTTTGGGCGTTGGGGTTGAACGCAGAACTAAAAGTATAAAAGAGATATGAAATTTGGTATTATTGATTTTATGACGGCATCGCTTCAGATAGCCTTCATCGTAATGAAACTCTGCGGAGCAATCAGTTGGTCGTGGTGGTTAGTTATGCTGCCCATTCTCTTGGTTGTAGTGTTTAACGTTCTCGTACTCCTTCTTTACGTTTGCATAGAGAAGTATAAGTCGCATCTACTCTTCAAGCAGTATGGCACCGACAATAAGTTGGCTATTCGCTTGAAAAAGATGCAGCAGGAAAGGGAGAATCTTATGAAGCAGAAGAATAAGTAATAATGTCTTAACGAAAATATAGAGCATGAAGAACGTAAAGATTTTTGCAAAGACTATCGAGGCGGAAGCAATGAAACAGATAGAAAACTTGGCAACGAGCAAGGCTTACCGCGACTGCAAGATACGCATTATGCCTGACTGTCATGCGGGTAAGGGATGCACAATAGGTACGGTAATTCAGACCGCCGGCAAGGTGGTGCCCAACACCGTGGGCGTTGACATCGGTTGCGGTATGCTCGTGTGGGATTTAGGCTTTGCCAACATCGATATGGCGATTCTCGACCGCATCATTAACGACAACATTCCAAGCGGATTCAATGTGCATGAGAAGCCTTTGTCGTCAGAGATGGTTGCCCTTATGCACCATGAAATACAAGAATTTCTTCCTTCGTGGGAGAAATACTTTGACCTTGACTATGTACTGCGTTCGCTCGGCACTCTTGGAGGTGGCAACCACTTTATTGAGGTGAACGTGGACGACGAAGGGTGCAAGTATCTCGTAGTACATTCGGGTAGCCGCAATCTGGGCGTAAAAATATGCCAACATTTTCAGCAGTTGGCATCAAGACAATGCGACAACAGTGAGGAACGTGGACGTATAATTTCTGAACTGAAAGCTCAGGGCAGACAGAGCGAGATAAACGATGCGCTGCGCCAGTTAAAACCCGTTTCTAAAGACATGGCCTACATTAGCGGTCCCACGCTTGGCAATTACTATGATGCCATGCGCATGTGTCAGCATTATGCCGACTTGAACCGTTTCCTTATGGCGCAAACCATAATTAAAAGTCTTGAACTAAAGTCTACAGGTCGTGTATTCACCACCGTGCACAACTACATCGACACCTTCGGCATCATCCGCAAGGGAGCAGTGAGCGCAAAGCGTGGCGAGCCATTGATTATCCCTCTGAACATGCACGACGGTTCGCTTCTGTGTACAGGCAAGGGCAACGACGACTGGCTTCAGTCGGCTCCGCACGGTGCAGGTAGACTAATGTCGCGCTCGGCGGCCAAGAAGCAGCTCAGCATGAAGGAATACCGACTACAGATGCACGACATTTACTCCACATCGGTATGCGAGTCAACAATCGACGAGTCGCCAATGGCGTACAAGCCTGCCGAAGAGATAGAATCGCTTATAGGCGACACGGTAGAGATAGTGAAGAGAATTAAGCCGATATATAACTTCAAGGCAAAATAACATAAAAGCGTAGAGTATAACAAAAATATGAAACAGTACACTGGAACAAAGACAGTGAAGGCTATGCCTATGACAATGGGCGAAGCCTACGAGCGCAAGCTCTTGAAAGAGGGTGTAAGACCCTCTGAGTGTGAAACAGACAAGGCTGGCTATCTCGTAGAGTACGAGGAAGGCTATCAGTCGTGGTCGCCAGCAGATGTATTCGAGAAGGCTTACAAGCCGTCTGAAACGTTTGTCAACAGAATGCTTCTTGAACTCGAAGACCTTGAAAAACGCATGAATAAATGCGATAACTTTCTTTCTTCGGATGAGTTCAGTGCTTTAGACGCACTTTCTCGTGCTTTGTTGACTGTGCAAAGAGGGGTGATGGGGCAATATTACTTTGTCTTGGCAGACAGATTTATAAAGGCAAATAAGATGAAAGCTAAGCTGTCCAATTTTACATTCGGCACGGCAGTACTTTATCTTAAAGCAGGTATGGCTGTCCGCAGAGCTGGTTGGAATGGCAAAGGCTTATTTGTTGTCAAGCAAGTGCCAGCCCATATTACAGCCGACATTATTCCTAACATGCAGTCACTTCCTCAGTCTGCCAAGGACATCATTATGGCACGTGCTGAGCCACACATCAGCTATACCAACCAGATGCTCATTGTACATCCAGACGGACGTGCCGACTCTTGGGTTCCGTCTTCGAGTGATGTATTTGCAGAGGACTGGGAGTTGGTAACTGAGTAGATGACACTTATAAATAAACGAAAATGAAAACATATAAATGGAAAATCACCGCTTTTGTGGTGTGGGTTGTCATAACGCTCATTGTTGTCAGCGTTGCGCTGAGAGGCGTAAGCAAGGCAGATACAGCAACAAATCTGATTAGCGTAGCAATCCTTTTATTTTGGACGCTTTTGTCCTTTGCAACGAATTGTTTCACTTTTAAAAATAATAAAAACAATGAGTAAAATTAAATCAATGTGTATGTTTGTGCTGCCTATGACAGCATTGTGCTTAACCTCTTGTAGCGAGCGTATCGACGCTGGTTCTGAAGGCATTCTCGTCAACCTTTACGGTTCAGACAAGGGCGTTGATGACGTAAGTCTCGTTACCGGTCGTGTGTGGTACAATCCATTTACAGAAGAGGTCTATGAGTACCCGACATTCGTACAGACAATCGACTATCCTGCTTTTACCATCAACGCCAAGGATGGTTCTGAGTTTACCGTTGATCCGACGGTATCTCTCAAGATGATCGACGGCAATGCACCGAAAGTGTTCAAGAAGTACCGCAAGGAACTGAACGACATCATAAATGGTACATTATTCAACTATGTCAAAGATGCGTTCCGTATTCAGCTCAACAAGTACACTACCGATCAGATTGTCAGCAACCGTGATATGGTAGAACGTGCTATTGAATCACAACTTAGTAAGGCACTTGCCAAAGAGCACTTCCAGCTTGAACAGCTTACGTCTGGTCTCAAATATCCAAACTCCATCGTTGAAGCCGTCAATCAGAAGAACAAAGCTATTCAGGAGGCACAGCGAGCACTCAACGAAGTGGCTGTAAAGAAGGCTGAAGCAGAAAAGATGCTTGTACAGGCACGTGCCGAACGAGAGGCTAATGAACTTAAATCCACAACACTTACTCCAGCAATTCTCAAAAAGATGTGGATTGAGAAGTGGGATGGATCTGTTCCAACGGTTGTTACAGGAGGAAATACGTCAACATTTTTAGATTTAAGTAAAATTCAAAAATGACACAATGAAAAATAGAGTAGTTGAAATAAATGATAATGTAGCGGCTATAGAAATTCGATATAAGAATACCACACTATTATGTTACATTAATAAAACTGATTTATCTAAGGTTGCTTCCATAAAAGGCACTTGGCATATTAACAGGCATAAAAGTGGTCATATTGATGGTGTAAAAACTAAAATCCAAATTGATAAAGTTAGAAAACAAATATGGTTGCATAACTTTATATTTAACAAATTGGATCCTAACAATGTTATCGACCATATTGATCACAATACTTTAAATAATGTCAGAACAAATCTTAGAGAAGTTAGTAGAGAACAAAATGCTCAAAATATTTCTACTACTCTAAAAAGTTCAACAACATATAGAAACGTTACCATGGAAGGAGAGAAGTATAGAGTAAGAATTGGAAGACATTCTTTTGGAAGGTACAATACCTTAGAAGAAGCCATTGATGTGGCAAAAAAGGAAAGAAAAAATATATTTCCTTTGTCTTCTGAATAAAACGGCAGAATTGCTTTATAATTCCCGTTTATGGAAACGTGCCGCAGATTATGATGACCAAGTAATTACTAACTTCTCTCCCCAGTGACAGTGGGGAGAGAATTTAGTAATCATAAGACAATGAATAAAGAAAAAGCTATCGAGAAAATACAATATGCTGTAATGCAAGTAGCTTCTGTATATGCATGTTCTGCTATCTTTGATGAAAAGACAAAGGTAATAGAAGGCAGACAGAAAGAACTTGAAAAAGCGATTGTCAATTTGCATGATGCACTTAAAGAGTTGGAGGATTGAGTATGACAAAATTTAAAGTTATTAGATATTGGGACACGTATCCCGATGGAGTTGTTGCAATTTGTGACACAGAGGAAGAGGCAGAAAAGATATGTAGTAAATATCGTAGAAGCCGCAAGCCTATGTACGATTATTTAATCAGAAAGGAAGGTGAATAATGACCAGAGAAGAGTTGAGAAATAATTATGGAAATGAAATATGCGAGTTATACTGCCGATGGTATTTTACCAACAGAGCATTTCCTAAGACACTTTGTGGAGGTCATTGTTGTGAGGATGCAGAAGATAGTTTTGCAGATGAACATAATATAGAACTAAAGGATTAATATAACATTAGAAAATGAAAACAATTATAGCAAAAATGACCTGCGTCTTTTTAACGGCGCCGTTAATTCCAATAATGCTGATAGGTATTATCCCCTACGCTTTATTCAAAGGGATTACAAGCGAACGTGTCTGGGATGAATATTTTGATATTTGGAACTCGTTCACCAATTTCCTAATACATCCATACTATAAATACATGGAAAGAAAAAATTATATAAAAAAGTTGAAGCAGAAGGTGGATTATTATCGCGAGGAGAATGTTAGACTTAATAACGCATTGGAAAAAATTGAAAAAGAAAAATAATTATGAAAAAAGAAGAATTAGACAAGCAAATAGATAGATGGCTAAAGCGACGAGAAACAATCAAGCCTTTTATAGATAGAATGGTAAAGTTAAATGTAAGGCGCGAGGAATTACTTCAAGATATGAAACAACTTCAAGAGGACTATATTAAAGCCTTACCTTTTAAAGTTGGAGATAAGGTTATAGATGAAGCTGGAAACGTAGGCTGGCTTTCAAGAATAGTTCCGCATCATACACCATCAGAAAAGTATATGCGAGCAACATTAGGTTTGACATTCTTCTTCTATATGGAAGAGAAAGACGGCACTCGTGCCAAGCATGATGTTTATACTTACGGACGACCAACTAAACTATAAATAATTATGACAGAAGAAGATTTTGTAAAGCAGATGCGTGCTCTCAATAAAAAAGAAATAGAGATTGCACGTCAGAAGTATGAACTAAAAAAGCAATACCTTGAAGAATATCCGATACAAATTAACGACAAGGTAGATTGTAACGAAAAAGCCTGTTGGGTTAGCAATATTCGTTTCACTACCTTATAGTAAGGTATTTCTTGGTTAGCTACCCCAAGAAGAATGGCGAACGCTCCAATCGTGAGCAGTGCGCTTGGGGAGTAACAAAAGTATAATAATACAATTAAAGCAGATAGTTATGACAAGAGAGGAAGCAAAAGAAATGCTGCCTATAATACAGGCATTTGCAGAAGGTAAAGCCATTGAGATAAGACACGGAGATGCACCGTGGGTTGAAACAAACCGAATAAAAGAAAGCATTTTTGATGATTACCAATATCGCATCAAGCCCGAACCCAAGTACCGCCCATTTAAGGATGTCGAAGAGTGTTGGCAGGAGATGCAGAAACATCAGCCGTTTGGGTGGGTAAAGACAATAGCCAACATCCCAGAACTACACAATATATCAGCCATTTTCCCAGCTACAGAATTTCCTGTCCTATTGGGTATTGATTTAGAGGAAGGTGAGGCGAGAGAGTATTCACTTAAATTGTCTGAAATGTACGATTTATACACATTCGCCGACGGCGCGCCGTTCGGAGCAAAGGAGGAATAGCAATCTATGTATGAAAAAATCGGAAAATTCGCCGCAACCATGACTTTATCATTATGGACGGTGGTATTACTACGTTTGATAGGATTCGAATTTTCAAAAATGACATTTTGGGTATTCCTTGCAATTTCATCAATCGGCACTAACTGGATAGTCGATAAGTTAAACAGTATAAACAAGAAATAGTTATGAGAATAATCAAATTCAAAGGCAAGCGTCTCGACAATGGCGAGTGGATATATGGCGACTTACTCCATCTCGTAGATGGTGTGTACATAAGCAACGATAACGGAAATAACATGGCGCAGGTAGACCCCGATACGGTAGGTCAGTACACAGGACTGAAAGATATGAACGGCAAGGAGATATATGAGGGTGATGTTATCCCTATCGGACCAGATTATAGTGTTGTGATATGGGTGGAAGATTTAGGAGGCTTCTACCTGAAAGCGGATTATGCAAAATTACCTTATACCAGTCCTTTAGGTGCAATGTTGTGCCGTTACGACATCGAGGTTATTGGCAATATTAACGACGACCAGAAAGGAGGCTAATATGCAGGAAACGAAAATAACATTTAAGGTTCAAGTGACGTACGATGAGAGTCGTGTCATAATCACAGAACTGGCAATGACGCAGCCTATAAGTTTCGGTGTTGCCGCAGGTATCTTTAGAAGCCTTGCAGACTTTCAGGAAGAATGGAATGAGGAACATGACATAGAATTCAAAGAGCTATGACACAAGAAGAAGAGAATCAGCACATAAAGAAACTGAAAGACGCAGGGTTTGACTGCAGCACCAGCAGGTCAATAGACGAAATCATACAGCTCTTGAAGCTATCTTCAGGAGGACTGGAACAAGGAACATAAACAAAAAGGAATATGCCAAAATACAAATGGATAGTAGTAGCTTTACTTTTGGTTGCGCTTACTATAATAGTAATTCTTTTAAACACCGCTTATGGTGTTATATTAGCTTTAAGCGAATTAATAGCGTTCGGATTATTATATAAAATTGATACAACAATGAAACAGGCAGATTATATCAGACTGACGGCACAGATTGCCGTGCTGAAAGAAATTGCCGTTGATTACAGCGGCAAGACGATAGACAACATCATACAACAGTTGGAAGCAATTAAGAAGGAGGTGACGGATGAAGATTAGAAAAACAAAGAAGCGTTACAAAACCATGTTTCGGACGCAGTATTGCTGCACTAAAGTAAAGTTTAAAAAGGTAAGCACATCAATCGAAACAGAACCACGCCAATACCCTAAAATGTGCGGCGTGTTTATTACGTACGAGGTGCGTACGTGGTATCGTAAAAGAGAACTAACAACTCGATACGTGCGCATAAGAATTGCGCAGTTAAAAGTAAAACATCACTCAAAATCAAATAACAATTAACAATGGAAATACTCAAAGAAATCAAAGTTCCTACAGGTGAAATCTACACCGCAAAAGGAGATAAAGGCGTGTTGGAGTTTCTGACAGTAGCCGACTATGGCAAAGACGCAAATATCAAAGCCGACTTCCTCGGCATAACAAGAGAGCTGAATGGTGTGCCGAACGGAACGCCGATGCCCTTAACCGAAAAATGGGTGATAACAATTTCTACACAGTACGGCTGTTCAATGAACTGCAAGTTCTGCGACGTGCCGAAAGTCGGACCGGGACGCAACGTAACTCTGAACGACCTGCGTAACGAGATAACAACGGCGTTAAGTATGCACCCAGAGGTTAACCATACCAAGCGTCTTAACGTACACTATGCGCGCATGGGCGAGCCGACATGGAACGAGGCTGTAATCGAACACGCACGTTTCTTCTTGCGTGATGATATTATTCCTTACATCGGAAATTCGCTTGTGCATCCTGTAGTAAGCACGATGCTTCCGAAGCATAATCGAGGCTTAAAAGACTTCATTCGTGAATGGGTTAGGGTAAAGAATCTCGACTACAACGGAAACGCAGGCTTGCAGTTCTCCATAAACTCTACCGACGACGCACAGCGAGAATACCTATTCTCGGGAAACGCCTTACCATTGAGAGATATTGCAGAACTTGCTGACACCCTCGTATCTCCGTGGGGTCGCAAGTACGCTCTTAACTTCGCGCTTGCCGACGACTCTATCATTGACGGCAAGGTGCTTGCTTCGATGTTTGACCCACGCAAGTTCATGTGTAAGATTACACCACTTCACAGAACAAACAGCTGCGAAGCCAACCATATTCAGACAAGCGGAGGTTACGACTCGTTTGTGCCGTACAAGAAAGTGGAAGAAGATTTGAAGGCAAACGGATTTGATGTAATCATATTCGTTCCGTCGTATGACGAGGACAACGGGCTGATTACTTGTGGCAATGCAATCCTGTCCGGCAAGAAGCCGACATCAAGCTACAAGGAGGTAATATTTTAATCTGATAAACAAAAATGAGCAAAAAGAAAATTTACATATCATCACCGATTACCGGCTACAACCTCAACGAGCGACACAAGTTCTTCGCTCGGATTGAAACAGAACTGACAATTCTCGGCTACAAGGCAGTCAATCCCATGAGTAAACCTTTATCCGACTCTGCGCCGTACACGGAGCACATGAAAGAGGACTTACGCCTGCTCCTCGGCTGCGACGGCATTGTTGTACCGAACCGATGGCGGTGCTCGAAAGGCTGTGAAATGGAACGCCGTGTGGCTGACGCTTGCGGAATACCGGTTGTCGGCGTGATAGGCGAGACGCACGATTTGCAAATCTTAAACGCGATATAAGCATGAGTGCAAGTCAGTTAATGAGCCGAACCCCCAAAAGGGCGTATATTATCGCGCCAAGTGTAAAGCAGAAAGAGGAAATACTAAAGAGCATTGACCGCTATTGTTCGCTGTATTACATCACAATGGGTTCTGCATACAACATTGCCCAAACAGCGATGATAGACGCTTACAACGCAATTAAAGATGACAAAAAGCTATACCGTCAGCAGACAAAGCAAAGCATTAACAAGGCTCTTGCTGCATACAACACATGGGATGCGAAGATGCGCTTTGTCCTCGCCGACCGCTATCAGCTTTGGCTTGACCTATCCGATGCGTCGGATAGCGGAACTGAAACCGCTCGTTACAACGCTCTATTACAGCATCGACAACTACTTCTTGAAGAATAAGGTGCCGAAAAGCAAGATAATCGCCCGTATGGAGACGGCAATGGTGCTGATAGATGTTGCTGTAAACCTATTTAAGAACTTGTTTGATAACATCCAAAAGAAAATCGGCAAGGACTTGCGACCGATGTTCAGTGATGGTAACGCACTGGAGTTGCAACAAAATTGGAATAATGCCATGCAATCCGTCATAAACTCGGTACCAGGAATGCCCGACATTAACATCAACGATGATGCGGACAGCGTTCAGGCAGCAAAGAATATCGTAATGAAGATCTCGAACGAGAACATCTACGACCGCGCAGGAGAGTATGCGTTGCAGGTGAACCCCGAATATAAACCAGAGGATTACGGAGAATAGGTTAATACCAACCGCGCACGGACAGCAGGAGTAAAATCTTGCTGTCCGTGCGCGGTTTTTTGTTATTTGTCTTGCAACGTAAATGCCCGACCATACAGCAGCATCGTAAGAATAATCAGCGTGTAGTCCGCAATCTTTGTTGCTTCGGAAATACACAGCGTGCCGTGCCCAAGCCTTATCAGAATAACTCCTGCAAGATACAGGAACGGTATTCGCCACACCCAACCGAATTTGAAAAGAAAACTTGCCGGCAGTAAAACGGCTGGCAGTACGACATAAGCAAGTACATATACTGACGCAACCAAAACGGCGTTCTCGTTCAGATCTAAACCCATTGACGCAGTGTTATGGTGAAACCAATACACGCCGAACCAGTGTAAAACCATAAGGAGTATAGGTATCACTCTTATGCCGATTCTGTAAAACCAAAACAGCTTTTCGGCAAGCGTATTTGTCTGTATTGTTTTCATATCGCTAAATTTATGTTAGTTTCTTGAATATCCGTTCACATAGTTCTCCCATGATATAGCAAGCCTGCTCACCGCTCATATCAATATCGTACGCCTCACAGATGTGCGCCGTAACGTGCAGCAGTTCGTGACCGATTGTATTCACCATCTCGCTTTCTTCTTCTGAGTGTCCGATAGTAACCACGCTCACCTTGTCCTTAACGTTGGAGTAGGTGAGTCCTCTGCTTTCGCCACCGCCTATGAAGTGACGGTAGGCTTTGCTTGTCGCTTCGCTGCCACACCCAATAGTCATAAGCTCGTTACAGAGATGCACCGCGTCGCCGCTGTCATATCCAATGAAGCAACGCACATCCCAGTCGTACTTGTCGAGCCTTATATCACGCCTAATCATAACAAGTCCTCCCAAGGTATAGGCATACCGTTGTGGCAGCAGTCGGCATAGAAGCGGTTGAAGATGAAGCCGTCCTTCTGGTCTGTATCATCAACCATATCTTTTACATACTGCGCCATTTGTTGCTCGTCCTTTATTGACTTGCCCCAGAAGTCTGCCTTGCACATATTGGCTACATATACATGGTCGTAGCCGACGAGGTTTTCAAGCTGCAAGCCATTCGTTTGCAACATCTCTTCGACCTTTTCTTTCGATAGCATCTCCAAACGTTCTTCCTTGCCTGTAGTTGGACTAATCATTCGCATTTGCTTGACAGCCCATTCACACATCTTCTTGTTGAAGTGATAGCCGTTGTATCTTAGATATGCTATCATTCCTTCGGGCTTCAAGTCGTACATATCCAAAGGCATCTTACATCTTCCCATAATATTTAGGTTTTAAGGGACTGGCAGGGAAGCGAACCTCCCCACCAGTCGGGTTAATTACTTAGTAGCGTCTGCGACCGCGATAACCGCCGCGTCGTTCTCCGTAGCGACCGTCATCGTCATCATCGTACATATCGCGCTCACGGCGTTCGTTCTCGTATCGCCAATCATCGCGATAATCGGGCATAGGTGAACGCTCACCGTATCGACCTTCGCCACGCTGCAAGCTGTCAAGACACGCCATTGCCTTGCCGCCATAGCGCAAGCATTTCTCTACGTTCTCAACAAGCTCACCCATCTTGTTCTCTGTGATTTCAATCATATACATAGCTCAAGCATTTTAGTTATTGCTGTTTGACTTTTTCAGTGCCTTTTGCAACATGCTTTCTATGTTTGACAAAGTACCCTCCATGCCGCAGACCTTGGTTTCGAGCTGAGATATTTTCTGCTCCTGCTCCTTGTCTTTGGCAATCTGAGGATTGAGAACACACATTATCTTCTCGCAGTTGCACACCACCTTTTCGTGATAGTCCTTGCTTGCAAGCACCTCTTGCGAGTGTCGTAACATCGCTTCCACTTCGGCAATCATCGCTTCGCGACTTTCGCTTACTACCACGTCGCCAGAGTTGGCAATCTGTCCGTTTGAAGGCAGTTGCTTGAACTCTGCTTCGCCGTCGGGCAACTTTACTTTCACATCTACAACCGTTTCAATAGGCTGCGCTGAAAACTGCCCTGGTTGATAGGTAGGGAACTTCGGCTGCGGATTACTTACGCTTACCACCTGTCCGATTTTCAATGTCGGCTCTTCACCTTTCTCAAGCACATAGAATATGCTGTTTGTTCTTAGTCCACTGAACATACAATTCGCAATTTAGTTGTTAAACAATACCCGTCATTAGCTGAAGGGTGTTAGTATCTCTCTCGAACCAGAGCTGATATACGCCAGTTCCGGCTACGTCGGCAACCGTAAGAGCTGCACCTCCGAACTTGGTGACAGCCTGCGTTACGCCGTTGGTCTCAAAGAGTATCGGCAGCGTGGTCGTTGTGCCCGTCGGTATCGCCTGTCGCAGATTTACGAATACCGTACCTCTGTAATTGGCGTTCAAGAAGGCGTGGTTCCTGAATGAGAATACCACACCGTTTGCGCCTACCGACACACCGGTAGAACCGATAGCTGCCGACCCTCTTCTGTTGACCCAATTGAAAGGGTTATTCCAAATTAATGTCATAATAATTTCTTTATTTGAAAATTAATTATTAACTTTATATCGGGATAGATGAGAGTAATTAACTCATTGATAAGAGGTATGTCAACGCCTCTTCCCATTTTTCAAGTTGACACGTTTTGAATAGTTGACAGTTATGAACAATCAAGAATTTCTTAAAAGTATCACCTTGGATGGTGAGGAGTGGCGAGATATAATCGGCTTTGAAGGGCTTTACAAGGTGTCTTCTTATGGTAGAGTTGCGTCTTTGGAACGACACGTAAACAATCGCTATCAGGATGTTTATAAGCAACCACATTTACTCAGAGCGAGTAAAACAAAAAGAGAAAAAACACCAAGTGTTACACTCTCTATAGACGGCAAAGATAGTAAAAGACATATTCCTTATCTTGTAGCCCAACATTTTCTTTGTCAACCAGATAATAATTACGTACTTGAAGCCAAAGATGGTGATTTCTACAACTGCAAGGTTGATAATCTTTATTGGAGAAGAAAGAAACGAGCGCGCAAACTGTACGACACTGCTTCACTTGAAGGTGAAGTATGGAAGGCGATACAAGGATATGAAGGCTTATATGAAATATCTTCTTTAGGAAGAATAAAGTCTTCATATAGCAGAAAGATTTTAAACCCCTCTTCTGTTCATGGCTACAAATACGTTTCTTTAGCAAAAAACTCGACGATTCGTAAGCACTACATTCACCGACTTGTAGCAAAAGCATTTGTTCCTAATCCTAACAACTATCCCTGTATAGACCACATTAACACAATCAGGACAGATAACACTGCGAGAAATTTAAGATGGTGTACCTATTTGCAAAATATGTTAAATCCAATAACAAACAGCAAAAGAACTATCAGTGTTTGCAAGTTAAGAAACGGAGTATTAATGCATATCTACGAGTCTATGGCAGAAGCGCATAAAGATGGTTTTTCCTCAGCCAGCATATTTAAATGTTGCAGAGGTTTGCAGAGTAGCCATAGAGGTTACGAATGGATGTACACCTCCGATTATAAATCTCTTATCAATAAGCCAAAGAACTCTCAATCTACCGATATAGATTAGCCCCAGAACCCTCCGTTATTAAGGGCATTAAAGCCGTACAGACCCATCTGTGCTGCTACACAATTTGGAACGGCGGTTGCTTGTGCGTAATTTAACGTTACCGTCTCGGGCATCTTGCATTTGATACCCGCAACCTCCTGCTGCAAGCCTGCCAACACCGCATTGATAGGAGCGACCGCCTGACCTACAATCTGACTTGTCATAGCCGACGACTTGAACGTTGAGTTCTCCTCACGCAGATGGTCTAACTTGTCCTGCATCTCTCGAAGCTCTGCGGCACGCTGTCCGTCAAGAATCTGCTGTGTGCTGTTCTGGATAGTGTTGGCAATACTTGAGAAACCGCGCTCCTGACTTGTTGCAACGCCATTGATAGAATTCTGCAAGGTGTTGGTCTGCTGGCATGTGGCAAGTCTGTTCTCGCAGCAACAAGAAGCGAGCTGCTGTGCAATCTGCATGTTGCCTTGCTGGAGAGCGTTGATAACTTGCATACCGCTCATGCCGATCTGATTGCCCACACCCTGAACCTGCGAGGTAAGAGCCGAGATAGCCGCCTGTATCTGACCTTCGGTGCAGTTAAGCTGTGTAGCAAGGTTGCTTAGAGCGTTTCTGTTTCCACCGATGGCATCCATGAGGAGCGAGCGACCGTAGTCGTTGTTGATTTCATTAGCAATACCGCCTGCGCGACCATTGCCGAAACCACCCCAACCATTACCGCCCCAACCCATGAGGAAGAATAGGAAAATTACCCACATGAAGCCGTCGCCCCAACCATTGCCGTTCTTGTTCATGGCAAGGAGAAGATTAGGGTCAAGACCTCTCTGTTGAAGCAGAGGAGCGAGCAAACTCATCATGCCACCCTGTCCGCTACCTTCATTGCCGAATACATAAGTTTTTGACTCAGACATAATACAATCTTTTTTTTAAATTTTACCTTAGTTGACTAAACACTATTGTAACGTTACACCGCAAAGTTAGCGAGTTACGACGGATAATGTTATAACACGCTCAAAGATTTTATATTACGCTGATAATCAGATATATAAGGTGATAGTCGGTACTATCACGTTGTAAAATATTCTTTCCAATGTTTGAAGAATTGGAAAGAAATGGAAACAAAAAAAAGAGAAGCCTCTTTACTTGCCTCTCTTATGTTTTAAAAAGTGAAGAATGTCCCACTTCTTCCAGTATCGTGTGTGTCCGCGCTTCTTGCACTCACCGTTTGGTATCTCGCCACGCTTTACCATTCTATTGAGTGTTGCATCGCTAACGCAAAGTCTGTCCTTCACTTCCTCTGCGCTCATCATCGGGTTGAGCATATTAGGAAGTATGTCCTGGCAGAGTGTTTCTATATCGTCGTCGCTCATACCGCAAGCCGTCACTTTTTCGCCGTTGCGCTGCTGCTCGTCCGCCTGAAAGCACGAATTGGCAAGCGATTGCAACAACGTGCCGAGCATCTTGTATCCGAAAATCTTTCTCATAACATTTCTTTTTAACTGAACATTCTTTTGCCGAGCTTTGATTTACAGCAAAACCAGTCGACAGCTCCGTAAATATACAACAACAGCGTAAACGCCATGATTGCAAAGTGTGCCATTACCATCTCGTTGGTCGTGTACCAGTTCCAATATACAAGATGTATGGAGTTGACACCGAAGTAGTAGAAGAACGGTATGCGATACTTCCAACACAGCCAGAAGAAGCGTGACGCAAGAATTATAACCATTGGCAGTATATAGACCATGATATAGATGAACGCATAGCACGCATAGTTCGCCTTGTGTACCTCAAACATCTCCTTTGGATTACGGCTAAAGTCAAACACGCCGTACATGTGCGCCGTCATTATGAGTATTGGAACCCACTTGCAGAACCAGCGGAAAAACCGCAATATTCTGCGTGAATACTGATTGCCGGACTCTGCCAGCAAAGACATAATTTCCGATATGTCCTTACCCTTCACAAGAGCAAGAAACATCCTTTTATCATCCTCGTTCATATTGATTTTATTTAATTTAATATAACGTTGATTAGTTTTATTTGATGCAAGTTAGTCATTTATTTTCAAAGTTGTATGTTTTGTTGTCTTTATTTATATTTATTTAAACACAGTAAAAAACGCAAGTCTTTAGCTCATGGGTAGTTCACTTAAACTCCTTGCCTATCCATCACGGACGGGCAAGGCTCCTAAAAACAATTTACCTTAAACTAAAAAAACTAATAACTAACCAATCAACATATTATCTTCTTCTGTGTATCAGCCAAAGCAGCAGCGAGATTAAACATAGTACCACCGCTCCGACCGCTATCTTTCCTGCGAACATCTGCGTCCGCTCCCACCATGTAGCCTTACGCTCAACTGGCACCGGCACTGGTATCGAGTCTGCTCGCAGGATAGACTTGTATATCGTGTCCGTCTTCACGCTCACTCTGTCACGCCATTTGAATACGTTCTTTGTCTTGTATATTGTATCACCTACCATGTAGCTCTCGACATATATAGAGTCATGTACGCGGAACGTATCGGCTTTGTAGTTGGTCTTATACAACGTGTCCGTCTTGTTAATCACTCGCTCCCACACAACAGGCTTCGGAGTTGTGCAGCTCGTTACCACAAGCAGGAGCAGATGCAGCATAGAGCCGACGATGATAGTGAAGCCGTAGCGACAAATATCGTCCCACTCAATACCCGGTAGCTTATAACGCTTCCATTGATAAACCTCACGCAGCACCATTACGGGCAGCGCGAGAACGCCCACGAACACCGAAGCCAAAAACCAACCGATTGTGCCCTGTCTGTTGCGCACGTTCTCGTCACAGTCCTCATCGAGCGCATCGAGCTTGTCTGCCTTGTAGAAAATAAAGAGCGTTGTTGCTCCCAATATGATGCAGTTCAGCAACATCAGTATTCCTCTTATATCCATACACTTTTACTTTTGACATTATTATTAATCCGTTTCTTCTCTCCCATAGTCACGTGGTGGTTTTCGCTTCATGCACCCATTTATCGTACACTCGTTCCATTGGAGCTCGCGCATTCTCATAAGAAGCGTGTTCTTATCGTCTTTGAGCTGACGGATGGTCGCACGCTGCTTACCAATGTCGTCGTAGAGCGAGTCTATTTTGTTATTGAGTCTTGTGCGCTCCTCCATGTGCTCCTCATGCTCATGGTCGTAAAGGTTGTGCCATTCTTGAGCATAAGCCATTGCGTTCGCGTCTTCGTCTTTCTGCGCAGACGCAGCTTCCTTTCGTTTTCGAGAGTTGTAGTAGAGGAGTTGTCCGACGATGCCGCTGCTTACAAGCAACGTTATAATCTGCAATACTGTATCCATTTCGCCTCCTTTATTCTATTGTGATATAAATCTGTTCTCCTCTCTCGTCCGCAGCCTTCAGCTTCGCGTACACCTTACGGAACGTCGCCGTTGAGTTAAGTACCTGTCCGACCGCCTTATTCTCACCGACAAGGATGCAGCCCTCCGTGTCCTTCGCAGTGTTGCCGCAGTGAATAAGTACGCCTTGGTAGCCGGGCGTATTGCACAACCTTGGCAGTCGACCCTTGCAGAACTGGTACTGCGCCCGACCTCCGAACCTTGGCGATACCGTCTTCATATCGACGAGGTATCTGCCTGTAGGTATGGCGGTTTCGCCTTTAATCTTCACTCCGCATATCTGCGCAACCGACATATTAGATGTCAGCCCTCTGTCCTTATCCTCGAGCGTGTCGCAGACATACTCGCCGTCGACGTACATCTTGCCTATTGTGTACGCCTCCTTTCTTGCTATTCGCTTTACTTTTATTTCCATGCTATTTGAATTTTTTGTTAATTAAAGTTATAAAATCACTTTTTATCTCTGTTTCTTACCAACTACCCTTACAAGTATTATAAAAATGTAGTAATTTTGTGAGTGAAGAGGAGTCCCCGAACCGATGCGATTGCTCGACTAAATGTCGATGTTACGCGTGCGTTTTAGGAGAGCCTCTTTATTTGTTTTCTCTTTATGTTTACGGCATATGTTTGCATATAACAACTTTTCTTTTCATTTTGGTGTTTAGCCACAATATTACAGATGCCAAACTTGATAAATTTACGTCTCATTTTTTTTACTTTTAAACGCACACCTTGTTTTAACCGTTTGGTTCTGCACCACGTGTATTTGTAAAGGTATATCCCTTGCTTGGCGGAGAATTCATCTAACGAACCCGCGTTAAAATTGAGACTTTGTGGCAGACGTTTATTTACTACCATGCCTTTCTCGAATTTTCTGTAAGGGCTTACGGTATCAAAAGAACTTGGAATGCCTTTGGAATCCAATGTAACCACATAAACACCATCCTTACTAAGTGTTACGTTTTTTACAAACCAGGCGCCACTGTTCGGAACGTTAATATATAGAGACACTCTAAAACAAGTATAAACATCAGATACTTTAGTGATTTCTATCTCATCATTTCTACCAGGTGAAACAGAATAGTAATGTGTTCTCACAGGTTCTACCCAACCCAATAAGGGAATAGGTCCATTAATAATAAATTTCACCTTAATACTATCTCCTTTCTTTGCCAGAAGACTTGATGTTTTATTGCCAACCAATAAGGAAATCATTTTATCATTGTTGGGCACAATATACCTTACCCTGTCAGATGATGATAAGGTCAGCAATGAGCATTTTATCGCCCTACCAACTACATATTCTATCTTTGGTTTGCTCTTTTTGACACTCGAGGTTGTTCGCGAAGACACGGGTGGAAGGACAACAAGCGCAGTATCCACGGCAAAACCCTCAATCTTCACATCCATGCAGCCTTTGTTGGCATTATCTCCGTTGCCGTCCTCAATGTTGGTGTCGCACTCGACAGTACCATCCTCAAACACTGTATCGCTGCTTGCGTTGTTGTCCACGATGGCGAACTGCTCGTATTCATAGCTTCGCCAGTTGGCACCCTCCAGTACGCCCGTCACCTCCAAGGCGTATGTGCCTAACGACAGTGTCGTGCCGTCAACGTCAGCCAAGAGCACATCATTAGACTCCTTGTCGATGGTGTAGGGGAGTGCGGTACGCTTGTACTGGCTAACGACGTGCACCGCGATGTCGGTGCAATCAGTCAACGGGAACGATACCTGTTCACCATTGACTATTTTCTTTACTGGTATGCGCAACGTGAAATCGTTGCCTCTAACTATTTTCTTCATATTATTTTGTGTTCTATTGTTGTACTTTATATTTAACCATAAATATTTCCATTCCACCCTACGGCGGTTAAGCGGTTGGGGTTAGCTCCACTCAAAGAATTGCCAAAAGTAGTCGTAACCTCGCAAGTCGTGATAAGTCTTTCATTTGAGGAAATTTCATTGACTTTTAGAGTTCCAGTTGAGGTCGTTGTTCCTCTTTTGTTTATTATACCTCCTCCATGTACAACGAATGCAACGTTTGCGCGATTCTTGATTATTAGTGTTTGTCCAACATATTGTAACGCTTCGTCGGTTGACACGCCATGAAGACTATTCAAACTATCTTTAGGATTGTTGAATGGCAATACAAGATCAACCTGCGAGGATTTAAAGTAATTATTGAAATCACCTTGAAACTCCACGAACGAGCCCGCATTAGTAAAGTCGAATAATACAACGCTTAAGGAAGCTGCGGGTATTCGGTATTGGTCTATGTTCTCTGGTGTAATAATTGTCTTTTTCTTTTTGACAAAACCGCCAAACAGACCTGCGCCAACCTCTAACAAACCTTTCTCATTAACGCTTGCCGTTGTCTCGCCGCTATTATTACGTATCTCGAACTTGTCCGCAGTTGCCGTTATCTTGCCATTCTCGATGTCTAAGCCAGTGCGCAGTAGCTTTGCGGCAATGCCACTGTCCTCGACAAAACCACTCTTGCCCTCTATCCAGTCGGTAGGAGTTGCTCCGACCTCCAGCTTCGGCATTGTCACCCACGCCTTACTGCCTTGCAAACTACGGATTAAGACATAATTAGGTATGCCAGTGCCCTCAGAACGCCAGTGTACCCAATAACGCTTCCACTCGCTTGTAAGAGAGAAGCGACGACCTCCGTCGGCGTTACTTGTCGTTGTATCGCGCTCGCTGTCCTCGGCGAATATGCTTAGATTAGAACCACTCCACATGTATGCGTCGATGCTGCCGGAACCTTTTGCCATAAAGGAGAGTATGTAGTCCTCATCTTTTTTGATGATGGTATTCACGCTCCATTGCGCCATCTCAATGTATTTGGAGGCTGCGTTGGCATATATTACCGAGCATCCGTTGTTGTACGACTCGTTAGTGACCACTGACGCATCCATTCGCATCAGATTGCCGGATTTGGCGAACGTGCGCGTGTTGTCGAGAAGATTGCCCCCGATGTAGTCGTAATCGTCAGGCGATGCGCTCCAACACACAAAGTCCTCCGCAGTACCCTCTATGAGGATAGGGTGGGCGATGTACACCTGCTGACTCGCAGTAGATGCGTTAGCTTTTAGACACGCCACGGAAATCCACTCATAAGGGGCGTTCGCTGCAACGGTAAAGGTTTTTTGGTAGAGATACCATCCGTTGCTTGGCGTTATCGTTACGCCGCCTAAATTCGCACTACCGTTAGGACCGGTATATCCACTTGGTCGCGACGTGTCGGTTGCCGAGCTATGCCATATCGTCTCGCCCACAATTTCTACTCTGGCAGACTTCGTGCGTGCCCAGAAAGCCAGCGTGTACGTCTTGCCCTTGGTGACGTGTATGTTGTGAGAGTTCGCCGCTCCACCCCATTGCACACCGCCTGCTTTAGCTTCTGGTGCGAATATCACATTAGCACCCTCATGCGCCGACGTGCGATATATCTTAGAGCGCAGAAGAAAGAAACCCTCGCCTTGCTTGCGGAACAACGAGCCGACGAGCAGGTTACGTCGCTCGGCAAGAGTGTAGCCCACCTTCATCGCTATCTGTGTAGCGGTCTGTGTTATAGAAGAGCTAACAGTTGCTATTTGGTCGTTTACATCCTTCTTGGTAGAGTAGTCTCTCCTAACCTCTGTTCTTATATCATTTGCGGTCTGTGTTATCTGCGACTGCGTGCTTTTTATCTCGTCGTCAAGCTCTTCTTTGTTTCTGTTGACCGTCAACTTGAGCCCATCTACGGACATTACAAGCTCCGCAAACGACTGTGTGCTCTTTATCTCGCCATTAGCCTTGCGCGTAATGAACCTAAACTTATCGGCTATGGCGAACATCTCCTGACGTGACAGGACAAAGACCTCTCTATTCTCTAACGAGTAGCTATCTACGCCTTCGTACATCTTTAACGATGGCGCATCCGCTCCGTATGCCGACAAAACAACGACCGACTGGCGAGCCGTGTCCGTCGTATTGCCCATCTGTACAAGCTCGTCACCTGCCTGCGGAATATCGCTACCAGTATCGCAGAAATCAGCAAGCACATCAATGAAATCTTTGCCTACCTTGTACACCTTACGCCAGTAGTATCTGTTCTTCACGTTCTCATTCACGCCCTCCTTGACGTTGAACGTCTGACAGCGCACAAGGTCGCCCATCACAAATTGGTTCTCAATCTCCTCGTCGCCTTTCTTCTGTGAAAAGTAACAGCGGTAAACATCGTAACGTAGGGGAGAGCCGTCGTATTCGGGAAGAACCGTGAACTTCTCGAAATAGACCACATTGCTAATCTTCATGGCAGCAGGCGACAGAACAATCTCACCACCTACGCTTTGAAGCTCTCGGATTACGAGCCTTACGAACTCCGCAGCCTTGCGCACAAGCAGGCGGTCTACCTCCAAGTAACTGTCACCACTTCCGTTGTAATCACCAAGTTTAAAACCAGAGCCGAGCGCACCCGAACGGAACGCAGCTGACACAACCTCTTTGAGTGTGGCGATTCCGTCAGAGGAGATGCCGAGAGGGTTATTGTCGCTCTGTTCGCCGAATGCGATACCTTCCCAAAAGCGGATAAGTTTTTCTGCTACATCTGTCTTGACCTTCGACAGAAAATACTTTGAACCTTCGCTTTGGATGTATTCCTTAACTTGTGCGGGCGTAAAATCTCCTGTGCTATTACTTATGGCCGTTATCTTGTCTTGTATTTTTTGTAGTGTACTAACCTCTTTGTTATCGCGCAATGATACTTCATAGGTAGGTATCGCCCCTTCTTTCTCTGTTATGGAGAGACTATCAATTACAACGTCTGCACTGATACCAAAATCCTCGTCGCTAAACTGAAATATATCCCCTTCTTTAATAGTGTCATGTAGACTCTTTGTAGTACCAGTGGTATCCTCCATGGCCTCGTCGTGTTGGCGGGCCATATAAATTTCATCTATTTTCGGAGCATATGTATGCTTGGTGTGGTCGTTTTCTATAAGCCAAGCGATGGCGTAGCGTAGTAATTTCTCAGATGCAGCATCCACGTATTGTGTCGGGAGGGTTATTCCGGATAATACAAAATGGTCTCCAGCGTTAATCTGAAAGTCTTTGTACGGAAAGTATAGCCCAATATCCTCCACGCGCTGCAATGTCAAAACCCACTGCCCGCTTTCTTTTGTACTGCCACTCACCTTGAATTTACGTCCTGCACACATTCCGTCGACCATAGTAACGGAGAAGTCACTTTGTTTCAGAGCGTTAATGTCAAAGTTTAATTCTTTTTTTAGAGTGAGTTTAAACCCAGGAACTGTTGCGCCTTCTTTGAATACACCATTATCTTCGATGTTTGAACCAACTGCAATTTCGTCAATACGCACACCGTCTACTTCCATTTCCTTGATAGTGGGATATATCTCAACGGTCTTTTCCTTTACATCTTCGGTGTCAAAAAACACGCTACCGGGACGCACACCGATAACGTCTGCCGCAGGCGACTCTATCCACGGACGGTCTGCACGCTTAGAAAAGCGCAATTTTGCACCTGTTGGGTTTAATTCTTTATGCTTCTCGGGGTGGTTATTCCACCAGTCTTGTAAGGATATAGAAGGAAAACCAGGTAGCATTAGGTTAAAGCACGCCATATTGTTTGGCAGATGCGCGCCAGCTGCATAATCCCTCCTATTAGAAGGAAAGGCTTCTTTGTTGACACCGCTAACGAAATGTACCCTATCTGCTTCTTGTATCGCAGCAAAGCACGCTTTAGCTTCTTCTATTGTAATATCATATCCTTTTCCGCCTAATATCTGTAAACTAATGTGATTATGGTAATAAGGCTCTACGCCAACATTGACCTTGGCTTCAACAACCATTCCACCATCATGGATATTCACAGAGTATGTATCATATCCTGGGCCACCGCCAATTCGATACGTAAAATATACGGAAGCACGCTCGATGGGTATGTCGTCGATATAAAATTCTATATTGCAAATTTCACCATAAACTTCGTTTTGTATTACGCGAGAAGGCTTAGACCAAACCTCCATATTTAGTGTTGCATAGTATCTGTCAGGAATATTTTTGTCAGAACCGTATGCTCTCATACGTGTAACTATTTGTTGGTCTGCCTCTGCATCTTGATTTACCTCGTACAAGCCGTTGCCCTTTCCGTACTTGAAAACGTTACGTGTTGGCAGTCCTGACGTACCAACAAACACTTCTCTGTTGCGCGTTATGAAGTTTACGTCGAACTGGGAATTTACCAACGCAAGGCCTTTCCACACCGTCTGCTTGTCGATACTAATGGATGTTGATGTTATTTTGGTATCAGAGACTCCCGTGTTGTCGGGATTTGACGTATCACCTCCATATATCTCCTCCCATCTTGCTGCATCGCATCCTCTCGTATTGCTTCTGTTCCAGTTGCGCGAATAGAATAGCCATTTGTTTCCGCCAACTTGTTCATTCATACACGCCTGCAAACGGTCGAGTAAGTCATCCAACGACTCCACGTAGAATTGGAAGACGGGCAGGGCGGTATAATGTAGCTCGTTATCGTTTAAGACTACATCTAAAAATTCTGCTCTTGCCAGTTCGTCAGATAAAGAATTGAATTTTACAACTTGGTACTTGAACGAATTGCCGAGTGCATTTTTACGGCCTTGTTTCGCCTTGCCTGGGTCGTAGTTTAATTCAAAACGTTCATTTCGATATATTAGATAATCACCAATTTCAAAGTCTATTGGAGCCTCATTCTCTATAGATACAGATACCGAGCACTCGCCCATCCACTCGCCGTCGTATTTCAGCGAATGAACGGAAATTTCCTTGCCGTTGGTGTCACGCAGCGGCGTGCCGTCCTTATGATAAAGTTTCCATTCCATATCTCTATTTGATTAATGTTACTTCCGTTACGGGGTCTTCAACTCTCAACACTGTAGAGAACGTTACCACATCTCCCTCGTCGTCGCGGTGCAGGTCTGCGTCGTCGGATACCTTCTTGAGGCGGATGTGTCTTCTTCCTACCTTAGTCCAGTCGCAGTACATCTTCATCTTCATACCGCTTCCGTCGCGTCCGCTGAGGTAGTTCAGAAATTTTCTTATTACTGCGTTAGCTGAAAACTTGTCACCCTTGCAGCACCATTTTACGGTCATGTCGTATGCTGCGAATTTAAGGCTGTCACCGAGGTATGCGTCTTCTCCGTTTTCATCCTTCCAATCCCTTACCACTGGCTCCTTGACCTCCATGCCAATGTCGAACGGTATGGAGGCGCACCACACATCAAAGTCAGCTACGGTTTCTTTTACCACAGCTCCAGTCTGCTCTTTTTGTATAAAGACATTGTAGTGTTGCATAAATATGCATAATTTTCTCCAAAAATAATAAAAAGCGGATAATTATACAAATTAATATATAACTATCCGCGATTTTAACAATAAATATACACTTTGTCAGCTAATATAGAGCTTTTTTCTGCCACTTGTAGACACCGCGTTCATCCAATCCATCATCCGATCGAGCTTCTCGTTACGAGCTTCCGCGAGCATGACAATCTGCGTGAGCTGCCCGAGCTGCGCTTTCTGTATCTGACCCATTTCGGGAAGACGCATCTTCAATAGTTCTCCGATGTCCTTGACCTGCGCACGATTAACACTCACGTCAAGACGGATGGCATTGACGTAACTTGCGAGAATATCCGCAGTTTCCTCAGTGATATTCGTGATGCCGTTGGTCACACTTCCATCGCCATTTTCCGACAAGTCGAGTCCCATATTCTTCAAGCGTTCGAGGATTGCCGTGATGTTCTCGGCTGCATTGTTGGTGCCATTATACAGGTCATCCGCAACCTTAACAACATCTTCTGGTTCAAGCTTTCCTTTCTGCTTGATTATTTCCGTCAGATTGTCAAGCGGCCCCTGTAGAGCAACCTCCATTACCTTCTGAGAGACGATGTTTTTGGTAAGGTCTTTTACCATTTCTTTTGCCTTCTTCTTGTAGGCATCAATAGCGTCCTCACCTTTTGACCATGCGCTTACAACTGCGTCGGTTAATTGGCTTGCCCACGCCTTCATATCTACGCCATAGATGTCCTTGAGAAAGTCTTTTGCAAAATTGTTAATGGTCGTTTCCATCTCCTTGATTTGCTGTTTGTAGTCGGCAATCTTATCCTTGTCCTTCTTCTTCTTGCCCTCCTCAGCGTTTAACTGCCTCTGCATTTCATCCTTCTGTGCCATGAGGGAAGCCTGCTCAGCGAGGTAAGCATTGCCTGGGTCGGATAGGGATTTTTTAGCAGTAGTGTACGTATCAGAGGAATATTGGCTCTTTTTACTCTCTCCTCTTGCTGCTTTTTCGTAAGAATTAGTAACGTTGCCCAATCTTTTACGTGTATCCGCATCCATTTTGTAGGAATAGACACCGCCAAGGGTATTTTCAATCGCCGTCTTTACATCGTTGCGCAAGCGCTCAAGTTCCGTTATATTTCGCTCTGCGAGTTTGATTTGGCGTTCTAACTTTGCATCGTGCGCCGCAGCAAATGCCTTAAATGGAGAGGTGAAGATGCCAACAAATCCTTGAAGAACACCGCCGACATTGCCAGACATAGCACTTGTGACCATATTTGAAATGGAACTTGAAACACCGCCGAGAGAATTAAAGAATGCCGTTGCATCTTGCCATCCGTCGTTTTCTGTATCAACGCCAAGAGCACTCGCTGTGTCCTTAATATCATTGAACGTGGCGACAATGCTTTGGATGTTTTCATTGATTTTACTTGCTGCGGCACTGACATTCGCCATAGATTCCTTGAACTCATTGGCGGCCTTAGCCTCTTTTTGACCCTGTTTGAGTTTCGCGTCACCCTTTTCTTCCTTTTCATGCCCCTCAAGCATTTTAGCAACGATTTCATCGACAGCATCAAAATCCAAGTTTGAGAACGCTTCTATTAGCTCCGTGTTAGCCTCCTGCTGCATTCTCTCGCCCTCCTGCTTCAATGCCGCTCCAGCTGTAATTTTCTCGTTGGCGTTCTTTACTCTCTGTTCGGCGACACCACTAAGACCAGAATTAAAGAAGTTTTTCTTGCCACTTGAGAGTTTGTTCAACTGCTCGTCAAGCTGCTGTATCTGCTTGCCGTACTCGCGAGCGTCAATGGTTCCGTCAGCAAGTGCCTGGTTAATGTTCTCGCGTATCTGCGAAGCAATTTCGGATGCCCTGTCCATGCCGAGCTGCGACACCGCTCCGAAGAACGTGATATAGTCACTACTCTTGTTGAAGGCTTCCGTCTTAGCAGAGTTCACTTCCTTGTCCCGTTGGCGCGTGTAACGAGAAGCAAGACCATAGTTTCCCGCTTCTTCCGCTTGTGCAATAGGCGTTTCATACTTGGCGTAGATGGCGGCTATCTTCTCCTGCGTGCTTGCTGTCTGTGCGATGATGTCCGCAGCCTGCTGTAAGCTCTTGACATAATTGTCCTTTACCAAGGTCGTTATCTTCTGCCAAGCCTCAAGAGCGAGAGGCGTGTCCTTATACAGAACCTTTGCGTCGGCTTCGGTCATTCCGAGGTTGACATCGTGCCCGAAGTTCTTCTTGAAGTCCTCCGCCATCTTTCTTGTCTGCTTATCCCACACCGCGCCGTCCTGAAAGGCGAGCTTGGCGAAATCCAGACTGCCGGTCTTCTCGTACAGTTCCTTCTGCAAGTTCGCCTGCTTCACGCCTTTCTCCAGTGCCTCCTTGAAGTTTGAAGATACGCGCTCCCATTCCACCTTGTCGATTTCAGAGTACTGCCACTCTGCCTTTTCGCGGTTGACTTGCGTACGAAACTTCTTGCGGTCGGTGGTATTCCAGAAGCCGCGGCCAGGCATCATTGCCTCAAGACTCTCCATATACTTGGAAAGGTCTATCTTCTTCCAGTCGAGGTTGGGGAATAGGCTCTTAACCTTTCCTATAGCCTCGCTCTGCGTGTTTCCTATGCCAATGTATTTCTGGTACCACTGGCGAGCGGCCTTGAAATCTTCAAACTGCTGACGAAGCGACTTAAGAGCGGAGTCTTTCTTCGGGCCTTTGTTCTTATCTTTCTTTGCGTCGAACAGATTTAATTCCTTTGCGGTCTGTTCTGCCAGCTGCCACTCCTTTTTTAATTCATCCTGCCGTTTTGATTTTGCTTTTTTTGCAGCTTCGTATTCCTTCTTTTTCGCAGCTACATCAGCGTTAGCGGCTTCTCTTGCTTTAGTCCACGACCCCTCCTTTCCCCAAGATTGCGCAAATTTCTGCTTCTTCGCTTGTGTTTCTGGGTCACCAACGCCAAGTGGCATTTTTGGAAGATTGCCAAGAAGCTCATTTTGAACATCATTAAACTTACTATCTTTAAAAACAAGATTTATAACAGCCTCGAAGTTGGACGCATCAAGCAGTGCCTGTAAAGCCTTTTCAAATTCCGGGTATTGCCCCGTAAGCCCTCTTTTTGCATCTTGCATCAACTCTTCAACTTTCGCCTTTTCGGCTTCGTTGAGAGTTTGCCCCGAGCGTATTTTTGTTGCAATAGTCGGAGCAATACTGTCAAGCAAATCGCTAAGTTTGTTTTTAGCCTCTTCCTGTAACCATGAGTCTTTATCTCCAATGCCAAATGCTTGTAAGACCGATGCTCTTATCATGTTGGCTCTACTCTCTGGTATTTCCATGGAAGCAAAAATGTTGCTCATGGCTTGCATCGCAGCAAGGCGCATAGTTTCGTCTTTAGAAATATCTCCGAATTGTTTAAGTATAACCTTTTTTATCGGATTTACCATGTCGCCCTTCTGATAAGGCTGTAAACCTTTCCATGCCGCGCTTCTCGCAGATGCAAAGTCCATGCCCTTGTCACTCATATTTTGGGCGGTTGTCTTTTCCAGTCTTTCATAGTTTCTGTTTGACCGTGTTATCGCCCCGCTAAAGTCCGAATAATTATCGCGATTTCCCATTTTGGACTTAGCAATCATCTCTGCATCACGCAACCTCTTTAATTCCTCATCAAGATATTTCAGACGCTCCTCATGGCTTTGCTTCTCGTCAGCCTTCATTACAAGATTGTTGTAATTGTAAGGCTCAAGTTGTTTTAGCTTTTCTTTGTATGCGTCAATTAGGTTATCAACCTCCTTTATATCCCCTCCGGATAATACCTTTGCGGTGTCATTTTCGCGCAAAAAGTCGTTTAGCTGTTTTATGCGGTCTTCAATTTCGTTCGTTGTTTGATTAATCCTATTCGTTAAATCAGCACTCTTTGTGTACATATAAGATATACCCATCGTAACGCCAGTAATAATCAGGCCAGGCAATCCGCCGACGGCAGCGAGCAATGTCGCTCCCATAGTCCTTGCGCCAGCTGTGAGTATTGCGAATGCAGACATTCCTTTAAGTGCGAACGTTCTCCAAAAACCACCTGTAGTGGCGAATTGTATTTTTAGATTTGTAAAGTAAGCGTTCGTTCTTAATTGCAATCCAATAAAAGCGGCTTTCGCTTTATTCCACCATCCACCATTCTGTCTCGCCTCTACGAGCTTGCGGCGCGAACCAAAGGTTCCAGTACCCGCAAAATCTGTCATGCCGTCTTTGTATATAGATCTGCTTATCTGCCCATTTATATACATTCTTTCGAGGTCGACCTTTTTAATCGCTTTCGCTAAAGAAAGTGCTTTTATATCCTCTGATGTGATAAGCTTCTTTGTAGCAAGCAGACGGAGTTCTTGTGCTGTTGTTTTCTCTCCGAGTAACACCTTCTTTTGGATATCAGAAGCCATACTTGCTTTGCCAGACAATAACGCAGCACCGATGCCACCGCCAAGCGAGGTTTGCAGTCTTTTCAATGCAAAACCGCTAAATGCCGCGACAACAACAGGTGCCATCGTGTGCAACGCCTGTACAAGATTTGTAACAAGGTCGAGTATATGCTTTAGATTGCTTCCAACGATGTTGCTATCGCTTGCAAACTCTGAAAGCATAATTTCCCACGCATCTTTGAGTTTATTGAATCTACCAAGAAGCGTTTCTGAAAGCACAAGCTGCATGTTGTAGAACTGACCTCCCGCATCGGTCATTTCCCAAAAGACGTTCTTTACGTCCTCGAAATCAACGCCGCGTCCCGATATGCGGGTTTTTACTTCGCTTGTAGACACCTTGCGGCCTTCACGCTTTGAATAGTATTCGGAAAGTTTCTGTAACAACGGAATACCTGCGTAGGAAATCTGGCGCAGCTCCTTGCCATCAAGCCAACCGCGAGAGCGTACCTGTCCGAACGCCAAAGCTATTCGCTCGAAGCTGACTCCAAGACCCGATGCCATATCTGCGAGTCGCTTTGTGGTGTCATACAACTGGTCGTACTCTACTCCGTAAGCCGCCAACTGTTTTACATCTCGGTTTAATTCAGAGAAAGTAAACGGCGACTGTAATGCAAGTTGTTTAACTTGTGAGAACATGGTGTTGGCGTTCTGTACATCACCCAAGATACTCTGTAATGCGATATGTTGCTTTTCAAGCTCGCCACCAGTCTTTATCACACTCATGGCAAACTGCTGCATACCATAAACAAGTCCTCCCTGCATAACCAGGGACTTCAAATCCTGCATTGTAGAGTTAAGACCACCGGCGGAGTTTTTCGCCTGCTCAAAAGCGCGAACAAGGTCGCTACGCACCTTTGCCGCCGAATTTGCAATCTCCTGCTGGTGCTTTCGCTCTAAATCAATACTCTTTTCTTTCTCGCGGTTTGTCTTTTCTTGCGCCGCATTAATCGCTCTTTGGTCTTGCAGTGCTCGCCCTGCCTGCGTTGCGTCGTGTCCTGTACCGATACTTCCTATACGGCCAACAACATTCTGACCTTCTACAAGCCAAGTGCGCATCTGTCTAAGATAGCGCATAATGTCGATAAGACGATGTATCTCAGCCTCCGCTTTGCTCACGTCGGCTCCCAACGATATGCCGCGGCTAAACTCACGTCTGAGCGATCTCACCTTATTGCCAAGCGAGTCGTAACGAGCCTCCGCTGCCTTTATTTCAGACAATCTCTGCTTGTTGTCGCGTGCTTCCTGTCTTTCGTTCTTCCTGTCCTGCTTTTTGTTAGCTCTCGTAATGGCATTGTTCAGCTTGTCCTGCTCCGACTTGGCATTGCCGATTTCGTTTTTGAGTATCTTGTACTCCGAAACCAGTTCCGCCACCGCGTTCTTGCTGCCAATGTCGGCGTTGTTGAACTTGTCGCGCATTTCAAACAATCGCGAAATGGCACTTCCCACTCTTGATGTGTCAGCACCGACCTTAAAGCCTCGTTTGGCAGAGTCGTTGAGTTCGCGTATCTTTCTGCTCACCTCGCTCATAAGCTCCTGCAAGCGTCTGTACCTCGCCTCCATTGTTTCGAGGTTGCGGTCGGTTGCCACCGCCTTTGCCTTTTCACGACCATAAGCCTGCATTGCCGTTGAAGCCTTGTTGAGTTCGACAGAAATATCGCTAAAGAGTTGCTTCATCTTGTCGACATTCGCCAGTTCTCCGTTCTTGTTTGACATTGCTGCTTCCATTCGTGCCACAACGCCTCCAAGTCCAGAAATGCGCTCTCCGAACATTGAAGTATTATATCCCTTTTGCGTGCCTTCGTTCATAAGGTCGCGTAGCTTGGCGAGTTTTTCACGCACAGCGTCAATGCGCGCATCCAGTTTAGAGAAATTACCGTCGAGGTCGGACAAAGGATTCGGCTTCTGTAATTTGCCGATAATTGCATCCACATCCTTGAGCGTCATCGCCAAAGTCTTTCCGTACATACCGAGCACATGGGCATTATCCGCACCTGTCCCGAACATCTTGTCCTGAAGCGATAATAGTCTGTTTCGGAAATTCTCAATGAGCCTTGTGGCGTTCTCTATATTCTTTGTGTCAACGTTTGGGTTTGCAGCCTTAACCTCGGAGATGTGCTTTTGGGCGATGTCTATTCTCTGTAACAGGGAGAGGTATTCAAGAGCTTTTTTTAAGCGTGGGGTAGGGTCGGGAAAATCATTGGGGTTAAAAGCTTTCCCTTGGTCTTTCATCGCCTTCGCTCTTTCTTTGTTTACTTTCTCAATCGCGACATTTGCTGCGTTCAGAATGTCAACGTATTTGCGCCCACTGTCGTCCTTAACGCCAATAACCGCACTTGCCTTGCCTTTGAAAGCGTCAAGGGCTTCGTTCAGTTTTAACTGGTAAGATGTTTGTGCCTGTGTCGCTGCAACGTCCTTTTCTCTTGCGGCTGTTGCCTCGTTGAGCATTTTGTTAAGCCCCTTGTTCTCAACAAACGGCTGTATCTTAGGTGCAGTCGCAGTCTTGCTTTCTGCTGCACTCTTTTCCTTCTGTGCAGCAGTGGTAGCCTTTAGCTGCTCCTCCTGCTTCTTGAGGGCATTGGTCTGCTCATTGACCGCTTCTGCATTTTTCTTGGTCTGTTCCTCTGCTCTCTTTCCTGCATCTGCAACGGCGTTGGTTTCCTTAGATACCCCCTGTGTAGCTACGATGTATTTGTACTCTATGTCTGTTACCTTGCCATCGAGTGTGTTTAACCACTTGTCGATTTGCATGTAGTTCTTGATGGGGGAGTGAATGAGGGATGTGCCTTCGTTTATAAGACCTTGGAGCTCTTGCCGAATAGCCTTTAGACCACTGGCTGTCGGTGCGTCGGCAAATTTCAAATGATTTTGCAGCGACGCAATAGCATCAATAGCTTCTCTACTTTGATATATTGTGCTTTGCAGATTAAAACCAGAGTCAGACAAACCCTTTTTTGACTCAATGTTAGTCAGAGCGAACTCAAGTTCCCGCACAAGTTTGGCGTACTGCTGTAATTTTCCTATATTTAAATCTTCCGTTATACCCTTCCAGCCACCTTTGGTTTTCCCAATCACACCTAATACCGCCTGCAACTCCTTTGCTTCGGCAGACGTATCACCGAGAGCGTTTTGAATTTTTTTCAAAAAACTTATATTCTTCCCCGATACATCCGTATCAGCAAGTTTTCGCAAATTCTCCTGCGCTTTCCTGGTTTTTGCATCAACGCCAGTCATGCCATCGGCAATCTTGTTCAACTCCTTAGATACTGTTTCTTTGAGTCCAAGGCTCATCCATAAACTTCCAACGTTTCCGTCTGCCATATCCTGAAATATTTATCGTTTAGATTTTGTTATTTAAATAATCGGAGAGGCTAATCTTCTTGCCAACAAGACTGCCCTCCTTCTCCTTCTTCTTTACCCAGTTATCCCAAAGGTCGTCCATCTCCTTTGCGGTGTGCTTGACACTACCGTCGGGGTTGCGCTTCTTGTCTTTCTTGTACACAATAATGGGCTGGTCTGCAACCATGAGGTCTATCTGTACCGAAGTGTAGCCCCACCAGTAGTCGTATGCCTTGATGCCGTAGCGCGTGGCAAAGAGGAACGGGAACTTTTCGGCTAACGAGAAGGCTGCTCCCCAGCTTGTCCTGCTCGGGTAGCTTTCACTTCTTTCTTCGTCATCGTCATCGCCAGATCCGTCATCCCTGTCGCTAATATGGTAGTCAGCGAGCACACTACCAATGGTACTTTTTTTTTAGCTGCGTCAACGACCCTCAGAACCTCGATTGCATCCAAGTCCTTGATGTAGTACAGCCAACGCCAGTAAGCCCAGTAGAAGAAGCGTAGCTTCCAAAAATTATTAAGAAGAACGATGGCGCACAGCTTTACGCCGCGCTTCCACTCGTCTTTCTCATTCGCTGTGACGTGCGAAAACTTTCTTATCGCACCTCGTTTAAGCCAACCGATTTTGCGCTTCCTGCCCATAAAGACAACCGCTTCGGGTTCCGCCTCCAATACGCTGTCAAGAGCTTTCTGCAACTCGTCGCTGGGTTGTTCTATCTTCTTTTCTTCCATACCGTTTTTCTTGATGTTAAGTCTTGTAAAAACAAAAGCGGAAAACCGCGACCCTTGATAAGTCCGCCGCTTTCCGCTTCATATTCGATTGCGTTACGCCGCTTTTTACTTTAAGCAGCTGCTGCCTTTGTAAGCCAAGCGATGCTCTTCTTGCCAGCACCCTCGATAGAACCCGAGAACTTGAACGCAACAGGCTTTGTGCCTGTTTCATCCCACTGCAAGGTAGCGTAGAGGGCGATGTTGGTGATGACCATGACGTTTGTCTTGGTATCGTCAACGATTGCGATTGTGCCCTGAATTTTGAACTTCTTAAGCTCAAGAGCAACGCCGGTAAAGCCTGTTGTCGCGTCGAGCTCGGTGTCGCCGGTCTTCAAAGTGACCTTTGTAAGTTCGCTCACCGCATCGTTGCCAAACATCGCAGCGAGCAGATCCTTTGCCTTTGACGGAACAACGAACTCAACGTTGAAGTCGCCAAGCTCGGAGGTTGTCGCCCAGTCGCCTGCAAGACCGATAACCTTGTAGTGGTTGATGGTTGGGTCTTCCATTGTCGCCTTCAGTGAGTCAACCTCAACAGGCAGTTCGAGGTCTGCTGTAATGTCGATAGTAGCCTTGCTGAGGTCTGTGATTGCCTTAGCGTACAAAAGTGTCTTAGGGCCTACAAAGAGGTCCTTCAACTCTTCGATTTTCTTCATTGCCATAATTCAAAACTTTTTTAGTTAAACCTTAATTTTTGCGTTTATTTGGTTCTTAACGAGCCCTGTATTATCGTTACCGAAAAACCGTCGCCGTCGTCCGTTTGCAGAGTGACACGCGGCTTGGTTACGATGATGTTGTCTGTTGAGATTGGAAACTTTGTCATTACCGCACTGACCTTCTCGGATACCGCAGACACGTTCAACGTATTGGGGTTCCTGGCGGATGTCTTGTCACGGACATATATCTCTATCTGCGCGGTAGTCGTATAATCGTTGAAACTGCCGTCGTCGTTCATCTCATTGTTGTAGATGCTCGACGGGAAAGACACAACGATATAGCTGTCGGGCCTGTCGCAGACAGACTTCGGACGGTTTCTTGGATAAACCTTGTCACAGATGCCTTTTACGGCATTGCCAACATCGTAGTATAGTGTCTTTATGCTTATCATATAGTTACTATCGTTCCTTCAAATATACCTGGTATTTCATCAGTTAGTCCAGTAAGAACATCGTGGTTGCGCTTGTTCTGGACATATTTTGCATATTCCATCGCAACGACAGCAATCAACGCATATGTAGCTTTTGGCTTTCTTGCTTTAAGACTTCGCCGTGCAACACTAATTCCATCCTTTCCTCCGCCTCCATATTCACCAGTGAAAGGTCTTGATACCGTCTTCCCATCTGGCATAACGTGTATTACAGGTTCTCCTGTATAGTAGGCGGATAAGTTGTACTTTTCACCTTTTGCAAGTGACCTGCGGGTTGGCGGTTCAAGACCGACATTTGTTGCGTCTGCGATGCTAACAAGTTTACTACGATGATATACGCCTACAGCGAATGAGTTCAACAAGTTACCAGTTACGTCATAGTAGTTTTTTGTGCCAGCATAGCGCTGAACCATCTCAATGGCGACCAAGTTCAACTTGTCAAGTATCGCTTCCGTCGTTTTCTTTCCTATAACATTCTTCGCCTTAATGGCAAATTGTTCCGCCAAGCTTCCCATACGCTAAACCCTTGTAAAGTCCCAATAAACAACAGTTCTATTATTGTCAGGCTCGCAGTCCTTCACCATTCCGACCTCGGTGTTGTTGCCGACCGTTGCGTAAATCATGTCACCATCAAGAGGACATCTGCCGGCATCCCATTCGTCATATCTGACAGGAATTGATACCTTCCTCTTGTTCTCGTCGACATTCTTACCGCCCTCGGTAGTCGTATCGGTATAGCTGCGGCCCTCGCCTTCGTAGATAACAATCTCTGTGTCATCGCCAACCTTTGCGTCATCATCAGCAAACGGATCGTTCTCGTCCGCCTTGCCGACAAGCACCCTAACGATTTTTATCGTGTGAGGGTATCTCGGGTTTCTGATATTTGCCTTTCTCATACATCCTTATTTTATAATGTGAGGAAGCGGGCATCCGAACGCCGAAATGTCGGCACGTTTCACGCCATGAGAGGTTATTCTAAACGACGATTTCTTCTTTAACATCGAACCTGGCTCAAGCTCCGCATAGATTGCGTTGGCTTCCGCCTTGAGTTCCGCACGGTCACGCTCCGACATTTCAAAACCGCCTTCCGTATGACTCCATCCGTTATCGGAGTCGGAAGTGTTGTTCATCTTACTCGGGCCGAGAACAAGCCATTTTAGAATATCGGCATAGGCAAGGCGAACGTCATCACGGTTAGCGTCAGCATACGCCATGCTCCCGTCCAACGCCCTTTCAATGAGGATTGTATGCACTGTGTCGTCGGGTATATTGAAACGCACCTTGCTGAACAGAGCATCCTCCAATGTATATATATTATTGCCTTTCTTCATGCGCTAATTCGATTCGAGTTAAATCAGAGATTGTTTACGCTATCCGTCCAAATGCAGCCGATTGCAGCTACAGGAGGACGGATAGCTTTTGTGTCTAGGCAGCTACGCCTTCGCCCTTCTTGGTGATGTCGATAATCCAACGGTACGGGAAGTCGAGCATCGCCGGTACTGCGGCAAACATGAGGTCGGTATGCCACTCCATGTAGTCGCCGTTGGCGATTGTAGAGTTGCAGAGCAGGCCGAGACCCTTGTTTGTCTGCGCGAACACCTTCTGAACGATATTGTTTCCGTACTTCTCGAACATCGGCTTGTCAGCAACCTGCTTGCGCTCGTACTCGAAAGCATTACCGGCAGGACGGAGAACAACGATGTTGTCATCCCAGCCCTTAACCTTGACAACCGAGCCGTCGAACTTGAGGTTGCGCTCCTCCTCGTCAATAATCTCGATGCGTGAGATACCCTGGATGTCGGCGAACGCCTTGAGGAACATCTCTGTGTTCACGCCGTAATCCTCAACATAAGCAACGTAGTGGGCCTTGCACCAGTTGATGTACAGCTCCTTAATCTGCTTGTTGCCAAGGAAGGTGTTGTAGAAGGTGTCGTAGGTCATCTGCCATACGAGGGCAAGGCGGTTCTGACCGAACTCCTTGCGCCACTCGCTCTCAATCTTGCGCATCTGTTCGAGGATGTTGCAGTCAACGTTAGCCCATTCGAGCTTGCCGCACTTTCTGAAATTCTCCTTTGGAATTGGCACCTTGTGAAGCGGAATCTGAATACCGCGGGCGATGCCTGTATAGTCAAGTTCGCCGGTTGTAGCCAGCTTTGCCACCATGTAGTTCATGGTCATGTCGAGAGAGTCCATCAACTCCTGGGTGTCATTGCGCCACTGCTTTACGAGGTCACTGTCGTTACCAAACTCCTCAAACTGCTTCTCGCGGTAGTTGCGCTCCTCTGCGGTTTCCTTGAAGCCGTCGGTAATGAAGTCGGGAATAGTGGCAGAATAAACTGCCAATGCGCCCTTGTCCTTCTGGAACGAACCTGCGAGCGGAGCACGGAGGTTGGCGAGCGTTGCAGCGTGCAAAGCGGATGCCTCCACTGAGAATGTAGCCACGCCCTTATGGTTGGTAGGCGTGAGGTCGGGCGCGATAGTACCCTGTGTGAGATACCAGCCGTAGTTTACATGGAAGATGTCCTTCTTGTCGATAAACTTCTGCAAGTATCTTGTATTCTCTGGGTCGCTGAAGAAACGCGCCTTTCGGGAATTATTAAAATCAAACTTTGGCATATCTTTTCGTTTTTGTGTTGTATGTTTTTCCGATTAGTTCTCTGCGTACCACCACTCTGCGTAGCGGCTCTTGTTCATCGCCTCTACAGCTGGCGGAATTGGGCTCATGCGTGACTTCCACATAACCACGTCAGTTCCGAGCAGACAGAAGTCATTGAGGTAGCGCGGAGCATAGAACTTGTCACTGCCAGCCAATGCGTGGAACGGCATGTCAACGTCGCATGGAGCAAAGCAGTTCGGGTTAGTAACCATAGCGGAAACAGTTGCGCCTGCCTTTTCCGCCTCCACGAGAACCGTACCGACGGTAAGGGAGCCGAGAGTTTCTGCGAGTGTAACCTTCCAAACATCCTTGCCGTCATGCACGTCATTTTCAACCGCAGTAACGAGCACACCCTTACCCTTTGTCTTGAAGTCCTTCGGGCCAACCATGAGATTGTCACCCACAAACGGAATGTGGTGATAGCCGTCGCGTGTGATGTAGATGGCTGTATCCGTAGCAGCAGTGGTAGCCTTAGCCACCTCATAGCTCTTGAGCACCTTGATTGTGCCGCCGCTGTTGTCCGCAAAACCGAGGCTGTGCTCGATGAGGTCGCCGGCATAAATCTTGGCTGGGCCAGGGAACGGGTTTTTCAGGACACCGCCAATCGGAGGGCGACGGAACGCTTCCTTAACGGCGCCAGGCAGGTCAACAAACACATGACGCTGACCGCCGATAGTCATTTCTGACTGCAAGATTACAGCGCCAGTAGCATTGACTGCACCCTGCGCCATCATCTGTCCGTAGTAATCCTTGTTGTTATCCATAACTTTTTACCTTAAAAATTAAAATGTTTACTTTTCTTTCGGTTCGATGATGTCATCCCACTCGTCGTCACGGATTGTCTTGCCGCCGCCAGAAGAAGAGCCGCTGCCCTTGTGCGGTATAGCAGTGTTGCCTGTAGCACGCTTGAAGTCGGTAGTGTAAATACCCTCTGCCTTTGAAACCAGGTCGATTACATCGGCATCATGGTCGGGAATTTCAAGTTTGGAGATTGCAGTGTCAAGAAAGAAATCGTTAAGTTCGAGCTTTGCCTTGTCAAACTTATCCTTCAAGCCCTTTCTGACCGCTTCGATTGTAGCGGCTCTTGATGCCTTCTTGTCGCGCTCCTCATTTGCCTTTTCGAGGGCTTCGAGCTTTGCGAGCAGCTTGTCGTACTTGTCGTCGGGCTTGTCCTCCTCGCTCTTCTTTCCATTGCGCTCCTCCTCTTCCTTCTTCTTGCGTTCGGCTTCCTCTCTGCTTTTCTTAATCTCGTCAGAGACATTCTTGTGCAGATTGCCGTCCATGCGCTTGAGTCGGTTTGCTACCTTGGTAACTGTCTTGGCGTTCGCAGCCTCGTCGTCACCAAATTCATCCAGTACGTCATTAAGTTCTTCGTTAATGGTTTTCTGGCTAAGTGCTTTGAACTTGGTGGTATCAACCTCCTTGTTCACCAATGAAAGCAGTTCTTCTACTGTCATATATAAAAGTTTTAGTGTTGGTTTCCGGTAGTTCTTCTACCATTAATGTATAAATATACGTTTTTCTTTCGCAAAAATATGAATAAATATACAATTAACCAAATATTTTCGATATATTTGCATAAATATTTTGTATATATATGCAGAAAAGTTGTTTTTCAGGGTTGAAATTGGATAACGGAGAGCCTATTTACACTCAAGAGTACATTCAATCACTAAGAGATAAAGACAAGAAGCATCCCGACAGGTTGAAGATTATCGCTCAACGTGGCGGACAGGAGCGTATGCTTGCCATTGATGCTGATATTAAGATAGTCGGAGGCTCGCGAGGAGGTAGTAAGAGTTTTAGTTCTCTCATGGAGGTGTTGAAAGACATCAAGAACCCTGAGTTCCATGCAACAATCCTGCGTAACGAGAAGGATGACCTTCAATCGCTTGTAACGGACTCGTACAAGCTCTTCTCGCAGTTCGGCACATACAACAAGTCGCAGAATGATATGACGTGGAACTTCACCAACGGAGGCTGGCTAAAATTCTCATACTACGCAGGCTCGTACCAGGACTTCAAGACCCGCTTCCAGGGCCGTCAGTTCGCATACGTGTGCATCGACGAGGGAACCCAGTGTCCGTACAAGAAGTTCAAGTATCTGCTTACCAACAACCGTAACGCCTCGCAAATCCGCAACCGCTTCTGGATAACGTGCAACCCTGATCCTGAGTCGTGGGTGCGCAAATTCATAGACTGGTGGGTAGACGAGGATGGATACATTATCCCCGAGCGTGACGGAGTCATACGCTACTGCTTCATGGACGGAGATACTCCCGACTCAATCTATTGGGGAGATACGCGAGAGGAGGTTTACGAACAATGCGGAGGTATCATAGATAAGCTGTGGAAAGAAAGCTATGCCGAACTCGGATATACCAAGCTCGAAATGTTCATCAAATCCGCCACATTCATTCGTGCCGACGTATCGGAAAACATCAAACTTATCTCTACCGACGCATCATATCTCGCCAACCTTGCACAACAGGACGAGGAGCAACGTATGCGCGACCTCGAAGCCAACTGGAACTGGAAGTCCGCAGGCGACGACATGATAAAGATGGCAGACCTCGAAGAAATATTCGACAATGCCGTACAGGTCGGAGATGGAGTGCGGCGTGCATCCGCCGACATTGCCTTCACCGGCGGCGACAACTTTGTGATGTGGCTGTGGGAGGGATGGCACTGCAAAGACCTTGTAGTAATGCGACTCGACTCTCAAACGCTCGTGTCTGCGGTGCAGGCGAAGCTGCGTGAATGGGGAGTGGAGGAGTGCAACTTCACTTACGACTTGCAGGGTATCGGTCAGTATTTCAAAGGTTTCTTTGCCGATGCCGTACCGTTCAACAACCAGGCAGCACCTGTCGCTATGACACACCAGGAAGAAAAGGGCATCAAGTTCCTGTACAAAGACCTTAAATCACAATGCGCCTTCCTGTTCTACAAGATGATAAAGGAAAAACAAATCTCGATAGAGTCTTCGCTGCTTGAGCGCAAGTATTCGGGAGACGGATTTGACAAGGTGCCGCTGCGTCAGATTTTACAGAAGGAGAGAAAGATGCTGCGCCGCGACGACAACAGCGACGACAGAGGCTTCAAGCTACTGCCTAAGAAGATGGCTAAACGGTACGTAGGGCACTCGCCCGACTTCTTCGAGTCATGGCTATATATAATGATTTTCAGCTTAACTAAAAAGAAACACAAAAAGATAAAAGGACTATGGATGCTTTGAACAATGTAAAGGACGTGCGGGAACTGCTCGTCCGAAAGCCGTTTTACGAAGTAACCCCGAAGGGTTATATGAAACACGGAATTATAGACCGTGAGTTTTCCGAGAACGAAGACCCTTGTATGCCTGCGGATGTGCTGTACCGCAACATCAAAACACAGCAGGACTTCTTGCGCGAGTTCTATCCGTCAGGACACAGGATTTGCGACCCGCAGCAATATCCCGACATCTGGAAGAAGAACCCGGAAACGGGACTTTGGTGCGTGCAGAAAATTCAGCGCACCGCGTTTGCCTTTCAGCAGGTTATTTACACCAAGCACGTTCTTCATGTGACTGGCAACGATATTCAGTTCGAGCTTGCGGAGGGAACCGAAGAAGGTAGCGAAGAGAAACTACAAGAGCTGCTCACGAAATACAAGAAGGGCTGGCTCATGCACGATATGGAGATACGCTTCTTCGAGGCGGTATCTGCATACATGAAGGTTGCAGACTGTGCCATTGTAGGCTATTTCGACGGCGACGGCAAATTCGGAACGAGAACACTCTCGTTCGACCGTGGCGACACGCTGTTTCCGAGATACGACCCGCTTACCGGCGAACTGATTGCGTTTGCACGCAAGTATGTGGACTATGACGAGGAAGGAGAGGAGCGCATCGAGTGGGTTGAAGCATGGGACAAGGAAAAGTTCTACCGCTTCAAGAAAGACCTGTCGGGAGGCACTGCGAGAAATGCCTTTAGAAAGGTCGCGTCTATCTTCGGTGCGTCCGAATATGCCTGCGTCGAAGAGAAACGACACGGCTTCCCGTTCATACCTGTGTCATACGCCCGCAACGAGGACGGCCCTTGCTGGTCTGCCGTACAGCGCAATATCGAGGATTATGAGGAGGCGTTCTCGTATCTCTGCGAGAACAACAAGGCGTACGCCTTCCCGATACTCACGCTTACCGGCGAGGGGGATGAGATAGAGATAAAGGGCGATACGAACGGCGCTGCTAAGACGATTATGATTACCGACACGGACGGCAAGGCGGAGTTCCTCAATGGCACGGACGCGTCAAACGCCTTCGCTACACAGCTCAACAAGTCTTATGACCTCATCTACGAGCTTTCGTTTACCGTGAAGCCGCCCGAACTCAAATCGGGAGACCTGCCGGGCGTTGCAATCAAGCTGCTGTATTCTCCAGCCCTCGAAGCTGCCATGAATGACGCACAGAGATTGCAGCCGTTCCTCGACCAGTTGGTGCGTATAACTAAGTTTGGCATCGGAACGGAGAACAACTGTATGGCCTCAATGGTTGCACTGCCGGTCAATGCGTGGATTGAGAGCTATATCCATCAGAACGACACTGAGCTTATCACTAACCTGGCCACTGCGGTTCAGAACAAATTCCTCTCGAAGCAGACTGCTTCTGAGCGCAATTCCAAGTTCTCGAAGAACGACGAGTTTACTCGTATCATGCGCGAGCAGAAAGAGGAAGACCAGCAGGACTTGCTCATCGACATCCAACGCCAGGAGGCGCAGGTCGAGAACAACATCGAGCAGGAGGAAGCACTTGCAAAAATTAACAATCAGCAGCCTGGCGACGACATCAACACAGGTCGCGGCAAAAAAGGCAGACCGAAGAGGTCTGACAAGGCATGGGACGAGAACGGCAATTATCCTGGACGCAATAACTGGGATAAGAATCTAAGAAAGTAATTCATGGAGTCACAGGAATACGCACTTAATAGAACCAAAGCGCAGATAGCCTGCGAGTCGCGCGTACAGAAGCGACTGTTTAAAGTTGCCCGTGAGATAGCGTCGCTCGCTTCCAAATATAGGAGGGGAGCGACACTGACAAACGAGAATGGGTTTATTGCGGCCTCACAGCGCATTGCGTTAGGCGTTGCTGACGGAATAGAAAGTGACATCGCCGTCTGCGCAAAGACCGCGTGCTCGATATTGAATATCGGCACGGAGAGCACGGAAGCCTTTCTTGTGTCAAAGGTGTTCGGCAGGACATCAATGGAGCGAACCACCAGTTATCTGAAAAACTTTGCGGAGGACATGGTGCGTATGTGCAAGGCGGGCGTATTGATGAAATACACCGACTCGCAGCTTCTGTCCGCGATACGTACTGGATATAAAGATCCGTACACCACATCCGTAATCACGAAGGCAAGAAAGGAGGATATAAACATCGCCACGCCTTCATACGGCAAGGGCATATTTCATTCGGCGTATCAGAACATCGTCCGCAACGCGCGGCAAATGGTCGCCGTCGCATGGGGCAGAGCCGAACAGCAGTACGGCAAGGAGCACGGGGCGATAGGCTACTACATCTTTCGAGGAAGTTCGTATCCATGCGCGCACTGCGATGATGAGACGACGTATCTGCACCACTTCGGAGATCCGTTTCCACCGCTGCACTACCGGTGCTTTTGCTATGTTAAATTTGTTTACGAAAAAGAGGAGGAGTAATTATGTCAGAATACACATTATCAGCCTATATGTACAAGTTGAAAAAGCAGTACAACATGGCGGATATTTCATATCTTATATATGCCGACCTGCGTGCGGCAGGTTGGGGTAAAGGCGACGCTTGGAATGTAGCTTTCCAAGGCCAGGGCCTAAACTGGGCCAAAGCTGAACTGCTTCGCGAGATTGAGAAGCTCGAAGCACTCGACTCAGTTCAGGCGCGCATTGCGGATGTACAGGGCACAAACTCGCCGAAGAACGACGAGATAACCGCGGAGGAACTTGCAAAGGAGACTTCAAAGGAATCCATCCTGCGCAAGCTGGTAGCTGCTGAAAAGAAAGCCAAGAAAGGCTCTCCTGACTGGCTGAAGATTGTGTCGCTTGAGGCGGACTATAACAAAATCAAGCAGGATGAGATAGATGTGGAGAACAATACGATTCACTTCCATTTACCAGTCAACTATCCAACTTCGTGTAAAAATTGCCTTCTTTATAAAAACAAGAAAGATAAATAAATACAGAAATAGCCTCGCAGTAATTTCTTTGCTGCAAGGCTATTTCTGTTTCTACTTGTACTTCTTGCCGGCAACCTTTTCAAGCGTTGCCACAAACGTTTCTTCAATCAAACTGTCATTGAAGGTCGGCAGAAAAACCTCTTCTGGAAGTGCCTTTCTTTCTGCCGTCTCCATGATGATACGCAGGCCCATTTCGAGAGCATACTTATCTTCGATGATTTTAATGATACACTCTTCCATAACTATCTCTGTTTACTCTTCTTTCTTTGCAGGCAGGTCGTCCTTGATAAAGCTGTATTCCTGCGTCTCTTCCGCGCTCTTCATGTTGGATATGAGGAAGTGCTCCGCAAGGTCTGCTTCCGTGATGCCGTATGTCTCGTAGATAACTCCGCTTGGCGTGCGCTTCTTGTAGAACTTGCAGGAGTTCCACATCACTCTGCCAAACTTCTGCTGTGATGGTATCTCCTTTTCCTCAAGATTGTTATCCTCACAGAACTGTCTGAAGCTGTCATACAGCGTCTTAGCGTTTATCCAAACTGGTATCTCGCCCTTCGTTCCCTTGTCACAGCGTATCTCATACGCCTTTAGCCATGCCAGCACGGGCTGTGTGCCGAGATATGAAAGAATGAGCTGCTTGCGCGAACCTTCCGCAGACGGAAACTGAAACTTACGCTCTCTCAACATACGCTCGCCTTTAAGAACCCAGTTGAACACACCTGAAAGCTCCTCCTTGATAATCTCCGCCGCAAGACGCGGATTCTGCTTCTCCTTGGGGATTGTAACGTCGAAGCTGACATACTGCAAGCGTCTGATAAAGCCGAGCGTGACATCCTCGGGGAACGGAAGCTCGTTGAGATTGAAGATGAGGTATGGAAGGCTCTTTGACTCCAGTACGTTCTCGCCCAGCTTTCTGTACGGTACGGGCTCTCCGCTCACAAGCCTCTTGAACATACCAGTATTCTTGCGTCCGAACTTCTTCGGGTCGGAGTCGGAAGACCAGTTGAAGATGGCGTTACGGATAGGGTAGCGCCCTCTCATGCCCTCGTCACCGTCAGCGGTAAGTTCCGCATAGTCCATTTTTGATATGCGGTCTTTGCCGAACAGGGCGCACATAACCTCAAATATCACACTCTTTCCGTTTGCTCCGCTACCGATAAGCATAAGGCACAGCTCTATTTTGTCGGACATTTTACCTTCATACGGATTGTATGCGTCACCGCGCTGCACCAAGCCGAGACCCATGAACATCTGCAAGATGTCACGCGAGTCCTTGTCTGGCAGCACATCAAGCAGAAATCTCTCCCATTTCTTGCACTTCGCTTTCGGATCGAAGTTGTACGGATGATAGTAAGTCACATGATAATGCGGAGAGAACGGCATCGCCGTAGGAGCCACACGCGCAAGGCCGAAGTCAACGACACCGTTGGCGAAAGCCACAACATCGAACTGCGGAACAAGCACGTTGTAGTTCTTGATGGTGTCGATGAACGACTCCTTTCTGATTGTGGAACGACCGAGCACGGGTGCTATGAACAAGTCCTCCATAAGCAACTGGTAAGCCTGCTCCACAACAATCGGCTCCACCACCTCGTATATTTTTCCGTTGAACGTATAGAACGCTCCTGCAAAATATTTTACAGGGCAGTCCTTGGCAAGTTCCCTGATACTCTTGCAAAAGCCCACCAGGAGCCTGTTCCAGCTCTCGCTGTTCACCTTGCCCCAGTCGGTTCTGTACATACCGAAGCCGTACTTCGCGTCTGCACTCAACGCCTTCAACTGCCCGTACAGCGAATCTATCGCCTCACCACTACTTCTTTTCATTCTTCCTTCTCCTTGTGTTTTTCTCTAATTGTGACATCACCTCGCGTCTTTCTGACCCTGCCGCCGTGCAGATAGACGAAAGCCTTTGCACCCTCTTCGCAATACACTTCCACCTCCGCATTGTCGTACATGTTGATAAACGCTCTCGCAAGGCCGTTTACAAATACAGTCGCCTCGCAGTCATGCCTTACATATATGTCGCCGCAGCTCTTGCCGGAGTAGGTCAGTCCTGCGACGCACTCTCCGTTTAATATCACCGTCGGCTTGTCGTCCGCAAGCACGTTCTCGTCCACGTACACGCCGTGGTCGTGAATGACATCTCCGAACTCCTTCCGTATCACTTCGCATGACGGAAAGTTGTGTTCTATGCAGAAGTCAATGCCTCTGACAAACTTCTCGACAAGCTCGTCTTTCGACGTGCCGTCGGCCCATTCGTCAGTCCATTGCTGGCACAGACCCAAGCCGACCGCCTGCGACTTCATCTTAGCCGAAAGCTTCTCTACTTTTCCACCCATAGCTGTTCGTTGTCATGCTTTGTGTTTCGTTCTATATACTCGCTCATGGCTTTCATCTTTGCTGTCTGGTACTCCGCATCACCAACGACGGTAGTATCAACGAACATGCCGGTAAAGATAGCCTCTGCGTTCTTGCCTTCCATTCCGTGAGTGCGCCAATCGCCTTTCTCGTCACGAACCATGCCAAGCGCGTCGATTGCTTCGAACATCGTCGTGCCGATGCCGAACTCCACCTTCCATCCGCCGCCGACCGTTTCGACGCAAATGTACGGAAGCGAGCCTCGTGTCAGATGCTTGCGGACATCCTCACGGATACCTTCCTTGTCGCGGAGTTCCTTCAACTCCTGCTTGCTCAGACTGCGCGACTTCTTTGTAACTACAAAATTACCGCAATATAACTTCTTTCCAAAATCCATATCTATACTTATTTAGTTAAACAATGTTTTTATCCTCTCTAAAGGCATTTCCTTCGCCCGTATTCGCATATCAGCGTTGCGTCACATTTGTTGTCGTCTACGTTCTTGCACTTGCTTGTACGCCTAAAATCTTCGGTCGGGAACAGTCGTCTTGCGGCGTTGATGGATGTCGCCTTGTTGTCAGTGCTTTTCTTTCCGCAATAACTCTTGACAACCTTATCGTGACTTATCCAAATCTCCTTCTGCCAAGTCTTCGGAGGTACAAGATGATAGGGTATCTCAAGCGCAATCAACAGACCTTGCAGTACTCCGAACGTTTCTCCGAACGAGAATGTGGACTTTGCTGACGAACCGAAGATGGCGTGTATCTCCTCCATACAGCACACGCAACTTTCCTCACACACCGTCTTGATGTTTTTCAGAAACAGTGCAATATCGTGATAATCGCAGTCCTGCAAGGAGCAATACTCACGCGTATCGTCAGGGTGCATTACTGCTATGAAACCCTTTGAGCCAGGGTCTATGCCGATGTATGTCTTGTTTGCCATGTTATTTTACTCCTGTTGAATTAAAACCGTTGTCGCCACGCTTCTTGTCATCATTTTCTTGAATTTTGATGACACCGCTCACAAGTTCCGTGTTTGGTATCTCCACAATGCGCATCTGCGCTATCTTGGTGCCGGCTGGGATAATAATGTTCTTTGACAGATAGCTGCCTATCCCAAAGGTTTTTACGATTGCGTTCACCTCGCCAGTGTAACCGCTGTCTATCAAGCCGATTTTCACGTCGGCATCAATGCGGACTTCGACAAACTCTCCTTTGAAGTGCTCTCTTCGGGCGTACAAGCCCTTGGAAGACATACCGCTTCTTGGTTGTATAACTGCTGCGAGGTGTTTGGGCAGTTGCATTTTGAAGCCGAGCGGTATTGCGTAGCGCTCCCAGTCGAACACTTTTACGTCTTCCTTGGTGAACACATCATACGCCGCGTCGGCATCGTGCGCCTTTTCGGGCATCCTGCCGCCACAAAGTTCTATTACTATCTTCTCTCTTTCCATTTTGTTTTTGTTTATTATTTCTTACCGTTCCACTTTACAAACTCCTCACAAGCCTCATCTTCGCCCATTACGAACGTGTAGAGGTCTTTGGCGAGGCAATAGGGTGCGCTGTCTGCATCCTCGTCCGCAAACATTGCGCAGTCCTTGCACTTATAATACTCCTTGCGCTTATCTCCTTTCTTAATCATAAGCTGTTCCTATTTACATGAACATTATAATCTTCCTCACTAATTTTGTAAAATTCCGCACTCTCGGAGTAATAGCCGTTACTTGTTCCAAACCATCGAATAGTGACATCCCCATGAAACGTTGCTAAATGATAAAATGTCCAAGTATAAGTATCTTCAATACATTCTTCATCTACAGGATAGTCGTTGTTTAACTCTTCCGCTGTCAGTATTTCCTCATTCAGTAAATCAGCGAAATCGCCGCAAATATCATCTATATATACATTCTCGCAACAGTCTTGATTGTGCGTCATAATGTAAAATTCTCCATCAGCGGTTTTGAAAAACAAAGCATCGTTTGAGTCATAATGGCTTCTCTCGACCTCAACGAGTGTTTTTCCTTTTAGCACATCAATGTCGCGATAGTTTTCAAATCCCAAAAACATAAGCTATTCCTCCTATATTAAACCCCAAAACAAAACCAAAGCACACAAGCAACCTTCATTTTTTCTTTAGAAAGTAATTCAAAACAATCAAGGTTATAATCCTTACTGACACAAACCCTAATTTGAGGTGCAAATTGTTTTTGTTTCACAGCGATTGTATATAATGATTCGTGGGGGAAAACTGAATTTACATCCTCAACAACCGCGCACATAACCCTGCCATCTTTTCTGACTTCCGCATAACTTTCTATTTGCTGCTTTAGCTTTCCGACAGAATTATTTAGAAAAAATTCTTTTGGCGCAAGAAAAATGTCACCAAGTTTTAATTTTTCATTTTTATCCATAAGCTATTCCTCCTTGTCTTTAATTTCTATAAAATCACCGACTCCCAAACGAGCGTTGTTGATACAATTACATATCCAACCCATAAGGTATGCCTGGTGCTCATTTCTGCCGTTATACATCCTTTCCAAGTCGCACGCATCGTTGATAGACGATAGAACATGATATGCCTCATGGCAGATATTTTTCATAGTCATATCCTTCTTCTTTGGAAAGACAACGAGATTACCGAAGTATTTCCCTGCCTTACTCATACATTCGTCATAAACCATACCTCCGTAGTTTCCTTCACTCATAGGCTCGCCGTTGTGAACAAGAGGCTCGCCTTTCATGTTGGTAAAGCATTTGTCTATTTCTTCTTCCGACGTATTGTACATCACCCAAAGTTTCCTTGGGTAAATCTGCGGTGTATATTCGTAATATCCTTTCTTCTTCATAATTCACGAATTAGCTTAGTTATACGCTTGTATTCCTTAATGATTGGAGCATCAAACCATTGTGTTTTAACGATATATGTCCTACCTTGTTTTATAACTCCAACGAGTTGGGCATTACCCCAGACTCCATACAAATCTATACGATACGCTCCCTTATCTGTAGCCACAAGATAATAGGTCTCTGTACCAAACGATTCTTTGTTACCAGACGTTTCTACGATTTTATCGACAGAGTAAACCGTAATAGTGTCGTACAACTTACGATTGCCTCCTTGGAATCTCTGACTCCTGCTACACGATGCCAATAGCGACACCACCGCAACTAATGCAAATAATAAAAACTTCTTCATATCTCAACTATTTTATTTTAACTATGTCAACTATTTCTATTGGCGCAATAGATTTGATATAATGATACCCTAACGGATCTGTATAGTTCAAGCTATTCCACCCTCTCCCGACACGAACATACGGAACCCTGCATGTACGGATGTTTATGCTATCCGCTTTGTCAGGGTAATGGATAACAATGGTTGCAGAATACCATACCGTATCGTCTTTAACAAATCCGCCGTTCTTGTATTTTTCACTTTGCCAAATAACAAAACCAAAGATTAAAACCGCTAAGGCAAAAAGTGATAAAAAACACATTTCTGCACTCCAGTCATTCAACCATCTTTTCACGTTCATATCCTCAATATTTATTTGTGCAACCTTCCGATATGCCACTTAGAGCACAGTTCGCAGAAATACGGACGTTCTCCCATTGTTTTCAGCTTCGGGTTCTGCTCAAGAAACTCCCATGCCTCATCCTCGGTATCGTAGCCAATCTTCTGCTTCCACGAGTTCCCCTTGCGAGTCCAATGTCTTGCGTCGGGATGCAGGGTGGAGTAGGGTGCTTTGTTGCGGTATCTGTTTTTGCTCATATCCATTTTACGGTTGTTTCTCCGTTGTAACCTTTCTGCCATACAAACCATGCGTAGCTGACTGCACTACCGCCACCATTGCGCATTGCAGCGAACTTGCCGTTCTTTGCGCACAGCACTCTCTTTGAGAATTGCAGTACATACTTAGGCGGCGTGTTCTTATAGAGACTCTCGTAGCGTTTCTGACCCTCCAGGAATGTTGTCTTGAGAAACATCACACACAAGCCTCCGTTAGGAAGCAAGCCAAGCGAGTGCAGCACGAACTCCGATGCGTACTTGTAGGGTGGGTTGGTCAGTATGCACTTGCAGCTGTCGGGCATCGTATCCGCTTTAAAGAAGTCCTGCACATCGCCGTACCCCCGGTCTATAAGGTCGGTGCTCACGACATCGTGCCCGAACTCAATAAGACGCTCTGACAAGCATCCAGTACCACAAGCGCACTCCCAAATCTTCTTCGGCAGCTCGAAGTTGCGGACAAGTCTGTCAATCGCAACAGGGCTCGTAGCGTAGAAATCGTGCTCCTCACGCTCCTTGTCCGTGTGATTGCTCGCACCGATTGTTATGAAGGTGCTCTTGCCGTTTCCGCTCCAGTCCTTAGTCATTACTCAACTTGTTTGTAACCCAAATTATTAAGTGTCCTGCGGATAAAATCCATTCCCTTTTGATAGACGAGTGTCTTGATGCTAATTTTCACACCGTCATGCGTCGTGTATTTCTGTTCTATCGTGCGGAAATATCCACAGTCAACATACTTCTGATATGGGAGATTGTTCCACATGAGTATTTTCGCGTTGCGCAGAATTTCAAACAACTTGTTTCTGCCGATATTCTTGAAGTGGAGGGTATTCGCAGCTGCCTTGATGTCGATGGCGGTCTTGCTTTCAGCCACTGCTTCAAAGAACTCTACTTTCGGCTTCTGCACCTCAAGCTGCTTCTGCTGTGCTTCTATCTGCTCCTGCTGCTTGGCAGCAAGCATAAGAGCCTGGGAAAACGTCTGCGGAACGCCCGAACTCTGACGTATCTGTTGTTCCATGGCGTTAAAGGCATTCATATACTCCAGCTTGAAAGCCAAAGCCTTCGACCCCGTAAAGCCCATAGCCAACAGAGTAAAGCCGTCCCTGTTCATCACGTAGATAGGCAGCTTCTTCACACCGCCACCAACAGGCATCGGCTGTTCCACCTCCGTAAGGGAAAACATCTTTGCAAGTTGCTGATTGTCAACGAAAAGTGTTTTTTCACTTGTCGTTGACAGTAAATTATTAATAGCCTTTAGAACATTGTGATGTTCCTTGCCAAACTTCTCTGCAACAATCACACTTGTCGTCAGAGCCTGATTATCGTTACTTCTAAATACAATCTCTTGCATATTATTAGATTTTAAGTTGCAATTACTTTTTGTCATTTATTGTTTCCACTCGCAGCTTGATATGTTCAGCCGAACCATACCAGGTGTATCTCTCCACGGCTGAAGCATTTTCTGCTGCTTCAATGGAGTTTTTGAGTGCTTCACACGCCTCTTTGTCCGAAAGCCCCATGTTTCTTGTAGCACTAAGGAATAGTTTGGCAAATGCTTCTATTCCGCTTTCTTCGGGGTCTAAAACAATCTTCGCCATATTACTTCCTTGTCTTGTCAAGTTCCATAATCGTAAGTATCGCATAGTTCGCAAGGTCAAGCAATGAGTCTCTCATACTCTCGTCCTTCACCTTCGCCTCGTCAGACATCAGAGACTTCACGCGCTTTAGCTTCTCGGACAGGTGCCCGTAGGCGTATGTCATACCGCACTCCGCAAACAATTCCGAGAAGCTATTGCCGTAGTCGTGATTCTTCGCCTTGAAGGTGTCGTACATGCCGTTGGTAATGTCGCGGAACGCATCGGCATCTCCAGTTGGCTGTTCAGTAAACGCGGAAAGCTTTGAAAGAACGTCAATCGGATCAAGGGAACATCCGTAATGCTCCATACGGTATTTTTTTCCGCCGCTGCGACTGCCACCACAAATAAAGTTGTACGCCCAGTCGTTCTTCGGGTTCTCTGTACTGAAAATATGGCAGAGATTAGCGTCGATGGCACGTCTTCCGTGTTGCATCACGTCGCCCAGGGATATGTAGAGCGGTTTCTTCCCGAGCGCATCGCTGCGCACCTTGATGTACTCGCCGACCCATGCGCAATGCGGGTCTTTCTTGTCAGCGGAGCTTATCAGCTTCGGACCGCCGCACACCTCGAAAAGCGGTACTTTGGGCGTTACATAGTTTTTGTCTCCGTGCGGAGTTTTCAGCGTTGTCAGATACTGGATGGATTCACACATATCCGTGGCAAGACAAAAGCTCGCCACTTGATACTTCCTCCTGATTATATCGTTGGGCATCCTAAACTTCAAGCCCTCCTTTATGTCCTCTCTGTTAATCATTGTTACTACTCCTTTCTTTGATTCAACCTTTTTCTATATTAATGTCTCACCACGCTCCACAATATCTTTAGTTGAAAGGTAAAATACCTCATTTTCAATCTCGTCACAAGTTACTTTTACAAAGGATCCTAAATGATGAGGTTTAGAGGAGGTCTCAAAATACTCTCTCGGACTATCTACAACCTTAAAAAAAGGACGACCTACGGTTGCAATGATTTTAAATCCTTCAAGAGTCTCTAAATCTGTCCTGTACCTCGGTAATACAGGACAGTCTTCGCCCATTATTTGACGATGACGAAATCTTGCCACCTCTTCTTCGTATTCTCTCAATCTGATCGGAAGAATGAACTCTAAACCTATCTTAATATCTTCTTTCTCAATCACTGTTACTCCTTTCTTTGAACGGCACCCATATCTCCTCCATCTCACGCATCGCAAGCTCGTAGGCATCTATATCGCCCTCCGTAGGGTTGTTATTGCTGTGATAAACAACAATGGCAAACACAAAGTAACGAAAGATTATTGCCGCATCGTAATATTGACGTGGATGACGCAAAAAATTGCAACAACCATACTTACCACCGTCAGGCAGCGTGCCGTCACCAGATACCACAAGCACATTGAGAGGACGAGTCACCCATTGTATGTCTATAGGCTCTCCCGATTTTATACGCTCTTTCAACTCCTGCGCCTCGCAGTACCATGCGTGAAGAGCACCATCACCGGCATACTGCACCTTTGGTATAGGGCATTTCAGCAGACGCTGCAAATCATCCAATAACTCCTGTTTCATATCTCGTTCTTGTTTTTACCTTCTTGTTTCTTTGTAATGTCTGACATATAACGGTATATATTCCTCGCCATACCGTTACACCAGTCGTCAACAAACGGGTCGCTCTCGAATAGTGGCAGTTTCTTGAAGTCAGTCTTGAACCAATTAGCGAACTGCAACAACACATAGCGCATCACAGCTACATCATGGGCATTATCCATCGCTCCATCAAGATTTCGCAAAGCTCTTTCCGATAACTCGCGCAAATTGTGATACCCGTAGAGTATTCGTCTATTTTTATTTTTTTTCTTCATTTAAACCATTATTTTAAAATAACCTATAACTTCTTTTATCGGCATACTAAACATGCTATCCTCTGTAATTCCCGACTTTATAATTCACATTCGTTATATAATTGATAAAGCGGATATGAGAGCATACATACAAGACCCAGTACCATAAATCCAGCTACCAATGACTTGGTGAATGCAGCCGTTACGGCAGAAATAGAAAACATTATCACTCCGAATACCATCAACAACATGAAACGCCTGCGCCATCTGCGGCGCTTAATCCTCGCCATCTTTTCCTCCTCCAACTCTTTTTCAAGTCTTTCCATGAGGTTTTCCATTCCGTTTCCCATACTTTTACAATTAATTTTACTACTTTTGCATCTGATAAAACCAGTCCGTAGAGACGGTCAATTCCGATTAACAGAAAATGAACGATTAATGTAGGTTCCAAATGCAGCCAAATCCCCGATAAACACGGGGTTTGTGTAGGTAGTGTATGATAAGGTTCTCAACCCCTATCCTCACATGCCTCTGAAACGAAGGTACAAAATAAGTTCTACAATCATACACAAACTCCCGTAAATACGAGGTTTTTGGTGCATTTTTATCCTACATCGAGTGTATAATAAATATACATAGCTATTCGGCGACAAAGAGATGTTCCACTTCCCAGTTTCAACCGCCAGGAAGTTAACAAAACTGAATATACATAAATATACAAGTTTACAGTTTTTAACAAATGGGAACATAAGTTTACACAAAGTCAAAAATCGGAAGAAAAAATTTTTAAAAGAGGTGACTATGCCGTCAAATAGTCAATTCTCAGGGGGGCGCACCCTGTTTTCTTTATATTATATGCAATAATATAACGTTAAAAAGTGCTAAACGTACATTTTATGTTTCACGCTTGCCTTATATTATAAAAAGTTGTAACCGCTTAAAAATCAATACATTATACATTTATATTAATTTCTAATGTGTATAAATATAATGTTTCACGATTTGTTAAACATATTTAAATTTTGACAGGTTGTCACTGACAATTAAGATTTATTAAGTTAAAATTGTCACTTTGTCAGTCTTTATGCATATAATGTATATTTATACACCACAAAAATCTTGTAACACATTGATATATAACAAGTTAGCTATTTGTTAAAATTGTTAATTCATCTGTCAGTTGCACGCCTTTTGCTTTATATATAGTATAAACATAGGGTGCTGCCTGTCGTACGTCCCACGGCACGGCGCTACACTGATAGAGATAGAGACAGGGACGCAATACAATAACATCTAATTATACAAGATTATGACAAACAAGGAATTGCAAGACGTTTTGAAAGCGTCAGAAACAGTGGTTAACAATGTGGCAGTGTGCGAATTGCTTAATACTGAAGTACAACAGCAAGCAAAGAAGGAAACCGAACGCCCAACGGCTTACGACTCCCTGTACTCACTATATAAGGAGTACACGAGAGCAAAGCAAGAATACGACAACGCCGTAAATTATTGCTTGTGGCTTGATGAAGAATTCAGCGGATGTGCGAACGTCGCCATATCTTTTGCAGTTGAATCGGTTGCACACACACGGGGTTTGAGTGGTTTTGCCAAGTGGTTTAAAACCAACAGGGAAATAAACACGCCCTTTGTGTCTTCTTTGCCACAACTTGCAGCGTATGTGCTCGCAGCAGTTAAGGACTACGAAAAGAGCCTTAAAGCGGTCGAGGATAAGAAGACAGAAAGAAAGAGCCTACAGGAAAGACTCGCTGCTGCACGTGCTGCACTCGCAGCAGTAGAAGAAGAAGTAGCACAGGCAGACAAGAAACAGGCAGACAAGAAGTAACACACAACACACAACACACACGAAACAGGGTGCACCGCTATTCGGTGCACCTTTTTTCGTGCTCGCTATTTTGGAAATTTCAAGCGGTTCGACTCCGCTTATAGCGTCTAACATACTCGCTATTATTACATAATAGCCCTACGGCAGCGACCAGAAGGAAGCCGTTTGTAATTCCGCTAACCTTTGTTTCAGCAATACAAACTCTCTTGTTTGTCACTTGCACAGGCACAGGTCGGGTGAATAACCCGACAGGGCGGCGTGTGTCAGGTAGATAGCCACTACCCACACACGGCGGACTTAGCGCAGAGAGCAGCGCAGCCGACAAGGCGGCTGCTTGATGTGCGACGACTGAAGGCAGCGAAACGAGAAGAGCGGAAAGACAGACGGCAAACTGAGGAAGCAGTGCGAGTCCGGCGTGAGGACTGCGAGAAATTAAAAATAATTCATAATTCATATTCTACGTTTGGCACACATGGACGAGTTCCTAACGTGCTGCGCTTGTTACGGCTGCGCGCTCTGGTTAAAAAGCAGCCGTCACGGATAGTTATTGCTTATTCCGTGTGAGGTATTACCAAAAAATCTGCAATACGTTCATAAGGTTGTACGTAGAGCCTAACTGCACACAATGTGTGTGCGACGTGCGGGATTATCTCGTGAAAACGTGCGAGGAATTGGGCGGTTACTCGCTGCCGTTCTCTATGAGACGGCGACAATGCCCAAAGGGGTACGCTGTACAATATGGTGCAGCGTTCTGGGACACGCAAAGAGAGCGTGACTCCTTGGCAATGGCTGCGTGCGTGGTGACATTCACGCAGCTCCTATTATCAACCAACTAAATTTATTGAATTATGGAAGAGAAAGAAAAAAGCGTAGCAATAGCAATGTACAATTATTTCCTTGAAACGCTGAAGGGCAAGGAAACGTTCGAGGGCAAGCATCATTTTTTGAAGCCTGCGAACGGATACTCATTTCTTTACATTGAGGACGGCAAACTGATAGTATCAGGCGGAGGCGTTGAAACACACGCTATCAACATTGACAATAAAATGGATATGCTCCTTCTCACCTTTGCGTACTATCGTGTTTTCGTTTAACGCCTAAAAGGTAGCCGACAGGCTGCCACCATTAACCATTTTATTAACAATTAAAAAAAAGAATTATGAAAGAGTTTATTTATTTCTCAACCATGTGCTATGTAGTATTTTACGCTTTATGTCTTGGTTACTCAATCGTATAATAGCGAGCGTCCAAAATCATGGCAGCATTGCGCTGCCAACAATACCAACCAATAAAATTATAAGATTATGAAGAAAAGACAGATTATCTATTCAAGTACGATAATTGTGCTTGGAATTATCCAGTTGCTCCCGTGTGTGTTGCTTGTAAGCAGTACGATAATTGGGAATGTGCTTGGAATTTTCTACGCTCTTCTTGTGACGTTCATCTGGACGAGTACGAAAAATGGTCGATGGTTCTGCGTTGAGCTATACCGCAGTACGCTGCGCTTGGAAAAATTCCTGCTCGGCTGCAACGTGGAGAGTGATTAGTACGATAATTGTGCTTGGAAACTTTCAGCCTAAATGCTGCCCTGCGATGTGGGGCAGTACGATAAATCAACCTTACAGAATTATGAGACAGATAGAAATGCGCAGAGTCAAGCGTGACGAGTTTTTCCGCTTGGCAAATTCGGAGTCCGCTCCCGTTTGGGTGCGTGACGAGTACAACAGAAGTTCCAAAAAATTCGAGGCGTACAAGTACGACAATGTGAATTATTGGAGCGAGTTCAAAGGTTCACGCCTTGTTTATGTGGATTTTGTGTTCTGAAAAATTCAGCCTTAAAAACTGCCTGCAAGTCGGGCAGTACGATAAGTAACCAATTAAAGACAAAGGATTATGAAGTTCAAGACATTTTTATTGATTGAAGCAATCAGATGTGAAGGACTTGACAATGGTCAGTGGGATATCTATTGGCACGTCATCCCTGTGGACACAAAAGAGTTCTACGGAACGAGAGAAAGTCACACGCTTCCTGTGGGAGCGTGGATAGCGGTCTACAAATGGAACCATGAAAGGATGGGTTTAATTGACAAGCTCTCTCCTGACTTACATCTGAGTATCAACGACAAAGAAGAAGTTCTTTTCTTCAATGTCAGCGAATAGTTCACGCCAAAACGCCACTCTTATTTGGGTGGCTCTATCAACCAAAACCAAAAGAATTATGACAAACGGAGACAGAATGTTTCTTGCTGCGATTGTGGCAAGCTACAAGAGAGTTATTTCAGCTGAGTGTGAGAGAAGACACCTTGACGAGCGTGAGTATTCACGGAGAGCTGCGAAAGCAGACAGGAAAGCGAAGGAGATAGAACGTCATTGCTCTCGTCCGCGTTGTTTCTAAGCCTAAAATGGACGTATCGCAAATGATGCGTCCGCACATCATTAACAACTAAAATTAGAATTATGGAATACTTTAAGACGCAAGAGTACCACACACGCATCGACGTGTATTTTGATGGTGAGAAATACGTTTTTATCAACGCTTTTCACGGAATTGTCGCAGTAGCGAGAAGACAGGGACTTGTTGATTTTTCACAGGACGGAAATATGGCTCACGCCAGTTTTGAGGTGGAAAAATCTTCCACTATAAGCAGAAGTACAATTACCCGTCTTATTCACAAGCAGGAGAGCAAGTATGTGAGTGCCGTTGTTAACTGCGAATGGAACGATGTAAAATGTGAGAGTCTTCCTTATTTCGTCAGTGTAGCCCTCGAAAAACGAGATTAGTCTAAAAAGGGTAGCCGTTTGGCTACCTCTACAAACCAATTAAATTACAAAATTATGAGTACAAGAAGAATTGAGTGCAAAGGTGCAGCGTTTATGGAAAGAGTTTTCGCAAAGATGCAGGAAATCTACACACACGTTGAGTTCCTTGGTTACGACGGCAAATTTCTGACCGTGGCTTACATTGTCTAAAAACTTTAGGATTATGGAAGAAAGAGAAATGATTATTCTCTGCGACGGCTCGTCGCTGTACGCAGATGTAGACGTGACGGAGTTGAAAGATGGACGCTGGCACGGAACGTGGAACGGACACAACCTGACGTTTCACGGCGGCACGTGGATGGAGTGACTAACGCCTAAAATCCTACGCAGTTGCGTAGGGACTATTAACCAATAAATTTATGATTATGACATTAAAGACATTCAAAGTATTCGACGCAATCAATCGTGAGGGATTAGATAACACTCAGTGGCTTATTCATGTGCACTTTGAGTCCGTAGACACAAAGGAGTTTTACGGAACGAACGAAAACCGCACGCTGCCCGCAGGCGTTTGGATAGCCGTGTACAAGAAGCGTGGCGATACGCTCTATTATTTCTCTTGTCTCAAGCCCGATTTGTGCCTTGATATATTCGAGGACGAGGAGCTGTTATTCTTCAACGTGAGCGATTAGCCTAAACTGGCAGTGTAACGCTGCCAACAATATCTAATCAATTAAATTATAGAATTATGACACAAGAACAATTAAGCGAGTTGCAGCACGTAAAAGAGCTGTTTAAAAAATTGCAGGAGTTGCAGTATTCAACGATTGGCGACCCTGCCCTGTCCGTAAGCTTGGGTGCTGGCGGTTATTTACATTCCATAAGCGTTTTTGTTCACGTCAGCGAGGAGTATTCCAATGGAAAAGCGCTTGGGTCGTTTACTCTGGCTGTATTTCTTTCCTCTAAAGAGAACGAGGATGCCTGCAACGCCTGCATTGCGTTTGTGAACGCACACCGCACACTCAGAGCCTAAACTGGTAGCCGTTTGGCTGCCAACTATTAACCAACCAAATCACATAATTATGAATACAGAGAAAAATTTTGTAGTGCTTGAGTTTTACCCGAGTTTTACACCGAGAGTCGTGCGTGAGTTTACGACCCGTGAGGACGCAGTGAAGTTTGCCGAGCTTATGAAGAAAAGCGAGACAGGCAGACATACCTACGCAGTATTTTCACGCATTGAGCCGTAGAGCCTAAAATCGGGCGGTACGATAATTCGTGCCGTCTGCCATTAACCAAACAGAATTTTTATGACACAGAATTATTTCGTGTTCCCTCCTTTCGAGGTGTACACAGGCGAACAACTTACAAAAGAAGTCAAACAGAGTTTAATTGCCCGTGGTTTGAAATGCGTTGCGGTTGTCTTCAACTGCGAGAGTTACGAAGATTTCGAGCGCAAATACTTCGGCAGATAGCCTAAACAGCGGAGATATTTCTCCGCTACTATTACCCAATGAAATTTTAGAATTATGAAAACAGAAATTCCCTGCCCTATCAACGAGAAAGACTTATGTAGCGACGTTCTCTTCGACGATCTTTTCGACGATAATACGTATTGCTGCGACGGACACGGCGTGCTGATAGGATTTATCCATCGTCACGTTGTCAAGATAAGTTACAGATACGGCTCAAGTTCCGTACGCCTCGAAGTTCTCGACCATCCGCTCAGCTCGGACATCAAGTCACGGATTATCCAATGGCTTGAAATCGTCTGCACCGGTGTCAACGAAAATTCCCTTGATGCTAACACAAAGCTACACACCACTGTCTTTTACTACGAGAACACGCGTATCAGTGATATTATCTTCAAGTACAGCACGGACGAACCGACCTAAAAAGCCTCCATCCTCGGAGGCACATACAAACCAATTAAATCATTGAATTATGCTAAGAGACAGAAATTGCGACAAGAATTTTGAACGTTCGTTGATGTATCAGATAAACAAGGCAAAGATTGCTGCTCGCAAGATGCACAACGCACGTATGACCGACTACAATGATCCGAAATCTGAGAATGATTTTCACGACGCTATTGTTGAGATTGTAGCCATTGCTTATCACGATTGAGCCTAAACAACCCGTTACGTTTTGTCACGGGTTCATTTTATCAACCATTTAAAATTTTAGGATTATGAAAAAGAACCCACGAGATTACAAAGTGAACGGCAAAATGTATGCTTACATCCTTGACTCCATCTCTTCCGATGATGTAGATGTAGAGTCTATGTCTGACAAGGAGCGCATTGAGTTTGCGCTTGATATGTTCTACGATGAAATCTACAAAAACGACAGGCGCAGAATGTCTACTCTGGAGAAACTGACATACTGGATTAGTGGTCTGTGCTCTACTGTGAGTGTTACCTTTGCAGATTACGACATTGCACAGCTTGGCAAGGAGTGGGGTTATTGCAGAACAGACGCAAGAACCTCGCAGTTTGTACGTACATGGTTTGAGCGCATCGCCAATGGTATTCTGCGCCTTGCAAAGATTTACGGCGTGGATATGAGCCGTTTCCGTCGCTAATGCCTTAAAATCCTGCGTGACGATTGCACGCAGGAACAATTACAAACCAACAAAAATAAGATTATGAAGAAAAGAACTTACAAGACGCTCGCCGGCTTACTTAGAGCAAACGGCGAGCAGCAGTTTACAATGAGCGACTTTTTAGGCGGACAAATCTACGATAATAAGCATTATAAATGGCGTCCGTTCGAGCTTACCGACAACGCTCTGTGTGAGCTGTCTGACGGCTTCTGTCAAGCACTGGGCTGTCAGAAAAGAAAGTACGACGAGGTATTCCACAACATGAAGTACGGCAGAATCGAGAACTGTGGCATACTTTCCCGTCTGTGGGTTGAGCTGCGTGGCAACAAGCCGAGCTTTACCTACTGCGTAGGACAGGACGGAGGTTATGAATATCCGCTTGTCAAGAGAATCCTGTATCGTGGTTATTGAGCCTCAACAAATCTGTGCAGCCTATCTGCACAGAACGACGTTTAACCCATTAAATATTATGATTATGATAACAGATTATTACACAGCCGTACACTGGCTTGGAAATGCGTTTATCCTCTGCAACAATATTGTGGAGAATGACGAATCAGTAATTGAGAATATCGAGTATCCAGAGTGGACAAATGACAATGAAGACGGCAGGGACGGAATCGAGATATTCCAGTGGTTTCTCACTAACATGAGCGGCGAAGATAAGGAATGGATGCAGAAGAATTTCCCTGACCTTATCTTCTCTTACTCAGACAAGCTCGACTTGTGGATTCTTTGCGTAGATCATTTCGGAACGATGTGGAAGGGAGTTTCCACGACTACCAACTGCGAGAATGCAGCAAAAGCAAGCCAGCTGCTGTAGCCAAACCAATCCTCACTCCCACGGGTGGGGATTTCTATTAACCAAATTTTATGATTATGACGAGAGAAGAATTTATCGAAAAGTGCAACCATGTTGTTCGCAACTACAGAAACGTAGAGGAGTTTAACAAGTGTATCAACCAAATACTCGACTCTGGCTGCATTGACTTGGATAAAGTTCCGCAGGATTACACTCCAGCCTATTGGGCTGTAGGTGCAATGTTTCAGCGGTCAGCCGACCAGTGCGTCAACGGAAGCGCTTACGAAGAAAGGCGCAGAAGAGACCGCAGAAAAGCTAAAAATATTGCGAAGTTCATTCCGTTGTGGTTTTGATAAGCCTAAAAGACTCTCCCTTGTGGAGAGTGCAAGTATAACCTAAAAACAAAGAATTATGGAAAAGAATATTGTAGAAGTTGTTATGAACAACAAAGGCGAGGTTGTCGAGAAGGTAGCCGACTACATCGGTGTTTTCAGTTTCGCTAAAACGATAGAAGCTCTTTATCGTGAGTGTCTTGAAGACTGCGACAATCCAGAGGATATAGAGGAATACATTGCCGATTTGTACGGCAAGAATATCCAGTCTCTTGCGCGGGATTTTGCTCTTGAATCAAATAGAGACATGAAGAAATATCTTCACATGAACAATCATAGTATGCCTGGAAATTTCGCAGACATCGAGGACGATTATCCCGCTCATATTACGGGTACACGTTGGTCTTCTGAGTATGCCGGAGATGATTACTTCCGTCTGTTTCCTCAAATGGTTGCTCGTTTGGATTCCGCAGAAGACAGCGAGCGAGCTAAAGAGGATAGAGCATATCTTGAAGATTGGTTTTTCGATGCCTTCGGTACATACAACATCAAGTACAATTTCAGCAACTGGCTTTCTGAGATTGTGTACATGCGCGAAGAAGAACAGGCTATCGCCTAAACTGCCTCCCTTTTGGGAGGTACGATTAACCAACAAACAGAAGAATTATGGCATTACAATGGAAATGGACTGACAAGATGGGCAAGGCAATCATCTCTCAGAACGAGAGAAAGTACGAGATTGGCATCTACGGCGGCAACGCTCTTGCGATATTCATCAGTGAGGACAAAGACTCATACCAGCTCTACAAGGCTGTCGCAGCGTTCAACCGTGACCGCCACAATCTCCGTTGGCAGACCAAGCAGTCAAAGGCGTTCACCGATGCCTACAAGGGCTCTGGTGCGTACTTCACGATGAAGAACCTCATCCTGTTCCACGGCGCACGCTTCAATGGCTGCACCACGGCAAAGCAGTCGCTCGCACGCATGGAAAATCTCGCCTCGAACCTCGAAGGTTGGGAACTCCTCGGTGCAATGAAGCAGCTTATCAAGGACTCTGGCATCTCTGTCGAAAAGAAGATTGCCGAGTGGAAGAAACAGCCTGCAACTAAGAAGTAGTACGCAGCCAAGAAGGAATTGCCGTTCCGTCTGCGGTGGCTCGGCATCATTTATGAAAGCTCAGCAGAAGAAGGTTCCTTACCCGCCTATCGGTCAGGAACCTTCCTTGCAAGCTTTGAAATCACACGCTTACAGACAGACACCCGTCCGTGAGCCGCAGACAAGCCTAAACCTATCCGTTGTTCAGCAGCGGATAGCCTATCAACCAAAATTTGTTTATTATGAAGTACAGAATTGTTTTCTACACCTTCGAGTACGAGGGTGTGAACGCAGCGTTGGACAAGTCAATGCCTATGTCACGCTATGCCTGCCGTAAGTATCTCCGCGAAAACGGATGGAAGTACGAGAAATCACGATGGCGCAACGGCTTCGGTTCGTTCGCCGCCATCGTGGAGTACAAGACACGCTCCGCAGCCTAAACCACAAGTGGTTACACATCGTAACCGCTTGACTTATTTACAAACCATTAAATAACAATAGAATTATGAAAGAAGATAAGATTTTAGAGATGTTTTTCGCCCCCGAACGCTGGCAGTACGCAATCGCCAAAGGTGTTGTCAAGGACATATCCAAGGGCGTGCTCTACAAGCTCACCAAACCCGAGGCGCGCGCACTCATGTATCAGCGCATCCGTGACGGCAAGTACAAGATAATGCCGCCACATACAGCGCAGATACCGAAAGATAACGGCGAGTTCCGTACTGTATATGTGAACGAGCCTGCCGACCGAGTGTTGCTCTCCATCGCCAACGACCTTCTCTTCGAGCTTATGCCCGAGATGGTTCATCCGAGCTGTCGCTCGTATCAGAAAGGTATCGGCTGCGGTAAGGTGGTACAGGAGGTTTCACGCCGTATGTGTGCGTTGCAGACTTCCGATGTGCTCGGCTTCAAGTCCGATTTGTCGAAGTATTTTGACAGTGTTCCGTTGGAGTTCGTTGACGCAGCTTTTGACAAGGTGGAGGAAAAGTACGGGCACTCGGCTCTGATAGACGTTCTTCGCGACTACTATCACTCCGACCTGTACTTCACTCCCGAAGGTGAGCTGCACGAGAAGTACCAGTCGTTGAAGCAGGGTTGCTCCGTTGCCTCGTGGCTCGCAGACGTAATCCTGTATCATATCGACGAGAAACTATCGCAGCTCGAAGGCTATTACGCTCGATACTCCGACGATATGCTTTATGTCGGTAGTGACTACGTTAAGGCGATGCACATTCTTACGGAGGAGCTTGGCAAGATGCAGATGAAGCTCAACCCGAAGAAGGTGGAGTATCTTGACGCAAACCACTGGTTCAAGTTCCTCGGCTATTCAATCAAGGGCAGTAGCATATCGCTTTCCTCTACACGCATCAAGACGTTTCAGAAGGAGATAGAGTCGCGTTCGTGCTGTAGACGAGGTGCAACGCTTACTACATCGGTAAACATGATTAACCGATACCTCTACAAGGGTTATGACGGTCACTCATGGGCTACGCAGGTTCTCCCGATAATCAACGTAAAGGAGGACATCGACACGCTGTCTACGTTCATTCTTGACGCTCTGCGTGCTACCGCAACCGGCAAGCGACGCATTGGAGGTCTTGGTTTTGCCAAGGAACAGAAGATGGGATGTATCTCACGAGGACGAGGAAAGAATGTCACAACTAACAGAGCTAAGACACCCGAGCGTATTGACGGCTTTATGTCACTTGGTCTCATGCGCAACGCATTGCTGACCTCGCGAGCTGCATACGACACACTTGTAGCCAATCTCTGACAAACGCCTAAAAACGGATGCAGCCCAAACGCTGCATCCACAACCAAAACCAAATATGAATTTCCGAGAACACGGAACTGCGCAACGCAGGATGCCACATTTATATACCCGCCTCAAAGATTCGGGATGTCTCTGGACAATCCAGAGCGTATCCCGAATCCTAAAGGCTGGTACAATCACGACCATACAGAAATGTTCCACGGCATAATGCCTGTGCAAGGCGGCGCACACCGCCCTCGGCTTGAAGAATGGCATCCGTTTAGCGCTCAGGTTGCTAACGATGACGACGTCGATACGAACCTATCGACGTCGTCATCGAGAAACCTGACCTACATCACTCGTTTACATCCATGTGCCACAGCCATCGTTCAAGCCCACTCACGTCAGCGCAGACGTTCGTCTTCCCCGAAGGAGTACATTTGCTACACCAAGCTTACACGCGGCGCTTGGATGGTTATCACCATCTCGCTCGCCGCGTGCTTGCTTCAGTTCGACCAAACCCTTACAGCCATGCGCCACGCTCCTTGTGGAAGACAAGCCATTGCAAGCCTAAATCGGGCACGATGGGGAGACAACGTTTATATCCCAGTACATAAGGGCTGTGTTAGTGCCGGTTGCAACAACCGGCGCACCCAGCCCCACTACTGGGCTAAATCAGATTCTTACAGCAATGTACCCGTCTCCAATCGTGCCCACAATACAACCAACGGAATTTTGCGGTTCCTTATGACGTGCCGTGCAGCCTACTTTAATGATACCGGTTTCGTATCATCCGCCGTCCACCAGGTTGACACCTGGCTCCCTGCCGATTTCTCAACCGGTACATATCAAATCCTTACAGTCACGCAACACGGCTACAGGCACGTCATTACTTTAAAAAGTGCTGCATTTGTTCGTGAAATAGCGATAAAATCACTACCTTTGCATTATAAACCAATCACAAACCAATCAGCAATGCTTGCCTTAACGACCTCGTATTGTAGAGGTCGCTATTAACCAATAAATTAGATTAAATTATGGCAGTAACAAAATTTGTAAGAGCGCAGGACATTCTCAAGGAGAAAGGGTTCAAAGCGCCACCGTTCGATACGGCGGGATTTCAGAACGCAGTCGTGGAGTTCTTTCGCAACAATGATGTATCAGCAAAATTGCCGGTTATTCCGTTACGCTTTGTGGAATTGCCCGACCCGCCGCAAAGTGGCTTTTCCATGCCAGAAAAAGTAATGTTGCACGCACCCGACTGGCACGTCTACTATGAACGTTCCACGGGCGTAACAGTTATTGAAAACAACAAGGCGGCAAAAGCACTGGAAGAACTCGGAGGGGAACTCGAAACCGATGACGGGCGCTATTATTTCTTTGAATACAGAAATGCCGGCACAGAACAAGTATATAAGGGCGGACATACGGACGTTAATGGGATTACTTACGCGGAAAAGCCTGTAATTTTCGTGGACGAGCCATACGCAGCCAATGCGGTGGCTTTATTGAAGATGGCTGGCTTTATCGTAAGCCGAAAGCACAAATACAGTGGAAGCAAGTATCTATCTTGTTACGATGTAACCCTCACCTAAGCCAAACAGTCTCTTCGGAGACTACAACTAACCAAGCCCTACGCAACACGGTCAAGCGATATGAAATGCCCAACAACAAGAAACAGGAGAATGTGGATGACATCCGTAAGGACTTCGCAAAGCGGGTCTACGACCTCTATATCAATGCTGCCAACGGAAAGATTGATACCTACGACAAGTTTCTGACTCGTTTGGAGTGGCTTGAAATAGACTACTCCGACGCATTGTCCCCATACGGAATATACGAAGACCTGTGTCCTGACGACTTCGATTTGGTGAAAATGGCGATAGAGGAGGGTACACCCCTCAAGGACTTCGCCTATCAATGGTTGAACATATACAATATCATTGAGTTCGCCAAAGTGGATACAAGTTCGCTCGTGCCTCCAACATCCGACAATTAGTCAAAACGGCAGGTTTACCCCTGCCACCAATTAAACCCTATTATAAACAAAATAACAGAATTATGAAAAAGAGATTTTCTATGCTTCCAGTCTTTGCGTTTGTAGCATCCATGTTTATGTTATCTGCGTGTGGTGATGATGATGATAGCGGTAGTACCGTTCCTCAAACCCCGTCCTATAAAATAAAAAATGGCAATATTGTAGGAGTGTGGAGAAATGGCAGCGATTGTTTTGTGTCATTCTCGGCAAACGGATATAACTCTGCGCTATTATCTAATACGTTTATTGATGATGGCGACTATACAATCAATGGTGACACAATCCTTGTACACAACACTTATTTCGCAAATACAACAAAATATGTTGTAAACGATATAACAAATGACGCTCTAACTGTTACCATTACATACAAAGACCGTTGGACGGAAGAGAAAACTGTTAAGGCTAAATTTAATAAGGCTATTGACACTCCGTGCGTCAAGACTCACGCTTTGGCCGGAAAATCCTATTTGGCGCAATATGCGTTTAAATATGGTGGTCAAATGTGGAGAAAAGACTTTTTTAGCTACAATACGGCATCTTGCACAAGACAGGATCTGGCTCAATCAACCCCATCTACCTTTTATTATGTTTATTTAGCCCCCAAAATCTATTTTTATGTTATCCAGTATAGTATGTTTTATTACGATACGGTAAGATATGGTACGGTTGTTCTTGACGCGAATAATCAAATAGAAAGTATGGGGTCTCTTTACGGAGAAGCGATGTATCCACAATCGTTATATTAACCCCGTAAAGGCACATCTTTAACACAAAGGTGTGCCTTTATATCGCCTAAAACAGACCCTCGCCGAGGGTCGCAATTTAACCATTTAATTCATTAATTATTGTAAAACCACTGCGCCCATACCGAAGTAATATTATAAATAACATTAACTTTGCGTTGCAGGCGCACTAAATTTCAAGAATTATGACACAGCTACTTAGCACAAGACGCTGGATGGACCTGCTCACTCCCGAGCAGCAGAAAACCTACTCCAGCGCAATCCGAAAAGGTTACTTTGCGACTTATGACGGCTATCGTTGGCGTCACGAGTTCTATGGAGCTTTCATCTGGAAACACCCTGGACGCGTGAAGATCATTGATAAATTCAAGCAGGTTATCGGTCGTGCACCATTGTGGGAGGACATCACGGACGACAACCTGCGAGACCTGAAGGAAGAGCTGGACGCTTCCTATGCGCCGAACTCTGTGCGTACAATATGCGCAGAGATTAACGCAATCATCCGTGAGAATGCAGAGTCGAAAGACATTCCTTCCATGTCCTATGCCCGTGTGCTGCGTGCAAAGAAGGTGGTGGTACAGTCCGTGTTTCTCACCGACGAGGAGATACGCAAGATACACGAGTATCGCCCTAAGACAGTACGCAGACGACATGCAAAGCGCATCTTCATGCTTGAATGCCTTTGCGGAGCACGTTTCTCCGACTGCCTGCGCCTCTCGCCCGTAAACCTCTCTTCTGATGGTCGCACCCTGACTTATGTATCAAAGAAGACCAACCATGAGGTGACGGTTCCCGTGCACCCGTGGCTAAGGGAGTATCTCGTTCCGTCTTCACCTATCGAACCGCAGTCACTTGCAGTTCCTTCCTACAACGACGCGATACGTTTCTTCTGCCAATCATGCGGTATCGACCAGCAGGTTAAGGTGTACCAGGCAGGTCGCGAGCAGACAGGCCCGAAGTGGAAGTTTGTATCAACACATACAGGTAGACGCTCGTTTGCAACCAACCTGTCGTTGAAGAACGTACCGTTGGAGCAGATAGCGTTGATGATGGGTCACTTCACGGGCAACGCCCCGGATGTTTCCATGACGCAGCGATACATCGTGACGCGACTCCAGCTGTCGCCCGCAGCGTTCCAGGCGTTCTCGATTCCTGGTTCCGAAAGAGCGGCGGCAGAGAACGAGGCTTACAACAACCCGACAAACGATTTTGACGACTTCGACGACTTCGATATTCCCGAGGACGAACAGCTCGTTATACCCGAGAGACCGCAGACCGAAGCATCGTAAACTATTAACACAACCTCAGCCCTACCGCAACACGGACAAGCGGAAAATTATGAAGATTAAGACCTCAAAGTACAATGAAGTAAGATTATCTGATGTTGCTCAATACATCAAAGTTCCTGCACAGATAGTAAAGCCATCTACACCAACAAACGGAGTGTTGATTGGTGAAGTTCAATACGAAGACGGAAAGAAAGAACGAGTATATTCAGACTACGACGTCCGTATCAATAACATTCAGTTGCCATTTGCAGCTGGAAAGGAAAGCTACTTCGATAGCGAGATAGAAATAAACTAACAGATTCAGCCCTACGCATCACGGTTAAGCGAAATATTATGAAGAAGTTAAGCAAAGAAGAAGCTATTGATAAGTTTGGCGAGGATACCGTCAACAAGGCGATGAAAACAAACGCAGAGCCTACCAGTAGAGTCATGTATCCATCTTACGAGGTTCCTTCACATATTGGCAAGGCTGAGTATGCAGGTGACCCGGTAAAGGTTGGCGGTTGGAAACTGACGGCATACTATTATCTTTCTCCTGAGGATGAAGAGAACACGGATTCCTTCGACTGGGATGGTAACGTGGAGTTTGAAGCAGAAGAAATTTGGTAAACACCTAAGCCCTCGGCATCACGGTTAAGTCAATATTATGAAGAAATACAGCGTATATTACAATAACAACGTTGAGTGCAACAAGGTTGCGGAGTTCGCCACATTGGACGAAGCCAAAGCCTATTGTACGGAGAACACAAAGGGCTACGACGAGGTTTGCGCAGGCGACAACTGTTATGAAGGTCGCAGCAACAATTTCCGTTACGAAGTCTACGAAGGCGACAGCTGCTTTGTTCTTGACGAGGATGGCGACGTTGCGGAGTTCAAGAATACCGTCTACGAAACCGAACAGTTTTATTGCAATTAACAGACCTATAATATAAACAAAGAAAGATATGAAGAAGATTTTATCTATTTTGGCAATTATGATTGCCGTGGTCGTGCAAGCAAATGCACAGAAAGTTTTTGGTATTGATATTACCACGACTTGCAAACGATATTGCTATCAGCTTGCAGCAAAGAAAGGTTACAAGCCTTACGAAAGTGTTGCTGGCGATAAGCGATTCAAAGTTACATACGCAGGGTACAAAGGTACTGAAATGCACGTAAAATATGACCAATCAAATGATTCTATAACCGAAGTAGCTTTTTACTTTCCAAATAGAACCAAAGAAGAAAAGTCGGATATATATAACGATTTAGTCCGTCAGTTTAAACAGATAGACCCAAATGGAAGTGATTCAAGAATGGATATACCACTTATAAACACGCATAACAGAATGTGGGCAGGTAAGGCTGCTATGATATTTGATGAAGTAAGCGGCAAACTATTCGTTTCATATAAATCTAAATATGAGAGAAAGGGTAATACCACAAAGGCAAGTCCAGATATTTAGTTGGTAATTATTCACCAATATATATAATATCATGTTTTTAAAACTTATGATTTTGCTCATGTTTTATGGGGCTTATTGCCTCTTCAAGGGCAAGTAAAAAGTTGGCTGGCTCATTTGTTTGGGTCAGCCTATTTTGTAGAATATGGTGTAAAAAACAAATTAATCGAATAGTTAATAACTGCCAAATGTTAAAGTTTGGTTAAAGGTTACTTCTTAGGCACGCAGATAGGAATATTTTTCGTATCTTTCTCTGTGAAGTCCGAAGCCCATGAGTAGTTTATGCGGTCGCATAACACGCATTTTATATTGCCAGAATAAGCATGAAATCCCGTCTGTACAGCGATGTGCAGGCGGGATTTTTTGCGCTCCAAAAACCACCGAAAATATGCCAAATTATGCGATCGCATAAGTCGCATAAAACATGGCATTTTATATATAATTTTTATCGTTGTAAACACTTGGTTATCAATGTGTTATTATATGTTTATGCGACCGCATACAATCGCATCTATTATATATTATATATATAGTATATATTCATACTAACGTATTCATATATCCTATACACATAATATATAATTTTTTCTCTTCAAAGAGAAAGCGATTTTTGGGGGTTGGAATTGGGTGTTGGAACGGTCGTTGAGGGGCTACGCCTTGTCGCCGTTCACGTAGTCGATAATCTTGCGCACGGCATCGTCAATTCGTTTCGTGCCGTAGGCGATATAATGGTCTGTTACGTCCGCCCAGGAGTGCCCGAGGCAGAGGGCAATCGTTTCTCGGGGTATCTCAAGCTCCGCGCCGATTGAGGCGAACGTGTAACGTGCGGTGTACACCGTAAGGTTGTCAACGATGGGTTTGTATCGAGCTGAAGGTCTGCCAGGCCCGTGCGCACGCTTAATAACCTCCCTCGTGCCGATTTGCTTTAGTCCTGCACACCAATGGTGGTAATAATGGCGGTACGAAGCATCTGTGTCGAGCGGTGAGAGCAGCCAGTTTTTACCTCGGTATCGTCTTATGATCTCCATTGCCTCTGAGGGTATCGGTATGTCGTAGAGCTTGCCTGTCTTTCTGCGTCGGTATCTTATGCGCCCATTGTACACGTTCTCGTCTTTGAGCGTCAGAAGGTCGGCAGGGTTTATTCCGCACAGATAGAATGTCAGCATGAACAGGTCTCGACATACGCATCTCCGCTTGTCAAGCGGACAATCACGGATAGCTCGAAGCTGCTCCACGCTGATGTTGTTGATAGGTGTTTTCTCTGTTTTGATTTTATACCTCCTGAACGGATAGTTGCTCGTCCACTCGTTATCGAGTGCCCAATTAAAAACGGCTCGAACGTTTTTAATGACGAATGCCTTGTAATTTGTGCTTATCCCGTCGCCCATTGAGCGTGCGAAATTATCAAGCCATGCTTTGTCAACAGAGGCGAATGTAGCCTTGTCGTCAAACTTTTCAACCATAACGGCGGTTCTCAAGTAGCCGTCTCTTGTATTTCCCCTTTTTTGCTCTGCGCACTTGCGGATGTAGTCAACGAGTGTTTCCTTCGGTTTGGGTTCCCTGCCCGTGATGAGAGTGCGCAGACCTTCTTTCAGTCGTTCGTGCTTCATGCCTTCATGTTCGAGGAGAAATTTGTCGATGCCGTCTATGATACGCACAAGCCGTTTTGTCTTCGCCTTTGAGTTCGGCTCGTTCTGTGCGAACGAAACGCCGTTTACAGGGTACTTCGCCATGATGCCTGTGCTCACGGCAAACTCCTTTCGGTTGTCGCGGAAAATGACGGACACGGGTATAAGTCCGTTTTCATTCCGTTTGCTTTCTTTCGTGCTGATGAAATATTTCATAATAACGCTTGTTTTGTTCGAAATTCGCTTAAAAAGTCCACTAAAAAGTCCACCTAACACCACCTAAAAACCCCTAAAAACACATCTTGGGAATTTTTTTTAAACGCTGATGCTGATGTTTTGTACTTGGTTTTTATTTGCGTAATGCGTTGTTAATCAATACATTTGCGGTACAAATAGGGCTGTTGAAACACTTTTGCACAAACATTTCAAGATGCAAAGTTAGTATAAAAAAGCGAAATGCACAAAGTTTTTAAATTATTAT
>ENA-OURN01000006-OURN01000006.1-human-gut-metagenome-genome-assembly--contig:-NODE-6-length-164666-cov-87.4045_pt1 | contig 164666 bp, 140 predicted proteins | sample MGYA00242099_ERZ508987 | MGnify/ENA primary metagenome ERZ508987 (study PRJEB26280, sample SAMEA2531405) | human gut metagenome | biome: human gut; feature: human-associated habitat; material: faeces... | reverse complement strand
TATTAGGGCTTGTTAGGGACTTGCACCCATTAGATTAAGCTCATGCCGAGCATACCATGAAAAAAGGGAACGACACCTCTCGGGCCATTCCCTTTTCAACATTATGTACGAGAAAAAAATTAGTTATTCTCAGGGCGAAGCTTACGAACTGTAACACCAGCCTGCCACATTTCCTTGTTGCGCATAGCCTCGAGTTCAGCGTTCAACTTCTCGCGGTAATCAGCCTGAGAGTTCTTGTCGATAGAAATCTGAGCCTCGTTACCAGTCTTTACAGAGTAGTACAACCACTCCATTACAGGCTTGATAGCCTCACGGAAACGAGGAGCCCAGTCAAGAGCACCACGCTGAGCTGTAGTTGAACAGTTAGCATACATCCAATCCATACCCTTAGCACCGAAGAGAGGGCCAAGGCTCTGTGTGAGTTCCTCAACAGTCTCGTTGAAAGCCTCAGATGGTGAGTGACCATTCTCGCGGAGCACGTCATACTGTGCCTCCAACAATCCCTCAATTGCACCCATCAATGAGCCACGCTCACCTGTGAGGTCAGAAGTAGCCTCACGCTGGAATGTTGTCTTGAACAAATAACCGGCACCGATACCGATACCGAAGGCAATAGTCTTCTCCTCTGCCTTGCCAGATGCATCCTGGTATACAGCGTAAGAGCAGTTCAAACCACGACCCTCACAGAACATAGTGCGGAGAGAAGTACCAGAACCCTTAGGAGCAACCATGATTACATCAATATCCTTTGGTGGAACAACGCCTGTACGGTCGCTCCAATTGATAGCGAAACCATGTGAATAATACAAAGTCTTACCTGGTGTGAGGTATGGTTTAATCTTTGGCCAGCATGCAATCTGACCGGCATCAGAAAGCAACATACAGATGATAGTACCCTTTTCAGCAGCTTCCTCGATAGAGAACAGAGTCTTACCAGGAACCCAACCATCTTTCAGACACTTCTCGTAGGTCTTACCCTGACGCTGTCCGACGATGACGTTGAAACCATTATCGCGAAGGTTACAAGCCTGACCAGGACCCTGGATACCATAACCGATAACTGCGATTGTTTCGTTCTTCAATACTTCACGTGCTTTCTCCAATGAAAATTCATGACTGGTGACAACAGTTTCCATTACGCCACCGAAATTCATTTCTGCCATAATTTTTATTTTTTTTGTGCGGCTTGCCGTTTGTGGAGCCGCGGGTTATACTTGTCCATACGGATGCGAGCTGTATTCTTATCCAAAGAGAGCCTGTTTGATCCGTCCACCCCCTATCCAAGAAGGCGGCTCTGGGTTTATTCTTATTTTCTGAGTGCAAAGGTAAGCAAATAAAATGAAACTACCAAATTTTTCTTTCAATTTTTAATAAATTTAGCCTTACTTCTTACAACTTCCACCTCATTTACGTCATTTTTGCCGGTTTTTGTTATCTTTATGCAGTATTCTTGCATTTCTTCTGCCTCACTTGTTTCTTCCAAATAGAAATGAAGTTGGTCTCCCTGGTGACTTTCTGCTACGTAAGCTATCTCAAATCTTTGCAAAAAGTGATTTTTGTAATAATCCAGATCAAAGAGGTCGAGGATATGTTCGATGTATTTCACCGAGTTGATGTGCCCGTTAACATCTACATCATGATAATAGGTGTCAATGGTTCTCACCAGCTTGGCATCCTTGCCCATTTTCACTCTCGAACTTGCCTGGATAGGACAAGTTTTTTCTGAATCAATATATTCTTTGATGAGCCCGTCGTGAATTTCAAAAATATCAACAGGCTGTCGGGTTTCCGTATCAATCATTGCCCACACGCTCTTGCCGTAGCCGTAAACCTTGGCTTCTTCGGATGATGATGTCTTGCCGCAGATTTTGAAATCTCGGGATGTGAAATATTTCATGGCACTCTCGCACCAGGTTTCTACTACAAAGCGGTCGTAAGACTTCGGCATCTCTGTCATCTCAATGGCCAGTCGGCTGAGAACCCATGTCTTGTGTCGGGGCATGAGGTAGTTCATACCGAACCCGCGGTCGTTGCTGTGAAAATCGGCAGCATTGAGCAGATGATTTCCGAGATGCCCCATAAAGAGGTGGCTGCTGAAATCGCAGTGGAAAGGCTCCGAAAGAAATTCGTAACGCCCTACCTTATCTAATATTTTCTGTTCCATAATATCTGTCTCGTCCTATTATCTTGTTGTCTGTCTTGTTGTTTTAAACCGAAAAAGCCCCCTGCTCCGCTAGTTTGAAGCCAGGGGAACAAAGGGCATCAAAATATGAAAGAAATCTAATCTTCTGAATTCTGCTTGAGATAATCAGAGATGGGTTCGTCAAAACTTCTCGTTACAGCGATTCTGCCGCTTCGGGTATACTGAAGGAGGCAGTTGTAGCTGTTGAGCTGCTGGAAGAGATCGGCGATGTCTTCGGTAAGTCCTGCCAGAAGCACGGTGCTGTAGGTAGGATTCACCTCCATCATGCGGGCATCATGCTTGCGGATGGTGCGCGAAACCTCTGGATTTTCGAGCAATACCGGAGTGGAAATCTTGAAGAGAGCCACTTCATGGATGAAGATCTGGTCGTCGGTGTAGTAATCGCTCTTCACCACGTCAATCTTCTTCTCTATTGCCTTGTTGATTTTCTCAATCTGCTCTTCATCACTCCAAACCGTGATGGTATACTTGTGTATATTCTTGATACTGCTGGCCGAAACATTCAAGCTCTCAATATTTACCTGTCTGCGAGTAAACACGGCAGTAATCTGATTCAGGATACCGGCAATGTTTTCTGAGTAAACAAGCAATGTATATAATTTCTTTTCGTTGTTATTCTCCATTTTTCCAAATTTTAAAATAATCGGTTACTTTTCGGAGTCTTTCCTTTTCGGAGGATGCTCCCTCTTGAAGGAATTTACACCTTATTATATATATATCCGAGAACTTTTAATAATTCAACTCGAGTTGCATCTCATCTACACTCTTGCCCGGCAGCGTCATCGGAACGATGTCTTCATTCTCCTTGATGGCGCACTCCAGCAGGTAAGGACCCTTGGTGCTGATCATCTTCTCCACCTTAGCCTGAAGGTCCTTGCGGTCTATTACCACATCGTATGGTATGCCGTAGGCCTTGGCAATCTCTGCATAATGAGGATTCATCATGTGGGTGAAGGAGTGACGGCCGCCGAACATCAGGTCTTGCCACTGGCGCACGTTGCCCAGATAGTTGTTGTTCAGCAGAATCATCTTTACCGGTGCCTGCTGCTCCATGATGGTGCCCAGTTCCTGGATGTTCATCTGGAAACCGCCGTCGCCGAAGAAACAGCAGATGGTGCGATCGGGAGCTCCGAAGGTGGCACCGATGGCTGCCGGAAGGCCGAAGCCCATGGTTCCGAAACCACCACTGGTTACGATGCTCAGCTTCTTGGTAAACTTGAAGTAGCGGCTACTGATCATCTGGTTCTGACCTACGTCGTTTACGAGAACAGCCTCATTATGAGTAGCTTCCGTTACCACGTTGGTCACCTCGCCCATAAGCAGCGGTCCCTCTGTAGGGTAGATATCCTTCTCTATTACCTTTTCCTGTTCCTGCTGGCGGTATTCCTCGAAGGAATCTCTCCACTCGCGGTGAACATTCTTGTTCAGCAGACGGGTAATGGCTGGCAGACTCTGCTTGCAGTCGCCCACAACAGCCACATCGGTCTTGATAACCTTATCAATCTCAGCCTTGTCAATGTCCAGGTGAATAATCTTTGCCTGAGGAGCATACTTAGAAGGCACGCCTGTGATACGGTCGCTGAAACGCATACCGATGGCGATGAGCACATCACACTCCTGGGTCTTCATGTTGGTAGCATAAGAACCGTGCATGCCGAGCATACCCATGTTGAGCGGGTGGTTGCTAGGCAGGGCAGAAAGGCCGAGCAGGGTTCTGCCGGCAGGGATATCTGCCTTCTCGAGGAATTCGATGAGTTCATTATGTGCACCGCCAAGCTCTACTCCATGACCCACGAGGGCGAATGGTTTCTTGGCATTGTTGATGAGTTCGGCAGCTTCAGCCACCGCCTTTTCATCTATCGTAGGATAAGGGTTGTAAGATGTAACCTTCTCACATTTCACTGGTTCCCACTCGCATGTAGCCACCTGCGCATTCTTTGTAAAGTCGAGCACCACAGGTCCCGGGCGTCCGCTGCGGGCGATGTAGAAAGCACGGCTCACAGCCCATGCCACATCCTCGGCACGGCGTATCTGGTAAGACCACTTGGAGATTGGCTGGGTAACACCCACGAGGTCTACCTCCTGGAAGGCATCGGTACCCAGGGCACCTACGCCGACCTGTCCGGCGATGACTACGATTGGTGTAGAATCCATCATGGCATCAGCGATGCCGGTCAATGTATTAGTAGCTCCAGGACCACTAGTGACAAGAGCGACGCCCACTTCGCCGCTGACTCGGGCATAACCCTGTGCAGCGTGAGCAGCAGCCTGCTCGTGACGTACCAATATGTGGTCAAACATCTTCTTTTCACCTCTCGTGTAACCGTACAGTGCATCAAACACTGGCATGATGCTGCCGCCCGGATATCCGAAGATGGTTTTAACATCCTCGTTTTTCAGGGAGCGCATCAGTGCTTCGGCTCCTGTTATTACTTCTTTTGCCATTTATATGTTATTATTCTGAATAATTCAAAAACTTTTCTTTTCTCAAAGACTCTAAAAACTGTCTTTTCAAAGACTCTCGAAGACTAGTCGATGATTCTCACACCGCCCTTATCTGCCGAACTTACGCTTTGGGCATAAGCGCGCAGTGCCTTGCTAACCACGCGGTTGCGCTTCAGCGGCTGCTGTGGGCGTGCTGCGAGTTCCTCGTCAGAGAGCTTCACATTGATGGAGCGGCTAGGGATATCAATGACGATGATGTCGCCATCCTTAATCTTGCCGATGTTACCACTTGCTGCAGCCTCAGGACTGATGTGACCGATGCTCAAGCCTGATGTACCGCCTGAGAAGCGGCCGTCGGTGATGAGGGCACATTCCTTGCCCAAGTGACGGCTCTTGATGTAAGAGGTTGGGTAGAGCATCTCCTGCATGCCAGGGCCACCCTTCGGACCCTCGTGGGTGATGACTACGCAGTCGCCTGAGTTAACCTTGCCGCCAAGGATGCCTTCGCATGCATCTTCCTGAGAATCAAAGCATACGGCTGGACCCTCAAAATGCCAGAGCACTGGGTCTACTCCAGCTGTCTTCACTACGCAACCATTCTGGGCGATGTTACCGAAGAGCACTGCCAGTCCGCCATCCTTGGTGTAGGCATGCTCGAGGTCGCGGATACAACCCTCGGCGCGGTCGGTGTCGAGGCTCTCCCACTGAGCGTCCTGACTACCCATCTGGGTAGAGAACTTTCTGCCCGGTGCAGAGTGGTAGATTCTGTCAGCCTCGACATCAATCTCTGTGCCGGTAATGTCGTATTTCTTCATCTGCTCATCGAGTGTTTTGCCGTCAACACGCTTTACGGCGCCGTTGATCAGACCGCCCTTGTTCAGCTCGTTCAGGATACCGAGGATACCACCTGCGCGGTTGCACTCCTGTACACTGTATTTCTGGGTGTTAGGGCTCAACTTGCAGAGGCAAGGCACCTTGCGACTCAATTGGTCGATGTCTTCCATCTTGAAGTCTGCGCCAGCTTCCTGAGCTACTGCCAGCAAGTGGAGCACAGTGTTGGTGCTTCCGCCCATGGCGATGTCCAGGGTCATGGCGTTGAGGAATGCGTCTCGGGTAGCTATATTGCGTGGCAATACGCTCTCGTCGCCGTCCTCATAATATGCATAAGCGTTCTTAACTATCTGGCGTGCTGCATCTTTAAAAAGTTGGATGCGGTTTTTGTGGGTAGCAAGAATGGTTCCGTTACCTGGCAAGCTCAGACCGATGGCCTCGGTGAGAGAGTTCATAGAGTTGGCGGTAAACATACCTGAGCAGCTACCGCAACCTGGGCAGGCGCACTGCTCAATCTGCGTCATCTCCTCGTCAGAAACGCTTGTATCAGCACCCTTAATCATAGCTGTAATCAAGTCGGCGTTCTCACCCTTCCAGCGTCCGGCTTCCATAGGTCCACCTGAGCAGAACACGGTAGGAATGTTCAGTCGCATAGATGCCATGAGCATACCTGGGGTTACCTTGTCGCAGTTTGAGATGCAGATCATGGCGTCGGCCTTGTGAGCATTGACCATGTATTCTACAGAGTCGGCAATGATGTCACGGCTTGGGAGGGAATAGAGCATACCGTCGTGTCCCATTGCGATACCGTCGTCAACGGCAATGGTATTGAATTCGGCTGCGTAGCACCCCATAGCTTCGATTTCCTTCTTGACGATCTGACCGATTTCATGAAGATGGGTATGACCTGGCACAAACTGAGTAAAGCTGTTCACGATAGCAATGATTGGTTTACCAAACTGCTCGTGTTTCATACCTGCAGCTACCCAGAGTGCTCGGGCACCTGCCATTCTTCTGCCTTCAGTACAGACGCTACTTCTTAATGGATGTTTCATATCTTTTATTTTCTTTTATTTTCTTGCTTAAAAGGGCTCTTTCGAGCCCCTTTGTTATAATTTGCCTGCAAAGATACAGAGAAATTATGTAATAGCCAACTAATTTCGTATAAATTTTCACAAAACTTCGTATTTTTGTTAGAAAAACAAATAAAATGCTTACAATTTATCACGATAGATACTCATTTCTGCTGATTTTGTGCAAAAAAAAACAAGAAAGAGCTTATTAACCACACTGAACTCTTATTTTATTAAGATTACCTGACAAAAAAGTATAAAGCGAAGCGGCCAGACATGTAAGAAAGGTAAGAAGAAAAAAAAAAATCCTCCTAAACCGAAGTTTAGGAGGACCTGGTCACAAGACCAAATATCTGAAACTACTTATTTCTTTATTCAGCTGCATTGTTATCATTGAATGTAGCAACACGGTTGAACTCAACCTGCTTGAAGAGCTTGTCAGTAGCACCCATACCCTTAGCCTGAAGACGATTTGCGCTAATCTTGTAAGTCTTAACGAGAATGTTCTTTACAGCATTGGCACGAGCCTCAGAAAGTTTCTGGTTAAGTTCCTTAGAACCCTCTGGAGATGCATAACCCTTAATTTCAACCTTAGCATCTGGATGATTCTTCATATACTGAGCAATCATCTCGATGTTTGGCATCTGGCTACGCTCTACTTTTGACTTACCTACAGTAAACAATACTGTTGGCTGCAAATTGGTAGCAGTAGCTGGCTTTACATACTTAGGAGCCTTCTGGCACTCATTGAGCGCATTCTGGAGATCCTTGATCTGCTTGTCCTTAGCTGCGAGTTCAGAATCCTTGCTATTCAAGTCGTTGCGGAGGTTGTTGATCTGACCATTCAAGCCATCAATCTCGTTCTGGTCGCGTGGAGTTACGATAGTGAAGTTGTGAGAGTTGTTAGAACCCTTGAACTTGTAGTTAACACCCACCTTAACCTGGAAAGCAGACTTGTTAACATCAAACTGGCAACCATTGCAAGCACTCTTGTTGTCGTGAAGGAACCAATTCATAGATGGCTCTACATATACCTGCCAAGCCTTGTTTGCGCCAAGGTTGAATGCGAAGTCAACACCTGCGTTAGCTGTGAGGGCATTGAGGTTGCCATTATGAAGGTTGAAAGAGTGGTAAGCGCCGATGCCTGCCAATGGGATGATTTCGAATTTACGTGGCTCACCCTTGTAACCCAAGAAGAGGTTTGTTGCATTGATAGTACCGATGAACTTACCGCTTGCACCACGAACCAAAGTCTTATGTGTAAAAGGCAGGTTGCGGTTACGAGCATAGAGGTCAGCCTCTACAGCAGCACCCCAAACTGGAGTAAACCACTTTCCGAGACGTACACCTACTGAAGGATTTACGTTCTTGAACCATGCATTGTGAGTAGTCTTTGTAGCAGCTCCAACGTTTACACCAAGATACCAATTGTCAAAGAACTTGCTCTCCTGTGTAGTCTGAGCAGATGCAGATACTGCCATTACGGCAGCAGCAAACATTAATACTAACTTTTTCATTTTCTCTCTAAAATTTGATTTTATATAAATTACTTAAAACTTCATTTTCAGGGTGCAAAATAATAAAAAAAATTATTAACTACCAAATTTTTAGCCATATTTTATACTGTAAAACATAAAAAATGGAGAAAAAGAACATTTTAATATCCTATTTCTCCATTCTATTTTACTCAAAATGAATAATCTGAACCATTATTGGTTCTATCCGTTTCTATCAGAAAACATCTTCTGAAGAAAGCTAAAGTTCGAAAACCTGAGCGCTTCTGCCTGCGATGGTTACCTGCTTGTTGCCCAAGCCAGAAACCGAGAGTTTCAGCGTGCGAGGCAAGGCATTCACCACTTTAAGCCAGGTTTTGCCCGATTTAGAATCCTTCACCACACTGGTGCCCACATATTTCTTCAGCGCATCCGGCAGGCTGAGCACGGATGAGATGTAGAGGTCACCGGCATGCTGACCGAACATCTTCTGCATCTTGTAGCTCTCGCTCGCGCGTACATTATTATTATCAAAGTAAATCATGTCCGGCTGCCAGTTGCTGTATCCGTCCTTACACAAGAGAGGAGCATAGGATGTCATTTCTACCACATCGCCGTTGCGCTCCACATTGCAGAGATGGATGCCCTCAGCCAGCGCATTGTCTACCACATTGGCACTGCGAGATGCATATTCGCCCAGATAAACCTTAGGAGCCTTGCGGTCGTAATGGTCGTAATAATCCTGATGGTTCAGGAACCAGCCCGGCTGCTCGTAGTAATGCTCGTCTACGGCATCAATCCAGCGCTTGTTTTCGCGGGCAATCTTCCAACCCTCAATATAATCGGAAGACGGGAAGTGGAACGGACCTACTGTACCCACCACCTCTATCTGAGGATACTTCTTCTTCACTGCCTTGCAGATCATCAGGTAGCGCTGCTCGAAATCGGTAGAGATGAGGTCTTCGTTGCCGATGCCTATCATCTTGAGGTTGAACGGAGCCGGATGACCCGCATCGGCTCTAATCTTAGCCCACTTAGAGGTGGCAGGGTCGCCATTCGCCCATTCTACCAGGTCTAGCACGTCCTGAATATACTGCGGCATCTCGCTCATCGGGATTCCGCCCTGCTGACCAGCCACGCCGCGCTCATCTGCCACAGAGTTCTGACAAGGAACACCTGCCGCCAATACAGGCAGCGGCTCGGCTCCCATATCCTCGCACCACTGGAAATACTCATAGAAACCCAGCTGGCGGGTCTGATGGTATCCCCAGATGTTGTAGGCTGGCTTGCGATCTTTCTGCGGACCCACGCTCTCCTTCCAGTGATAAATGTTCTTAAGCCCCTGACCGTGGAGCATGCAGCCGCCCGGGAAGCGCACGAAGCGAGGCTTCAGGTCGGCAATGGCCTCGGCAAGGTCTTTACGCAGTCCATGACCCTTGTAAGTATCTTGTGGTTTGAGACTTACCAAATCTACCGCCACTTTCTGCTCGCCCTTAGGCAAGATGGCGAACCGGATGTTCTTGCCCAGCTTGCCCTCCTTGGTGGTGGCTTCACTGGCGAGTTCGCCCTCATATTTATCGGTCACGATGAGCTGCGCCTTATATTCCTTCCAGTCAGTTCCCTGCACCTTAATCTTGGCCTGGCATACCGGCAATCCCTCCTGGTTTACGAGCGCCAGGGTGAGGTCTTTCTTCTTGGCATCGATGCAGCGGGCGTGCAGGCTCACCTCGTAGATGGCCGGCTGATGCTTACCCTCCTTGCCCTCAACGGCAGCTCCACGACGTATGGCGATGCCGTCCCAACCTATATTATAAATAGGTGTAGCGCCCAGAACGGCATAATGGGCATTGTTCTGGCTCACCCCGTTTTCGGTGGCGATGCCCTCTTTCTCTACCCCCACCCATGCCGTGGTGGCATTCCACTGGTGGCGGTGGTCTTCCTTGTTATACTCAAAGTCGCCGTTCTGCAACATTTCTGCAGAGAGTCCTCCGTCGGCAGCGCGGCTGATGTCTTCGAAGAAGATACCCATCAGCTTGTTGGAGATGCGGTGGGATTTCTGTGGATTGATGCTGAGGTTGGCAGGGATTTCCGAATCTATCGGCAGGTCGATGTGGTTGTCCTTGGCATAAGCTGCGAGGTCGGAATCGGTCTTCGGTATCGGCTGGGCGTTGAGTTTTGCCTCTTCAGAAAGGGCGTGGAACCAGGAACGGATGTAGTTGAGATGTACGGCCGGCACCTCGAAATCGCAGCCATGGAAGAGTTTTCCACCGATGGTTGCGGTGTCGCGCTGCCAAAGTATCTCATCGGCAGAAGCTTCCAGCGTATCTTCCTTGAAGGTACGGAAATCGTTGCTTGCCTGTACGTATCGCTTGCCCTTAGATGTCTTGAGATAGATGTCGAAGTTGCCGTCATCCATCTGATAGGCAGCCACATCCTTCACGCCCTTTTCGCGGATGATGGGATAATCCTGCGGGCGCCAGGTGATGAGGTCTTCTGAATAGGCTACGGCAAACTGCGGTGCATGCAGGTTCACGCTCCAGAGTGCGCGCCATGTGCCGTCGTTGGCTTTTACCACGAAGGGGTTATACATCTTCTTTTCAGCTCCCCACGGACCGTAGTCGCTGGCGCAGAGCTGTCCTACATCCACCCAACGCTCATCGTCGGTGAAATAAGCCAGATGCAAGCCCTGATTGGGTGCTGGCGAATAGATGAATATCTGGCAGATGGAATCCTTGCCCTGTATGGTGTATGCAGGGGCATCCTTGTCTATTTGCTTCTGCATCTGCTGCCTGCTGACAGCCTGACTGGCACTGGCAGCTGCCACGAGCAGCGCTGATGTAAATACGTACTTAAGTTTTATCATGTTTCTATATTTTTAGATTAATATTGTTTGTTCATTTTACACACTTTCTCTCGGCTGGATAAAAAGGCAGAGTGCATCACTGCACCCTGCCCCACAAATTAGAGAGTTATAAAAAATCAAGTATGCAGTGACTTAAGCACTGCTTCTTTCTGAAATAATTATCTTCTTTCTAGCTGTAATATTCCTTCTTGCCGGCAGCCAGCGTATTCTTCATCAGCGAACAGATGGTCATTGGACCAACACCTCCCGGAACAGGAGTGATGAAGGAGCACTTCTCTGCCACCTCGTCGAATTTCACATCACCGTTCAGGCGGAAACCGCTTTTCTTCGTAGCATCAGGCACGCGGGTGGTACCCACATCAATGACTACGGCTCCCGGCTTCACCATATCGGCTGTCACGAAATCAGGACGGCCTATGGCTGCAATGATGATATCTGCCTCCTGACACTCTTTCTTCAAATTCTTGGAATGGGAGTGGCATACGGTGACGGTAGCATCGCCATACTGCTTCTGCATCATCAGCTGAGCCATTGGCTTGCCTACGATGTTGCTTCTGCCCAGAATGACGCATTTCTTGCCACTGGTCTCAATATTGTAATGCTGCAGCAGGGTGAGGATACCGAGTGGAGTAGCAGAGATGAAACAAGGCATGCCGAGCGACATTCTGCCCACGTTTACCGGGTGGAATCCGTCTACATCCTTGCGGTAATCTATGGCCATAGTCACCTTCTGCTCATCGATGCGCTTAGGCAGAGGAAGCTGAACGATGAATCCGTCAACATCATCATCCTGGTTCAGCTTGTCTACACACCGCAGGAGCTCTTCTTCGGTAACATCCTCCTCATAACGGATGAGGGTCGACTTGAATCCACACTTCTCGCAGGCCAGCACCTTGTTCTTCACATAGGTTTCACTGCCTCCGTCGTGCCCTACGAGCACGGCTACCAGGTGTGGCTGCTTGCCACCGGCGGCTACGATCTGTGCCACCTCCTGGGCTATCTGTTCCTTGATGGCGGCTGCCGTCGCCTTTCCGTCTATAAGCTGCATTTTTATTCTATATTAATATTAAATGTTCAATGTTAAGTTGCAAAGCATACGAATTCTTCACTCTTCGTTCTTCACTTCTTACATTCCCGGCATCTTAGGCATGCCTGGCATACCCTTCATGCGGCTCATCATCTGCGCCATTTTGTTGCCGGTCATCATCTGCATCATCTTTCGGGTCTGGTCAAACTGCTTGATGAGTTTGTTCACCTCCTGGATGTTGGTGCCCGAACCCTTAGCGATGCGCTGGCGGCGTGATGTGTTGAGGATGGCTGGGTTGGTGCGCTCCTTAGGAGTCATACTCTGGATAATGGCCTCTACGCCCTTGAATGCATCCTCTGGGATATCTACGTCGCGGATAGCCTTGCCAACACCCGGAATCATCGCTGCCAGATCCTTGATGTTACCCATCTTCTTGATCTGCTGGATCTGGTTGTAGAAATCGTTGAAGTCGAACTGGTTCTTTCTGATCTTCTTCTCCAGTTTCTTAGCCTCTTCCAGGTCGAACTGCTCCTGTGCGCGCTCTACGAGGGATACTACGTCACCCATGCCGAGGATTCGGTCTGCCATACGAGCTGGGTGGAACACGTCAATGGCGTCCATCTTCTCGCCGGTACCTATAAACTTGATTGGCTTGGTTACCACGGTACGGATACTGAGGGCAGCACCACCGCGGGTATCACCGTCGAGCTTGGTGAGAACAACGCCATTGAAGTCGAGACGATCATTAAATTCCTTAGCTGTGTTTACGGCATCCTGACCGGTCATGGAGTCAACCACGAAGAGGGTTTCGTCTGGACGGAGATGATTCTTGAGATTGCTGATCTCGTTCATCATCTGCTCATCAATGGCGAGACGGCCGGCTGTATCGACGATTACCACATCGTTGCCGTTGGTCTTAGCCTGCTGGATAGCATGGTCGGCGATACTGAGCACATCCTTGTTCTCTGGCTCGCTGTATACCGGAACACCCACCTGCTCACCCACTACATGGAGCTGCTGGATAGCTGCCGGACGGTAAACGTCGCAGGCCACGAGCAATGGCTTCTTGCCTTTCTTGGTCTTGAGCATATTGGCAAGTTTTCCGCTGAAGGTAGTCTTACCCGAACCCTGCAGACCGCTCATGAGGATGACGGCCGGATGACTTTCGAGCTTCAATGGGGCTTCTTCGCCGCCCATGAGTTCTTCCAGTTCATCGTGCACCAACTTGATCATCAACTGTCCCGGCTTTACGGCAGTAAGTACATTCATACCGAGTGCTTTCTCCTTCACCTTGTTGGTGAATTCCTTAGCCACTTTATAGTTTACGTCGGCGTCGAGGAGTGCACGGCGCACATCCTTCATGGTTTCCGCCACGTTGATTTCTGTAATTTTTCCCTCGCCCTTCAAGATTTTGAACGAGCGTTCCAGTCTATCACTTAAATTTTCAAACATTTTTCTTTCTTTATATTTTTGGCTACAAAGATACGACTTTTTTTCGAGAAAGCCAACTTGTTTATGCTTTTTTTTATCCCGTCGGCTAAAATAGCTGTCGCTCTTCCTTTCCCGAGTTCATTTCTTCAGCTTTCTCTTGTGCTTATTTTTCAGGATTCTCCTTTTTTTTCGATTTTGATTCAACATCAGAAGTTGCTTTTTTCTCTTCTGTAGCCATTTCAGAAGGAGGATCTTTCTTAAAAGCCGAGACATCATACGGATTAGTCAATTCATACTTTTTCCCCGTTGCTTTTTCATAAGCAGCTACCACAGGATCCTTATGTTCCATTTTTTCAAATACCTTTTTAGCCTGTTGCAGATGCTTCTTATCACGTTTTCCCTGTTTATCCATCCATCCGAAAGCATCAAAACCAATGCCAGCAGATGAAGTTGGCAAAGAGTTTATCTTCTCCTGAATATCCTCTTCCATGTTTTTGATGCCTTCCTGATTCTTGCCCCAAACTGTCACTTCGCCTAATTGTTTGGCATCCGGCAAGAGAAACAGAGTATCCGGCAGTTCCTTGTACCGGATAGTTGCCTTCATAAAACCAGGTTTCGATACGGTTGCTGAATCAAACTGATAGCGCATCGTCCAATAGCCCCGATAATCTGTTCTTGCCCAATGATTGTTATTGGTATGAATAAGTGCTTCACGAATAGGCACATGATTTTCTGCCGATGCGATGACACAGGTTTTCTGCGCATAGGCTACCTGCCCTAACATGGCAAGCAATACTGTTATAATCAATATGATACGCTTCATGCTTTTTCTCTGATTTATATCTTTTCTTTGTACCAGACAAATTACTTCTTCTTATTAATATGAATCTGATACAAAAGTAATGATTAAATCTGATACTTCATTAAATTCCCCAAGAAGTTTAAGTTCATTTAAAGAGTAATGTAAAAAAATTAAGCGTCTATAACAGTTGGTCTATTTATATAGTATCATTCAAAGGTATATAGTATCATTCAAAGGAAAGATATGGTGTTTTCAACACTAAGAAATATTTTTATAAGTAAAAGCATATAGCCTTTAGAGTTCTTGCATATAGTCTTTTTAGTCAAAACACATAGTTTCCCAAGTCAAAACACATAGCTTCCCAGATATTACCACTAGGCTCAGCAGCTCTGCCGAGCCTAGTCAGCAGGTCTGCCGACTGCAGTCAGCACATCTGCCGAGCCTAGTGACAAATCCCAGTAAAAGCAGTTCCGTTACTGCAGAAATAATTCACTTAATTCTATTGAATTCATTTGATTATTCGACTATTCCACGTTGCTCGATTCTCTTAGCCTCTTCAAGAAGCTTGATGGCATCTACATACTGAGCGATGCCCTGAGCCACCTCCTTGGCAGCCTTCATTGCCAGGACTACAGTCTGCGGACGGTGTACCACATCACCTCCGGCAAACACACCGCGACGGGTGGTCATACCGAACGGACGTTCAACAACTTTTACATATCCCTTCTCATCCACCTCGATTCCGGCAGTGGTAGAAACGATACGGTTGGCTGGTCTTGAACCGATGGCGAGATAGATTCTGTCGAATTTTTCTACCCTTTCACCCTCAGGAGTGTTCAGAACACAGCTTCCCAGACGGCCGTTTTTGCCCTTCAGAAAGGCCTCGACGGTAGTTTTCCACTCAAATTTCACGCCTTCCTTCACAGCATCTTCATATTCGCTCCGGATGGCAGGCATCTCTTCCTGTGTCTTACGATACAGCACGGTAACATCGGCACCCAGACGGATAGCAGTACGGGCAGCATCCATGGCCACGTTTCCGCCGCCAATGACACCCACCTTCTCGCCGTCGCGCAGCGGAACCATGTCGCGGGTCAAAGCGCCTTCGTTATAGGCATTCACGTTATGCAGAAAGTATGTACTCTGGCTCACACCGTGGAGCTTTGAGCCCGGTGTAGAGTCCATGTTCTGAGGCACGCTGGTACCTGTGCCCATAAAGATGGCGTCGTAGCCTGCACGGAACAGACTGTCGATGGTTACATTGTTCTCGCCCACCATGCAGTTGGTGATAAACTGCACGCCGAGGGCAGCAATCTTAGCCACCTCATCGCGCACTACCGACTTAGGCAAGCGATACTCAGGAATACCGTACATCAACACGCCTCCCGGCTCAGCCTGACCCTCGAAAATGGTGACGTTGAAGCCCTGACGCGCCAGATCGCCGGCTACGGTCAAGCCCGCTGGACCCGAACCGATGACTGCCACACGGCCACGTGTTTTCTGTGGCAACATCTCGCGCGAAAGGTTCATCTTGGTATCAAAATCGGCAATAAACTGCTCCAGTTTGCCGATCTGTACCGGTTTGCCTTTCTTTCCGAGCACGCAGTTGCCCTGACACTGTTTCTCATGAGGGCATACACGGCCGCAGATGGCCGGCAGGTTGCTCTTGGCATTGATGATGCTCATCGCCGCACCCATGTTACCCATAGAGAGTTCGTGTACGAAATCAGGTATGTCGTTGCCTATCGGGCATCCCTTCTTGCACTGCGGAATCTTGCAGTGTAGGCAGCGTTTTGCCTCTTCAATGGCTTCATGGGTTGAAAAGCCCTCGTTCACTACCTGGAAGGCAGCAGCATCCGCCTGCTGTTCAGCTGCATCATTCTGTTTTGCAGCATCGGCAGTTTCCGTCTGCTTCACTATTGTTTCTGTTGTATTCTGCCCAGCGGTCTTTGCCTCTGCAGCATTCTTCATATTTTTCATTTCTTTCTGTTCACTCATAATAGAACTGCTTTCCTGTTTTATTGATGCTACAATCTATCCTTTGATTTGTGGGTGCAAAGGTACAAATAATATTTCATAAATCGCCCCTATCTCCTTACATATTTTCATTTTGCCCCTTTTTTCCTTATTATCCACCTACTGGCGCCTTACCGGGTACGCACACCTGCCTAATCACTAACCGGGGGTGGTCATTAAGCTTTTCCGCATCCGGCAACACATAAAAAGGGCCCTACATTCACATGCAAGGCCTTTAAACAATTTAAAAATTCTGCATTTACATGCAAAACAATGAAAATGGAAGGGGGGGGGAATAATATAAGGGCTCCCCCTAAACCAACAACTATTTTTCTTTAATCTCAATATCTTCCTTCACATGATTTCGGATTTTGGTAAGGAAGAGTTTCATACGCTTCGCATCCTTGTGGTCGATGATGTCGATGAGCTCAGCAAGCTCCTCTCTGATCTGTGTCACCTGACCCGATGTGTATGGGTTGAAGAGGATTTCCTGCAGCAGGTAATCATCTTCGTTGAGCACGCCCTTGGCTATCTGCATGTGGCGCTTGAAGGTGGTGCCCGGAGCATCCTGGTGCTTCATCACTGCCGCAAAGGCAAAGGTGCTCACGAAAGGAATACTCAGCGAGTAGGCCACGGTCTGGTCGTGCTCATCAAATGTATACTCATGCAGACTCAACCCCAACTTCTGGTAGAGGTCCTTGAAGAATATCTTGCCCATGTAGTCACCCTCCTTGATGATGACTGCATTCTCCTCTGAAAGCTGGTTCAGATTGGCAAAGGTTGGGCCGAACATAGGGTGCGTGCTCACGAAGCGGAAACCGCTCTTCTCGTAAAACTCCTGCAGCCCGGTCTTTACCGAAGCTATGTCGCTGATGATGCAGTCGTGAGAGAGATGTGGCAACACCTCTTCAAAGGCTGGCAGCGTATATTTTACCGTCACCGCATTGATGGCCAGTTCGGGGCGGAACATCTCTATCTCTTCCATCTTAGTGAAGCGGTAACAGTTGTAGGTGAAGCGCAGGCGCTTGGCATCCTTCTCGTAAACCGCCACCTCGTGGTCGAAGCTGAGCAGGTCGATGAAGAAACTTCCCATCTTACCTGCTCCCATAATTAATATTCTCATATTTTTCAAGTGAAGAGTGAAGAGTGAAGAACGAAGAATTCTACAGCATCATTTGTTTAAACGAAAAACTACAGCAAAGAACCCTAGCCCTCAAAGCATTTGAATTCTTCACTCTTCGTTCTTCACTCTTCACTTAATTTACTTCTGGTTTAGGATTTCCAACTGCTGGCGGACACTCTCCTCATGGATGTGCTCGAAAATCTGAGCGGCAAACTCAGGGCTCATGCCGCAGAGGGCTGCCTGGGCTCCACGCTTGTCGAGAATCTCGTTGTAACGGTTGGTCTGAACGATGGTCATGTTGTGCTCCTTCTTGTAGGTACCAATCTCGCGGCAAACGCGCATACGTTTAGCCAGAAGATCCATCAGCTGGTTGTCGCACTCGTCAATCTGACCGCGCAGCTGGTGCAGACCCTCTGTAGAATAATGCTCATCGCGCACTACGAGGAGGCTGAGGATGTAATCCAGCACCTCTGGGGTAACCTGCTGCTTAGCATCGCTCCATGCATCGTCTGGGCTGCAGTGGCTCTCAACGATGAGGCCGTCGAAACCTAAGTCCATTGCCTGCTGACAGAGAGGGGCGATGAGGTCGCGTCGGCCACCGATGTGGCTAGGGTCGCAGATGATTGGCAACTGTGGTATGCGGCGGTGCAACTCGATAGGAATCTGCCACATAGGAAGGTTGCGGTAAATCTTCTTGTCGAAGCTGGAGAATCCGCGGTGGATGGCACCGAGTTTCTTGATGCCTGCCTGGTTGATGCGCTGCAGGGCACCGATCCAAAGCTCGAGGTCTGGGTTTACCGGGTTCTTAACGAGCACTGGCACGTCTACGCCCTGAAGACTGTCGGCAAGTGCCTGCATGGCGAATGGGTTGGCAGATGTACGTGCGCCTACCCAGAGAATGTCGATTCCATATTTCAGTGCGAGCTCTACATGCTCTGGGGTAGCCACCTCAGTAGCTGTCAGCATGCCTGTTTCTTCCTTCACCTGCTTCATCCAAGGCAAGGCTGTTTCACCGTTACCCTCGAAGCCTCCCGGTTTGGTGCGTGGCTTCCACACACCTGCGCGGAACATGTGGCAACCTTTGGCAGCCAACTGCTTAGCGGTAGTCATAACCTGCTCTTCTGTCTCTGCCGAGCAAGGGCCGGCAATGACGCAAGGGCGTTCCTGATCACTAGGAAAATTCAATGGTTCTAATTCTAATTCCATAGTCGAATATTTTTATTTTTTTACTTTTTTCTTTGGGGACCAGCGATGGAATCGCTGGGAACGGGGGCGGAAAGGGGAAAGGCTCTTTTTATCTTTCAAAGGGGGAAAGGCTCTTTTTACCTTTTTACCCTTTTACCTTTCAAAGGCCTTTTACCTTTCAAAAACCTTCTTGATTCTTTCCAGAGCCTCTTTCATCTTCTCATCCTTGGCACAGAGGCTGATACGGATGTAACGCTTGCCGTTGGTTCCGAAGATGAAGCCAGGGGTGATAAAGACGCGTGCCTCATGCAGCACCTTCTCTGTCAGGTCTTCTACATCGGCATATTTCTCAGGTATCTTGCCCCAGAGGAACATGCCTACCTGGTTAGGGTCAAACTGGCAGTCGAGCACCTTCATGATCTCCTCAGCAATGTCGCGCCGGCGGCGGTAGTTCTGGATGTTGTTCTCGCGATGCCATTCATCCGTGTTGTTAAGCATCGCCTCGGCAGCTGCCAGCTGTATGCCTCGGAAGCTTCCGTTGTCGATGTTGCTCTTCACCTTCAGAATCCATGAGATGAAAGTCTTGTTGCTCGAAATCATCGCCACACGCCAGCCTGGCATGTTGTGGCTCTTGCTCAGGGAATTGAACTCGATGCAGCAGTCCTTAGCTCCCGGCACCTGCATGATGCTCATAGGGTGCTCGTTGAGGATGAGCGAATATGGGTTGTCGTTCACCACCACGATGTTGTGCTTCTGGGCGAATGCCACCAGCTTTTCGTAGGTTTCGCGCTTTGCCACACCGCCTGTCGGCATGTTAGGATAGTTGGTCCACATCAGTTTTACGTGACTCAGGTCCATCTTCTCCAGGGCGTCGAAATCGGGCTGCCATCCGTTATCCTCTCTCAGATCGTAGTAGGTAATCTTGGTACCCAGAATCTTGTTGATGGCGGTATAGGTAGGGTATCCAGGGTTCGGGATAAGCACCTCATCGCCAGGATTGCAGAAGGCGAGCGTTACGTGCAGAATGCCTTCCTTGCTACCTATGAGGGGTTGGATTTCTGTAGCCCAGTCGAGGTCTACATCATACCAGCGCTTATAGAAACCAGCCATTGCTTTGCGCAACTCTGGTATGCCCACCGTAGGCTGATATCCGTGTGCGTTGGGATTGTTGGCTACCTCGCAGAGCTTGTCAATGGTCTGCTTAGAAGGCGGCATGTCTGGACTTCCGATGGCCAGACTGATAATGTCTTTGCCCTCGGCATTAAGCTTAGCCACTTCCTTCAGCTTGCGGCTGAAGTAGTATTCCTGTATTTCCGTTACTCTATTGGCTGGTTGTATCATAATTCTTATTTTTAACTATTAACTGTTAACTATCAACTATTCCTTCTCCTCATATTCTCCCAACACCTTTATTTTCTTCACGAGCGGCGTAATGGCGTCGATGCTCTGGCGGTATCGGGTCAGGTTGTCGAAGGTGAGGTCTACGTAGAAGAGGTATTCCCACTCATGTCCGATGTTTGGCAGCGACTGGATCTTGGTGAGATTGATGTCGTAAAAACTCAGGATGGTGAGCACCTTGGAGAGCGATCCCTTATCGTGAGCCAGACTGAAGACGATGCTCGCCTTGTTGGCCTTTTCGATGGGACGGAGCAGGGCTGCCTTCTGGGGATTGCAGACCACGAGGAATCGGGTGTAGTTGTGCGGATTGTCGTGGATGTCTTCCTGCAGCACCTTCATGCCGTACATGTGGGCAGCGTAAGAAGAGCAGATGGCTGCCCATCCCCTTACCTTGTGCTGGGCGATGTAGGCTGCCGAGCCTGCGGTATCTTCTGCCTCCACCGCCTTGAGGTCGGGATGGTTGGCTAGGAACTTGCCGCACTGCATGAGGGCTACCGGATGGGAGTGAACCTCCTGCAGGGTGCTCCAGTCGTCTTCTGGCAGACAGCAGATGCTGTGCTCTATATGGAGCTTGTGTTCGCCTACCACGGTGGTTCCGCTCTGCCGGAGCAGTTCGTAATTGTGGAGCAGGCTGCCCGCGATGGTGTTTTCTATAGCGCAGATGCCTACTACAGTAGGGTCGCGCTTGATGTTTTCGAACACCTCTTCAAAGGTAGCACAACAGATGATTTCAATCTGTTCGCCCTCGAAATACTGGTGGGCGGTAATGTCGTGGAAAGATCCCAGCTCTCCTTGAATTGCTATTCTCTTCATGTTTCTTTTATCTTGTCGAATGTTACGAAAAACGGTCCTACTCAATAAGAGCGGGACCGTTTCGATGATTTCAAGAATCTAATATCCTAAGTTGAAATTTAAACGCAACTTCCCGCTTTACAATTATTTGCAAAGTAAAAGTAATAGCTAAAAAAGAATGCGTTAAACTTCTTCATTGTCTTTACATTTTATATGTTACTCACTTTTGTTCTTTCCGAGCCCGTTTCTCCTTTATTATATAAGGAGCTTATCTGTACTCAGATTCCCGAGTTCTTTCCTACACCTCTTTATTATATAAGGAGCAGGTAGTGCTCAGATTTCGAGTCTCGACTTGCAAAAATCTCAACTCGACTGCAAAAGTAACATTTTTCTTTGATATTGCCAAACAATTTGATATATTTTTCTTCATTTTCCTTATATTTTATGCTAAAAAACATATTTTCGCCCAATTTTTATCATCAGGATACGGAAAAATGCAGAAAAATGTACTCAAAAGCTAGGCGCTAGGGAGAGACGCAACGCCGGAATCCGTGAGGCAAGCCCCTTCCTTTATCTGCAATGTTCTCTGCCTTCAGCCTTGAATTCTCCTGTCAGCTCCCCTACTTTCTCGGGGTTCAGCTCCAGGTAGCGCTTCATGTCCTTTCCGGCACCATCCTTGTCGCCCATCTGCAGCAACAGATTGCCGCGCTTCAGGAGATTCGCGCTCAGAGAGGCTTTTACAGACGAGTGTCCCGCAGAATCCTTCTGTTCTGCCAAATCTTTCTCCTGCTCTACAATCTGCTGCGTCAGCGTAGCAAGCAACAGAACAGGGTTTATCTTATTCAAATCCATAACCTTATATTTTTACGAAAAGTTATCCTATTGTATATCAAGGAGTTAACCTACTTGACACCCTAAAACAGGGCTTCAAGGTATGAGCCACTCCTCATTATAATAAGGTGTAATTTACTTGATGGCCCCGATAATCTCAGTCACACTCTTGCATCCGTGAGCATCAAGCCACTCGTTGATTCCATCCTTCACCTTCTTCGTAACCGCAGGATCAATGAAGTTAGCTGTACCAATCTCAATGGCCGTAGCACCGCACATCAGGAACTCAATAGCATCCTTGGCAGAAGAAATGCCGCCCAGACCAACAACCGGAATGTTTACGGCATGAGCCACATCCCAAACCATGCGCAGGGCAACAGGCTTAACGCAAGGACCACTCAAACCACCCGTACGGATGCTCAAGAGAGGCTGGCGCTTCTCAATATCCACCGCCATACCCATCAGCGTGTTGATGAGCGAAACAGAATCGGCACCCTCAGCCTCCACGGCACGGGCGATGTCGGCAATGCTGGTAACATTAGGCGAAAGCTTCACGATGAGGGTCTTCTTATAAACCTTTCTCACCGCCTTCACCACGCTGGCTGCACCCTCGCAGGTTACACCGAAAGCCATGCCGCCATCCTTCACGTTAGGACAGGAGATGTTCAGCTCTATGGCCGGAATCTTATCCAGCTCGTTGATGCGCGCCGCACACTCAGCATAACTCTCAGGCGAATGTCCGCTCACGTTGACAATCATATTGGTATCAATGTCCTTGATCTGAGGATAAATGTGAGAGCAGAAATACTCCACACCCTTGTTCTGCAAACCTACGCAGTTGAGCATGCCCTGAGGCGTTTCAGCCATACGCGGATAGTCGTTTCCCTCGCGCGGTTCCAGGGTAGTGCCCTTCACGATAATACCACCAATCTCCTCCAGAGGAACGAAATCGGCAAATTCCAATCCGTAGCCGAAAGTACCCGATGCAGTCATCACAGGGTTCTTCAACTCCAAATCCTTTATCTTTACACTTAAATCAGCCATAATCTTCTGTTTTACTTAAAAATGTTTTTACAAACAAAGGCAAAAGAATTCTTCGTTCTTCGCTCTTCGTTCTTCGTTTCCAACGAATTCTTCACTCTTCGTTCTTCACTCTCCACTCTTCACTTAAATTTCCCAAGTAAGTTTCTTGATGTTGATGACAGGTCCATCCTTGCAGACGCACTGGTTACCCTCGGTAGTTTTCTCTACGCAGCAGAGGCAGGCACCCACGCCGCACGCCATCTTGTTCTCAAGAGAAACCTCACACTCCACACCAGCCTTCTTGGCAAAGCGAGCCACGCTCACCATCATCGGCTTAGGTCCGCAGGTAGAAATCATATCAAACTTCTCGTTCTCCAGAACAGAGTGGTTGGTAACAAAACCTACCTCGCCAGCCGAGCCATCCTCGGTAGTGATGCATACCTTTCCGATCTTGGCAAACTCATCCAGTTCGAGCAGATCTGTAGCCTTGCGTGCACCCAGCAGGAAGGTAACTTCAGCCCCGAAATCCTTGATGAGTTTTCCGAAATAGAGGAGCGGAGCCACACCTACGCCGCCACCTACGAGCAGATATTTCTGGCTCTTCCCGGTAGGCATGGTGAAGCCGTTGCCGAGAGGCAGCATACAGTTGAGCACATCGCCCTCCTTGAGCTGTCCGAGCTGACGAGTACCGTCGCCCACCATTGCAACGAGCAACCAGAGCTGATTATTTTCACGATCCACGAAATTGATTGAGATAGGACGGCGAAGCATGGTAGTAGGCGAATGGTCTACTCTTACTTCAACGAATTGGCCAGGCAAGATTTCAGGCAAAGGTTTCTCATCGGTAAGCTTAATCAAAACGTGCTTATCGCTAAGCGCCTCTACAGAAACCACCTTGAGGTCGAGAACATATTTTTTCATCTTATTGCTAATTTTTAATATGCTTATTATATAATGTACGTATATTATAATAGGTACGCGTAGCTTCCAGTTACGCCCACCTACGTTTCTACGATGCAAAGGTACATCAAAAATCCGAATTGACGAAAAGAAAAGAGATATTTTTTCTTTATCGCCGCTCCTATGTGTTTGTTTTAGGGTTCTCCAATCCCTACTTTATTTCTTAGGAACGAAGGTTTCCCAGGTCTGATCATCGTAGAAAATACGGATTTCGGTAATCTTTCTTTGCGGTTTGTCTACATATTTTACCGCCGCTTGGGCGATATTTTTAGGTGTACGATTTACACCCTGCATTTGAGGCTGGTCAAAGAGCGAGGGAGAAGTAGGGGAGGCTGTGGCTCCTTCGGCTCCAAAATCGAGCATAGGCTCGGCAGAGGCGGCTCCAGAAGGCTGACTGCCCTGCTTCATCCCCTCAGCACCACCGGCTGCCCCATCCGTAATGCCTTGATGCATATCAGCAGCACCCTCTTCGCTGCCACCCTGGGAAGCCTGGTTCTGATACATAGGAGGAGTACCGTAGAGTACCCAATAAACGTTTACCTGAGGAAAACTCTTATGGATGCCATCCACAATACTGAGCGATGGATTGGTCTTCCCGTTGAAAATATTGCTCAGCGTAGCGGTCGAGATTCCGATCATCTGAGCGAAGTTTTGCTGAGTGAGGTGCTGGTCCTCCATCAGCTGTCTGATTCTATCTTTCATGCTCTAAAAATTTTAGCGTTCATTTTTCTACTGATACGATGTTTTATTTCCGAACAAGCCACTTTTGGGCCCTTTTCGGGTTGATTTTACAAAGATAAAGCAAAAATTTAGAATAACCAAATATTTCTGAATAAATTTAGATTTTTAAACTTTAGGTTTCTGTTTGTAAATTTGAATTCTACTCACTCCAGTGTTCGGTTTTTAGGTTTAGTTTTATAAATATAAACCTATCAATCAAAATATATGACGAACCTTTTCTTTATAGATTTAGGCTAAATCACTGGTTATTCATACTATAAACCTCCTAAATAAAGGCATATAGAGCGATTTATGCAATATTTTCACCACACCTATGTAAAAATCTATGGTTTATAAAACAACTAAAATACATAACCAACTGATTTTCCATTACTTACAAATTCAGAATACGACATGAATATTTATTCATTCACAATCATAAATACCCTATTTTATCTTTATTTTTATAAATATAAAACATAAATTCATGCATTTAGTTTTCTTGCGTTTATGTTTATAAATCAAAATCACCCGTTTTGATTTGTGAATTTAAAAACATAAACTTAGGAAACATAAACCTTAATAAATGCAAACGACCGATTTCAGACAACAGGAAATGGCAATTTTTTCCATTTCTAGCGTATTCCAGCCCATCGGCAAGGAGACGGGTAAATTCGCGAGTAATGAAGAGGGTTAATTTATCTAAGTTACTGATAACCAATAAAGTTAAGTCTATTTTCAGGCAAAACAGAAAAATGGGCATCTAGCTCGAAAAATCGCTTAAATCCCCCATTTTTGCCCAAAAATCGCCCAAAATGAGCCCAGGTAAACGCTCCAAAAAGAGCTGAAAATCCCCTATTTGGGGCAAATTTATAATGCTAAACGCTAGTTGGCTGCTTTCTGGAAACAGGCGGCAAAGAAGGCCGAAAACGGAAACGAGCTCCTGCCGAGAGAAAACTCTCAGCAGGAGCTCGCCTACTCTCCCCCACTTCGCTCTTCAGCATCAGTGAAGGATAAAAAAGATGAGTTCTTTCATCAGTTCACCCACTGGAGTGGATGGATTATCCAGTCCCTTTATCTTCGCATCCACCTCCTTAAACTTCTCAATAATCGCCATCACTTTCACGCCCGTATAGTTCCTCATTCCTGTAATATATTCGCGCGCCGCCCAAGCTCCGCGCAAATCCAGGAATTTTGCGAGCTCATTTTCGTTCTGCCTGTTGGGTGCATAATAAGCAATCATCAGGTTTTGGAAATAAGTAAAGAGCATCGGGAGAAGCGTGAAGAGAGAACCACTCTTCGGATTGCTGTCAAAATAATTTATTATCTGATTTGCCTTGAACACATCGCGGCTGATGATGGCACTTCTCAGCTCAAAGGCATTGAAGTCTTTGCTCACCCCTATTTCTCGCTCCACAATCTCCGGAGTAACACGCCGGTCGTTCTCTGGAAGAGAAATGAGCAGTTTGTCGAGCTCGGAAGTGAGTCGGTGCAAATCTGCTCCCACATGATCTGCCACCATCTGGGTAGCCTTGGGTTCAATGGTTGCCTTACGGGTCTTGAGATAAGTCTCGATGAAGCCCGGCAGATTTCGGTCGTAAAGCTTCTTGCTTTCAAAAACCACACCCGCCTTGGCAGCGAGGGCAGAAAACTTTTTACGACTGTCGAGCTTGCCGTTTTTATGACAGAAAACAAGGATGGTTGTTTTTACCGGATTTTCGAGGTACTTCTCGAGCGCTTCCAAATTCCGCAAATTCTGAGCCTCTTTCACAACCACTACTCTATACTCCGCCATCATCGGGTAGCCCTTACACAAATCTGCCACTTGCGCACCCGTAACATCAGCTCCGAAAACCACCGTCTGATTGAAGTCACGCTCCTCGGGCTGGAGCACATTTTCTGAAATGTAGTCGCAGATCTTATCTATATAAAAAGGTTCCTCACCCATCAGAACATAGACGGGAGAATACTTCCGAGCCTTCAAATCTTTCATGATTGACTCGTAACTTATTGCACTTTTCTTTTCTACCATTGGATTATTTTTTGTAACTTTGCACCCAGCAAACTCCGGGGGCGCGGACAAGCATTTGCTCCGCCTCCAAGTTCGCAGTTTTCTGAGGTGCAGTTTTCAGCTGCACTTCGACTGCAAAGTTACAAAAAATAAATTGAACTGCCTATATAAAAGAGGTAGTTTTTGAAAATGAGGTATGGTTAAAAGAAGAAAAAAACCATATCGAAAACAGAAAAGAAAGAAATATAACCCTATATATATAATAAGGTACAGAAAAATGATTCGCTTAAATTTGCCATCTTTCGACATCAAGGTTTCGGGCTCAAAACAGCATCCCCAGATACTGGATGTGCTGCGCCGGAAGTTCATCACGCTCACTCCCGAAGAGTGGGTGCGCCAGCATTTCGTTCATTTTCTCATCGAGCACAAGGGGTATCCTGCCTCTCTGCTCGCCAACGAAATCCAGCTGAAATGTGGCGACAAGGTGCTGCGCGCCGACAGTGTACTCTACTCCCGTGAGCTGCAGCCCCGCATGATTATCGAGTACAAAGCCCCTCACATCCCCATCACGCAGAAAGTGTTCGACCAGATTTCGGTTTACAATCTTCTGCTCCATGTCGACTTTCTGGTGGTGAGCAACGGGCTGGAGCATTACATCTGCAAGATGGATTATGAAAGTAAAAAATATGTATTTTTAGAGACCATTCCCGATTATTCCGATTTATTGACATTATGAGAGCGTCGGGGGATAGTCCGGAAGTTTTTAAACAGAGTTTCCCCAGCTTTCAAAATTTGCGAATTTCCGCCCAACCGGCCATCCGTTTTAGAATTCGCGAATTTTGGAGGCCTTTTTCTGCCTCCTTTTCCTCTCCCTTTTTGAGTACTCCTTTCCCTCCTCCTTTTTGAGCACTCCTTTTCCTCTCCCTTTTTGAGCACTCCTTTTCCTCCCATCCCCCTTCTCGCGTTATTTTTTAATAAAAAACCCATTTTCATTTTGTAGTCTCCTCCTTTTATACTATCTTTGCATAAGATAAGCTGCACTCGGCAATTTGAAAGCAAGCTTTCATTGCCCTCGTTTGCATTATCTTTGCATCTAATATATATATATTAAGGTATAGACTGCCTAAAAGAACAGAAAGAAATGGAGAATAAAAAGATAAAAATCGCCGTAGCCGGAACAGGATATGTAGGCCTGAGCATCGCTACCCTGCTGAGCCAGCATCATGAGGTGGTGGCAGTAGACGTGGTACCCGAAAAGGTGGAGCTCATCAACTCGCGCCGCTCGCCTATCCAGGACGAATACATAGAGAAATATCTGGCTGAAAAGGAACTCAACCTCAAAGCCACAACCGATGGAGAAGAAGCCTATAAGGATGCCGACTTCGTAGTGATTGCCACACCAACCAACTATGATCCGGTAAAAAACTACTTCGACACCTCGCACGTAGAAGAAGTCATCCGTCTGGTGATGCAGGTGAATCCCGATGCCATCATGGTCATCAAGAGCACCATTCCGGTAGGCTACACCGAAAGCATCCGCCAGAAGACGGGCAGCAAGAACATCATCTTCGCTCCTGAATTCCTGCGCGAGAGCAAGGCACTCTACGACAACCTCTACCCGAGCCGCATCATCGTAGGCAGACCGAATGGTGACGAGCGACTGGACCAGGCAGCCCGCACCTTTGCAGAACTGCTGAAAGAGGGAGCCATCAAGCAAGACATAGAAACCCTGTTTATGGGACTTACCGAGGCAGAGGCGGTGAAACTCTTCGCCAACACCTACCTCGCCCTGCGCGTGAGCTACTTCAACGAGCTGGATACCTACGCCGAAATGAAGGGCCTCGACTCTAAGGCAATTATCGACGGAGTGGGTCTGGACCCTCGCATCGGCACCTTCTACAACAACCCTTCCTTCGGATACGGCGGCTACTGTCTGCCGAAAGATACCAAGCAACTGCTCGCCAACTATGCCGATGTGCCTGAGAACCTGATTCAGGCGATTGTGGAGAGCAACCGCACCCGCAAGGATTTCATCGCCGACCGCGTGCTGAACATGGCTGGCTACTACGATTATGCCAACCAGAACAACTTCAGCGAGGAGGAAGAGAAGCCTTGCACCATCGGCGTATACCGGCTCACGATGAAGAGCAACAGCGACAACTTCCGCCAGAGCAGCATACAGGGCGTGATGAAGCGCATCAAGGCAAAGGGCGCGCAGGTTATCATCTACGAACCTACGCTGAAAGACGGAACCACCTTCTTCGGAAGCCGCATCGTAAACAATCTGGATGCCTTCAAGCAGCAGAGCCAGGCCATCATCGCCAACCGGTATGACAAGTGTCTGGATGATGTGGAAGAAAAGGTTTACACCCGCGATATTTTCAGAAGAGACTGATCTGAACTGAAAGTTAATAGTTAAAAGTTAACAGTTAAAAGCTGAAGACGGAAAATAGGAAAACAATAATATTTATAATAAAGAGAAAAATAAGAAATGGCAAAATTAGTAATCAATTCCTACGAGGAATTTGCATCTCACCTCGGTGAGAAGTTAGGAGAATCAGACTGGTTGCAGATTGACCAGGACCGTATCAACAAGTTCGCAGACGCTACACTCGACCCACAGTGGATCCACGTAGACGTAGAGCGCGCCAAGGTAGAGAGCCCTTACCACAGCACCATCGCTCACGGTTACCTCACCCTCTCAGTACTCCCATACCTCTGGCAGCAGATTATCGAGGTAAACAACCTCAAGATGCTCGTAAACTACGGCATGGACAAGATGAAGTTCGGTCAGCCAGTCATCACCGGTTCACGCGTGCGCCTGGTAGCCACTCTCCACGACATCCAGAACATCCGTGGCATCTGCAAGACCAGCATCAAGTTTGACATCGAAATAGAAGGTCAGCGCAAGCCAGCCCTCTCAGGCATCGCTTCTTTCCTCTACTATTTCAACAACTAAAAGATGGCAGCAGGTAAATGGATAGGTGGTGTGCTCGGTTTCATCACAGCCGGTCCGCTGGGAGCCCTGGCAGGCTATGCCCTCGGTTCCCTCTTTGAGCACGGACTGGATGCGGTAAACCGCGACGGCGACCACCATTACAACAACGCCTACGATGCCTACAGCGGCCAGCAGCACAGCGGCCGCCAGGGCTTCGGAAACCAGGGCTACAGCCGCCAGCAGAGCTATGAGGGAGAGCGAAACTCCTTCATGTTTTCGCTGCTGGTGCTCAGCTCCTACATCATCAATGCAGATGGCAAGATCATGCATTCCGAGATGGAGATGGTGCGCCGCTTCCTGCGTCAGAATTTCGGCGAGGCAGCCAAGCAGCAGGGCGAGGAAATCCTCCTCAAACTCTTTGAGCAACAGAAGCAGATGGGCATGCAGCAGTACCGTTCGGTGATACAGGACAGCTGTCATCAGATACGTGCCAACATGATGTATGAACAGCGCCTGCAGCTGCTCAATTTCCTCGTCATGATAGCCCAGGCCGATGGAGTTGTGAATTCTCAGGAGATTCAGGCACTCAAGGAGATGGCCATCCACATGGGTCTTTCTGCCGAGGATGTAGACCAGATGCTGAACCTGGAGAGTGGGGCTTCTTCAACAGGCAGTCTGGATAATGCCTACCGTGTTCTGGGCATCAGTCCTGACGCCTCAAACGATGAGGTGAAGGCCGCATACCGTAAGATGGCACTCAAGCATCATCCTGACAAGGTAGCAGCCCTAGGCGAAGATGTGCGCCGTGCAGCCGAGAAGAAATTCCAGGAAATTAACGACGCCAAAGACCGCATTTACAAGGCTAGAGGACTCTAACTGAACTTTCGCATGTGGTTCAAGTACGGGCTGAAGGCCCAAAAGCTCCTAGCCCAGGGCATCGCCCTGGGTATGATGGCAATCAGCAAGACGCCCTGTAAGGGCAAAAGCTTTATGTTTTGTCTGGAGTTTTAAAGCTTTTGCCCTTACAGGGCGACGGGTTTGCGTTCATTATTACCCAGGGCGATGCCCTGGGCTAGGAGCTTCTGCCCTTTCAGGGCGTATTGGGTAATTTAAACCGTACAGGTCGAAAAAAATAAAGGCTCGCCAAGCAATTTTGGCGAGCCTTTATTGTATCTTATCGCATCTTTATCAGAAGATTATCATCCGAAAAGAGCGGAGAGAGGAGGAAGATTAATCCTCACCCTCAGTCTTTCTTCTGCGGATAGCGCGCTTGCGCTTTGGCTTCTCCTCAGTCTTAGGAGCCTCAATCTTAACACCAGCCAATTCTGGGTCGATGAGGATACGGCCGCAATACTCACAAGGGATAATCTTCTTGTGCATCTTGATATCAAGCTGGCGCTGAGGTGGAATCTTGTTGAAGCAACCGCCACATGCATCACGCTGCACGTAAACGATACCCAAACCGTTGCGGGCACTATTACGGATGCGCTTGAAGCTCTGGAGCAAACGTGGCTCAATCTTCTTCTCGAGCTCGAATGCCTTCTCCTTCAAATTCTCCTCTTCCTCACGGGTCTCAGCCATGATAGACTCGAGCTCAGAACGCTTCATTACCAGACCCTTCTCGCGGTCAGCCTTCTGGTCCTCAGCCTTGTGAAGGTCGTTCAGGCGCTCGTTGATTGTCTGCTGCGCCTCGCGGATTTTCTTGCTGCAAAGTTCGATTTCCAGCTCCTGGAACTCGATTTCCTTGCTCAAAGTATCATACTCGCGGTTGTTGCTAACCATTTCGAGCTGCTTCTTATAACGCTCCACGCTAGCCTGAGCCTCCTCAATCTCGTGCTGCTTCTGATCGATGGCGCGGTCAAACTGCTCAATATCGGTCTGGATTTTCTCGATACGGGTGGTAAGACCAGCAATATCGTCTTCCAAATCCTGAACTTCGAGAGGCAACTCACCTCTCAACGCACGCTTTTCATCAATTGCAGACAAGGTGGTCTGAAGCTGATAGAGAGCCTTCAACTTCTCTTCCACTGTCAAATCTGTAGGATCTTTCTTTGCCATAACTTTATTTTTTTTAATGTTGAATGTTAAATGTTGAATGTTGAATGAGGCTTGCGCCCTTCCAACCTATAAATACAATATCGGATTCGTATTTATCTCCGAGATGCAGCATTTGGCATCAGGGAAATTCTCCTGGATGATGCTGCGGAAGATTTCGCCCGTAAACTGCTCACTCTGATAGTGGCCGATGACGCAAATCTGAATCTCCTGCTCGTGGCCGAAATACTCGTGATAGCTCATCTCGCCCGTGATGAAGGCATCGGCACCTGCCTTGATGGCTGCGTCGAGCAAGAAAGCACCTGCTCCACCGCAGAGTGCCACCTTCCTGATAGACCGGCGAAGCAACTGGTTGCACTGCACGCACTCCACGCCAAACCGCTCCTTGAGCATCAGCACCAAGTCATCGGCTGCCAGGTCCTCAGCCACCTCTCCGATGACGCCCTCGCCGCCCTTCACGCCGTCCACTTCCTTCTCGCCTGCAAAGAACTGCACGTTTCGCAGTCCCAGTTTCTCGGCAATCTTGAAGTTCACGCCGCCGGCAGCCGCATCCATGTTGGTATGCATCGCCACGATGGTAATATCATTCTTAATCGCCTTGCGCACGGTACGCTGCACGTAGTTCTCGTCCGAGATTCTCGCCAGTTTGCGGAATATCAGCGGATGATGGCTCACGATGAGGTTACATCCCTTCCGGATGGCCTCGTCTACCACAGCTTCAGTAACGTCAAGACACAACAATGCCCCTGACATTTCTACCGCCTCTGTCAATCCAACTTGCAGGCCGGCATTATCATATCCTTCCTGCAAGGGCAGAGGCGCGTAATGTTCAAGGGCATCAACTACCTGTTTTATTTTCACGCTCCTATTCAATATTTTATTTTTAGACTGCAAAGTTACTCATTTTTCCCCGATTTTATCTCCATACAGCCCTCCGTTTAAACTTTTTTAACACAAAGTTTCGCTTTTACGCAAAATATTTCACAAAAACAGCCGATAGTTGTAGATTTTTTATTAATTTTGCAAGCATACTTCATAAAAGCAGAACGGAGCCCGTCCCCAAGGAAAGGTTCCCGATGAAGAACAGAGTATAATAAATTGGTTTAGAACATCGTATCATAAAAATAGTATAGCTTATGCATCAATCTACATTACACTGCGATTTCGCACTCCCTGCCGAATGGGAGCCACAGAGCGCCATCATGCTCACCTGGCCACATGCCGGCACCGACTGGAAGCCGTATCTGCCTGAAATTACAGATACTTATCTCGAACTGGCAGATATCATCACGCGCTACGAGCAGCTGCTTGTGGCTACACCCGATGTGCCTGCCACCCGATACCAGCTCAAGAAAAAACTCTCTGCCGAACAGATGAGCCGCGTGCTGCTCTACGAGGTAGAAAGCAATGATACCTGGGTGCGCGATCACGGACCCCTCACGATGGTGCTGCGCAGAAAGCAGAACACCTGGATGGTGCCTTACCGCATACTCGACTTCAAGTTCAACGGCTGGGGCGAAAAGTTCAGATGGGAGAAGGATAATGCCATCACCCTGCAACTATACTATCAGGCAGCCTTCAATGCCGATATAGAGAACCACCAGGGCTTCGTGCTCGAAGGAGGCAGCATCGAGAGTGACGGAAAGGGTACACTCTTCACCACCTCACAGTGTCTGCTGGCGCCTCACCGCAACCAGCCGCTCGACCACGACAGCATCGACCATCTGCTGCAGACTTTCTTCCAGCTCAAGAGAGTCGTCTGGCTGGATCACGGCAATCTGATAGGCGATGATACCGACGGCCACATCGACACCATCGTGAGAGTGGCTCCACACGACACCTTATTATATGTAGGCTGCGATAATCCGGAAGATGAGCAGTATGAAGACTTCCAGGCACTGGAGAAGCAACTCAAGAGTCTCTTCACCTGGGAGGGATACCCTTACCGCTTGCTCAAACTGCCGATGCCCGACCCTATCTATGATGAGGGCGACTGCCTCACCACCAACCCTGAGAGCGAGGGCGACCGCCTGCCTGCCACCTATGCCAACTTCCTGATACTGAACAAGGCGGTGATTTATCCCACCTACAATCAGCCGGAAAAGGACGAGAAGGCACGCAAGCAGATTCAGCTCGCCTTCCCCGACCGCGAAATCATCGGTGTAGATTCGCAGACCATCATCCGCCAGCATGGCAGCATCCACTGCATCACCATGCAGTTGCCCGAGGGAGCCCTCAGAGACTCAACATTCCACATTTAACATTAAACATTTAACATTAAAAGTAAAAAATGAACGTCGGTTTATTACAACTTCATAATACGGCAGATATCGCCAACAACAAACAGCGCCTGGCAGAAGGCATCATCGACCTCGCCCATCGCGGCGCAGAGCTCATCGTGCTTCAGGAACTTCATAACTCCCTCTATTTCTGTCAGGTAGAGGATGTTGACCTTTTCGACCTGGCAGAGCCTATTCCGGGCCCTTCGACCGATTTCTACGGCAAGCTTGCCAAGGATCTCGGCGTCGTCATCGTCACCTCCCTCTTCGAGCGCCGCGCTCCGGGCCTCTACCACAATACAGCGGTAGTGATGGAGAAGGATGGAAGCATAGCCGGAAAATACCGCAAGATGCACATCCCCGACGATCCTGCCTACTACGAGAAGTTCTATTTCACTCCGGGCGACCTCGGTTTCCACCCTATCCAGACCTCTGTAGGCAAGCTCGGCGTGCTGGTTTGCTGGGATCAGTGGTATCCCGAAGCAGCCCGTCTGATGGCGCTGCAGGGAGCCGAAATGCTCATCTATCCTACCGCCATCGGCTATGCCACCTATGATACCGAGGAGGAGCAGCAGCGCCAGCGCGAGGCGTGGACTACCGTGATGCGGGGCCATGCCGTAGCCAACGGATTGCCGGTCATCGCCGTAAACCGCGTAGGTTTCGAGCCTGATCCTAGCGGTCAGACCGAGGGTATCCAGTTCTGGGGCAGCAGTTTCGTAGCCGGTCCTCAGGGCGAGCTCCACTACCGCGCCAGCGATCAGGAAGAAGAGAGCCTGGTAGTAGATATCGACCTGAAGCACAGCGAGAATGTGCGCCGCTGGTGGCCATTCCTCCGCGACCGCCGCATCGAGAACTACGGAGATATTACCAAGCGATTTATCGATTAACCCATTTTTGCCGGAAATTCCGAGAGAATATCGGGATTCCGGCATACATATATATATAAGGTATAGATTTTCAGGATAAATGGAGAATTTGGAAGTGATGGTGATACTTTTCATCATCGTGATTTTAGGTTACGTCGCCTGCAAGTTGGGATATATGGGCGACAAGTTTGACAAGAAGCTATCCAGCATGGTGGTAGATATCACCTGTCCCCTGCTGGTGCTCTCGTCAGTAATGGGCGATGAGCTGCCCGACCGCACGCTCATCCTTCCCCTCCTGGGCGTAGGTTTTCTTACCTACATCCTTTTGCTGGTATTCGGTTTCTGGGTGCCGCGTCTCATCACGCGCAATCATGATGACCAGGGTATGATAGGTTTTGCGCTGATGTTTGCCAACGTAGGTTTCATCGGCTACCCTATTGTTTCAAGCATATTCGGTCCGAAGGCCATTTTTTATGCCGCGCTGCTCAACATGCCGAACACCTTTTTTATTTTTACGGCAGGTGTAATGCTCATCAAGGGCGAGTACAGCATCAAGCAGTTCAACCCTAAGGTGCTGTTTTCTCCGGCTCTTCTGGGTGCCTTTGTTGCCGCCCTCCTGGTAGCCTTCGGGGTTCATACGCCCGATATCATTGCGCGTCCGGTAACGATGGTGGGCAACATAACGGTTCCGGCAGCCCTGATGATTATCGGTTCCTCGATGGCTAAGTTGCCGGTGAAGGAGATTATCGGCAGTCCTAAGGTATACCTCTCCTCGTTCTTGCGTCTTGTGGTAGTACCTCTGAGCATTTATTTCCTGTTCAAGGTATGTGGTGTAAGCGATCAGGTCAACGACATCAATACGGTTGTCATTGCGATGCCCGTAGCGAGTTTCGGCACGATGTTCTGTCTGAAATACGGCCGCAATCCTTCGCTCATCACCGAGATGACGTTCATCACCACGGTTGGCAGCATCATTACCATCCCGCTCATCACCCTCCTCTTTTCGTAATGCAGGGAGGGTGGAATGCCTGGCATACTTGCGTATCTTACTGCAAAAAAATCCCCTGATGCCACAAAGTCACCAGGGGATTTTTTATATATCATCAGCAATCGTAATAATCACTAATCATTAATCACTACTTCGCGCTGATTTTCTTGCCATTCTTGATGTATACACCCTTCTTCATCGCCTCAGTAATGCGGCGGCCGTTCAGGTCATAAATCGCCTTATTGCCAGTCTCCTTATCCAATGTTACTGAATGGATGCCGGTAGGCTCCAGATCCTCTACCACATTATCGAAGTATACTATCCAGTTCTTGGTGTATGAATGAGCCTCATACTTCGCCTTGCTGCCCGGATAGAGATGCAGCGTGCGGTACAACTGACTGCTCTTGCTGGCAAATACACACCAGCTTATCCAGTAAGGAGCCTCCTTATGACGCATATATACATCCGTCAGATAGAAGCAGGCATTGAATGTGTTGAGGCCGAATTCTTCTATCGTCTCAGGCAAATCTATCTCCTTCAGTTTGGTAGACTTGAAGGCGTTGAAACCCAACTCCCTGACACCGGAAGGCATCTTGAACTGCTCCAGATAAGTGTTGCCATCAAATGCATAATCAGGAACCATATCAGCCTTGTAGCTTTCATAAGCCACCACCTTGGCACCGCTCAGGTCGATGCTCTTGAAATAATGGCTTGCCAGCTCATCAAAGTCGCGCTTGTCTATATCGCCGTTCACCTTGATATTTCTGTAAACAAGATAGTCAGGGTTTTCCTTGGCAAGTGTTTGCTTCAGCTGTCCAGCCTTCTCCAGGTTGATCATCAATTCCTTTTCCTGATAATTGCGATAAGTGGTCACCACGAGGTCATAAACCGGTTCTATTCCTCTGAAAGAATTCGGATAGACTGTAGTACCCAGTTTAACATCATCCATCAGCTTTCCGTTCAATTCTACGAAATACTGTGAGATGCCCTCATCTACCGTCAGATAATAATAGTACCAGGCACCGATAACCGGCTTGCCATTATAGAAATTGTAGGAAGAATTATATCCCGTGCCTGCTAGCTGGAATGTAGCCCCGTCGCCCATTTTCGTACTTACCTCAAATGTAAGAGGCTTATATCCGGTTGCCGGCAGACGCAATCTCTCGAAGTTCGAATCATACAACTCTATATATTCCGAAGAGCCTTTTTCCTTTGCCACAATAGCCAGATAATCACCCGGTTCTGCATCCACTGTACTCACAAAATTGAAAGACGGAGACGAATGATAATAACCAGGGGCTAAATCATCAATAGTCAGAGGGCTGGATGTTACGATTTTCCGCATCTCGCCCTTCGCATTCATCAGCGCTACGTCTACTTCTCCGGTAAACGGCTGGTCTCCCGTATTACCGATTGGCGCACAGAAGATGCCAACCTTCTGCCCCTTCTTCACATCGGTGATATTCATATTCAGTATATGAAACCTACCTACATTTGTCATGAATCCCATGCCAGATACTTTCTCAGTACCATCAGATGGCTGCAGACCAATTACCGCCGTCTGTCCCAGGTTATATTTATCGCCCGTTGGTCTTCCTGCGCTTTCCGGATTCAGTGCTCCTATCTGGTAGAAGCCATTACAATAGCCGCCCCAGCCCCAGTTTACGCTGAAACTTTCGTCCTTGTATCCGTCGATGATGAAGGAATGGCCGCCAACCGAAGCATCGGAAGCGGAATAGAGAATCGGACGGTTGGCATCAATCTCGCCACGCAGTTTCGCATTCCATGCCTCAGCACCCACATCTTCTATTGCCATCAGATGCGAAAGTTTGCTGTAGCCGAAATGCTTCTGCAGGGCGGTTACCAGGTTGCCGATATACGCACCGCTTCCGTCCTTATTATACTGCATCTCCACAGCCACACCGAGGTCTGCCATCAGTCTTGCCACGCCGTCGAAAGCGGCATCGTTGGTGCCGTCATATTTGGCAGGCATGCTTGTCCAATCGTAGGTATGCTCGAAATTGGCTGAGAGGGTCTTGCCGTTCCAGGTATAAGAATGGCTTCCGGTACCCTTGGCAGGATAGCCGTGGTGCTTCATTACGATGGCTCCAGCCGTTGCTACACAGCCTGTTACATAGTTGTTTGGCGTATACTTATTGAAAGGAGCATTCTGGTTCCATTCTGCGGTTTTGAGCAGTTTTTCGCCTGTAAATGCGGCTCTCGTGGCAGTTTGGTTCGCTACATAATTGTCGCCCAGCGCCGCAATCTGCCGTTCATAGCTCTTCAGCAGATCCTTCAGTCCGTCAGGCAGATTCTCGGCATCAAATGATCCCGTTGAGGTATAGCCCAATACTGGCGTTACGGCATCATCACCAGCGATAATGACGAATCCGCCGGCATCGTTGTTAAATACATAGTAAGCATCCGATGGCGATGCAGTAGTAGCCGTGCGGCTCTTCGCCTTCGCCTTCTGCGGCATCTGTTTTCCCCAGAAGCTGTAGGCCTGTTGCTGAGCCTGCCACTGTGTGATTCGCTTGGCTTGCAGAGGAGAGTATCCCAGCGCCAGCAACAATACCAATAGAAATTGAATGTGTAATAGTCGCTTCATAAGTTCTTATCTTTTTTAAGGGTTATTATATATATGTATAGTTCTTAGAAATTTCTTTGTTCTTTTGCAAAGATAATGTTTTTTTTAATGCCACGCAAGTTTTATGCCCTCTTTTTTTGCCCCGTTCTCCACTTTTTTACGCAATGATACCTTTTTTACGCATTGAACGATAAAAAATCTCCATTTTTTCATTATTACCCATTTTTTGCTTATCTTTGCAAATAAATTTGGCACGAAGAAATCCTTTTTACCAATCATATAAATTAGAAAAAAATGAAGATAAACAACAGTACGAAGAAAAGCCTGCTCATCATCGCACTCGCGATAGCCAGTACTACTTACCAGACACAGGCCGCTCCGATAGAACATATCGGCGACAGATACATCATGCATATTCCAGAAATGGAACTCACAGGCGAAGAATCACTCCTCGATGTGCTCATGATGTGCCCGGAAGTCATCTCGCTCGACGGCAACAACATCATCGGCGGAGATCCATTCGCCAACCTCTACGGCAAGTTCGTCATCCGCATCGACAACCAGGAATACGGACTCGATTACGCCACCTTCCTCCACCATTTCAAGGCTCGGGAGATTGAAACCATCAAGGTGTGCCAGAACGCCGAAGTGATGAAGGGATGCAGCAGTCTGAAGAAAGTCATCGATATCACACTGCGCAAGAAGGAGAACGGAACCACCGGCAAATGGGGACTCTTCGGTGATACCTACGGCGGCGCAAAAGGCATCGTCAGCGTCATGAGCCAGCAGGATAAACTCCGCGTGCTCAGTCATGTAGAAGGCAACTTCCAGCGCACCTCCAGCAGCGCTAAGGATGCCTACCAGGGCATCTCAGGCACCACCGTGAACCACTACTCCCACGAGGGCGCCAAACTCAATCTGCTCTGGACACCTACCGCGAAGGATGTGCTCGAAATAGATGCGATGCAGACCTATACCCGCAACCATTTCACCCACACCCCGGCCGACTACGTGCGCGCCTATCATCTGCAGGCCGACTATACCCGCACGCTCGCCGACAACGGCTCCAACATCCTCTTTACCCTCGGAGCCGAGCATATCAGCGACAACGGACGCACGCTGGAAGAAAACCAGACTGCGCCTTACCAGAACCACTCTACCTACCCCTTCATGGTAGTAGAATACGCCACTCCGGTCATCACCTCCAATCTCTGGATTACGGCAGGTTTCGAGGGCGGACTCTCCATCGAGAAGAACTGCATCGCCGGTTACACCAACCATTCCAACTACCAGGATTTCTACGCCCAGCTGGATTACAACATCGGCAAGTGGGGATTCATGGCAGGCGACCGCTTCCGCATCATCAACTTCCGTCCTAAGCAGATTGCGCCGGAAGAGCACTGGAAGCATACCACGCGCAACCATATCTACTCGGCGAGCGCCTATTACAGCTTCACGCCGGGTCATACCCTGCAGGCCACCTACTGCCGCCGCATCTTCAATCCCGAGTTTGGCGATTTCGTAACCGCGGGCGATATGGAGGGTGCCTGGCAACCGGTTTATACCGCCGATATCGGCAACAGCATGGCAAATGTGGTAGAGCTCAAGCATACCTACAGCCGCCCTGCCTTCGTGCTCAGCACCTCGGTAAAGAACATCCACCAGCACCTGTTCAGCGCCATCCACGACAATACGCTCGGCATCGGCTCCACCGCCTTCTGGCACAAGGGCATCCTTCGCCTCACAGCCGGTGTCAACTACTTCTGGCAGCGCAGCGAACCCCCTTCAGAGGAGGCTCAGCAGCGCAATGCGGAGTATAATCATTTTGCCGTGTTCAAGTTGGCACCGCAGCTCACAATGGCCGATGGCTGGCGCTTTACGGGCAGCCTCATCTGGTGTACCCGTCGCCGCAGCGATACCTACACCCCGGCTAATCTCTATGCCGAGGTAGGGGTATACAAGAATCTGGGCAAGCACTGGACGCTCGAAGGCCGCTTCCACGATATGGCGAGCCAGCACTTCGGCAACCGCGCTGCCACCATCGGCTGCACGTATTATTTTTAACTTGAGCTTCGAAAGTAAGCCCCACACGCCCTGAACCAACGGTCACCGACCGAAGGGAAAGGTAAAGGGCAGAAGCTATCATGTAAACTCCACACGCCCTGAAAGGGCAGAAGCTCCTAGCCCAGGGCATCGCCCTGGGTAATTACGGACGCAAACCTGTCGCCCTGTAAGGGCAAAAGCTTTAAAAAACCGGGCTATTTACAAGGCTTTTGCCCTTACAGGGCGCCTTGCTGACTGCTATTATCCCCAGGGCGCTGCCCTGGGCTAGGAGCTTCTGCCCTTTCAGGGCGTGCTGCTTCAAATTGCTTTTGGGCCTTCAGCCCGTACTTAAACCACTTGCGAAACTTGAACTTTTAACAATCTTTTTCTAAATCAGAAGCAAGATTTCTGTTCCTTTCTTATTTTATTATCAGAAAGTGAAACAATAAACAGAAAGGAACATTATATATGAGAAAAATTGATTTCAAGAAGATCGGGCTGGCAGCGATGATGCTCCTGTCGGCCCTCACATTCCAGTCGTGCGATAACGATAACGATACCGACTGGGACCGCGTTTTCCCTAACGCACTGGTAACCGTGAAGAAGAGTGGCGATGCCTGCTATCTGCAGCTCGACGACAACACCACGCTGCTCGCCAAGAACCTGAAACCTACCATCTTTGACGGTAAGGAGGTTCGCGCCCTGGTCAACTACACGCAGACCTCGGAGAAGAGCGAGAAGTATAACCAGGTGATTCACGTCAACTGGATAGACAGCATCCTGACCAAGAAGCCAGTTCCATCGCTCGGTTCTGATACCGAGAACCGCGAGAAGTATGGCGACGACATGGTCGACATCGTGCGCGACTGGGTAACGGTGGCAGAAGATGGCTATCTCACCCTCCGTTTCCGTGCTCTCTGGGGCGGTCAGAAGGTGCATTACATCAACCTCGTTACGGGTGTGAATCCAGAGAATCCTTACGAGGTAGAGCTGCGCCACAATGCTAATGGCGACCCTCAGAACTACTGGCGCGATGCCCTCGTAGCGTTCAATCTGAACGGAGTCGTGCCTGATACCGAAGGCAAGACGGTGAAGCTTACCATCCGCTGGCGTTCCAGCCAGGGCTACAAGAAGGTAGATTTCGACTACTGTTCGCGCAAGCCTATCAGCAGCCCGAAGATGCTCGAAGGATACAGCCAGGCAGGAAGAGATATCCGATAAACGAAGAAAAAGCAGATAAAAGCAAATAAAGCAAAGCCCCGATGCGTGATGCATCGGGGCTTTTTTGTTTTCCTTTATGGTAAAGGCTTTCTGGGGGGACCAGCGATGGAATCGCTGGGGACGGGGGCACAAAGGGGCTAAGGTTCTTTTTACCTTTTTACTTTTTTACCTTTTTACCTTTAAAAGCTGCTGCAGCTTGTTATACCGAGGGTGGTAGCGATGGCTGTAAGGAAGGAGATTGCAATCTGCAAAATTGTTTTCCAGGTACTTGCTTTCATAATGTTTATTTTTTAATGTTGAATGTTGAATGTTGACTTGGTAGGGGGATGCGCCAGCTTCCGTCAGGCGCTAGGGAGAGACGCATCCCCGCTAGGCGGGGCCTGCGGGGGTTGGCCTCAGACGAGGGCTTTATTCAAGCCCGTCGCCGCCTTCCTGAGAGCCGCCGCCGGTAGTTCCGGAGCCGCCCTGGCTGGTGTCGCCGCCTTGTTCAGTGCCGCCAGAGGTACCACCAGAGGTGCCACCCTCGTCGGTGCCGGTATAGCCGCCGTACTCCTGAATCTTGCACTTCTTGCGCAGCTCGGAGTTGCTCCAGCTTTTTGTGTTTCTCACAATCAGGTGTACCCCCTCTACGCTGGCAGCCGTTACCTTCTCCTTGGTATCCTCCGCCTTCGAAGTCATACCGATGGAGAACAGGCCGAGGTCAGAGAGACGCACACTCTTACCGTCGAGAATCAACTCCTGCAGATGGTCGAGTGCATCCATCAGCACACCGTGGATAGTACCTCGGGAGTAAGGCGAACCGTGGTCAGAGATGTGAGATACGAATCCCTCGAAATCCACCTCGCGGTCGGTTACCGCAGTGGCATACCACTTTTTCTTACCAGCGTTCTCGCCGCTCTGTGGTGTACGCTGCAACTTACGATACTTCAATGTTCCTTTCTGTTCCATGATATTAAAATATTAAAGGGTTAATATAAATGTTGAATGTTGAGTGTTGAGTGTTGAATGCTTCTTTTTAATGTTGAATGTTGAATGTTGACTTGGTGGGGTGCGCAAGTTTTTGCCCACACGCCCTGAAAGGGCAGAAGCTCCTAGCCCAGGGCATCGCCCTGGGTAATTACGGACGCCCCCCTGTCGCCCTGTAAGGGCAAAAGCTTTAAAACTTGTGATTGCCTTTCTTCGAACGACAGTGCAAAGGTACGGCAATTTTCTGATACTACCAAATTTCACCCTGCAGAGTTATGTTAAACAGATTTAACACTTCGGGCACATCCGGTTAATCTTGCCAACTCATAATTTATCGTGTGAGAAAACTATGTGATGTAAAAAGTTTCTCTATGCTTTCTCATCCCGAAAACAACAGAAAGCAAGAAATCCATCATCAACCACCGAACCCATTTCCACCACCAAAGTGTGACAGTTGTGACAGTTGTGACAGTTTTCTGCGCCTACCCCCACCTCCCTCTCTTTAGAGGTAACTTATAATATATATATAATATATATATATTATAAGTTAAATATAATAATAACAATTTGAAAGCAGCCCGAGTTCATATACCCCTCCCCTGAAAACTGTCACAACTGTCACAACTGTCACGCCTCTCTTCTTCTTCTCCCTTCTCTCCTCCTTCATCCATCTTTGTAAAGAAATCACCTACCCATCTCCATCCCCCCGCCCCATCAGTTTGCGGAGATTATCTGGCTTATTCTCCGCAAATTTGCGGAGAATAGACAATAAATCCCCCAAAAACTTGCATGAAAGAGAAATATTTCATATATTTGCAGAAGAAAAGCTGCACTCGGCAATTTGAAAGCAAGCTTTCATTGCACTCGTTTGCATTTTCTTTGCAGAAGAAAAGAAGAAGAAAAAGAAAAGATATGAAACAAGAAAACAACAGAATACAATTACCCCTAGAAGAAATCAAGCTCGCATTCGCAGCTTCATGCGTTGAGGGAGCTGCAAGAAAGCTCGGGGTACCATATATTGAAATATACGAAAGAATGAGAAAGGTTGATTTAATCAACAAGTTCATTCTGCCCCACTACGATACGCTCCACACCGAAAGTCGAGAGTATCTTATAGAAGATGTCATTGAGTGTCTAACTAATTGGGAGAAGAAAGACAGATGAAAATAACTGTTTATCATGGAGCTACAGAAATTATAGAAGCTCCACTTAATCATGTTGGAAGACCAAGGTTAGACTTTGGTCAAGGCTTCCATGTAACCGATTTAAAGAATCAGGCAATCAAATGGGCTAAAACCATAGCCGAAAAAAGAGCAGCACAACCCCTACTCAATATCTACACTCTAGATAGGGATGCTATTCTTGCAGAAGCTCGCTGCAAGATATTTACCGCATACGATAAAGACTGGCTAGACTTCATCGTGGGCAACAGACGGGGCGAAAACCCTGCCAGAGATTACAATTATGTAGAAGGAGGTATTGCTAACGACCGAGTAATCGATACCGTAAACCTATACATGACAGGTTTTTACGATGCAGAATCAGCCCTACAGCAGTTAATATTTCATAAGCCCAACAATCAGATTTGCTTACTCAATCAAACTCTCATCAACAAATACTTAGTATATAATGGAACAGAAAAAATATAAACAGATCAACACAAAGACACCTGAGATTCAAGAAATGATTCTCAGCTATCAGATAGGTGGCGTAGCATACGAATTGTCACAGCGCCTGGAAATATCTCCAGCTCTGGCTCTTGATCTTTTCTATCGCAGCAAGACCTGTGCCCAACTCCACGATAAGCGCACCGGCCTGTATCTCATGAGCAATGGCTACATCGCCGATGATTTCATTTACGAGAAGCAGAGAGGGTACTAAGCCGCAGTTTTATATCTGAGATACCTTACCCCACACGCCCTGAAGGGGCAGAAGCACCTAGCCCAGGGTAACACCCTGGGTATAAGCGCAATACGCCTTGCGCCCTGTAAGGGCAAAAGCTTCGTAGCAGGAATGCAGATAGAAAGTGAATTCAACCAACGATTTCATTTAAAAGCGAAGAATTTCCCACTTTCCTAGAATCATTCTATCAAAAACCTTGTAAATCGTGTAATAATTCATAAAAAAGAAGGTTTTTACTTGGTAGTTTCAGGTTTTTATTTTATCTTTGCAGAAGATAGGCTGCATCTCGGCAAAACATTCAAGCAAGCTTGATGTTCTGCACTCGATTTGCACTATCTTTGCGGTAGAAACAAAAACGATAATTATGAAGTCAAGGGAATATTATATATCACTCATCACTTCTCATGCCGAAGAGCTAAAAAAGAACTTTGGCATTAAATCATTACGTCTTTTCGGTTCTGTGTCTAGAAACGAACAGAAAGAAGGTAGTGACGTTGATATATGCGTAGATATGGAACCGAAAATATTCCTTGTAGTAAGACTGAAACGTTTTCTAGAAAACCTGCTGGAATGTTCTGTTGACATTGTAAGATTGCACAAGCATATCAATCCATTCCTCCTTAAAGAAATAGAACATGACGGAATATACATCATCAAATAGAATTATTGGAACCTTAATACAAATTAAGGAAGCCATTAAACAATTGCAAGATTGGAACAAAGATGTACAGACTGTTGACGATTACTATTGTACACCAGAAGAATTGTAAAATATGGGGCGGTGTCCCACAAATTATGAAAAAGGATTGAATAATATGGAAAAATCTGCATTAACAAACATAACAGAAAAGCTGGCTCAATCAGAGAAAATCTTTGTCTCTGACTTGAAGCTTTTAGCCGGGGAAGCACGTCGGCAAGCCTATCGCAGTGCAGACCATCTATTGGTGGTTCGCAATTGGCTTATCGGTTGGCATATCGTGACACAGGAACAAAAAGGAAAGGAACGTGCGCAATATGGCAAACATGTCATCGAATTGGCCTCCCAAACCCTTACAGAAGAATACGGCAGAGGATTCGGACTGACAAGCATAAAGAACATGCGCTCTTTTTACCTGATGTTCAGTAAATTACAATTTGGTCAAGCAATGCTTGACCAATTCAAACTCACAGACAAACCAATTCGTCAAGCACCGCTTGACGAATCTACGATACCATTCTATCCTAACCTATCATGGCTTCACTATGAACGCTTACTGCGTGTAAAAGATGCGGATGCAAGGTTGTGGTATTTGAAGGAGGCGGCTCGTGAGCAATGGGATTACCGTACCTTACAGCGTAATATCTCCTCACAATACTATTATCGTTTGTTGCAAACCCCTGAACATCTGCGTAAAGAGGTAAGTGACGAGATGCGTTCGCTGACTTCAGATTTCGAAAAAGACAAACTCTCTTATCTCAAGAATCCTGTGATAGCAGAGTTCTTAGGATTACCACAGAACCCTGCCTATAGTGAATCGAAACTGGAAACTGCCATTATCGACCATCTGCAGACTTTCATCATGGAGTTGGGCAAAGGCTATGCGTTTGTGGCTCGCCAACAGCATATCAAGACGGATATGGGCGATTTCTATATCGACCTTGTGTTTTACAACATCATCCTAAAGTCCTATCTCATTATTGATTTAAAGACTACGCAGATAACTCATCAGGATGTGGGACAGATGGATATGTACGTCAGAATGTATGACGAGTTGAAGAAAGAGGAAGGCAATAATCCTACTATCGGTTTGGTTCTGTGTTCTGACACTAGCAAAGACCTTGCACGTTATTCCATATTGAAAGACAGCAAGCAGCTCTTTGCCGCTAAGTATCTTACTTATCTTCCTACAGAAGAAGAGTTGAGCCGAGAAATCCGTGAACAGAAAGAATTTTTTGAACTACAAAAGGGAAAAGAGGCAGAAGATGAAGATTAGATTCATATGTATACTTGTAGTTTTGCTCTGTTGCTTTGTTAGCCGGGCACAAATGGTTGGCTACTCCTACAAGCTATTTGCGCAGTTGTCACCTTTGGATTAGAAGTGATAAGTTTGTAGATGGCTCTTTTAGCCTTCACGAACTCTTTTCTTTGCTTGACTTCTTTGGCTGTTTCTTTCTTTTCGTTAGCGAACTCTTTTGAGTCGTTGGCGAACTGTTTTTTTGAGTTAGCGAACTCTTTTGTGTCGTTGGCGAACTGTTTTTCTGAGTTAGCGAACTCTTTTGAGTCGTTGGCGAACTGTTGATTTATGACACACCCTCTTGTGGACCTTCAGCCCGTACTTAAACCACATGCAAAACTTGAGTTAAGAGTCCACTTAAAAATTTCCGTGAAATCCCTGCCTATTCCTCCCGTCTTTCCGCCTCCGGCTCCGCCACCATTTCCGGCACTTCTTCCGCCAATTCATATCTTCTGATATGATGATCTTCCAGATAGATATGGTTCAGCGTAAAGGCGAGTGACTCCAGCGTCTTCTCCCTTACCGCCGGCTTCAGTTCACATTCCCATATCACGATGGTATGCCATCCCATTTCAGCCAGCCGGTGCAGCACCTCATGGTCCCTCTCCCGGTTCCTCCTGATCTTCTCCATCCAGAACCCGGTGTTCGATTTCGGCACCACATAATATTGGCACCCCTCATGTCCGTGCCAGAAGCACCCGTTCACAAGAATACAGGTACGATACTTCCTCAGCACGATGTCCGGCTTGCCCGGCAACCGGGGATGATTGAGCCGATACCTGAATCCCCTACTCCACAGAAATTTCCTGACAAGAATCTCCGGTTTGGTATCCCTGCCCCTTATTGCCGCCATATTGTTGTGGCGCTGTTCTATGGTCAAACGGTCCGACATCTTTAATTTATCATCAACATCTGCTTAACATTGCAACATTGCGGCAGGCGTTATGTTCAGAACCTTGCATAGCAATCTAGCTATTTTTAGAGTAGGCTCAGAGCGCCCTGTTACATAATCGTTAATACGTGAAGGACTTACTCCAATTTCTGAAGCCAGTTGTTTTTGAGTCATTTTCTTTTCATTTAAAGAAAGTTCGATAAGTTCAGAAACAGAAGGCTTTCCGATAGGAAAATGTTTCTTTTCGTATGACTCAACAATGTCCGACATTAATGTCAGTTCTATGGCATTCTTATCATTGGCAGGCGTATCGTCCGTTACCAATGGCAGGAGATCTTCTATTCTGTTGAGTGCAAACTCATATTGTTCTTTCGTAATTCTATCCAATTTATGCAAATCCATATTATTGATTTCGTCAAGTCTTTTCTGGTCAAGCACGCCCGAATCCCAAAGTTCATTCAGAGATTCATCCATTTTTTTTGAATAATAAGAATACAACAATTCCTTCAATTCTTCCAAACCTTTCTGAGAATCATCTACTTGAAACATTTGCAAGAGGTGTACTTGTGTACTATTCAATACCGTTGCTGCCATAACCTTCACATTAAAACGTTCTACATTTTCCTGCAAATTTACATTTTTCCTTTGAAAACACAAAAGAAAAAGCCCAAAAACTTGCAGAAAAGAGAAATATTTCATATATTTGCAGGCAGATTTAAAACATAACTTGTTTGAATTCCCATCATGTGACTTATCCAAAACATTTAAACTAGAGGAGGGAAAATTATGAAAACAATAAAAGGTATTTGCATAAAGAAGCGCAACTTCGACAAATTCAAGAAAGTGGCCGATCTTATATATTTCGATGGACCATTGTTGTCACACTACGTTACCAACAAGGGTGACAACTATCTCTTCTATTGGATAGACCAGGATGATACAAACAATCGTTGGATGTTCATCAGAACCGATTACGACAATATACAAAAGTACACGAATAGAAAGCAAACATTGCGTAACGTATTAAGTTCGCCATTAGACGACATAGTATATACTGTCGATATTGATGAAGAAGGCAATCATCACAACTTCCAGGCCCACTCCATAGAAGATCTTCCAGAGGATTATCTCCCTACCGAAGATTCTTATTATGAATTTGAGCCAGAAGATGTGAACAAAGAGAACTTATCCATAGCAGAAATGAGCGGCAAGAAACTCGACTGGTTCCGCAAGGTCTGTGCAGCGGTACTGTAGTCACTTTTTCCGATTGTCTGCAATTCGTCCGCAACTTGCGGACAAATTCACTGATAGCACAATAACCATTGATATTCAACAAGTTGCAGCCAATAAACGAAATCGTCTACAGCCTGTTGACGATTTCAAATTATTGGTTCCTAACTCTAGTTCCGCATGTGGTTCAGGTACGGGCTGAAGGCCCAGAAGCTCCTAGCCCAGGGTAACACCCTGGGTATAAGCGCAATCCGCCTTGCGCCTTGTAGGGGCAAAAGCCTTTTAAAAAAGGATATTAAGAATGAAAACAAGAGAAGAATATTCCACCTTGTTCGGGAATTATTCTACCATATACCATGTAAATCGTGTAATAATTCATAAAAAAGAAGGTTTTTACTTGTCTGATTCAAGTTTTTATCTTATCTTTGCATTATGAAGAAGGAAAAGGAATATACATTGACTGCCATCCGTGAATGCCTGGCTAAGAATATGCCACCATACGGGAAAGCGATACTTTTTGGCTCACAAGCTAGAGGCACCGCTAGGGATGATAGCGACTGGGACATTCTTGTTATCTTAGACAAGGATCAACTTCTACCTTCTGATTATGATAATGTAACCTATCCTCTTACCGAGCTAGGCTGGGATTTAGGAAAAGAAATAAATCCTGTAATGTATTCCGCTAAGGAGTGGCAGAAATATAAGATTACACCATTTTATAAAAATGTAGAAAAGGAAGGAGTAAGATTATGGGGCTAACAAACGATGAAAGAAGTTCTTTAGTAGAACTTCGTCTGGAAAAAGCAAAAAGATTTATAGCAGAAGCAGAGCAAATGCTTTCTATGGGATTATGGGATTTGGCAGCTAATAGGTTTTACTATTCTTGTTTCCATGCTGCTCAGGCACTATTAATACATTATGGGCTTTCGGCACATACTCATGCTGGTACTTTAGGCGTATTTGGTATGAATTTCGTTAAGACAGGTAAAATTGACAAAGAACTTGGTGCATTTTTCTCCAGGATGGAACAATTAAGAATGAAAGCTGATTATAACTGCGAATATGATGTTAGTAATTCTGACGTAGAAAATATGCTACAACCCGCTCATGACTTTTTAAATAGCATCATCAAACTTATCAAGGAAAAACAATAGAAGTCAAAACAACATGGAAGATTACGATAAACTTATGGTTGGCGACCAATCTACTGACGGGCGCATTATAATTGCTGATAAAGACAGACTTTGCTATCTGGTAAAATCAGGGAGCAAAGGCAGCTTTAGTATTCGTACCATATCCAAGCAATTGCTGGGAGAATTTATAGACTACTATAAAAAGAATCCCAACAAAAAGGCTGAGGATGCCAGAGTAGAACTCAAAGAACTGTCTGACATTGATAAATATGAATATGGCTACAACGCTACGTTGACAGCGATGGCTAAGATGGTTCTTGACCCAAAGAACGAACTCATCAGAAAAGGGAATCCAGCAGAATCTTCTCGTGCAGAAAACCATTTGCTTAAGACTACAGGTTTTCAGCAGATTTACTATGGTGCTCCTGGCACAGGCAAATCAAAGACCATCAAGGACTTGACTTTCGGAGAGAGCGTGATTCGTACTACATTCCATCCAGACTCAGATTACGCCTCTTTTGTTGGTACCTACAAACCTATTACAGAAGAAGTTGTACTCCGAGATTGTAATGGCAAAAAGGTCATCGATGACGATACAAAGGAAGTCGTAAAGGAAGAAAGAATTGCTTACAAATTCATTCCTCAGGCTTTTCTCGAAGCCTATGTTGAAGCGTGGAAGAAACTAGGCTCCAGCAAAAAGCAATATCTCATTATTGAGGAAATAAACCGAGGCAATTGTGCCCAAATCTTTGGTGACCTGTTCCAATTGCTCGATCGCAACGAATATGGCTTTTCAGATTATCCTATCGTAGCAGACAAAGATATGCAGAAGTATCTCGAAAAGGAATTTGCGGGATGGGAGATTACGAATAAAGACGAAATCAACCAGCTCTATGGCGAAGCCAATATGGTAAACCTCATCATGAAGGGAGAGCGCCTTGTTCTGCCTTCAAACCTCTATATTTGGGCTACAATGAACACCAGCGACCAGAGCCTCTTCCCTATCGACTCTGCCTTTAAGCGCCGCTGGGATTGGAAGTATGTGCCTATTCGCGAAGGTCGTGACAAAGAAACCAACGCTCCTCTCAACTGGTACATCAACACGGGTGATAAGCAGTACGACTGGTGGTCATTTATCAGCAAGGTTAACGAGCTGATCGGCTCACTTACCAATTCAGAAGACAAGAAACTCGGCTATTTCTTCTGCAAGGCAAAAGATGGAGAAATCGATGCCGACTTATTCGTAAGTAAGGTTATCTTCTATCTCTGGAATGATGTGTTCAAGGACTATGGTTTCGATGATAAGGACTTTCAGGATGAAGAAGGCAAGATTCTGTCTTTCGATAGATTCTATGAGGATAAGAACGGCAAAACTAACGTTGATATAGCTATCGTTAAGCAGTTCTTGGAGAATTTGGGAGTAGAGGAATTCATTTCTGACGAAGGAGAGGAATACATAAATGCCAATGAAGATGAAGAGAATGAAGATTCAAGTAATCCAAACATTTCAAGTCCATCTTTAAAAAGGGAAAAATACTCAATAAATAATAGTGGAGCATATGGTAAATGTGCAGTTCCTTATGAAGCTATTAAGCTATACTCATCAAGTCACCCAACTTTACCAGCCTCAACCATCATTAAAATATGGTCATCACTAAATATCAAACATATACCTCATCTTATAGAAAGTGAACAGGACTTCGAAAGACGTGGACAGAACACCAAAGATGCAAAATTTAGAGATAAGGCTAAAAAATTAACGATAAATGATGAAACAGTTTATATCTCTAATCAATTTAATCCTGGGCGCATTAAAGAGTTTATTCAAAAAGTAAATGCACAAGATTGGGGTATTAACATTGAAGAAATAGACCAATAAAGACATTATGAGAATCCTCATAGAAGAACATCAGTATCAGGCTGAACAGATTAGGGATGTCCTGCACGGCATCGACGCCATGCAGGACATTGATGGCAACGTCAGCATCAACTACGTTGGGTATTACTACAATACCCAGCTCAACGATTGCGTCTTTATTTTGCCGAAAGTACTGCTCGAAGACACCTCTGAGGGCGAAAAAGTATTCGGCAAATATGCCCCGGAAACCATCGTCAACCTGAACCAGAACAACCCACTCTCTCAACAGGAGAAAGACTTCATCTATGAGTTCTCTGTCTGGATTTACCGCACCATCGAGGTTTACAACAATACCACCCGAAACGGCATTGTCTATCACCAGAAAATAGCGTGCCTCGGTAAAAGTAACAGACAAATCAACAACACCTTCCTCGATATTCTGCTGGCTCTCATAGACTTCAACAAGCATAACCAGGATTTCATCTTCTTCATCCTGAAGAACATCCATTCCGGTTACAACCGCATTCATTGGTCAAAGACCATAGCCACCACGAGAGCCATCATCAGCAAAAACAGCCCTGTTTATACCCATCCTGTCAACAGGAAAAAGCAGATTAATTTTGATGAAGAACTCTTGATTATCTTCTATTCCATCCTGAATTATATCAGCGAAAGATACGGCTTCGCCAATCATATCAACTGCAATTTCCAGCTGATAACAGGCTATCGTTTCAAGACCTATCTGGATGGATTAGGAAAGACCAGACTGCTCCAGATTAAGTATAAATACTTCTCAGACAAGGCTTTACACCTCTGGCAACTATGCTACGATTTCTTTGATAATGCCAAGTGCATGAACATCCAGCAGGAACGCAAGGAGTATCTTCTGGTTAAGAGTTTCAATATCGTTTTCGAGGCCATTATTGATGAACTTCTAGGCGAGAAGAACATTCCAGCCGGACTGAAAGAACAGGCTGACGGCAAGCGCATAGACCATCTGTACAGCTACCAGAATCTGATTACAACAAGAAATCAGGAGCCAGTTTATTACATCGGCGACAGCAAGTATTATAAGCTAGGTCATTCCATCGGCAAAGAATCTGTGTATAAGCAGTTTACGTACGCCAGAAACATCATCCAGTGGAACCTGAACCTCTTTATGAACGACGATAAGGACGATGAAGAACTGCAATACGACAAACGTAACTTCGGCAACGTACCCAAACTTCGCGATGACCTGACGGAAGGCTACAACATCATTCCGAACTTCTTCATCAGCGCAAAGATGGCAGAGAATCTCTCTTTCTCAGACCAGATTTCGTCAACCAACAGGGAAAAGAAATGCTTCAACACCCAGCATTTCAACGACCGCCTGTTCGACCGCGACACCCTTCTCGTCTTCCACTACGATGTCAACTTCCTCTATGTAGTATCTCTGTATGCCCGTCATAACGAGCACCAGAAATTCGCCTGGAAAAACCGGGTTCGCAAGATGTTCCGTGATGAAATCCAGAAGATGCTAGACGAAAGATACGACTTCTATCGCCTCACGCCGAAAGAAGATACGCAAGTAGAAGAATTCGTCAGCCGGAATTTCAGAAAACTTATCGGCAAGATATTCTCACCAACGAAATCCAATGATTATCTGATACTTGCGTTCGAGAAAGAAGACTCCAACGAGGAGCAGAAAGAAGCTATCATAAACGATGTTAAGGAGAAATTCTATATAGAAGGATTTGCCTTATCAGCTAACAACAGGATAGGCTAATATATTATAATATACTTGCCACTACCCCTACATCTGCTGCAGCCCAGTTGAGCCCTTTCAGCTCATCTTTGCTGCACCACTTGCTATCAGCGTGCTCACGCCTCTTAAACCCATCAGCATCGCCTTTTGGGGTACACAGAAAGGCAGTCATGGTTATCGAGAAATCAGGATACTCGTGATTCACGGTCACCAACTCCTCTTCTACTTCTACCGGATACTCCATCTCCTCCATCAGCTCACGAGTCAACGCCTGTTGAGGAGTTTCACCAGGCTCTATCTTGCCACCAGGAAACTCCCATTTATAGCTGGTATACTCAAACTTTGTCTTGCCTTTCTGCATGCAGAGATACTTGCCATCATGGCAAACCACGGCTGCAACCACATTATAATGTTTCATTGTCTATTCTCCTCTTAAAATATCATTTACTCCATCCACTGGAAGTCTTCCTGCAATTCCTGCGACAACGGATTGTCCATGTGGATATCATACAATATGGAACCATTCGTCGTTACATCCTTTCTCGGATTCTCCAAATGACCAGTTCCGATATAAGTATATGGCAGAGTGATACCATTCTCAGCACTCACCTTCCTCACAAACACCAATACCCTCTTGGCAGTTCGCTGCAAAGCCTCATCCTTGGCAGAGATACGAGCAATACTCTCCCACTGGAAAACATCTGGCGACAAGAACTTGTCATTATACTTCAAATGTTCATCCAGCGAGGCATCCTTCTTTAAACCCGCAAAGATATACATATTGCCATTTTTATAATAAGTGCCATACTGATTGTGCTTCGGATTCTCCAGGATTTTCAAGAGCACCTGATCCTGACGATAGTCCTGCCACAACAGGAAATCTTCTTTTGTATCAGCATATCTTGCCTCATATTGCGTCAAGCCATAGTTGAGCAAATCTTGCAGATACGCATCATATTCATCTTCTCTTTCGCCACATAAATGCACTTCATCCGCTTCTATCTTCACAGCTGATCCCTCTTCCAGGAATCGCAAAGCGTGCTCCAGTTGCTCATGCCTGAAGCCAGGAATCTCCTCCCGGATATTGGCTTCAATACGAGATAAAGAAGTCTCTCCCTCCAGTAAATTTCTGATTACTAGATACTCGTGTTCTCTTACCAAAGGCAAAAGACTAGACAGATAATTGATACAAGCAATCTGCTCTTCTGAGAATACCGGCAAGCCCTCTTCTTCTATACCCTTCAAGAAACCATAATAAGAATTGGTTTTCTTGGAGCCAATCTTTATCTTCATGAATTTCAAGAGATTAGGAGCATAATCACTATTCATATAATCCATGTGCGATGGATAAGACGGAGTTTTCAGATATGCCTTGAAGTTCTGATAATCCATCTTCAGATAGTTGATGCGGTTGAAATTCTCGCTCTCAATCTTGTCGATGATTTCCTCTTTGGAAAGGTCATCGATGTGTACCTCAACGCCATATTTATCCAAGCCCAAGCTCTTGAAATCATTCCTTACCATAAACTTCAAGAGTTTCTTTTCCAAAATAGAATTGCGGGAAAGACTGCCTAGCGCCAAGGCTATATGAACGCTACGCTTATAGCTGTTGCCAATGAAATCGAGTATCGTAACATAAGGCTTGTTTGTATACTTACGAAGACCTCGACCCAATTGCTGCAAGAAGATGGTACTCGATTCCGTTGGGCGCAGAAAGAGCACCATGTTGACACCAGGAATATCCACACCTTCGTTCAGGATATCTACAGCAAACAAGATTTCCAAATCCCGGTTTTCATCCTGTAAATCATTGTAAGCACGAATACGTTCACCGGTCTTGTTCTTACCGCTCAAGAAAGCTGTATGGTAATAATCACCCAGGTTATCAGCCATCATTCTGGCATGCTGGATGTTTCTACAGAAAGCCAGCGCCTTCAGCTTCTGGTTTCCCATTCGATGCTTCTCTATCTGCTGGTGGATAAACTCGCAGTTTTCGGGTGTAGAAATTTGCGAAATCAAACGGCGTTCGCCAGATGCTGTCAACCCATAATCAACCAGTTCGTCACGAATACCATAATAGTGGAAAGGCACAATCAGATCATTGATGATGGCATCACGAAGCCGCAACTCGTATGGGATATTATTGCCGAAAATCTCTACTACATCCTGATTATCCATTCGGTTCTCGGTAGCTGTCAAGCCCAGCAGAAACTCCGGCTCAAAATAGTCGATGATTTTCCGATAACTGTCTGCTACAGCATGGTGACACTCATCGATGATGATATAATCGAATTCCTTCTTATCAAAGAGTTCGAGCGAACGGCACATCGAAACATTGGTAGAGAACAGGAAATCCTCACCTGTTTCCTTTGCCTCCGCATTATATAGACCGCAGGTTTTAGAGCCACCAAAGACCTTTTGGAATGTCTCCAGGGATTTCTTCAAGATAGAGCCTTCATGTACGATGTAGAGCAATCTGTCGGGGTTAAAATTGAGCGCATCGAATGCTGCCAGATACGTCTTTCCTGAACCTGTGGCAGAAATCACCAAAGCCCTCTCCTGACCGATGGCACGATATCTGTTCAATTCCCTAAGTGCTTTGCGCTGCATATAATTAGGTTTGATTTCAGAATCCGCCATATCATAATCCATATCCCAATGCTCAATAGCAAAACTGAGTTTGGTAGAATATTCTTTAATTCTATCCTGCGATAATATATACGTCTGATTCCATAGGCTTTCAAACTCATTCATTGCATCAAGATAAGCCTCGGTATCATGCTCGCAATTTACCACCAAATCCCACTCTATGTTTTTCAGCAAAGCATAGCGTGTGATATTAGAAGAACCAACAACCATTTCTATACCATTTTCCAGTTCGAAAATATAGCCTTTAGAATGGAAACCATTGGTAAAATAGTTCTTCTCATCGTGGAAACATTCATTGTCCAGATGACACTCAAAATTAGGATGTTGCGCCAAACTCAAAAAGTAGTTTAACGATTCTACATCGGTAAAATTCTGATAAGTAGAAGTGATAATTCTTCCTTTAGCTCCACGCTCTATAGCAGCACTAATGTCTTTAGCCAAGAGTACCAGGCCGGCTTTCTTGATAAAGCTGACTGAAAAAGCAAATGACTTGCAGCGGCACAAGTTCATCTGAATGGTAGACAGGAAGGTTGTCTCTGTATAATTGGTCAAGAATCTAGATTCCATAAGTCTTGCATTTCTTTAATTGCGTACAAAAGTACAAAAAAGAATCCATTTACATCATCTTTTCTCCTATTTTTTTTTGGCTTGTATATCATATTCGGGGCGCCATATAAAGCTTTTGCCCCTACAGGGCGCCAGGCGTGGGGACATGAATACCCAGGGCGAATGCCCTGGGCTAGGAGCTTCTGCCCCTTCAGGGCGTGAGGGGAATGGCAGGGGCGTGTGAGGGGAATTGCAGGGATGTGTGAGGGGAATTGCAGGGGGCGTGTGAGGGGAATAGCAGGGATGCGTGAGGGGAATGGCAGGGATGCGGGAGGGGTATTGCTGTGAGGTCTACGAGGAGGCTTGCAGGCGGCATTCAAGCCAAAGAAGAAGTTCGTTACGATTCGCCTAGGCGTGGATTTCAATGAGGACATTTTTGCTTATTTTCCCTTCTTTTTAGTTGCATTCAAACAAAAACCACCATTAAACCACTAAAATTCCATAAAATCAATGTATGATATTCCACGCTATCATACATTCACATTTTGCCGTTTAATACATAAATTGTACTTTTGCAGAACTTTGAAAAATAAAATGGCAACAATAAATGACTTAAAAGCAAAGTTAATCCAAGAAGATAAGCTGATGTCTATCGAAAGGATTAATGAAATACGAGAGAAAAACATCCTCTCGTATATTAAGTCCTTTATTGGTCAACAAGGAGATTTTATAAGACCCAAAACTTTCTCCGATATTACAGGAATCTCAGAACATTCTATTTCCAGAATTCTAAATACATCCCACTTACGACCAGAGCAGCAGTTGAGATGGTGCCTCTGCATTTGGAATAACTGGGATAAGATAGTAGAAGAATTGGATAAAAAACACAGGGCTATCCACCTGAAGTTTGATAAGAAACAATTCCTAGAGGATTTCAATCAAGCCTTTCATCATTTTTCGGATATTGTTTATCTGATGAAGGATTTCAATACTCTTGAAGAAAACATCAATATTTATCAACAGAAATATTGTAGAAAGAGTTACAGAAATAGAAACTCTTAGAGTAGTATGAATTTTAATCATCAGATTAAAAAAATAGTTAACCGGCCAAGATGCTAACATCTGAAGCCAAATATTAATATTAATCATATCAACAAAAAGAATGTAAACACAACCTTACCCGCCCCCACACCTTACGGATAGTAGGCGCTCGGCAGCCTCCAGCGGCTTACGCTAAAAACGTTAGCGCAACACACGCCCTCTGCTAAAATGAGGAGGAAACAATTAACAACAAACTAAAACAGTAAAAGATGAAAATATTTTTCTATAGAAAATTTATTCGCTTTGTAATAAAGCATTTCACCATCGTTATCAACAATACCATACAGATGAATGGTGGACAGTATATCGAACTCATGAACAACTATCAGGGAAAGGAGGATGAGAAATGTCTGGACAAAGAATGATCATCATGAACGCTGGTAGCTCGTACTTCGAGCATGTGGAAAACTATTATGGCAGCAATGCCTGTGAGCAAAACTCATGCAGAAATGCTGAGATGCCGGATGAGCTGAAAACGGAAAAGGCTCAGAGGATAAAGAACAACCTGATAGAGATAGGCTTGGTAACCGAAAATTTCATGCCCTCAGGACTGTCTTCATCCGAAGCTGCCATCCTTGCCAACCAGATAGGTACAGAGTTGAAAATCGATAATATATGGAGCGTATTCGGCAATTATTGGGGTCCTAATCCGAACTCGATGAGAGCCGCCTACAACCGAGGAATGGATCAGAAGAAAACGATTCCCTTCCTCGAAAAAGTGATGCCTGCTATCAGAGGATAAACTTATAGGTAGTACTAGTACGCGTACATAGTACGTACTAGGTAGAAGTGAGAAATTTGCCTTATCTTTGCCCCCGGAATTCAGAACCAATGCGGTCTGAGTTTCGGGGGCTTTTGTGTATCTGCACATCAACCATGGTGGGAGCCCCCAATCTTCTAAATTATTTAAAATGATGGAAGTGAAAGCGTATGTGTTCAGTCATCCTGCTTACGGACGGCTGAGAGTGGTGAAAACGGAAGAGGGCATCTTCTACAATCTGGAGGATGTCATGTGCCTCTACGAAAAAAGCGGACATGAGACCTTTGAGGTGATTGCTGATTCTGAGGGGCAGATTGCGGGGTTCGAGATGAATCTGGCGCCTGAAGAGAAGGGCGAACTCAACTTTATTACGGACCGCGAACTCGGGTATGTGGGCAAGAGAAAGAAGAACGTGCACACTACTCAATACTTTATCGATGAGGTGATGCTGCACGACCTGGAGACGAATCTGACTACCGAACTGAAACTGGTCAGGAAATGGATTCACGGCTTCGTGGAGAAGGTGCTGGCGAAGTATGACCTGGCTGAACTGAACCGGGGAAAGGGGCTGCTGGGCATCGAGAGGATTCCGGAACTGCAGGAACCGCTCGACATCACATACAACGATTACGGACTCTGGATCAACAGCCAGTATCTCACCCTCTAAACCAATCTTTTATTAACGAAATAACATGACAGAAACACAACATGTAATTGCACTGAACCCTTATCGCAAGGGCAATAAGGGGAAGGTGTTTTCCAACAGTATGGCGGTGTATGACAAGGTGATTGCATCGCCGGAAATCAGGAAGATGATTCAGCAGATCAGGGGCGAACTGCCTATCCCGAAGGTGGATGCCAACGATGAGAAGGCGGTGAAGAAGGCGCAGGACAGGCTGAAGAGCGAACTGCCTTTCTTCTGTCCCCACTACGGCATTTTCAAGAACAATGTGCGCAGACAGGAGAATGCCCAGCCCGAGAGTTTCATGTTCCAGACTATCATCGACGTGGATGACAGGGAGTATGTAGACAAGGCTATCGAGAAGGCAAGGGAGCTGAACTGCTCTGACAGCATCTGGAACGGCTCGCTGCTGCACCTCTGCTACAGTGCCCGGAAGAAGCTGCACATCGGTATCAGACTGCCGGTGGGAATGACCATCGAGGAGACGCAGAAGGCGTATTGCGAGGCGCTGGGGGTGCCGTATGACGAGAGCTGCATCACACCCGAGAGAATGATTTATCTTACGGATAAGGACTCGGAAATCTACAGGTCGAAGATGTGGTGCGCCGTGCTGAGCGAGAAGGAGATTCTGATGCGAAGGCAGGCGTATCTGGACCGCGGACTGACCGTGGACGGAAGAGGGAAAGTTAATAGTTTACAGTTAAAAGTTAATTGCAATGGAAAGAATAATGAAAATAATAGACTATCGGGCAACGACGGCAATCCTGCTGTTTCTGCTGGCACTGCTGTTCAGCCTGCCCAACCTGGTGATAGCCATGGTGCTGATGCTCCTCATATCGGGGATTCTGGAGGCAATCAGAATGCTGGCGGACTGGAAGCCAGAGAGAAGAATCTGATTGCGTTTGACCTCTTTACGCAGGCTGCCGGACTCGGGGGTATGGAGATTGATACCGTGGGGTCGAGACACTCCTCGCTGCTGGCTATCATGAGCGCCGGTGCTTCGAGGGTGATGGAGGAAGAGGAACTGATGAAGGTGGTGAGGGTGAAAATGCCGAGCTACTATCAGGAGAACGACTGCCATCAGCTGATTCACGACTTCTATGCGAAATATGCTGACAATACGAAGCCGATGTCGAGGGAAGTGATGAGGGTGAATGCGTTGGCGGAGCAGAAGGCCAGCCAGCAAGTTAATAGGACTGAGCAAGTTAATAGTTTACAGTTAACAGTTGATAGGGCTAAGCCTATCAGTACCGGGGAGCAAGATTATCCTGACCCGCCGGAGATGCCGAAGAAACTGCCGAAGCTGGTGGAGCTGCTGATATCGAGGACGCCGGAGATTTATAAGCCGGCTGTGGCGCACGCTATCTTCCCGCCGCTGGCTACGCATCTCTGGAAGACGAGGTTCCGGTATATTGACAACGTGGAGCACGAGGCGAGACTGATGACGCTGCTGCTTGCGGGTACCGGAGCGGGTAAGAGCAGCGTGAACAGGCCCATCGATTTCATTATGGAGGATATCAGGCTGAGGGATGCTGAAAACCTGAAGCGCGAAAAGGCGTGGAAGGATGAGATGCTGCGCAAGGGTGCCAACAAGGATAAGCGCAAGAGACCTGAAAACCTGATTATCCAGGAGATTGATGCGGATATGACAAACCCGGCTTTCGTGATGAGAACGGCTGAAGCACAGGAACATTTCCTCTATACTTCGCTCAATGAACTCGACCAGTTTGATGCGCTCAAGGGTAGCGGAAACCAGCAGTTCCGCATCATGTGTCTTGCCGCAGACCCGGGTAATAAATACGGACAAACTCGCGTAGGAACAATGAGTGTCACGGAGCGTGTTACCATCCGGTTCAACTGGAATGCATCTACCACCATCCAGAAGGGTCAGCGTTACTTCTCTAAGGTTCTTACCGATGGTCCTATCAGCCGTATCAACTTCTGTACCATCCCCGAAAGGGGAATCGGCGAAGATATGCCTGTTTACGGAACCTATGATGAATCGTACCGCGAGGCGCTACGGCCTTACATCGAAAATCTGAACAAAGTAACGGGCTTGATTGAGTGTAAGGAGGCGTTTCAGCTTGCCCTCAAACTGAAGGATGAGAATGCTGAGTTTGCCCGGCTGTCGCAGGACAGGACGTTTGAGAATCTCTCGTTCCGTGCCAATGTCATCGCTTACCTGAAGGCGTGCGTGCTGTATGTAGCCAATGGTTGCAAGTGGGAGCCGGAGATTGACGAGTTTATCCGCTGGAGCGAGCAGTATGACCTGTACTGCAAGATGCGGTTCTTCGGCGACATGATTGCGAAGGAGAACTATACGGCGGAGAAGAGTTCGAAGCGTGGGCCTCAGAATCTTTTACAGATATTGCCCGATAACTTTACGGCTGCGCAGTTGCTTGCCATCCGGCTGGAGCATGGTTTGGATGCGAAGGGTACCGATATGATGATCAGGCAGTGGCTGCACCGGAATTACATCAGGCGGGCGTATCAGTATACGGGCAAGCGTGACAGTTGTGACAGTTGTGACAGTTTTGAGAAGCTTAAGTACCGCCACGACGGTATGGTTATTGAATCTTAAATTTATTTTGACTTATGCAGATAGTTTTAAAACGTATAGCGAAGAAGAAGACCTACACGATAGGTCGCCTTTACATCCTGAAGGATGAGGATGTGAAGAAGCGCACGATTGAGAGTGTGAACAAGTGCAGGGGGCTGAAGACAGTGTGCGAGGTGCCTGCGGAGAAGTTGAATACAGACTCGTATTTCTGCGATACGCTGGAGCCGTGCTGGCGCAACCTTCTGGGTGTGGAGCTGAGTCCTGCCGAGGAGAATGTGCGGTTGGGGCGTGTATCGGGCAAGAAGGCGCAGAAGATGAAGGGCAAGACGGCGATACCTGAGGGCACTTATCCGGTGGTGATCAGCAAGTCGCCGAGTTTTAAGATGTGGTTGCCGCTGCTGTTGGGTGTCCCCAATTTTGAGGGCATTCGCATCCATGCCGGCAATTATCCCGATGATACGCAGGGCTGCATCCTGGTGGGTGAGAACCGTGTAAAAGGCATGGTTGTAAACTCCCGCATCTGGCTCCACCGCCTCATCAATGCCATTACCGCAGCGAGAGACAGGGATGAGAGCATTTGGATGAGCATTGGGTAGTGATTAGTTATTAGTGTTTAATTTTAATACCATTTTTAACATGAAAACAGAAGAAAATACAAAAAAGGAAGAAATGAAGAATGAAAAGACAGCGGGTAATGCTGTCGTGTTCGAAAACCCTGAATTCGGTAAGATTCGCACCTTGACCGATGAAAACGGGGAGCCCTTGTTCTGCGCGAAAGATGTATGTAATGCGCTGGGGTACAAGAACCTGTGGGCTGCCATTCAGCGACATGTTGATGACCCATACATCGCGAAACGCGATGTATGGGTAGTGACTGGCAAAAAGAAGGATGGAGTTGCTGCAAAACGACTACAGCAGATGCTTTTCGTCAACGAGAGCGGATTCTATGCTTTGGTGCTCGGGTCCAAGCTTCCAACGGCGGTGAAGTTCAAAAACTGGGTTACTTCCGAGGTGCTGCCACAGATTCGCAAGACGGGCGGTTATATTCCGGTAAAGCAGGGCGAGAGTGATGAGGAGACGATTCGGCATGCTGAAGAGATTCTCAGAGCTACACTCAAGGAGAAGGAGAATCTGCTGAAAAACCAGCAAGTGCAGATTGATCAGCAGAAGAAACTCATCGGAGAACAGGATACGGAGATTCGTCGGCTGAACGGTGTGGTGGACGAACAGGTGGTTTGCATCGCCAAGAACGGTGAGAACATCATCCAGTTGGAGAATCAGGTGGATCATCTTCTGCCGAAGGCGCTCTACACCGACAATGTGCTCAACTCTGTTTCCTGCTATACCACCACGCAGATAGCGAAGGAGCTGGGTATCACGGCACAGGAGTTGAACCGCCAGCTCTGTGCCCTTCATATCCAGTACTACCAAAGCGGCCAGTATCTGCTCTATGCTGATTATGCCCACATGGGCCTGGCGAAGAGCCGCACCCGCTACTCTACCCTCCCCGACCCTCACTGCGATGGGGCACAGGAGAAACTGGGCACCGCCTATACCCACACCTACCTCGTATGGACAGAAAGAGGAAGGAAGTTCATACATTTAAAGGTAAAGAAGTAAAAAAGTAAAAAGAGCCTAGCGGGGGTAAGCTAGGCTCTTTTTACCTTTTTTAGGGGGACCAGCGATGGAATCGCTGGGGACGGGGGCAGGAAGGGGAAAAGCCCCTTTCTGCCTCTTTGCGCCCCTTCCTGCCCCTTTGCGCCCTTTTGCGCCTCTTCCTGCCCCTTTGCGCCCCGTTCCCAGCGATTCCATCGCTGGTCCCCTAAAAAAAAGGGAGAAAAATTTGGTAGTTAGTGAATAAAGCCGTAACTTTGCATGCTCTTAAGCAGAATAAAGGAAATAGATTAGTAATTAAAAGCAAATATGAATAATCATACGACATCAATAACGACAAACAAGAAACATCACTACCGGGAACTGCTAGCTATCGGCATTCCTATCATCATAGGACAGCTGGGTACCATCATCCTGGGATTTGCTGATACGCTGATGATAGGCCATCACAGTACACCCGAACTGGCGGCTGCCGGACTGGTGAACAATATCTTCGGTCTCGTTTTCGTATCCTATATGGGATTCACCTACGGACTCACTCCTATCATCGGACGGCTCTACGGCGAGGAACGGACCGACTGCATCGGACAGAAAGTGCGCAATGCCTTCTGTGCCAACATGCTGACGGGCTTCATCTTCACCCTCGCCCTCGTTGTGCTCTACCTGAATCTGGGGCACATCGGACAGCCTGAAGAGCTGCTCTCGCTCATCCGCCCTTACTTTCTGGTAAATCTCGCCTCGGTGCTCTTTATGGGCATCTTCTTCACGATGAAGCAATTTCTTGACGGACTCGGACAGACCAAGGTGGCGATGTGGGCGATGATTGGCGGCAACATAATCAATATCCTGGGCAACTGGGTACTGATTTACGGTGTGGCGGGCTTCCCGGAACTGGGTTTGCTGGGAGCCGGTATTTCGACGCTGGTGAGCCGCATTCTGATGGCGCTGGCGATGGTGGGCATGCTGATGACGGGCAAGAATCTTGGGGAATACAGACGCGATATTCTGCACAGTTCTCTGACCAAGGCTGACTTCAGGGAGATGAACCGGTTGGGCTGGCCTGTGGCGCTGCAGCTGGGCATGGAATCGGCTGCCTTCACGCTGAGTTGTGTGATGGTGGGCTGGCTGGGAACCATTCCGCTGGCGGCTCATCAGGTGATGATTACCCTCTCGCAGCTCTTCTATCTCGTGCTTTCGGGCATGGCGGCTGCGCTGGCTATCCGCGTGAGCCATTTTATGGGGCAGAAGGACTACGGGGCAGTTCGCCGCAATGCCTACGACGGGTTCCGGCTGAACCTGCTGTTCTCGCTGTGTATGGGTTTGCCGGTGTTCCTGCTTCGCCATCAGATAGGTGGCTGGTTTAATGATAATGTGGAGGTGCAGGCGTATGTGGCTACGCTGATTATCCTGATGATGGTATATCAGTTTGGCGACGGACTGCAGTATACCTTTGCCAATGCGCTGCGTGGCATCGCCTGTGTAAAGCCGATGGTGCTCTATGCCTTCATCGCTTATTTCGTCATCTCATTGCCGCTGGGCTACACCCTGGGGTTCCCTTGCGGCTTGGGCATTCTGGGCATCTGGATTGCCTTCCCGTTTGGTCTGACCATAGCGGGAGAAATGTATCGCAGAAGATTTGAGAAGGAACTGAAGAAGATTGAGGAATAAGAATCAGGCACGGATTTATAGACTGAAGGAAAAAAACAGGCACGGATTACACGGGTTTATAGAGACATGCTCGAAATGAGTTATTATCTCGAAAAAAAATCCGTGTAATCCGTGAAATCCGTGCCTAAAAAATCTGACGGAATTTACTCAGCAACCTGCTCAGCACGATCATCTACGTTCTCACCCTCTGTAGGAGCGAGAGTAGCCTTGAAATCGGTGATGCCGTACTTAGCAAGAATGTTGTACCACTGGAGGAGCTTCTTGATATCGCTGTCATGAACACGGTCGCGATCGTAGTTAGGAAGAACCTCAGCAAAATAAGCGTGGAGCTCAGCAACAGGCGCCTTCTTGTAGTTGAAAGTGCTAGGCTTGCCCTCTTCCTTCTTGCTTACGCTGTCGAGCACTTCCCAGAGTGGCACCTCATCAGCGTCTGTATACATAGCGATGTCACCAAGGCTTGTTACGCGGTCGGTAGCGAAAGCTGGGATACGCTTGTGAGTCTCATCGAGTGTTTCTACGATGAGGTTTCTGTTACCTCTTGATACCAATTTATAAAGGCCTGGTTTGCCTGCAATTGAAAGGATTGTTTCCATTGTCTTTTCTGTTATTCTTTATTATTAATGATATCCAATAATTTCCTTACCTGTGCATCAATATCCTGCTCGCCATCGTTCACGATTTCGAAATCGGAGCGGGCTGCAAGCTCTTCCTGCGGCATGACGGCATCTATCCACTGCTGCGCCTTCTCTGCCGGGATATGGTCGCGCTGCATGATGCGCTGGATGCGGACCGGGACGGGAGCCGTTACGCAGACCACGAAATCGAGGTGGATACGGCGGTAGAAACCGCTATCGAAGAGGATGGCACTCTCCATCCACTCATAGCTGCTCTGCTCGAAATCGCGCGCCACAGCCGGATGAACCACATCGTTGACAGCCTGCTTGTTAGCCTCGCCAGCCAGCAGAAACTGAGCCAGCACGGGCTTCTGCAAAACGCCCTCAGCACTGTAAACCTGCTCGCCCACCAGCTTCTTCAAACCAGCCTGCAAGCGGGCATCGGTGCGCATGAGCCGCTTAGCCTCATCATCACAGTCGTAAACCCTGATGCCCTGTTTCTCCAATATCCGGCACACATAGCTCTTTCCGCTACCTATACCGCCCGTTATCGCTATCTTCATCACGATGAATTATTAACTGTAAATTATAAATTACTAATCATCATTGCTGTTCCAGCAGATAATCTACCGTTTCCAGTTCGAGATGCGCCTTGCTCACCGAGCGCGGCACGCTGCGCAACTGGAGTTGGCACTTGTCAGAAGGGTTGTTAACCAGATCGTTATAATCTACTACCACCTTAAACTGGCTCGGTTTGATGGTTCTGAAGAGGCTGGCTCCGATGGTGAATCTTACCGCCACTTTAGATGGAAAGGTACGGAGCACCATGTTATCAGGCATGTTGATGGCCGTAACAGGCACATCGACCGACTCTTCGGTAAGCACATCAGGATATACCGCCAGACGCACCATCTGAGGCACAATCTTCATGCCACGTATCTTCTTGATAGGTACGCTGCGATGAATGGTATCCTGCAGGTTGCGCATGTTGAACGGCTCGATTTCTACCGATTGCAACTCATCGAGCTGCTTCTTGTTGGCATAAACTGTAACCGTAGACGGCAGAAATTCGGTATGCGCCAGATAATAGCTCTTGCTGGTTGTAATCTTACCTCTGAACACCACAGGCACCCGCTTGGAAGAGCCGTAGGTGAAGAAGAAATCGAATTTTGCCGGCTTGATGGAGAGCAGTTTGGTAGAGCCATAGAGCTGGGATGCCACCTGTTTCTGCACATCAGCCATCGGAATCTGTCCCGTTCCCGCTTCCTCGTCGGCATAATTGGCAAACCGGAATGTGAGCGGATGAATCTTGCCTCCGTAAGCATAGGTAACGAGTGTGAATCCCTTATCGCGCACCGTAATATGCACGGTATCAGCGAGTTCGCCGGTTATCACCGCATTGCGGGGCACGCCCGTTAACTGCACAGGAATATTGAATTCTCTCTCTGTAGTCTCATTGAGCGTCATCATCAGCCAGAAGATGCCGCTGAGAGCGAGAAAGAACAAAAAAATCAGAAACTCCTTATTCAGACCACTGAACAGGAAGTTTCTGACAGCTTTTAATATGCTCTTGAAACTACGCATTAGGTGTCTGACTAGCTGCATCAGCAAACACGTAGCCCTTAGCTACAGTGATTACCACGCCACGAGCTATCTCAACATCAACGGTATTAGCCTCGAGGTTAACACGCTTAACTGTGCCGTAAACACCGCCGCCTGTAACCACCTTGGTACCCTCTGCCAAAGCATTCTGGAACTTGCGGATTTCCTTCTGCTTCTTCTGCTGAGGACGGATCATAAAGAACCACATGATAGCGAAGATAGCTACCATCATGATGAGAAAACTCATGCTGCTACCACCGGCAGCTGCTTGCAATACTAAATTTGTCATGTCGTTAAAAGTATTATCTATTATTATTTATGTTCTACATATAAAAAGGTGTGACCAGCAAGAAAGGCCTCCGTTATTTACTCACCCTCACCCGGAGCGCGATGAATGCGCGGACGACGGCCGGCTGGGTGCTGGTTGTCTGGGCGCTGTTTGCCGGCATGTTCGCCGTGCTGTGCGTGCTGCTTGCGCTCAGGCATCTCCTTCTGGATGAGGTTGCGGCTGATGAGCTCGCGGCAGATGTTGTCGATCATACCGTTAACATAACCGCCGCTTCGAGGAGTGCTGTATGCCTTGGCAAGTTCTACATACTCGTTGATAGTGACGGTAGCCGGGATGCCAGGGAAGTTCATAACCTCAGCGATGGCAATCTGCATGATAATTACATCCATATAGGCAAGACGTGAGAAATCCCAGTTGCGCAAAGCCTCGCTCATATAGCGCTGGTAGGTATCGCAGTTGAGGATGGTAGCACGGAAGAGCTTGCGTGCAAACTCTCTGTCTTCAGCATCCTTGAATTCTGGCAGCAATTCCTGCTTGGCCTTAGCATCCGGGTTGAAACGCTTGATAGTCTTCAATACGAAAGTATCTATGATATCCTTGTCATCGTTCCAGTAGAGGCTCTTCTCCTCAAGGAATGCATCAAGATCTTCATTATTCTGAATGAACAGCTTGTAGATGCGGCGCCATACCTCGCGGTCGCGGCTGTACTCGTCGAGATCGGCGAGTTCCTCATCAATAGCACCGCTGATATAATCAGCATAGAGATCGCTAGACGTAATCGCAGTATACAGTTTGCGCACCATTTCGATATCCTCATCCCAGTTGGAATGCTTTACATCTATCCATTCGAGCAGCATCTTGTTCTCTTCGAGCTGCAGAGCGAACTTATTGAATGCGAAACGTGGTGAAGGTTCCTGCTCACCCTCTCTCTTGGCACGAGCTACATCTACATCGTAGCGCTTGCGTGCCTCCTGGGTGATGGCAACGATGAGCTGCAACATGTAGTTGTACAAATCGTATGACTTGGAGAGACTAAACATCAGCTCCTTCTCAGCGTTATCCATGTTATGATCGCTGTGTTGATAGTATGCGTAGGTTAACTGCACAATCTTACGTCTTATCAAATCCCTATTAATCATTCTCTAATGTTTTTAAAAGATTCATTTATTAAATTATCTAATACGCTTGCAAAAATACACATTAAATAGGTAATAGACAAGAAAACGGGCAAAAATTTCAGTTTATTTAAGCAAAAAATTGTATTTTCAATATTTTTTCTGCATGTAGAACATGTTTTTCGGCAAAAAGTTTGCTCATTCCAAATAATTTTCGTAATTTTGCACCCGCTTTAAGCAAAGCTAATCCGTGTGATGGCGAGTTAAGGCACATTTTTATTAATAACTTAATTTAGAGTAACACAAAATGAAAGAGATTAATGTAACAGGTCAGAAGCGCACAGACCTTGGCAAGAAAGCTTCTAAGACATTGCGTAAGGAAGGTTTGATTCCATGTAACCTTTATGGTGAGAAAAGGGGCGAGAACGGTGCTCCTGAGGCTTTGTCATTCGCAGTTCCATTCGCTGAGTTGCGTAAAATCATCTACACTCCTCATGTATACGTTATCAACCTCATCATCGACGGTGAGAGCCACACTGCTATCATGAAGGAGATTCAGTTCCACCCAACAACAGACGCTCCTCTGCACGTTGACTTCTACGAGGTTAACGACCAGAAGCCTATCACTATCGGTATTCCAGTTAAGTTGACAGGTCTTGCACAGGGTGTACGTGATGGTGGTCGTATGAACCTCTCTATCCGTAAGATCAACGTTACAGCTCCTTACCAGGTTATTCCTGAGCACCTCGATATCGACGTTACTGAGTTGAAGATCGGTAAGAGCATCAAGGTAGGTGACCTCTCATTCGAGGGTCTCGAGTTGGCTACAAGCAAGGCTGTTGTAGTTTGCTCTATCAAGATGACACGTAACGCTCAGCTCGCAGCTCAGGCTGCTGATGATGCAGAGGCTTAATCACTGAGTCATCTAGAGATTTTACGAACCTGAGTAAAGCATTATCAAACATTGGATAAATATTTGATTTGTGGGCTTGGTAACCCTGGCGATGAATACGCCGGCACCAGGCACAACACAGGATTTATGGTATTGGACGCTTTTGCTAAAGCGTCCAATATTCATTTTGAGGATAAGCGATATGGCTTCGTAGCCGAGACTACGCTCAAGGGAAGAAAGATTTTCCTGCTCAAACCTACCACATTCATGAACCTCAGCGGTAATGCGGTAAGATATTGGCTGAATCAGGAAAAGATTGACCAGAGCCGACTCCTCGTTATCAGCGATGAGCTAGCCCTGCCTCTGGGTGCTTTCCGACTGAAAGCGAACGGCAGCAACGGTGGCCATAACGGATTGGGACATATTCAGCAGCTTATCGGTCAGAACTATGCCCGCCTGCGCATGGGCATCGGCAACGATTATCCGCGTGGCGGCCAGATTGACTGGGTGCTGGGCAAATATAGTGAGGAAGACATGAAGCAGCTGCAGCCGGCCATCGACCTGGGTGTAGAGATCATCAAGAGCTTCGTATTGGCTGGTATCGACATCACCATGAACCAATACAATAAGCTAGGAAAGAAGTAATTATAGTGATTAATTATTAATGATTAGTGATTAATCTCCATAAGCATTAGAAATCATGAAAGAATCAGCAAGAATAGACAAGTGGCTCTGGGCTGCCCGCATTTACAAGACCCGCAGCATTGCTGCCGATGCCTGTAAGAATGGCCGCGTCATGGTGGGAGGCGTAACGAGAAAGCCTTCCTTCATCATCAAGCGTGGCGATGTGGTGAGCGTAAAGAAAGCCCCTATCACCTACTCTTTCGAGGTTCTCGACTGCATAGAGCAGCGCGTAGGCGCCAAGATGCTGTATGGTGTCTATAAAAACGTAACCGACCCTAAGCAATACGAGCTCCTGGAGATGAGCCGCATCAGCGGATTCGTAGATAGAGCAAGAGGCACTGGTCGCCCTACAAAGAAAGAACGCCGAGCCCTGGATGCCTTCGTAGATCCCGCCATGTTTGGATTTGACGAAGAAGACTGGGACGAAGATGAAGAATAAAAGAATCCCCTATACATCTTTTATACTGTATAGGGGATTTTTTTTGTGTAGTCATAATTATTTTCCTTTAAGCCGAAAGGCTTTTTTCTTTCTTTTGTTTCTTTGTATCATAGATACCTATTCCTAATCCTACCAAACAAAGTAAGAAAAGGGTTCCTAATATAAGCCAAGTATTAAGTTCATGAGCATCCATATTTATTTTCCTTTCTTTTTTATTCAAGTTTTGCAAGTGAGTTCCACACGCCCTGAAAGGGCAGAAGCCCCTAGCCCAGGGCAGCGCCCTGGGTAATTACGGACGCAAACCTGTCGCCCTGTAAGGGCAAAAGCTTTAAAACTCCAGACAAAACATAAAGCTTTTGCCCTTACAGGGCGCCTTACTGATTGCCATTATACCCAGGGCGATGCCCTGGGCTAAGAGCTTTTGGGCCTTCAGCCCGTACTTGAACCACATGCGAAAGTTCAGTTTCTTACTTTGCAAATATACAACATTTTAAGATACGATGCAAGAAAATTGGGATAATTATTGCTAAAAATATACGAAATAGAAACTTATATGTGATATTTGGCTGCTTATTTTAAAATAATGCTTAAAATATTTGGAGCGAATAGAGAAAAAACATATCTTTGCACCTAGTAAAAATGATGGAATCAGTATACACACTGATAACTAATCATACTCTATATGAGCATTATAAACTATTAATTTAAATATTAGAGATTATGAAAAAATTATTCGTTATGGCAGCTATGGTGCTGTCTTCAGTAGGTGCTTTCGCACAGCAGGCTGCAGGTACAACAACTATTCAGCCTAAGGTTGGTTTGAACGTTTCTACAATCGGTGACGGCGATTGGAAAGCAGGTTTCGCTGCCGGTGCTGAATTGCAGTATCAGGCTACAGACAAGTTAGGTCTTGCTGTTGGCGCTCTCTACTCTGCTCAGGGAACAAAGTCTGATCACGTAACTTGGACTCCAGGATATATCAACGTACCTGTAACATTGAACTACTATGTAGCTCAGGGTCTCGCTCTCAAGGCTGGTTTGCAGCCAGGTTTCATGGTAAACAAAGATGACGCAGAAGGCATTAAGACATTCGACCTTTCTGTACCAGTAGGTCTCTCTTATGAGTATTCTAACCTGGTATTCGATGCTCGTTACAACATCGGTGTAACTAAGATTGCAGACGGTGTTGATAACTACAACAACGTAATCCAGATTACTGTAGGTTACAAGTTCGCTCTCTAATCGAGAACTCTTGATAAGACAAAATAACAATCCCCGTTCTTCATTACGAAGAGCGGGGATTTCTTTTTTCCTCGTCATATCTGTTTGAAATAAGCCCCACGTAAACATGGAGTGAGGCTTACTATCGTTTTAAATGAAGCTTACTTCATTTTCTTTTCTAGAACATTCTACCGCCTGGACGACCACCACCAAAACCGCCATTGAATGGACGGCCATGGAAGTTTGGACGGCCACCAGGACCACCAGGACCTTCAGGTCCACCCCTGCGGGCATCCTTGCCTCCGAAGAGATTCAGGCGGTAAATCACGTGCAGCATCGCATAGCTGTTGATGGCATTATACTCCGTATCCGTGCGGGATGTAGCAGAAATGGCACGAGAGAAGGTGCTCTGCTGGCGGAGAATATCGTAGAACTGCAGCATGATGGTAAGAGGCTTGCCTTTCAGAAATCCCTGAGAGAGCTGCGCATTCCATACAAACTCATCCGTATTCATGCTGCTGTCGCTATAACCGCGGCGGCTGCTGATAGAGAGGCTTGAGTTCAGACTGGTACCCCAAGGCGCTGTAAGCGTCATGCTTGGTCCATAAGAGAACTGCCAGGTATTGAGGTTGCTGTTAGGCTGCAACTTGTTTGTAGCATGGTTATAATTCAATGTTCCATCGAGTGAAAGCTCCAGCCAGTTGTTGCGATAGCTGAAAGAGAGGCGCTCTCTCCAAGTAGTACTGCGGGTGGTATTCTTCTGGGAATCAGACTGCTTGTCGAGACTCAGATAACTCACGTAGTTGTTGTAACCCAAGTAGGTGTCGGTATTCAAGTTCCATACACCGGCACTATCGATAGAGCAGTTGAACATAAAGGCTCCCATCACATTCCAGTTGCCATTGATATTCTCAGGTCGGGTGATTCTACCACCAGTCTTCTCATCGTAGGTCACCTTGTTGCTGATGCTATTGTTGGTGGTAGAGAAGTTGATGAAGGTCATGACACCCTTGTTATGGTTCTGCACGAAATTGTTGTAGAACAATCGGAAGTTCTGGGTGAACGATGGCTTCAAGCCAGGGTTACCCTTCGAGATGTTCAGCGGGTCGCTGTTATCTGTGATATCAAGCAACTGAGAGATGCTTGGCTGAGAAGTGGTACCACGGTAGTTCACACGCAGGTTGCTCATCTTTGAGAAGCGATAACGGAAATCGAGGGTTGGACTGATATTCGTTACGTTGCGAACGGTATCTACATGCACTCCCTGATAATCCTGGATATACTTCGACTGTTGTGGCTGAATCATCACACCGAAGTTCAAGTTATACTTCTGACGGACGAATCGCATCATCACCCGGATATCGTGAGTGTAGTTGCGATACTCAGAGAAACGGCTCTGATCATCATCCTTGTAATCTTCGAGATGACCGGCAAACGGATTCAGATAGCTGTCCCAACCACGGTACTCCTGATCACCACTCATAGCATACTTGCTAAAATCGTAGGTGCTGCGGTCGCTCTTGGAGTAGCTGTAAGTAAACTTATAGCTGAACTGCAGGAAGGTAGCCTTCCAGAGCGGCTCACTATAGGTCAACTGGCCCGCATAACTGTAATCCTTCGAAGGAGTCAGGTTATAGCGGTTGGTCTGATAAGTAGAATCCTTACCCTCCGCTGTCTGTACGAGATAGAGTTTGGCATTGTTGAGCGAGATGCTCTTGCTGTCATTATCCGTATATTTGGCATCCATACGCAAGGTGATGTTGCGTCCCTTGTTGCCCAACTTGCGGTTCACCTGCAGCATACCCCTGATATTGTTATTATCAGAATAGGTGATTCCGTTAGTCAACTGACTGTTCACCATAGCCTCGGCCTTGTCCAACTCCTCAATACCTTCCTCAGAAAGAGGGTCTTTGGAGGTAATGGTATAAGGATCCTTGTTGTAAGAAGCCGACTGGCTGCCACTCAATCCATCGCTGGTACTCCAGGAGATGGAAGGACGGAAGAGGATATTGGTCATGGAATCAGGCATCCATTCCAAGCGGATGTTGCCGTTCCAGCTGTTGCTACGGGAGAAATTCTGAGTCAAGCTGTTGCTGAACGAAGAGCTGCTGCCCATGAAGTTCTCGCTGGAACGACGGCTCCAAATATCGCCATCGCTGTGATTCCAGCGAAGTGAAGAATTGAACTTGAATTTATCTTTCAGTTCATAATTATAGTTAGCACCTATCATCTTGCTGGCATTCAAACCGTTAGCACCTCCGAAACCTCTACCGGGGCCACCGCCTCCGAAACCACGGTCGCTGGTGTTATTGGCATTGGCAAAGAGCATGAAGCGGTTGTTATCATTGAAATAACCTCCCATGCCACGCATATTGTAGCGGCTCTTGTTGCCCACACCCAGGTCGATATTGGAAATCAAACCCTTGTTCATACCCTTCTTGATACCGAAGTCGAGCACGGTCTCCTCCTCGCCATCATCAATACCGGTCACCTTAGAGAGATCACTCTTCTCATCGTATGCCTTGATTTTCTCGATGATGCTGGTAGGCAGGTTCTTCAGGGCAGTCTTGGTATCACCCGTCATAAACTCCTTACCGTCTACCAGAATCTTCTTTACTTCCTTACCATTAATCGTGATGGTACCGTCATCGCTCACCTCTGCACCCGGCAGACGCTTTACGAGTTCCTCTACTACAGAGCCTTCCGGTGTGCGATAGGCTGAAGAATTGTACACGAAAGTATCCTCTTTCAAGGTTACCTTCTGAGCCATGGCTGTTACCACTGCGCCTTTCAGCATGATAGCCTCAGCACCCAGCACAATCTTACCCATAGCCAGATCCTTGTTATCAGAAATTTGGATACGCTTCACAGTAGACTTGTATCCTACGCTCGAAATCTTGAGCAGATACTTACCATTAGCCGGAGCGGTGACGTGAAAGAGTCCGTTCTCATTACTGATGGCACCAGCCACATACGTGCTGTCACTCTTAAGCAATTGAATAGTTACCTGCTCAATGGCCTCCTTGGTATCGCGGTCGGTAATCTGACCGGATATCAGTCGCTGCTGAGCAAAGGATGCTATTGCCATCAACAGCAGCAGCATCGTCAGAATCGATTTTTTCATTCTTATTTTTATTTGTTATTATTTTCAAATATGAGTGTTTTCACACATAATCGCTATGATATTCTATTATCATTTTTTGTTACTCGATTGTTTTGACGCGTTAAATACACCAAGGTTTAATTCATTCTGAGATAAAAAACGCAAATTTAGCAACTTTTTTTTTGTATTGTCTCCATTTTAGTGTATCTTTGCACAAAAATTAATACGTTAGAATGTTATGGAACAAAGAGTAATCATATCAACCCAACTGGAAAGCGAACTGGTAAGTGCACTTTCTGAGTGTGAGCACGACAAGCTTTTTGTGCTTACAGATACTACGACATTGGAACTATGCATACCTGTATTGCAGAATTTTTACTGCATGAAGGAAGCCCATATCATCACTATTCCGGCTACCGATAGCCATAAAGACATCGAAAGTCTGATGATGGTATGGAAAGGACTGCAGGAGGGAGGAGCTTCACGCCACTCCTGTATGATTAATCTGGGCGGCGGTATGGTAACCGACCTGGGTGGCTTTGCTGCCAGCACTTTTAAGAGAGGTATCAACTTTATCAATATCCCTACCACCCTGCTGGCTATGGTAGATGCATCGGTAGGTGGAAAGACAGGCATCAACTTCGGCGGACTGAAGAACGAAGTAGGTGTGTTCAACGATTCTAAGTTCGTTATTCTCGATACAGAATTCTTAAAGACGCTCGATGCAGAAAACATCTGTTCGGGCTATGCAGAGATGCTGAAACACGGTCTGATTTCTACAGAAACAATGTGGGAAGAACTGGTCAGTTTCGACCTCGACAAGCCTGATTTGAAGCAGTTGCAGCGCATGGTAGGCGACAGCGTGAAGGTAAAGGAGCGCATTGTAGAGCAGGATCCTCACGAGCAGGGCATCCGCAAGGCACTGAACCTGGGCCATACTTTCGGTCATGCATTCGAGAGTTGGGCATTGAAGCGCAAACCTATCCTGCATGGTTACGCTGTGGCATTCGGTCTGATTCCAGAACTCTATCTGAGTGTTGCCAAAACCGGATTCCCTACTGAGAAGATGCGCCAGACCGTAAACTTCATCAAGGAATTCTATGGTACACTGGATATTACCTGCGATGACTATGATGAGCTCATCGAACTGATGCACCATGACAAGAAGAACCAGAATGGCATCATCAACTTCACGATGCTAGGTGGCATAGGCGATATCCGTATCAACCAGACAGCTACGACAGAAGAGATCAAGGAAGCACTCGATTTCTTCAGAGAAGGATAATTCAGCTAAAGAATCTTTCTTCAGAGAATCTCTTTAAAGAAAGATAGCACGCTTCGGCTTTCCGGTTTCGGTAAGCGGAAGATGCTCTACATGAAGGAATTCCCTTGGAATCCAATATTTATGATCAGATAAGAGGCGGCGAACAGTCGCCTCTACTTTTTCTATCTCCTCATCTTCCGTCAGGAGGACTGCAATCTCTCCAAACTTCCCGTCTTTCTTCTTGGCTATCATGAAAGGTTTTTCAAGATAAGGCTTCAACAGAGCCTCAACCTCTTCTATCTGAATCTTGATGCCTCCGCTGCAAATCACATTGTCTTTTCTGCCTTTGATGCGAAAACGGAGTTTTTCCACCTTATTATATATATAGGATTCTATTTCCACAATATCGTTCGTTACCAGGGGCTCAGCACAGACCTGCGGAGCATCTATTACCAGACATCCTTCATCGGTCTGACTGATTCTGACACTATCGAAAGGCTGGTACCATTCGCTGGCCTCAGCACCGTTAATTCTTCTCAGGGCAATATGCGAGAGCGTTTCGGTCATTCCGTAGGTACTCCAGATGGCAACATCGCCGGGAAGAGCCTTCAGTTTCTGTTCGAGAGCCTCATCTATGGCTCCGCCACCGATAATAAGATGCCTGATGCAGCAGAGACGAGCCCGCTCTTCAGGAACCTGCAGGGTGTTATAAACCTGCATCGGGACCATCGCAGCGAAGGTAATCTCTTCATTTACATCTTTCAAAGGATGCCCACTTGGGCAAACAGAAATAAGATGGAGATGGCGCTCTATACTCCGCACCACCACCATCTTACCTGCAATATAATCGAGCGACATGCAGAGCAGGGCGCTATCACCAGGTTTCAATCCCAGGAAATCACAAGTGATGCGGGCCGAGTTGAGCATTCGCTTCTTCTCTACCATCATCGGCTTGGGCTTGCCTGTAGAACCACTTGTATGAACAAGCACCCGGTCGCTACCGTTATTCCATTCTGAAAGGAATTCTTCTAAAGTCATTTTACTACAAACAGTTTGTCACCACGAATCTCCAAAGGCATCGGTATATTATCAGTAAAGAGCTGTCCGGTGCCCAAGCCTTGCGGCATCTTGACATTAGGACCATATACTTTAGCTGCATAATGAGCAATCGCATTCAGACCGATATTACTCTCAAGAGCAGAAGTAATCCAGCTGCCGATACCACGCTGGTTAGCCAGTTCTATCCACTCGTTACATCCATAGATTCCACCATGAAGTGAAGGCTTGAGGATGATATACTGAGGACGGACCGTATCGAGCAAAGCCTGCTTCATACTCCGGACATTCACACCAATCAACTCCTCGTCTAGGGCGATAGGAAGCGGTGTTTCGCGACAGAGCTGGGCCATCTTAGGCCACTGATGCTGCTTGATAGGCTGCTCTATCGAATGAATGTCATATTTAGCCAAAGCCTCCAGCTGACTCATTGCATTCTCCGGCAAAAAGCCACCATTGGCATCTACACGCAACTCAACCTGCTCCTTGGTATACACATCACGGATGCGCTTGATGAGATCGAGTTCCTTGAAAAAATCGATGGCACCGATCTTCAGTTTCACGCAATGGAAACCCGCCTGGAGCTTCTCCTCCAGTCGTGCCAGCATCTCCTCGTAGGTTCCCATCCACACCAATCCGTTGATGGTGATGCCCTCTTCTCCCCTACCGAAAGGAGAGTCGAAAAGTTCTGTCAGGTTCTCCATTCCGGCAGGAACAGAACCCCCTTTCTGCTTCAACATTTCTGAAGAAGAAGATGCTCCTTCAGCAGGAACAATCTCCAAAAACTTCTTCGCTGCATCGAAGAACGAAGCGAAGGCTGTTTCCAAACCGAAGGTGATGCTTGGATAAGCACGAATCATATCGTATGGAATGCGTCCCATCTGCTCCACCATCTGACAAACCTGTCGCAGGGTCATCTCATATTCCGGTTTGGCATCGCAACTGAGATCAGGGAGCGTAGCACACTCTCCCACTCCCTCTACTCCCGGCAATTCATCCGATGTAAGGGTGAGATAATAACTGTGTCTCGTGGTATATACGCCACGAGACGTGCCTGCCGGCTGCTTGAAGTGGAGCGTGCGCTCCGAGATTTCTATCTTATACATTCTTTATATAATCTATATATCAATACAATTGAATTTTTCACTCTTCGTTCTTCACTTCCCTTCCCCTACTTTTTCTGTTTCAATTCGTAGAGATCCTTGCGGCGGTCGCGAAGATTTCTTACAGCACCGTAGGTATGAAGCTCATTCAAGAGATTCAGGTCAACATCTGATACGAGAATCATCTCGGTATTAGGTGTTGCCTCTGAACGCTTGCCATCGTTAGGGAAAGCAAAGTCGCAAGGGGTGAACACGGCGCTCTGGGCATACTGGATATCCATGTTGTGAACACGTGGCAGGTTGCCCACACTACCCGCAATGGCTACATAGCACTCGTTCTCGATGGCACGCGCCTGTGCACAGACTCTTACTCGGGAGTAAGCATTCTGGGTATCGGTCATGAATGGCACGAAGAGAATCTGCATGCCATCCTCAGCCATTAATCTTGACAACTCAGGGAACTCCACATCATAGCAGATGACGATACCAATCTTACCGCAATCGGTATCAAAGGTCTGGATATGGCTACCACCACTCAATCCCCAGCACTTCTGCTCATCTGGTGTAACATGAATCTTCTCGTACATGTCTACGCTACCATCTCTGCGGCAGAGGAAGCCCACATTATAGAGGGAATCGTCCTTAAGATAAGGCATACTACCCGTGATGATATTGATGTTGTAACTGATGGCCAACTCGCGGAAACGGTCACGGATTTCTTCGGTATACTGCGCCATCTTTCGGATGCTCTGCGCCTCACCCAAATCATTGAAACGAGCCATCAAAGGCGCATTGAAATACTCAGGGAAGAGGATAAAGTCGCTCTTGTAATCGCTCACAGAATCAACGAAGAACTCAACCTGTTCGAAGAGGTCATCCACCGAAGCGTATGGGCGCATCTGCCACTGTACCAATCCGATTCTTACGGTTGGCTTGCGGTCTACATAAGAATCCGTAGGTGGCTGATAATAGATGTTATCCCACTGCAAGAGGGTGGCGCAGTGTTCGCTCTCCTCATCACTAGGAAGATAGTTGCGGATTACGCGGCGCACGTGGAAATCATTGGAAAGCTGGAAGGTAAGAACCGGGTCATAGATTTCACGGTTTCTTACATGCTCGATATACTCCTTAGGGCGCATCTTATCGGCATACTTGTGATAGTTTGGTATACGACCGCCAAACATGATAGCCTTCAAGTTGAGCTTCTCGCAGAGTTCCTTGCGATACTCATACATACGGCGAGCCAGGCGCAAACCACGATAATCAGGGTGGATAAATACCTCGATACCATAAAGAATGTTTCCATTAGGATCGTGGGTATTGAAGGTTTCATTACCCGTAACCTGAGCATAGGTATGATCGCCCTTCACCATATTATAGTTAACGATGATAGAGAGCGCACAGCCCACAATCTTATCATCAACGATAATAACCACCTGTCCCTCAGGGAAGATAGTAATGAGTTTCTTAATCTGTTCTTTTGTCCAGAATACATCTGAGTCTGCGTAAATACGCCTAAATGACTTGGCAAGCTGATCATAATCCTCCATACGGAGGTTGCGCATGCCTACCTTTTCGATTTTTCGAGTTGGTTCCATAACAACTGTATTTTTATTATTATCTAAATCCGGGTGCAAAGATACAGCAAATTATAGATACGACAAAGAGTTTTCGCAAATAATTGACATTTACGAAAACTCTTTTCATGTATTTCAAACAAAGAGCGCGTTTACGCTTAAAATCAGATGCTAATATTTGGCATTTTCCTGTGGAATCGCTTTATCATGATCATCCAGATAAAACAACTTCACAGGATGATACTTCTCACTTGCCACAGAATATTCATCCTGGCGATAACGGGTCAGGATGCCTCCTATCCCCAACATCGTATGAAAAGCCGAAAGACTCGTCTGTACCTGTTGGGTACGATGACCAGACAAAGTTTTCAGTATTCCCGGATATTGTTTTCCATAACCATCTGATGTCCAGATGATGAAAGGAACATGCAGCTCATAATCAGATGCCTTCGGGGCGGCGTGCAGAAAGAGGCGACGGTCATCATCAAAGATATTCTCTCCATGGTCGCTGGTATAGAGCATCGCCGATGTAGGTTGGCTATATACCCCATCCGTCTTTGCCTGAGTCTTCTCCCATTTCTGCAGACGTTCTACGATACCATGCAGAATATAATCGGTATACCGGATGGTATTATCGTATGCATTCAGCAGGTCACGCCGGTTCTCCGGCTTCGCTTCGCTCTTACTGTCAGGTTTAAAGAAGGCGAAATTACGGGGATAGCGCTCCTGGTAATTAAAGTGAGAACCATAAGTATGAAGTACCACAAAAAGTTTCCGATAACGGTATTGCTTGGATGAAGAAGCATCTGCCGCAGGCAATATCCCATCCAACTTCTGCAACAAATCACTATCATAATGATTATCTTTTGCAGAAGCACCTTCCTTCAGGAAGTAATGTTCATCAGCCTGTTCGCCAAGGAAATCAATAAAAGAATGATTAGGCAGCTGATTGCTGATAAATACGGTATGAAATCCCGCCTCCCTGAAAGCAGCCAGGATACCTTTCTCATGAAAGAGACGTTCGAAATCTTCTGCTGATGCAGCCGACAGGAGCATAGGAACACTCTTATGCGTAGTATTACTTTGGGTTGTAGCATCGGGAAAAGCTATGATTCCAGGAGTCTTGGAAAGCAAAGGATTGGTATCGCGCGGATAGCCATAGAGACTGAAATTGTGGGCTCTCGCCGTCTCTCCCACCACCATCACATACACCTCGGGAGCCTCAGCATCGTGCTCGCTCCTGGCATCAAACCTGAAATTTCTGCTTGCCTCCCTGTAATTCTCTGAAGCCGCATAACGCTCGAAAGCAAGATAGAGATTATAGCAAACGTTAACAGGATAAAGCTGGTTGCGCAAGCGATAATCATCTACAGCCACATAGCAAGCCAGCAGACAGAATAAACCGACAGCAGCTATCTCCAAAGCCCAACGACGCACTCGATGCTGGAGTTGAACCACTATCATCCCTTTCTTGCTGATATTGACAATGGCCAGAACCAGCAAAGGAAGATAAACCACAAAAACACCCACCACGGCAGGCAACAGATTATCAAGCAGTTCCTTCACCTCGCCAGGATTGGTAGTTACAAGATTCAGAAACATATCTACCGCTATCACTCCCGTCCCGAAGAGATAAAGCAATACCAGTTGGAAGGCAGCGAAAAAAACAAAAAGAAAAGCCCACCAGATCATCTTACCCGGGCATCTGGTTAACGAAAAGAACCACATGTAGAGTGCCAAAGGCAGCAACACATTGGCACCACAAGCCCAAGGAGCCAGACATTCAGTATAGCACAGAGCTATATTAGGCAACAACAAAGCTACCACAGCATACCCGTAAAGGAATGCGCCCGATGACACCTTATCATATATATCCGTAAAACTGTTCATTCTACTTTTTCATTAACACTTTAAAGAGCATTATCAAACTACATAAAGAGCATTATTACTAAAACGCTTCATTGATATTGAAGAGAAAACCAGACTGCCCCGACTTACCGAATCCATAATCCAGACGTACATTCACATTCTTCTTAAATTCCCAGCGATAACCTACACCGGCATTCGGCAAAATCTGTTTAGAGCGCAATGCCGAGAATTTCGGGAAGATGGTTCCTGCTCCAACCCACACTACGATGCCATTACGCTTCCATACATGTTGGCGCAACTCAACCGTAGCTTCCAGAGAATGTTTATCGCGATAACGGCCTTCATAATAGCCACGCATGGAATGAGTACCACCCAATTCAGCCATCATTCCCCACGAAGGATTACCAAAGTTGAGGTTAGCCCTAATGTCTTCGGCAAGAACCGTACCCTTACCCAGTCGCTGATAGGCATCAAAACGAAATGCCGTCGTACTGAAAGCATAATCATTTCCCATAAATCCAGGTCTGAACATCTGATTGATATTCAGAAAGATACCACGATGTGGATTCGTAAGATTATCTCTGTTATCATATACCAGAGAAACGCCAGCTCCTACATTCCAAGTATGCTGATCCATGCCTTGCAGTAATTCCGGACGCTCAATATGTTTACCTATTACATAGTCATAACTCGCCATCGGTCCGATATAGAAATTATCTGCTACACGAAACAGGAAGCTAACTTCAGCCTGAGCCTGCCAACGCTTCATGTCACTCTTATTGGCATCGTTATCGCCCATCTCATAGCCTATTCCCCAAAAATCAGCGGGAAAAGAATAGAAATAAAGGTGATAATCGATGCGATATCTTCCTTTAGGAGCAATATGGTTACCACGGACACCCAACATATAGAAACCTACAGAACTGACATCACCATAAAGCGAGACATTAGAAGGAGGAAGAATACTGTCATTCGGATCAGTACGGTATAGTCCTGCTGCCACCAATCCCAATCCAAACTTGGTATCAGAGGCATAATGAGGACCACCTATCACACTAAAATCGAAACGCTTATGCTTCTTGTTTTTGTTGGAATCATTAAAGTAGTCAAGAATCCGGTTCACCCATGATTTCCCGGCACGTAAAGCCATCGTATCCACCTTCTCTGCAGATGAGATACTATCGGTTACAGAAAGCTCAGAGGCATAGCTGCCCAATGCCAACATCATAATAAGTATTGTCAGAATATGCTTCATTTTGTTGATTTTATTATTTTAATACACTAATGCTACATTATCAATCCACAAGGTATTGCCTGGAGTTCCGATATAGGCTCCACCATCGGATGAGGAGAACTGAAGAATCAGATGAGTAGGTGTTTCGTTAGCACTCGCCCATCCTACTTCTTTTACCGGCACACTCTTACCCTTGCTGTTACGGGCATAGTCAGTGGATCGCAGTCCCATAGTAGCAGCCTGATAACCTGCCATGTGGCGGATATCGCCATAATGGATTGTATAGGTAGCATCTTCCACCCATCTATTGGTACTCTTTCCGAATCTGACTACCATCGTACCCACACGTTTAGCTGTTATATTTCCCTTAGCATCTTCATGCCGTTTCTGCAGATAGAGCACAGCTATAGCATGATCTCGACCTGCAACCGTAGAGGCTCCGCTAAATCCATTCTGCTTGATACGATTGGCTGCATTAGGAAAAGAAGTCTTATAATCAAAGCGCAAAGCCTTAGGACGTGCGGTGAATGGTATACCCCAGTTGATGGCTTTAGGACCATCCTTGGTACTTGTTATCGGTTCACGAACATTACCCAGAAAGAGAGAACCGGCAGCCAATACCTTGATATTGATGAGTCCCAGCACTTTTACTTTCTCAATATGGGTTACCAGTTTGGCACAATATCCACTACCATGTTTATCACGAAACACAGAGTTATTCGTCTTATAGATGCCCGATACATGTGCCAGGACATTAGAGGAACCCCAAGGCGAACCACCCTTATTGGTATAAGGAATATTACCATTGACAGTCATATTAGGTCCAACGGCATAAACTGTTTTCTGATTTCCTCCGATAATGCCTGATTCTTTGATATTCCTGACTACCCAGTGGTCCATATTACCATATTTAAAAGGAACCACCTTTCCCTGTCCCTTAACGGGAAGGCACGGCAAGGTAGCAACCGCCATAACGATGCCTGATATTATTATTTTCTTCATATCTGTTTCTTTTATATATCATTAAGGCTGCAAAGATAGAAAAATATTTTCTAGTTTTCAGTTTTCTTCGACATAAAGCATAAAAAATTAAGAAATAATAATATATTTACTGCATTTTAATTGCCATAAAACAAAAAAGTCCTGCATTTGCTGTTATAAACAAATACAGGACTCCTGATTCAATATACAAAACAGAATCTCTTGCACCGGTTACAATAGAGACATGTACCGGTTACAATAGAAACATGTTCCGATTACTCCAAAAGCTATTATCGGTTTGAATACATATTATCATAATACTTCTGATAATCACCAGAGGTTACATTGTCCATCCATTCCTGGTTCTCGAGATACCACTTCACGGTCTCCTCGATACCCTCCTCAAACTGGAGTGATGGCTCCCAGCCGAGTTCCTTCTGCAGCTTTCTAGAGTCAATAGCATAACGCATATCGTGACCCTTTCTGTCTGTTACATAAGTGATGAGATCCATATCCTCGCCTTCCTTTCTGCCGAGCAATCTATCAACAGTCTTGATTACCACCTTGATGATGTCGATATTCTTCCACTCGTTGAAACCGCCGATGTTGTAAGTCTCGGCAATCTTTCCCTTGTGGAAAATCATATCGATGGCACGGGCATGATCTACTACATACAACCAGTCGCGCACGTTCTCACCCTTACCATATACTGGCAATGGCTTGCGATGACGGATATTGTTGATAAACAGAGGAATCAACTTCTCTGGGAACTGGTATGGACCGTAGTTGTTAGAGCAGTTGGTTACGATGGTAGGCATACCGTATGTATCGTGGAAAGCACGGACGAAATGGTCTGAGCTTGCCTTGGATGCAGAGTATGGAGAGTGAGGATTATACTTGGTAGTCTCTACGAAGAACTCCTCGCCGTAAGCCTCGTGGTTCTTACCGCTGGATGCCTTGGTGGTGAAAGGAGCAGGAATGCCCTCAGGGTGAGTCATCTGCAAGGCTCCGTATACCTCATCGGTAGAGATGTGGTAGAAGCGCTTACCCTCGTATCCCTCAGGAAGACTTTCCCAGTAAATCTTTGCCGCCTGGAGCAGAGACAAGGTTCCCATCACGTTGGTCTGAGCGAAAGTGAATGGATCCTTGATACTTCTATCTACATGGCTCTCAGCAGCGAGATGGATGATACCATCCACCTTGTAGTCCTGCATCAGTTTCAACATCAGGTCGAAATCGCAGATATCACCCTTAACGAAAGTATAGTTTGGCTTGTCCTCGATGTCCTTGAGGTTAGCCAGGTTACCAGCGTAAGTCAACTTGTCGAGGTTGATGATGTGATACTCAGGATATTTGTTCACGAAAAGTCTTACTACGTGTGAGCCGATGAAACCAGCACCGCCCGTGATAATGATATTCTTCATTTCAATTAATAATTTATAATTTATAATTAATAATTATTTTGCTGCCGCCAATTCAGCGATGCACTTCTTCAAACTGTCAGTCCAGTATGGCACCTTGAATCCGAAAGTCTGCTTCAGCTTACTCTTGTCAAGTACAGAGAAGTGAGGACGCTTCACTGGGCTTGGGAACTCCTCGCTGTAGCAAGGCTGTATATCGCAAGTATTTCCGCTCAGTTCGCAGATAATCTTAGCGAAATCAAACCAAGAGCAGACACCCTCATTAGAGAAGTGGTAGATGCCCGTCTTATCCAACTGGTCAGTTTCGATGATATGTGAGATGACAGCAGCCAGGTCGCCAGCGTAAGTTGGAGTACCCACCTGGTCGAAGACCACCTTCAGGGTGTCGTGGCTTGCCGTGAGACTCTGCATGGTCTTCACGAAGTTCTTACCCCACTGCGAGTAGAGCCATGCTGTACGGATGATGATATGCTTGCATCCAGTAGCTTCAATACTCTTTTCGCCTGCAAGTTTCGTTTTACCATATACCCCCAAAGGATTCGTTTCCCAATTTTCACGGCAAGGTATATTCTTGTCGCCCTGAAAAACATAGTCGGTAGATACATGAATCAAAGTACCATCTACCTCCTTCATAGCCTGTGCCAAATTTCCCGCAGCAGTATTGTTGAGCAGATTAGCCAGATCGTAATCTGTTTCAGCCTTATCTACGTTGGTATAAGCAGCGCAGTTAACAATTACCTGAATATCATTCTCCCTCACCTTTTCTCGGATAGCGTCAAGATTGGTGATATCCAGTTTTTCATAGCCTTCAGCCACATCGGTGAAGACAAACTTGTGATTGCTTTTTTGGGCACAGATTTGCATTTCATGTCCCAATTGACCATTAGCGCCTGTTACTAATATATTCATTGCTTTAATATTTTATTCAATATAATATTTTAAAGTCTACTTACCATTTCCCTCTACACATGAAGAAAACTGATGTTTTCTCTCGAAATCTATTTCCTACTATATATATAAATCCATTCATCTATATATAAAATATGTGGCAAAGGTAAAAAAATAATTTGAGTTGACCAAAGAAAAGAAAAAGAAAAGAGAAGAAACTAACATATATTAAACAAAGACCGCCACACTTTTTCACAAAAGCATGGCGGTTTTCCCTAAAACATAATAGATAAGCTTTGCCGTTAAGGGCAAACTTGAATCATCAAGTAGCCTAGTCTATTACCAATCCTTTTTTCCCTAATATAAACTAAACCTGTTTTCCTATTTAAATCAACATACTAAATCAACAAAAGGAATTTTCTTTATCATTAAATACTTTTAGAAGACTTGAAGTGGTAATTAAACCATAAAAACTACTGTTTTCTGATTTCGGTTGCAAAATTATATCATTTTTTTCAAAGTTGTATACCTAAGTAGTATTTGGGTAAAAAATTATCCTACTAAAGAAATAGATAACTCCCTAAAAATCAGAGATTTCTACATATTAACCATTTTTATCTAAAGTAAATGGTATTATATGAAAGGAAATTTGTATCTTTGCACCACAAAACGGACAAAAGGACGAAAATAACATTTAAAAGACGATTTTATTATAATTATAAAGAAGCATTAAAGATGAAACTACTTATATATTTACTTCTTTTACTTACTATGCCATTGGCTGCTCAAGGCAAAACGGACGAGAAGACTTTATTGGATTGTATTGACAAGATGATTGAAAACGACCAATATTATCAGGGAATCAAGGAAAAGGAATTGAAACATCTGAAGCGGCAAGCTTATGAAGCTGAAGACGACCAAACCCGACTACTGTTTCTTGACAGCATATATCATGCCTATAGTACTTACCGCTACGACTCAGCATACGCATATATGAAACAGGGGCTTGAATTGGCAGAAAAATGTCATAACACCTATTATATATTACGTAACCAGATAAACCGGGCGTCCATACTCTCGGTGAGGGGATTTTATGGCAAAGCAGAAAGCTTACTCCAATCGCTCAATCCTGATGAGATGCCATACCAGCTGAAGCAATACTATTACTTCACATACGCCTGGCTCTACAACTATTGGGAATCATACGCCAAGAACTCAGATTATGCCGAAGAATTCCGTGCCCAGAAGAAACATTATATGACCCTTCTGATACAGAGTTTCAACGAAAACAATAAGCATAACGTCTTCTATCAGTATCTCATGGGCGAATACGCCTATCTCCACAACCCTACCAGCAAGGAATCGCTCAACTATTATCTGAAGGCACTGAAGATGTCGCCAGCCAAATCCCGCATACATGCCATGTCGGCTTATGGTATAGCCAGATATTACAAACATATAGGCAAATTCGACCATTACGAGAAATATCTTGTAGAGGCATCCGTGAGCGATGGATTGTGCCAGCTCAAAGAAACGATTGCGCTTCAAAAGCTAGCCTACTACATCTTTAAAAAGGATGCGAGTAACAGTAAGAGAGCTGCCAAATATATCCAGCACACGATGGAAGATGCACAGTTCTTCAACAACCAACTGCGCATGATGGAGATTTCCAACATCCTTCCAGTCATCGCTTCAGCCAACCAGCAGGCTGCCGAGCGCTCTCGTACCCGCTTTCTTTGGGGGTTCATTGGTGTAAGCATGGCGCTGGTCATCATTCTCATCCTCTCATTCGTCAATAACCGACAGAAGAACAGACTGAAGAAAAACAAGGCTGAGATTGAAGAACAGAAAGAGAAGCAGAAAGAAATGAATGCACAGCTCACCGAACTGAACCAGCAGCTGATAGAGACCAATATCAAGCGAGAGACCTACATGCGCCTCTTTATGGACATCAGTGCGGCTTATATCAGCAAGTTATCAGATTACCGCAAACTGGTAAGCCGTAAGATCAAGGCAAACCAGACCGCCGATTTGCTTAAGAGTCTCCACACCCATAAATTGGAAGAAGAGGAATCACAGATGTTCTACAACCGGTTCGATAAGGCATTCATGGAGTTGTATCCGGGTTTCGTTACAGAATTGAACAAGCTTCTGCTGCCAGAATGTCAACTGGAAGTTCCTACTACGCACAACCTGACCACTGAGATTCGCATCTTTGCCCTGATGCGACTGGGTGTAACCGACAGCCAGGAGATTGCCACCCTGCTGCATTACTCCACCCAGACCATCTACAACTACAAGTCTGGAATGCGAGCAAAGGCGATTAATCGAGATACATTCGAATCAGATATCAATCAGCTTTGCCACATCATTAATAGTTAATAATTAATAGTTTATAGCATAAACCGCTTTGACAATCTTACTCAACGGCGCAGCCTCTATAAACTATTAACTGTAAACTATTAACTAGCTTCTGTGTATCACGGTTCCGTTAGCCTGATGCGTAGCAAGAACCAGGACCTCAGCTATTTGCACGTGTTCTGGGGCACTTGCAGCATAGAAGGCTACATCAGCCACATCATCGCCGTTCAGAGGCTCTATGCCGCGGTAAACGTTGTCTGCGCGGTTCTGGTCACCATGGAAACGGATGTTAGAGAAGTTTGTTTCAACCAAACCCGGTTTCACATTAGTAACACGCACTTTCGTATGTGCCACATCAATGCGCAAGCCGTCTGTAATAGCCTTTACAGCCGCTTTGGTAGCACAATATACATTACCTCCCGCATAAGCAGCGTCACCCGCCACACTACCTATATTGATTACATGACCATGATTACGCTCCACCATACCAGGTACAATCAGGCGAGTCATGGTTAAGAGGCCCTTGATATTGGTATCAATCATCTGGTCCCAATCTTCAAAATCGCCCTCATATTCAGGTTCCAATCCACGTGCGAGTCCTGCATTATTGATAAGCACATCCACATTGCGCCACTCCTCAGGGATGTAATCCACCGCTTTCTTGGCAGCTTCACGGTTACGCACATCGAAAGCCAAGGCAAGCACCTCAACGCCCTCAGCCTCGAGTTCTTTCTTCAGGATTTCCAACTTTCCCGTATTTCTACCTGTAAGAATCAGGTTATAGCCGCCACGGGCAAAACGACGTGCACAACCTTCGCCAATACCGCTTGTTGCGCCTGTAATAAGAGCAATTTTATTCATATTCTTTGATACTTTGAATTATACTTAGAACTTTTGATACTATGAACTTTATGACTAGCGAGGCAATTGAATTCTGCACTTAAAGAATAAGGACTCTGACCTCAGCATTCGCCATTTTCTCTATCTGGTTCATCGGACGTTTATAATAAACACTCTGGATAGCCTTGTTGATGATGCCATGCCCCACAGCAAGAACGGTCTGGTCAGGATAAGTAACCTTGATCCAGGTAAGGAAATTCTGGGCTCTTGATTTCATCTTTTCCAGCGTCTCTATGTTGTCCGGCCAATCCTTTGAGTCCTTCGGCAGGTCAGGGATGAATTTGCCCGTAAAATCGCCCCAATCGCGCTCTCTGAGCAAGGGAGTGGTGACAACGGGATGCGAGCCGGCGATAATTTCACAGGTCTGTATACTGCGATAGAGATCGCTCGATACGAAAACATCGATAGGTGTACCGGCCATTTTCCTGGCCACTTCCTCAGCTTGCTCAATACCTTTCATATTGAGTTTTCCCGGTGTTTGTCCCTGCATAATTTGCGCCTTGTTATCCACCGTTTCACCATGGCGCACCAAATATAATTTTGTCATTGTCTTTACTTTTTCCGTCTATATCAAAATGAGTTTTTACTTTTCCTAAGTCTATACTCCAGACATAGTTTTTACTTTCACTAAGCCTCTTTCCAAGACATTATGATTCTGATTTTGCTTACAAAATTACGGCTTTCTATCGAGACCAACAAATAATTTGCGTTAAATATAGCAATAATTAGCGTTAAATATAGCAATAATTTAAGTTTATATAAAAAACTTCTTGCTAGTTTCGGATTTCTTTCGTAACTTTGCCCCGAAATAACAAAATCAGTTTTAGTATGAAGGTAATACACAGTTCAATATTCCGCGCAGTATGCGCCATCATCGTAGGAGTCCTGCTCATCCAATATCGTGAGCAGACCGTCACCTGGATAACCATCGCCATCGGTGTTTTGTTTTTCCTTTCAGGTGTCATCTCCCTTGCCAGTTATTGGGCAGCCAAGCGCAATGCAGAGAAGATGCAGGGTCAGCTTCTGTCTGATTCCAATGGTAAGCCTATCATGGGTATGATACCTAAATTCCCGCTTGTGAGCGTAGGCAGTCTTATCCTGGGATTGCTGCTTGCCCTGATGCCTCAGGTGTTTATCGCCTGGCTGATGTTCATCCTGGCGTTCATCCTGATTTTGGGCGCTCTGACCCAGTTTGCCAACCTGGCTTCTGCAGCTAAGATGGGACGCGTAGGCATCCTCTTCTGGCTCTTCCCTTCAGCCCTTCTTCTGCTGGGTCTGCTCGCCATCATTAAGCCTTCAGCCATCGCCTCTGCTCCTCTTTTCATCATCGGTTGGGGTATGCTCATCTATGGAGTAGTAGAGCTTCTCAACGCCTTTAAAGTCTCCAACAACAAGAGAATCTGGCTGAAGAACCAACAGCAGAAACAGGATTCAAAGGAGATTTATGTGGATGTAGAGGAAGTGAAGAACGAAGAGTAAAACAACGAAATCATTATATCATCATATATGAATAAAATTAAGTCTCTCTTTGCCTGGTTATGGCAAAAGTTTCGCGCATTCTGTACCTGGTACAAAGGATTGTATCAGGGCAGAGCGTGGTATACCAAGACCCTCGTTGCCTTGGCAAGTTGTATAGTCGCCTTCATCTTGTATCTGGGCGCAGTAGATATCAACTTCTTATGGCTCTTCGGCAAGTCACCTGGCTATTTTTCAGGCATCCTGGACCCACAGACCTCAGAGGCCTCTGAAATCTATTCGGCTGATGGAAAGCTCATCGGCAAGTATTTCAACGAAAATCGTACTCCGGTAGAATATGATGAGGTAACACCTGATTTCTTCAAGGCACTGGTAGATACCGAGGATGAACGATTCTACAAGCACATCGGTATCGATCCTATCGGTGTGTTTGCTGCTGCCAAGGATGCACTCCTCCATCATAACGGGCGCGGTGCTTCTACCATCACACAGCAGCTGGCGAAGAACATGTTCCGTGTACGGTCGCAATATTCTACCGGTTTGCTGGGCAAGATTCCTGTACTCCGCCTGCTCATCATCAAGAGCAAGGAGTGGATCATCGCGGTTAAACTCGAAACGGTGTTCAGCAAGAAGGAAATCATCACCATGTATGCCAATACAGTAGATTTCGGTAGCAATTCCTATGGTATCAAAACCGCTGCGAAGACCTACTTCAACACCACCCCTAAGGAGTTGACCACCGGTCAGGCTGCCGTGCTCGTGGGCATGCTCAAAGCTACCACCTACTACAACCCACGCACCAACCCGGAGAACAGTCTTGCACGCCGCAACACCGTATTATATAATATGGTGACACATGGCGATCTCTCAAAAGACAGATACAATGAACTGAAAGATGAGCCTATCAAGCTCGATTTCAAGGTAGAAGAAAACTACGACGGACAGGCTAAATACTTCCGTGAGGCAATAGCCAACTACCTGAAAGACTGGTGTAAAGACGAAGGTTACGACCTCTATACCAGCGGTTTGAAGATTTATACCACCATCGATACCCGCATGCAGAAGTATGCAGAAGATGCAGCCCACAAGCAGATGAAACAGGTACAGCAAAACTTCAACAACCACTGGAGCATCCGCCGTACCCAGGCAGGCAAAGGCAACTGGATGGGTCAGGATCCTTGGCAGGATGAGAACCACGACGTGATACCAAACTTCATCCAGGGCATCGCCGAGCGCCAGCCATTCTACAAGGCATTGGTAGCCCGCTTCCCTGATAATCCCGACTCAGTAAACTATTACTATAAGGAGTGGGTTCACCCGGTTAAGGTGTTCGATTATGACAAGGGCAGCATCACGATGAACATGACATCAGAAGACTCCATCAAGTATATGACCACCTTCATGCACTGCGCCTTTGTAGCCATGGAGCCACAGACCGGAGCAGTAAAGGCATGGGTGGGCGATATCGACTTCGACCACTGGAAGTATGACAAGGTAACAGCCGAGCGCCAGCCTGGTTCTACCTTCAAGCTCTTTGTTTATACCGAGGCGATGAATCAGGGTTTAACCCCTTGTGACAAGCGTCGCGACGAATATATCTCTATGGAGGTATACGATAAGAAGAAGCACGAAATGACCACCTGGCGCCCATCCAATGCCAATGGTTCGTTCTCGGGCGACAGCATCCCATTGAAGAGTGCCTTTGCCAAGAGTATCAACTCTGTGGCTGTAAGATTAGGACAGGAGATGGGCATCAAGCGGATCATCGAGACAGCCAAGAAGATGGGTATCAACAGTCCGCTGGATGACACCCCTTCTCTCGCCCTCGGTTCCAGCGATGTCAACCTCCTGGAGATGGCATGCGCCTACAGCACCATTGCCAACAATGGCAAGCACCACGACCCGGTATTGGTTACCAAGATTGTAGACCACGATGGTAAGGTGGTTTACGAGGGTCCTACCGATTCCGAGCAGGTAATACCTTACAAGAGTGCCTTCCTCATGCAGCAGCTCTTACAGGGCGGTATGAAGGAGCCGGGAGGTACATCCCAGAGTCTCTGGGGCTATGTAGGCAACTACCGTGATACAGAGTTCGGTGGCAAGACTGGTACCACCAATAACCACTCCGATGCCTGGTTCATGTGTGTGAGCCCTAAGCTCGTAGTTGGTGCCTGGGTAGGAGGCGAATACCGCTGTCTCCACTTCCGCACCGGAGCCTTGGGGCAGGGTTCGAGAACCGCTCTTCCTGTGTGCGGTTACTTCCTCCAGAGTGTCTTTGGCGACCCAGCCTTCCGGCAGTATCACGGCAAGTTTGACAAGCCACATGATAGCGATATCACCCGCGATATGTACATCTGTGCAAGTTATGCACCAAAGCCAAAGGTAGATACCACCAAGGTAGACAGTACCGTCTTCCAGGAAGAGATCGTTCTCGATGACGAAGGCAACCCTATCATCCGCGAGGTTCCTGCCAAGAAGGCAGAAGACGAATCTGCCACCGGTACTGCCACTACAGAAGAAAAGAAAGAGAAGAAGAAGGCTAAGCCAACCGAGCAGCCTATCAACTTCGATGATCTTTAAATTTAGTTTATAGTTTATAGTTTATAGCGGCTACGCCGTTTAGCAAGAAGGCGATTTAATGTGGCTTATGCTATAAACTATAAATTATAAACTATAAATTAAATACAATGATTGATCTCGACAACCCGGAGTTGCAGAATGCACTCCAAATCATACAGTTTACCCGTCGTTCGCTTTTCCTTACCGGAAAGGCGGGGACGGGTAAATCTACTTTCTTACGTTATATAGCCGCCAATACCAAGAAGAAACATATCATTCTTGCCCCAACAGGCATTGCGGCCATCAACGCCGGAGGAAGCACGCTCCACAGCTTTTTCAAGCTTCCTTTCCACCCGCTACTACCCAACGACAGCATGTATTCCGTCCGCAACATCCGCAACACCCTGAAGTATAATTCAGAGAAGATAAAGATTATCCGCGAGGTAGAGCTCATCATCATCGATGAGATCAGTATGGTTCGTGCCGATATCATCGATTTCCTGGACAAGATATTGCGGGTATATTGCCGCAACATGCGAGAGCCTTTCGGGGGCAAGCAGCTGCTTCTGGTGGGCGATATCTTCCAGCTGGAGCCTGTGGTAAGAGAGGACGACCGCCGTCTGCTCAGCCCCTTCTACCGCAGCAGTTTCTTCTTCAATGCCAAGGTGTTCGAATACTTCAAGCTCGTGAGCATTGAACTCAAGAAGGTATACCGTCAGAGCGATCCCGTTTTCATCAGCATCCTCGACCATATCCGCACGTCTCAGGTGCCCATGCAGGATCTCCAGCGCCTCAACCAGCGCGTGGGAGCCCAGCTCGATGAGAGCGATTCCAAACTTGCCATCACCCTCTCTACACGCCGCGATACGGTAGATTACATCAACGACAGCCAACTCCAGCGTCTTCCGGGAGAGCCTTGCCTCTTCCGTGGCCACATACAGGGCGAGTTTCCGGAGAGCAGTCTCCCTACCCCTATCGAGCTTTACCTCAAGACGGGGGCTCAGGTTATCTTCATCAAGAATGATATCGAGCATCAGTGGGTGAATGGCACGCTGGGCACCATCATCGGTTTTGATGAGGATGAGGATGCCAAGATTTATGTGCGCACCGAGGAAGGCAAGGATGTGATGGTGGAGCCTGCGGCATGGAGCAACATGAGATACCATTTCAATGAGGTTGAGAAAAAGATTGAGGAGGAAGAGATTGGCAGATACGAGCAGTACCCCATCCGTCTGGCTTGGGCGATAACGGTTCATAAGAGCCAGGGCCTCACCTTCAACCAGGTGAAGATTGATTTCACGGGTGGTGTCTTTGCGGGCGGACAGACGTATGTTGCCTTGTCCCGCTGCACCAGTCTCGAGGGCATCAGTCTTCAGGAGCCGTTGCGTCAGAGTGATGTTTTCGTGCGCAATGATGTCAAGCAGTTTGCCCGTCATTATAACGACCAGAGCACCATCAACACAGCGCTTACCCAGAGTAAGGCCGACAAGCAGTATCATGATGCCGTCAAGGCCTTTGACAGGGGCGATATGCAGTCGGCTCTCGACAACTTCTTCCTTGCCATCCACAGCCGTTATGATATCGAGCAGCCGCTTGCCAAGCGTTTCATCCGCAGAAAGCTGAACAGGGTGAACGAGCTTCAGGCAGAGAACGAGCGGTTGCGCGAAGAAATAAGAAAGAAGGATGAAGAGAAGGAGAAGCAGCAGAAGTTCCTCAAGCGCCTTGCCACGGAGTATGTGATTATGGGGAAGGAGTGCGAAAAAGAGGGAATGAAAGAGGCTGCCATCATGAATTACCGCAAGGCCCTTACCCTTTATCCTGAGCACCCGGAGGCGAAAAAAAGGCTTTTAAAAGTAAAAAGGTAAAAAGGTAAAAAGAGGCTTTTAAATAGGGGACCAGCGATGGAATCGCTGGTCCCCCCCCCGAACCTTTTTTAAAGGTAAAAAGCAATATAGATAATAAAAAAACAGGCAAAATGATTTTGCCTGTTTTTTTGTTTTATCTATAAGCTGAAAAGCTCTATTAACTATAAACTTTCAACTATAAACTATCACCTAGTACCATTGTACAGCGTTCGAATAACCGCTGCGCTTGTCGTATTTCAGCGCATCTGTCAGGGTGGCTGCGTTACAACGGAAGGTGAAGTTGTAGCTCGTATATGGAGCGAGAACCACAGAACAGCTCATGTTAAAACAGTGAAGATCACGAGCCAGACTGGCGGTGGTCATACTGATCTTGTGGTTGTCAAAATCATAACCGGATGAGAAACTGATGTTCCAGCCATCACTGATTCTTACGTTACCACTCATGTTTAGAGTTTGGGTAAACTTATATGCATAGCGCATCGTCTTCTCATTGAACTTTTCTCTTCGCTTATCCTCGCTCATTGTTACACCATAACCGAAGGTCAGCGACCATGGCATCTTAAACGCCATATAACCATCTGAATCCGTTTCAGCCTTGCCGCCCTTCTTGGCTGCCGTCTTACCCTTCTCCATGCTGTCGTCTACGTTGCTCTCGATGTCGGTATCCAGACCTTCATCGTCATCATCATTGCGCTGGCTGTCCTTCTTGTCGTCCTCATCATCGCCCCCGCCAAAGAGTTTCTTCAACTTCTCCGGGTTCAGTGTGAACGAGAAGTTCTGCGACATACCCTGGAATCGTCCGAACCTGCCCTTGCCCCATTCCGTATGGGTACCCACATAAACATTGTTCTGGTCGTCCAGCTCGTAGGCATAGGTGGCAAACACAGCGTTCATGTTGAAGGTATAGTTCTTCCACCACTTCAGTCTGAGGTTGATGTTCATATCGCTCCAAGGGCGAACCTTGGCTGCGGTATTGTAACTCATGTTGATGTCGAACGCATCGATGATACTGAGTTTCTTGTATCCGGTAGAGTCCTTATCGCTCTTCACCTTCATCTCGATGTTGTTGCCCAGGGTAAACGAGATATTACCACTCTTACCCTTGCCCGGCGCACCGTAAAGGGCATTGGCATACTTCGAGTAACTCACCAGTGATACGTTTCCGTCGGCATCGGTCTTCTGGTAGGTGTCCCAGTAGCCGTAGCGTGAAGCTCCGAAGTCTGGGGCATAACTGAAGCTCACCGTAGGCGTAAACACGTGGCGCACAGCCTGTATTTTATCTCCGAAGAGCTTGCGGCTTGGTATGTAGAAACCATAGAGTTTGGTAGAGAGACCTACGCTCATGTTCCAGTTATATACGTTGTTGAAACCGTAGATGGTATCACATTTCTCTGTTTGGCTGGCTTCATCCCATGATCTCTCCACCTTGTTGGTATACATACGGTCAGTGAAATTGAACGATGGGTTCACATTGAGATATTTGAAGAGCGTGAATGTAGCGCTCACCGGTATCTGATGCTGCCATCCGTTGCGCCAGTCCTTGATGAGTGAACTGTGCATCAGCTTATCCTCTTTGGTATTGATGCTGTTAGAGATGTGTCCCGTATAGCTCATGGCTATCTTCTCGTACCATTTCTCGTCGCCCACCATCTTCTTTCTTCTGAACGGATAGAAGCGGGAGATGCTGATGTTGAGGTCGGGCAGCGTCATGGCGATGGATGAATCGCGCATGTTCTGCGAGAGGTTGGCGGTGGAACTGAGCGTCATACCGATGCTTGAGAACGAGGTGCTCCAGTTAACAGATGAGGTTCGCGTACTCTGCGTCATCGTCTGCGGATTGTAGAGCGAATTGAGGTTGTTGCGTTCGTAGCTCGATGTGGCGAAGTTCACACTTGCCGAAAGCGAACTGTATGGGCTTGCCTTGCTGTCCTGGCGGTGGCTCCATTGCAGTTTGAAGCTCTCCTGCTCGGTAAAGTCTGGCATTCCCTTGTCGCCGTTCTTCGTATCCTGGTAACTGAAGAAGAAGGAACCCGAGTATTTGTATCTCTTTCGGTAGTTGCTGGCTGCCGAGAGTCCCCACGATCCCTTGGTATAAATCTCGCCCAGCAGCTTCAGGTCCCATTTATCGTTCATGGCGAAATAATATCCGCCATCTCTGAGATAGAATCCTCGTGCCGTTTCATCGCCGTAGGTTGGCATGATGAAACCGCTGCTGTAGCTCTTGGTGAACGGGAAGAAGCCGTAAGGGATGGCAAGCGGCATAGGCACATCGCACACCACGAGATAGGCTGGTCCGAATACCACATCCTTGCCCGGCCTTACCTTGGCTCGGGAGAGCGAGATGTAGAAGTCGGGATGCGGATCATCGCAGGTGGTATACCTTCCGTGCTGCAGATAGATGACTCCCGATGAGTCGCGTTTCGACTTCATACCGGTCAGGAATCCATCTTGCTGTTCTGTATATACATTATTAATAAGGGCCTTCTTGCTCTTGAAGTTGAATTTGATGGTGTCGGTATCATAGGTGTCGCTACCCATCTTGAAGACAGGTTTGCCCTTGATGCCTCCCTCCACCGTACTGTCGGGTGTACCCATCGCCTTCACGTTGCTCTTGTCCATATCCATGGAGATGCGGTCGGAACTGAGGTCCATGTTGGTATACTTCACGTTGGAGTTTCCGTAGAGATATGCCACCTTGTTCTTGGCATCGTATACGAGAGAGTCGTCCGCCTGATAGTTAACCGGTGCATCTACTCCACCCTGTTTCTTTCTGGCGATACTATCGAGGCGGATACTGTCATCCACCACTTTATTATGTTTCCATATAGCTTTCTGCAGCGAGTCCATCTGCGTGGTGTCGTCAGCCTGTTTCAGCTTGGGCTTTATTTCGTTATTCAGCGAGTCTACGAACACACTGTCCCCCACGCTGTCAACGGTTTCCGTCTTCTCCGTTTTCTTCTTTTTCTTTTTCGAATCGGGCGTACCTGGGTTAGCCACCATCATACACGAGATGGCAGCGAGCAGCAGCATAGCTATCGTCGATTGTTTTCTCATTCAATAAATTAGAATTCTATTCAAACATGCGTTCCCATTGCTGGAAGCGTTTTACTCCTTCCTCTCCGAACTTCATGAGACTTTTTTCTGCTTTCTCAATTGTTTTTTCCCGGTCGAGGTGAGTTTTGCTGAAGAATTTATCAGCGTAGCAAATCACCTTCTCCTCCATGGTTTCCGGCAGGAAATCCTGATGTGGCAGGGGTAGGTTCTGTGCTATGATCTGTGCCTCTGTGATGCCTGCACCGGTATGGCGCTCACATACGCGGGCATGTCGCTCATATCCTTCCTTGCGCAGGATTTCTGCTCCCAGTCGTCCATGGCAGATGTAGGGCTGCGAGCCGAAACACTGTATGCCTGGGGCATCGGTCATGAAGATGCCGAGGTCGTGGAGCATAGCTGCTTCTTCGATAAACTGGGCATCGAGTTGCAATTCGGGATGATACGAAACAATCTGTAGCGCTTTTCGCGCTACAGATTGGCTATGTGTAATGAGGATATGCCGAAGCTCATTATCCTCAGGATAATACTTATCAATAATAGCTTGATAATTCATTTCTATTATATTTACTCAGCATCGCGCTCGATGTAAGCGATAACATCGCCCTTGCGCACCTTGCTGCCCTGCTTGGCATTGATTTCTACGAGCTTGCCGCCCAATGCAGCTGGGATGGTTTCAAACTCGCCCCAAGGAGCCTGGATATAGCAGAAGGCATCACCTTCTTTATATTCCTTGCCGATGTATGGCTCTACAGCTGGCTGGCACTCGCCCTCGCCCTGGAATTCCCAGAAGAGCTGGCCGGCTACTGGTGCCACGATGGCATCTGCCTTGGCGTGCTTGAACTCTGCAAGCTGTGCAGGAGTAAGGGTTGTACCGAGCTTGGCATCCTTTGCCTTCTGAAGGTCGGCCAGGAAGTTCTTCTTTGCCTGTCCGCTCTTGTAGTTGCGATACTGCTCTGGGTGCATAGCGAGCTCGAAGAGTTCCTCGTCGTCCTGACCGTAATCCCAACCGTTCTCGTCCATCTCCTTCTTGAAGTCGTCGAGGGCGTTGGTGAGCAATGTGTGTGCATCAACATCTGTAAACTCGCGGCCCTGCTTCTTGGCGAGCTCTACGAGTTCTGGGTCGATAGTTCCAGGAATCTTACCGCTCTTACCGAGAATCATACCCCACATAGAGTCGTCCATCATTACGAAGCGACCCTTGCCCTGCTCCATGGTGAGGAGATTCATCAGTGAGATGTTCTTTACATACTGGCTGAATGGGGTTACCAATGGAGGATAACCTACGCGTGGCCATACATACTCTACCTCGTCGAAGAGCTTGATGAGCAGGTCGTCCATAGACAACTCTTCCTCACCCTTCTTCTTGCGGATGTTGTTGATGGTCTGACGCATACCGCCGAGGTCTGCCATCATAGAACCCATCATACCGCCAGGGAGACCGCAACCGAGCAACAATGAAGACATGATCTTGTTACCTGGGTTGATGAAGTAGCCGAGCCACTCGTCGATGAACTCCTGAGTCATAGCACGAGCCTTCATATAAGCGCTCATGTTGATTTCAGGCACCTCGAAGCCCTCGTTCTTCAGCATGCTGATAACTGAGATTACGTCTGGGTGAACCTTACCCCATGACAATGGCTCGATGGCTGTATCGATGATGTCGGCACCATTGTTGCAGACCTCGAGGATAGAAGCCATAGAGAGACCAGGACCTGAGTGGCCGTGATACTGGATGATGATCTCAGGATACTTGTCCTTAATCATCTTGGTGAGTTTGCCGAGGAATGCTGGCTGGCCGATACCTGCCATATCCTTCAAACAGATTTCCTCTGCACCGGCAGCGATGAGCTGGTCGGCGATGTTCATGTAATATTCCAGAGTATGAACAGGAGAGTTAGTGATACAGAGTGCACACTGTGGAGTCATGCCACCCTCCTTTGCCCACTTGATAGAAGGAATGATGTTGCGCACATCGTTCAGTCCGTCGAAGATACGTGTGATGTTGGTACCCTGCTTAGCCTTTACCTTATACATAAGGGCGCGCACGTCGTCAGGCACAGGATACATACGAAGAGCGTTCAATCCGCGGTCGAGCATGTGAGTCTTGATGCCCACCTCGTTGAAAGGTTTGCAGAATGCGCGTACGGCATCGTTAGGGTTTTCACCTGCCAGGAGGTTTACCTGTTCGAAGGCACCGCCGTTAGTCTCTACACGGCTAAAGCATCCCATTTCGATGATAACTGGGGCAATTTTAGCCAACTGATCCTTGCGTGGCTGGAACTTACCAGAGCTCTGCCACATGTCTCGATAAACGAGACTGAACTGAATTTTCTTCTTCATTATTCTTGTTCTTTTTCTTTATGTTCGATGTATGAATTAAATTCCAAGGTGCAAAATTAGACAAAAAAATTGAGAAATCGTCCTATTCGCCTTTTTTTTTATATTTATTATGTAATTTACTTCAATATTTCCTTCTTCATCTTGCTGTTCAGCTTCTCGGCTGCAGCATGGGCCTTGGCGTTGGCCTTCATCGCATTGAGCGAGCGGTGGAAACCCTGGATGCGGCCCTCACGATCAGAGAGAGCCAGACTGTCGCCCTTCATATATACAAAGGTGAAGGTATCGCGCTTCGTCTTTCCGTTGATCACCACGCCCTCCAACTCGCGGCGGCCCTGCACCAGAATCAGTTTGCCGTTATAGGCATGCCATTCCGTATACTGAGGCACATCAGGATATTCTACCGGGCTGTCGTCGTCCACATCTTTGTTTATCATCACCCTGCCTACGGCCATCGCCTCGCTCATGCGCTTCAGGGTGAAGCCATACTGGCGCGGCACCATATAGGTTTCTACGATGCTGTCGGGCATATTGGCAAGGATTCTCGCCTGCTGGCGCTTGCTCAGATGCGATACATCGCGCAGCTTCGGCATCACCGGATAGGTCCAGGTGGCCTTCAGCTGGTCCAGGTCTATCACCATGTCGGCACGGTTCTTCTCATCCTTCTCCTCGCATGGCATCACGCAAACCCAGTCGCCCACCTCTATATCTCCAAACACCTGATGGTTGCGAGTGGCATCCAGAATGTTGTATCTTACGGGGTCGCCGCCTCCGTTGGGCAGCAGTACCAGCGCGGTATCCGAGCAGCCCAGGCAGGCAAGTCCGTAGATAGCCCTGTCGCCCTTTGCCGGTTTCGAGAGGCTGATGGCGAGTTTCGAATTGTCCATACGTGGTGGTTTCTTTCCCCTATGACATGCTGCGAGGGTTGTGGCGGCTAGCGCCAGTGTGAGTATTGTCTTGACTTTCATCTTTCTATTCATTATTTCAGATGCAAAACTACAACTATTTTTTGGAAGCACCAAATATTGAATCGTAAAATAATTAAAAAAATAGGTGATATATTTTGTAGTGTCTCGATTTTGCATTACCTTTGCAACCGTTTTTTGGGATCAACATCCCCCTCGTCCTGCCACACACGCCGGATGATGAAAAGAAATAGGACCAACTCAAGAATTATATGCAACAAGAGAATATGACAGACAAGACAAATACACACGCTCTCCCGGCATGGACCGAGGTAGAGTATACCGCATTATGCAAAAACCCGTACCTGTTAACCCCATTCTTCATCCCTAAGGAGGCGAAGTGCTTCACGTGCCGCGAAGATGGCACGAGGGAAGAAGAAAGAATGGTTTTCCTCGTTTTCAAATCTACTGCAGCCCCTGCTGATGCCGAATGGGAAGATGATCCTGTTCCGGGCGAGATGTGGGTGCGAGCGCTGGGCGATGACGATGAGGAGATTGAGCCTGCCAAGGTGATTTACCTGGGTCAGGACATCGAGGATTTCATCCGTGTAGCCGCTGAGGACGACCAGACTATCACCTTCGATTTCTGGTGGCGCCACGGCGAGGTGAAGGTGGAGAAGGCTGAGAAGACGGATGACGGATTCGTATGCCGCAAGGATGATTTCGGCGATGACGGACTGGCTGTTACCCTGATTCCTGAGGACGGCGGCAATCCGGTTGTCCTCCGTCTTCAGATTCCTTACATCGGTTTCTCGCTCTACGATGCCGAGGGCAACAAGGTGCATGGCGAGCTGAGCATTCCGCAGGATAAGGTGGATGACTACACCTACGAATTTGTGGGCGATGACAACAACGACCGTTTCACCCTTCAGCTCGACAGCAACAGGCTGGTTTACATGTGTGTATTGCGCCATGAGGACCATCAGCTGGTGGTTCGCAACCAGCGCGACCGTCTTTCGGTAGTAGATCAGATTCCTACCGAGGGCAAGCTTTCTGAGTTGCTCATGAACACGAATTCTGCGCTCATCAAGAACAGGAATCACCGTTGGCGCATTCAGGTTGAGGGCACCACGCTGTCTCACGAGGTTGAGTTGAATGTAGATGCGGCATCTCTGGTAGCTTTTGCTGAGGAGCAGATGCAGAAGGGCATGGAGATTGACGAGCTGGGGCAGCATCTGATGGCACTGGAGCAGAAGTATCATTTCCAGTGGTTCTGGCTGAGTGAGGACGACTGGAGTCATGACAATCCGGTGTTCGACATGTTCATGAAGCAGCTTTGTGCCTTTTCGTATGTCAGTCAGAATCCTGTTCAGGCAGATGCGTTGATGGCAAGGAACTACAAGCGTAAGATTCGCCGTTACAGCAGTATGCTGAAGGCTCACAAGCGTGGCGAGTTGAATCTTTTTGAGGAGAGTGATGAGGTGCGAGCCGAGTATCTCCGCATCTTCCAGAGTTTCCACCAGCCTTTCGTAGAGGCTTTTGAGAAGGAGGAAGAGGAATAATCTTTAAAGTTTTATCCCTCACATCCCTCACTTTTTCTCTTTTCAAAATATTAATCACCTGATAATAAGAGAATTATCTATTTAGGAAAGCGTGATGGATGGATAAAATATTTACAATATCCATCACGCTATCCATCACTAATAGCCTTCATCTATCACGTTTTTCAGCTTATCTTCTTGCAAAAAGCAAGAAGATCTTTGCAGAATATGGTTATGGGACCTGGCGAAAACGGACCACACGTTTTGCTGCGCTGGCTCACGGATATTACTGCATCGGGGTACGGATATTACTGCGTCGGGATACAGATATTACTGCGTCGGGATACAGATATTACTGCGTCGGCTAGCGCAGACGTATCCGTAGGCTTATTGAGACGGCTGAATCAGCTAACTGAGACGGCTGAATTCGCTGACAGAACTACTTGAGTTAGCTAACTGAACTACTTGAATAGCCGACCGGGATAAAAACAAAGCGGGCAGACCTCTTTTCACGAAGAAGGCCGCCCTGTTTCCTAATTAAACTTTGTTTTGCATTAAAGAAATGCAATGCTTGAGCAAAAATATTTTTATTGCTCTATCAGTCCCTCTACATACTTGCAGAGGATACCGATGCCCTTGAGGTTTTCGCCACCCTGTGGAATGATGATGTCAGCATAGCGCTTGGTGGGTTCGATAAACTGCTCGTGCATCGGCTTCAGGACCTTGAGGTATCGGTCTACCACCATCGATACGGTGCGACCCCTGTCGATGGTATCACGCTGAATGTTGCGTATCAGGCGCTCATCAGCATCGGTATCCACGAACACCTTCAGGTCCATCAGGTCTCTCAACTTCTTGTCCACCAGCGTCATGATGCCTTCGATAATCACAACCGGCTTGGGGTCAACGTGAATCGTTTCCGGTTCACGGTTGCATTTGATATAACTATAGGTGGGTTGCTCTATCGCCTTGCCAGCACGCAGATCAGCGAGCTGCTGGTGCAAAAGCTTCCAATCGAATGCCGACGGGTGGTCGAAGTTGATCCGATGACGTTCTTCCTCGGTCATCTGCGAGGTATCGTTATAATATGAATCGAGGGGCACCACAGCCACATAATGAGGCGGCAGCACTTCTACGAGTTTCTTCACCACAGTAGTCTTGCCGGAGCCTGTGCCTCCCGCAATGCCAATAACGGTCACTTTATCTTTCATATTCTTTCTATAAGATTTCATCAAACATCTTGCGGTAGAATTCAGCCTTCTTCTCCACTGCCATAGGATAGGCACGGGAACTGGATGGCATGCGGTACAGACGGAGTCTGCGGCCCTCGAACTGGAATTCTGCATAGCCTCCCATCTCAGGCTTTTCCTTGATGCCGAAGTGTTCTGAAAATACCTTCGTGGCAAGCTGGCCGGCTGTAAGCACCGCCCTGCAATGGGGCAGCTGGCGGAGCATGCCGTCGAGATCGGCGGGCTGCACGATCTGCAGGTCCTTGTCGGATGCCGTATTCTTGGTGCGTATCACCTGCTGTGCGGTATCATAGATGGCGACACCCTTCTCCCTGAGAAATTCCTTAATAGCATCGAGGCGGTAGGTCTTCTTCTCTACATCCACGAAATGGAACTTATCCTGGAAGTAGATAATCCCGAATATCCTCCACATATCATTCTGGAAGTTGGGATAATACCAGGGCATGCACCAGCGCTTCTCTGCAGGCGGAAACGTGCCGAGCATCAGCAGACGCGCATTATCGGGCAGCCACGGCTCAAAAGGATGATTTTCAACCATTTTCTACTTCTTTTCCTTCACCAGGTACATTACTACCGGCAGGTGATCGCTGTAGCCGTTGAGCCATCTGCCGCCTGCCTTGGTACGCAAAGGAGCACCCTTGTACTGACCTTCCTGCTGGATGAGGTAATCGCGGCGGAAGATGTGGTTCTTCCAGAACTTCAGAGAACTGTAGTCCTTGTTCTTACTATCCCTGTTCAGGAGATTAGGCGTGATGACAATCTGGTCGAAGAGATTCCATGAACCGCTGTAGAACAGGGTTCCCTTGCCCTCCTTGGCCAGGATGTTATACCATGGGTTATACATTTCATCGGCACCCACCTCGCTGATTTCAGCCTTCGCCTTCAGCACCTTATGCATGCTGGCGTTGGTAGGATCATCGTTCATATCACCCATCACGAACACCTTCATCTCAGGGTTCAGACGGAGCAAACTGTCTTTTACCACCTTAGCCTGGCGCGCTCCACTCTCGCGATAGAACGAACCGGAGAAACGGCTTGGCCAGTGGCATACGATAACCGCCACATCCTCGCCCGCCAACTCACCACGTACGGTGAGGAAACCACGGGTCTTGTAGGCAGAATCCTTGGCAAGTTCCTGTACGTAAGGCACCAATCGGGTATTCTTCACCGTGAAGAGTGCCGGATTATAGAGCAGCGCACAATCGATGCCTCGCTTATCGGGACCCTCGATATGGCAGAACTGCATGTTTCTTGCCTTGAGAGGCGGCTGCGCGGTGAGATCTTTCAGCACGTTGGCATTCTCAACCTCAGCCAGACCAATGAAGGCACAACCCACGTTAGGCAGCACATCGGTACCCATGTCGGCAAGTGCACGCGACATATTCTTGAGTTTATTGGTATATTTCATACCATTCCATCCCTTAGCAGGGAGATACTCATAATCATTTTTACCGGCATCATGGCAGGTATCGAAGAGGTTCTCCTGGTTATAGAAACCCACAGCATACACCTGATACTGCTTGTTACCGGAAGTCTGCGACTTCTTTTTCTGTGCCGTAGCGCCCAACCCAATCATGAGGAGGGCAGCCAGCAAGAGCAAATGTTTTCTCATACTAATATTAAATATTAATGTATACCTATATTATATATGTTCACCTTAACGCGGTGAGGTAACAGGCAGCAAAGATACCTAAAAAACCGGAAATATCTCCATAAAAACGAATATTTTTTCAGTTTTCATACATTTTTAACATAAATGAATTCATTTTTCAAAAAATTTTTTGTTACTTTGCAGCATTAAACACATTGAATCGGAACAGAAGACACAAGACCAGGGACATGGTAAGTCCCCTTATCGCCCAAACAAGACCTGGCGGGACATATATCATCACTGCTCAAAGAGACTACTGTTGCCGGTTTATTAATACTTAATACATATAAACTATGCAGAAGAAAGTAAACTTAGCAATGTTAGCACTCTTCTCATGTTCATTGGCTATGGCTCAGAACGAAAAGACTGACCAGAACATAGCACAGGGACTTGACGAGAATGCTTTCACCTTCTCCGAGGCACAGTTGGGCGAGGACGATGACATGTCATCCAATGTCACCATCCTCAATTCTACCAGCAACGTATACGCGAGCCAGGCAGGTTACCTGTTCTCGCCAGCACGTTTCCGCTATCGTGCCTTCAACCCGAAGTACAACGATGTCTATATCAACGGTGCTTCCATGAACGATATGGAGACCGGACAGTTCCGTTTCTCCAACATCGGCGGTTTGAACCGATTCTCCAGAAACGTAGACTTTGCCCTGCCTTTCGAAGCCAACGGCTATTCGATGACCGGCATGGCAGGCTCCAACAACTATGATTTCCGTGCCGGAAGCATGCAGGAAGGACAGTATGCCAGCGTAGGTGTTGCCAACCGCAACTATATCCTGCGCGGACTCTACTCCTACTCCAGCGGCTTCAACGAGAAGGGATGGGCAATAACAGCCGGTCTCACCTACCGTTGGGCTAACCAGGGATACGTAGAGGGAACCTTCTACAACGCCCTCTCCTATTTCTTCGGTGTACAGAAGAAGTGGATGAACGGCCACTCGCTGAGCTTCTCCACATGGGGTAACCCGACAGAAAGAAGTACCCAGGGAGCATCTACCGACGAGGCTTACTGGCTGGCAAACGACTACCAGTATAACCCATACTGGGGATACCAGAACGGACACAAGAGGAACTCACGCGTAGTGAACGACTTTGTCCCTTCGGCTATCGCTACATGGGACTGGGAAATCAACGACCAGATGAAGCTCACCACATCAGTGTTCGGAAAATACTCTATGTACAAGAGCACCAAGCTCAACTACAACAACGCAGAGAATCCACAGCCAGACTACTGGAAGAACATGCCATCAGCCAACTACTATGTATGGGGCGACTACAAGAACGGCAACAACATGTATACCTGGGAAAACTGGAACAACGCCGTAAACTACTGGCAGGCAAGCAAACAGAACCGACAGATTAACTGGAACCGCCTGTACTATGCCAACCAGCAGGCAGCCAAGAACGGACAGGATCTGCTATACTATGTTCAGGCTAAGCACAACGACAACCTGACCCTGAGCCTGTCATCCGTTCTGAACACCAAGCTGACCAAGAAATCGAACCTGGCTACGGGTATCATGCTCGGAAAGAGTACCAACCAGCACTATCAGACACTGGAAGACATGCTGGGCGGTGCCATCTTCCACAACATCAACACATATGCCCTGGGAGATTATCCTAAGACCGACCCACGTGTGCAGTACGATCTGAACACAGCCGGTCCTAACAACACAGGCAAGCTGGTTTACGAGGGCGACAAGTTCGGTTACAACTATCGCATCGACGTGAACAAGGCAAACGCATGGAGCACCTATACAGCCGAATTCTACAAGATGAAGGCGATGCTGAGCGGACGTATCGGATATACCGGAATGAACCGCCGAGGCTACATGCGCAACGGTATGGCACCGAACAACAGCCAGGGCAAGAGCGGCACAGCCAACTTCCTGGACGGTGGCGTAAAGGGAAGTCTGAACGTGGATATGGGCAGAGGTCATGCCTTCAGCATAGGAGCCGGATACGAGCTGCGTGCACCGATGGCAAACACAGCCTTCATCTCGCCTGAAATCAGCAACGACTTCGTGACTAACCTCAAGAACGAGCGCATCTTCAGCTCTGAATTCAGTTACCAGTATCGCAACGCATGGCTGAGTGCCAACGTGAGCGGATACTACAGCCGACTGGAGAACGTTACGGAATGGCAGAACTTCTACAACGATGATGAGAACTCATTCACCTACGTGAGCATGACCGGACTGAAGAAGGAATACTATGGTGTAGAGGTGGGCGCTAAGATCAAGCTCACATCATGGCTCGACCTGAAGACCCTGGGCGCTATGAGCGAGGCGAAGAACATCAACAATGTAAACGCCGTATACATGCTCTCAAAGAGTGCTGAGGTTTACCAGGACAAGGCTTACGTGATTAATATGCGCGAGAGTGGCACACCGCTCACAGTGGGAAGCATCGGTCTCGATGCCCATGTAAACGGATGGTTCGTCAACCTCAATGCCAACTATTACGACCGCATCTACCTCTCTTATTCTCCAAGCTACAGATATGAGAAGGTGCTGACCAACCGCCAGGCTGCCCACAAGGCATTCCCTGAAATCTTTGCTCCTACTACACTCGACGGTATGAGCTGGACTGAGGATGCTGTAGCCCAGGAGAAGGGTCACGGAGGATGGATGGTTGACCTGAGCATAGGCAAGAGCGTGAGACTGAAGAAGGGTTCTCTCAACTTCAACCTCATGATTACCAACCTGCTGAACAACCAGACCATCGTAACAGGCGGATATGAGCAGAACTCACGTTCAAGCTATACAGTGGATGCTAACGGCAACATGAAGAATCCACGCCTCTACCAGTTCTCCAAGAATCCTAAGAAGTATTACACCTGGGGTACCAACGGCATGTTCCAGGTATCTTACAGATTCTAAAGAGCAGTTTCTCTTTAACATAAAGAACAGGGAGCAATCCCGTTTCTCTATAACAATAAAAAGAAAGAACAATGAAAAAGATAAAATTCATAGCATTGGCATTCCTGGCACTGACTCTGGGGTCGTGTATGGGCGACGGTTATGCTGACCCAGACCTGACCGAGAAGGTGCCTGCATCTCCATGGGGCAACAACAGCCTGAGGGAGAAGAATGTAATCAGCATAGCAGATTTGAAGACCCAGTTTGCTACGATTATCAACAGCGACAATGGCTACAAGCTGATTGAGAAGGACATGATGATCAAGGCGGTAGTGACGGGCAATGATGTCAGTGGCAATATCTACAACCAGGTGAGCGTACAGGATGCATCCGGCGCTATCATCATTGCCATCAACGGAAGTGGTCTGTCGGGGTATCTTCCTGTTGGTCAGGAGATTCTCGTAAACCTGAAGGGTCTCTATATCGGAAGTTACAAGAAGTTGCCTCAGATTGGCGGTGTGAATACCAAGATCTCAGACGGAAGTCTGGGTATGGGAAAGATAGAGCGTGCCATCTGGAACGAGCACTTCAAGATTCTGAACCCTGGCGAGGCGGATGCAAGCACGGTAGTGCCAGAGGAGTTTGACCTGACAAAGCTTACTGATGCAGCCTATATGGAGGCTAACGTGGGCAAGCTGATGACCCTGAAGAAGGTGAAGTTTGCTTCAGCCAACGGTACAAACGTATGGGCGCCAGATGATACCAATACGAGTCTGGAACTGATTGATGCCGAAACGGGCAAGAGAATCAACAAAAACAACCTGGTAGTGCGCAACTCGGGTTATTCTAAGTTTGCCAACGAGGTGGTTCCACAGGGCGTATTCGATATCACCGGTATCTTCACCCGTTACAATAACACCTGGCAGATTGTGCTTCGCAGCACGGATGATCTGAAGGCATCAGAAACAGGCGGTACATTGGAGAAGCCTTACACTGTGGCTCAGGCACTGGAGAAGATCAATGCCGGTACAGCAGGCGATGCTAAGGTTTATGCTACCGGTATCATCGTAAAGGTGAAAGATGTAGATACTGGCACGTATGGTAACGGTACATTCGTTATCTCTGACGACGGTAAGGATACAGAAGGCAAGACTCTCGAGGTATTCCGTTGCTTCAACATCGATGGTGCAAAGTGGACAGAGGAAACCAAGGGTATCCTTGTACCTGGCAAGAAGGTGGTTGTATCAGGCACCCTGCTTGATTATAACGGCACCAAAGAGATAAAGGGTGGCAATCTCATCTCTATCAAGTAATTACTGATTATCAAAATAGTAACAATATTTAAAAAGACAATAATATGAAAAAGTATATATTTTCAGTTTTGATGGCGGCTATGGCAGCCTTCACATTCATTAGCTGTGAGGACGTACCAGAGCCTTATACACTGCCTACTCAGCCTGGTGCTCCAACCACTCCTGAGGTGGCAACACAGGGTACAGAAGCCAGCCCTTATACTGTGACTGACGCTAAGACAGTTAAGACAGGCACCGGCAAATATATTAAGGGTTACATTGTAGGTTATGTACCAGACAAGGCACTCAATGAGGCTATCTTCGGTGATGCATCAAGTGCAGAGACAGCTCCAACAAACATTCTGCTCGCTGCCAAGGCTGACGAGAAAGAGGTTAACAACTGTATGCCTATCCAGTTGCCAGCCGGCGATCTCCGCACTGCTCTCAACCTGAAGGATAACCCAGGTAATCTGAAGAAAGAACTCATCATCTGCGGTAATATCGAAACCTATTTCGGAGCTACCGGTTTGAAATCTCCTGTATACGCTAAGATTGACGGCAAGGAGATTGGTAAGAAGCCAGGAGATACTACCCCAGGTTCAGATTTGAAGGGAGAAGCTAAGGGAGATGGTTCTGAGGCTAACCCATTCAACAGCGTAGCTGCATACAACAAGGCCAAGGCATTAGAGGCTGACAAGGTTACAGACGAGATATATTACATAAAGGGTAAGATACAAAGCATCAAGTACCCATTCGACGCAGAGCATGGTACAGCTACAGTAAACATTGCAGATGATGCTAACAGTACTACCTTCCTTGTATACAGCGTTCGCTACTTTGGTGGCGAAAAGTGGAAAGAAGGTGACACCCAGTTGAATATTGGCGACGAAATCGTAGTTAGTGCCAACCTCACTAATTACCTGGGAACCACTCCTGAAACAAAGAATGCCACTCTCATCTCCATCAATGGTAAGACCAGCGCTGGCGGTGGTGAGGTTAAACCAGACCCAACACCAGATACACCAGCTACTGGCGATGCCATGAACATCAGCTCTATCGTAAGTGGCAAGACCAGCTCAGAAGATTTGCCTGAGAACGCTTATGGTTCACAAGTAGCAGCCACAGAAAGCACTTGGTATTCTTGGAAATTCGACAACATCGCTTATAGCGGTGCTCGCATCTGCAAAGCCAACGGCGATTTCACTGGCACTCTCCAGTTACAAGGCAACGCATCCGATGCAGCCAAGCAGGGATTCCTCTTCAACAGCACAGCGTTCAGCAAGGATATCAAGAGCATCACCATCGTGGTAAAGGGACTGAGCAAGTATGACACGCCTACAGTATTCGGTGTATACCATGGTTCTTCTGCCCATCCTACGACAGATGCTATCAAGGGTTCTTACACCAAAGAGACAGGCAGCACCCTCAATTCGTTCACTTTTACCTACGACTTCAGCAGCGTAAGCAGCAAGTACTTTACCATCTGGAACAATGCTGTTGGTGCTCTCTACATCGAGAAGATCATCATCACATTGAAGTAATTCCCCTAGTAGATATTATATATTAGAGAAAAATACCAATCCCCATCGTCCTCTACCCAAACAGAGGCGATGGGGATTTCTTTTCATCCATTAAAAACATAGGTGTCAGGAGGGAACGCGAACCTACGTATTATGCTCATTTCTAAAATATTTCTTAAAAAGAAGAAGAAATATTTGGTGGTTTCAGGAAAAAAGCGTAACTTTGCAGCCTGAAATTGATAACAGGCTATAATGGGCATGCCCCGATAAGGGACACGAAATGATGCAACGAGCATCCCCATGACGTCTAATTTTAATAACCCAATAAAAATAAAAAAGAAAAATGAAAAAAGGTATTCATCCAGAGAATTATCGTCCTGTAGTATTCAAGGATATGTCTAACGGCGATATGTTCCTCTCTCAGTCTACATGCAAGACTAACGACACTGTTGAGTTCGAAGGCGAGACTTATCCAGTTGTTAAGATTGAAATCTCTAGCACTTCTCACCCATTCTACACAGGTAAGAGCAAGCTCGTTGATACAGCGGGTCGCGTAGACCGCTTCATGAACCGTTATGGCAAATTGAAGAAGTAATAATATACCTTTTTTATAAGGATATATTTATTATCGCAAAGATACTGAGTGCATTCCAGCGTAGTTGCATATACGTAGGAATGCACTTTTTTTCTCTATTCTATCCTCATGCAATCGATTTCTACATAATTATATAGAAAGTACTTAATCTTTAACTTCAAAACATTATAGAGAATTATGAAGCATACTAAGTTTTTTATCTTCGCGCTCGTTGCTGCGATGACGTTCTCTGCCTGCGGCACTGACGATACCCTGCAGTTCTATTTTCCTGAAAACGGCGGTACTACCGGTGGCGGTAATACGGGTGGCGGAAGCACAGGCGGCAATACCGGTGGTGAATCAACCGATAAGAACAATACAAACAAGAATGTGGCTACTGCCAACATGCCACAAGTGGTAAGAAACGCTATCGGCGGTCTGGAGTTCCCAAAGCTCAAGAATAATGGTACCAGCTATGCCATCGTTCACATGGATAATACAACAGGTATGTTGAACTATTCTACAGAATGGGATGATAACATGAAGAGCCAGAGATGGAGCTGCTATACTTTCCACACAGGAAACACGGCATCTAACGTTGACAGATGGAAACCTGGTCAAGGCGAGCGCAACTATCCATGGGATACGGATCTGAAAGAACAATGGGGAATTACAGATTTTACAGAAGACCCTACTCCTACAACTCAAGGCTTTAACCATGGTCATATCTGCCCTTCTGCTGACCGTAAGCTGAACCTTACCCAGCAGAAGCAGACTTTCTTCATGACCAACATGCAACCACAGTACAGCAACTTCAACCAGCGTGGCACCTGGTATAAGATGGAGGAAGATCTTCGTAATAAAGCTCCAAAGATTGATTCTGATACCCTGTTTATCGTGAAGGGCGGTACCATCGACCCGGTAGGCAGCGAGAGTAATCTCCTGGGCTGGAAGAAGAAGGGTGCTTCTAGCGAAACCCAGAAGCCAGGCTATATCCCAATACCAAAGTATTTCTTTGTTGCCGTGCTGAAGAAAGAGTATATCCAGAAGACCAAGCAGTATAGCTACAGTGCTTTCGGCTACTGGTTCCCTCACGAGGACAAGGCATTTGAAAAAGGCGACCAGCTCGGCAACTATGTGGTAAACATCAAGACGCTGGAAGACAAAACCGGCATCGACTTCTTCTGTAATCTCCCTGATGAAATAGAGAAGGATGTAGAAAACGTAGATGCAGAAGCTCTCAAGAAACTTTGGGGCTTTAAATAAAAGGCTATATACAAACAAAAGAATCCGCTCTCTCAAATCAATGAGTGAGCGGATTTCTTTTGTTTATATCATCATCTTCTCGGCAACTTCTTGATTGCATGTGGCATGAAAGCCCTGCCGGTAGCCTTACCGAAGCTAGGAGCTACGGAATCGGTTGCAGCAGAACGGGTCTTCTTACGGGCTCCACTCGGATTGTAGCGCACTAAATCGATTTGCATCACATCACCCTTAGCCTTACCTGTTCCTATCATATAACCATAGAACACATCCTGGCCCCTTTCATCACCCAGATAGAAACCATACTGATTAGCACCTGCATCCATCACATAGGTAGCACCAGAATCATTATAACGGATATAAATATCACCATTCTTATCGATATACCAGGTAAACTTCAGAGTCTGGGATTCATTGCTTCCATCATCGGCATAATCCACTTCTACACCATTACCGCTGAGCGAGTTAACCTTATCACCCGCCTGATAGAACGTCATCTCGGCATTGAAACTGTAGTTATTGCGAGATTGGCCGTCCTCAGCAAGTTCAGAGAGCATCACAGAGCCTCTCCAGTCGCCTGTAAGAGTCTGAGCCTCCGACAGCAGGTAATCATCCTGAGAGCCGTTAGAACCGTTGTTCCAGTCGCCCTGATTCCATCCCCAGCCACCATGATTATAGTCATCATACCAGTAATAATCATCATGCCAATAATAATCATCATCACACGAGGTGAATGAGAAAGATGCAACAGCTATCGCCATCCACATCCATATCCGATTAAACTTTTTCATATCCTGTTTCCTTTCTTCAAACTAAATTCCTTATTGCCTTACTTCACTACAAAACGGCGAACAGGCTTCTGATTATCATCTGCTACCTTAACATACTCTACAGAATCCTTAGCTCCGCGAGAAACAATCTGGGTGTTCTCCAAGCCCGAATGCTGCTTGCTGTAGCCCCAATCATAATCATCGCGCCAGTTGTAAGAATCGCGACTAAGCTCGAAATAAGCACGGTTGCCGTTATCAGCCTCTACATATCCAGAGAACTTGCGGTCGCCCAGAGCATAGTCGTAAATTACAACATCACTACCCTCATCAAGAAGAGTGATATAGATGTTTCTGTTGCGTACTGTCCAGGTAATACGGTTTGCTATATAATTGTTGCCATGCCAGTAATTTCTATCAAAGTAATCGATCCAATAGCCTGTACCGGAATAGATGCCATCATTCTGGTCGAATCGGATTACCGAATAGGTAGCATCGACATTGCCATATTGTACATACATATTACCCCTCCATGTACCATCAAGGGTGTATGCGATATCAGAATCCTCATCACATGAGGTGAGAGAAATACTCATCAAAGCTATGAAAGCCATTGTGAGAAGAGTAGTAAACTTTTTCATATCAATTTATCAGTTAAGTTATTTATATTCTTATATCTTCTAATTATTGAGCTCTTGAAGAACAGCATTCTTTCTTGAACCCGATGCAAAGGTAGTGGATTTTTCGTCTGCATCAAAGGGGAAAAGGATACAAACTGAGGGGGAAATCCCTATTCTTTCAAAAACAACCGCTTTTTTTGATGATATTTCTCTTAGCCTAGAGTGGTATTTCTTTCGGTTTTGATGATATTTCTTTCTCTGTATCAAAGTTTTAACACCTTCTTAACACATCGTATCAATATTTTTCGTATCTTTGCATCATAAATAAGTAATTATTCAAAGAACATGCTTTTAGCACAAAGCAAATTCTAAGAATGCGCTCAAAAAAATGAGTTTCAACAGTTTATTAATTATACGTTAAACCTTTAAAATTATTAAGTTATGAACAAATTTTTACGCTATTCATTATCATTGGTTCTGGCGTTCGTAGCTAGCGTTACGTTTGCCCAGGAAGTAACTTTTGACTTTGACAATGATTACAAAACACTCTTCCCTGAACTGACAGGTACATCTTCTTTAGATTCTAAAGATGGAGATATCACCAAAGCCATGACATGTACAACTAATGGTATTTCTGTAACAGTTTCTGCAAAAACTTCTGGTTCGAATGAAAACCGAATCTGGAGTAGTTCACCACGTCTCAGAATGTACAGCGGAACGCTTACGATTCAAGCACCTGCTGACAAGAAGATTGCTTCTATCGACATTAATGGAAAATGGAATGATAAGAACAATGCTGACGTAGGTACTAATAATAAAGGTTCTTGGACTGGTGATGCTAACAAAGTTGTATATACAATTGCTGGCAACACCCAAATCAAGTCTATCAAAGTTACGCTCGCTGGTACCAAGATAGAGTACACCGATGCAGCAAGTGTAAAGGAACTCTTGGCTAACAATAAAGAAGCTAAGGATTACATCAACCTCAAACTCACAAACGCAAAGGTATTATACGTAAACAGCTACAAGGGAACCGTAAATACTTACGTACGTGAAGGTGACACAGCTATCGAAATGAGAACTTTAGGAATCGATATGCCTGTAAACAGCATCATTAGCGGTACTGTTAAGGTAAATTTGGCTTATGACGCAGGAATTCCTTATCTGTCAGCAAGCAAGGAAACAAACGGCGAAAATCTCAAAATCACAGAGAGCAACGAAGCTGCTGAACCTGTTATTGCAACTGTAAAGGACATCCTTGATGGCAAATACACCAACGACCTTATCAAGATTAAGGAGTTCACATTCAGCAAAGAAGAGTATACTACAGGTAAATTCAACTACTATGCTAATGATGGTGAAAACAAGATTATGATTTACGATAAGTTTAGTGGTATTGGTGGTGTTTCAAAATTAACAGAAGGAGAGAAATATACCTTAACCGGTATTTTCGGTGTAATATTCAAAAACAACCCTGAAGTTCTCCCTATTAAGGCTGTAGAAAAGTTTGAATCTACCGGCATCACTAACATAACAACAGATGAAGCTGCAAAGAACGCTCCTGTTTACAACCTCGCAGGCCAGAAAGTAACCAAGGCTTACAAGGGTGTAGTCATCAAGAACGGAAAGAAGATGATTCAGAAGTAATCAAATTTAAAACAACATATCCCTACTACTCCCCCGATATTCATTTATCGGGGGAGTTTTTTTGTCAAGCATAACATAAGAAGGAACCACCAGCAAATCAACCAAATATTACCCCTATAACATGAAAAGTGGAATAATTTAATGCAATAACATAAAAAAATACACCTAAAACTACGATATCTCATTTATTTTCACTACCTTTGTTGCGATTTATAAACGTATACGAATAAAAAATGATGAAAAGAAAATTATATATCACCCTATTAGGACTGCTCTCTACCATTATGACAGCAGCTGTACCCTACTGCGATGTGAGAAAATTCTCTATCACAGACGGACTCGCTGCCAATACCATCTCAGACCTCCAACAAGGTAAAGACAACCTCATGTGGTTCAGTACATGGAACGGACTGTCGTTCTATGACGGCTACAAGTTTCATACTTTCAGAGACAACCCGGATGATATTGACGTTCTGTCAACCAACCGTATACTGAAAATAGAACCATCCTATAACAACAACGTGTGGTGTATCACATACGACCACAAGCTCTACGTATACGATACCCACTTCTGCCGGTTCTTTGCTGTTGGACAGAAATTCAACGAACTGTTCAACATCGACCTGCGCGTGAGCCAGGTATACCCATTGAAAAACGGAGCTACATGGTTTACTTCAGAAAATGGAAAATACATCATCCGATCAGCAGGAAGAACCTTTGATGAGCGGAACATAGAACTCATCAAAGTAGGAGAAAAGGGACTCAGAAGCGGAAATGTATGGTACATCCATCAAGATATACACGGAAGAGAATGGGTGCTTACCGACAAAGGCGCATACATATATCATTCGAAAATTCCAAGCAAACTGCCTTTCAAATGGCTCAGAGGGGTGGGAGAAGATGAGTTTCTGGCAACTGAAGACGGTAAACTGGCAAAATATGACCTGCAGAACCGACTCACCATGATACCAATGCCAGAAGGCGTAACCCGTATCAACGGACTGAAAAATACAGGCTACCAGCTTCTGATGGCAACCAACCTGGGTGTAGTAATCTACAACCCGCGCACCTTCAAGTTTGATATCATCAACGTACAGAGCCCGAGTCAGCCTCTGGCAGAGGTAAAGAAGATTTATATCGATGATTTCGGTATGGTATGGGCATTTACAGACGGTATAGGAGTAACCCTTGTCAATCCGAAGACCGGACAGACACAGTGGCTCTTTGCCGACCAGGACGACCCGATGGACCGCACAACCTGCGAAAGCAATTTCATCACACAAGATGAACACAAGACCCTCTGGGTAGTGCCAAGAGGAGGAACCTTCAGTTATTTTGACCGCAAGGCAGGAAAACTGGTGCCTTATCTGCTGAGAAGCAATTCATCGGGCAACTACCGCATACCGAAGATTACGAAATATGTACTCTCAGACCAGGGAATCCTCTGGCTGACAGGCTCTCACGACCTGACACAGGTAGTCTTCAAATATCACCCTTACATTATCAACAAGCTGGATGTGGGCGAAGACGAAGTGTTCTCGGTAAATGCATCGCCAGACGGACATATCTGGGCCGGTTATCAAAACGGAGTAATCCAGGTGCTCAACGCATCCTACCAAAGCATCGGATACCTGTCGCCAAGCGGACAGATCGTGCCACAGCAAGTAAACTTCGACGAGAAGGGCATCTTCGCCATCCACTTCGATATCAAGGGAAGAGCATGGATAGGAACCAACGGAAATGGTGTCTATCTGATAGATAAAATGCAGGTAAGACACTTTGTTTATGATGCCAACAACCCGTCATCGCTGCCGTTCGACAAGATACAAGACATTGTAGCCGACCGCACCGGACGCATCTGGATAGGTACCTACGGAGGTGGGCTGGCACTTGTTAACGAGGCGGCAGACGGCAGTATCAGCTTCATCAGTAAACGAAACGGACTGCCTTGGGAGAAACAGCACTACGACCGCATACGCCGCATCTGCTGCACCACTACGGGAACCATTCTCGTAGGAACTACAGATGGTCTCATCACCTTCAGTGATGCCTTTACAAACGCAAGAAAGATCAATTACCACAAGACCTACTACATACCGAACGATACAACAAGTCTGGCTGCAAACGATATGAACAATATCATGGAGCACACCAGCGGCAAGATGTATATCTCGCAACAGGGCGGTGTGATGGAAGAGATTGTGAGCAAATCGCTCCTGCAAGACAACCTGAAGATGAAATACTTCCATGCCATCGATATTAACGAAGGCATCGTACAGGGCATGGTAGAAGACAACCAGGGAAGAATCTGGGTAATCAGAGAATCGAGTATCGACTGCGTAAACCCGAAAACGGGCCAGTGCAATGTGTTCGGACCTAACGACTTCGACTTCAACATGTCGTTCTCGCAAAGCCGTCCTTACCACGATCCGGCAAGCAACAACATCTCGGTAGGTACCCCGATGGGACTGATTACCTTCAATCCGGCTACGCTGAAGAAGAGCAACTACCAGCCTAAAGTCATCTTCTGTTCCCTCCATTATAGCGGAGAGAAGGAGTCGGAACCTATCCTGCACAAGGATAAAGTGGTGATTCCTGCCAACAAGCGAAATCTGACCATCAACTTCGCATCGCTCGATTATCAGCGCAAGTATCAGACCAGATATCTCTATCGCATAGATGGTTTTACAGCTCCCGGAGTGTGGATATCAAACGGAAGCAGCAATAGCATCGGCTTCAACCGTATCAGTCATGGCGATTACGTACTCAAGGTGAGAGCCACCAACTCTCACGGTGTATGGAGCAAGTATGTGGCAGAACTGCCTATCGAAGTGCGCCCTACCTTCTGGGAGAGCATCTGGGGCAAATTTCTGATGCTGCTTCTGCTCTTCGGTATCGTAGGCGCAATCTTCTATACCTACAACCAGCGCCAGCACGAGAACGTAACCCACGAGATGAGCGTGATGAAGAACGAGTTCTACAACGATGCAGCCAACCGTCTGAGAACCCCTCTAACGCTCATCGGAGCCCCGGTAAAAACCGTTTTGGATACCGAACCGGGTATCACCCGAAAGGGCAAGGAACTGCTGAAAATGGTGGCAGACAATGCCAACGAGATGCTGGTAATGCTGGACAAGGTTCAGAGATATGGCAACAAGGCAGACTTCCATACGAACAGCGGTCTGAGCGAGGAAGATTACGACCTGGCAGAAAGGGAGAAAGAGAACGGACAGATTGACGACCGCAATGCATCCGACTATCTGGAAGAAGTAAACAAACAGAAAGAAGAAAAGGATGAAGAGGCTGAACGACTGGAAGAAATGGGCAAGGAACAGAAAGAAGCACAAGAAGAAGCGGAATACAAAGACCAGACGGTACTGGTAGTTGAAGACAATGCCGACCTGCGCAAGTTCCTCTACAGTATCCTCTCGCCTACCTATAACGTGCTGCTCGCAGAGAACGGAAAGGCTGGCTTGGTAATGGCGCGCAAGGAGACGCCCGACTTTATCCTTACAGACGTTACCATGCCTGTGATGGATGGTTTGTCGATGATTCACGAGATTAAGCAGGATACCACCCTCAACAACATCCCAGTGATGATTCTCTCGGCCAAGGCAAGCGTAGAAGACCAGCAGCGAGGCTTTGATGAAGGTGTTGATGCCTATATCACCAAGCCATTCTCTACCCCTTATCTGCTCGGCCGAATAGAGGCTATCCTCACCCAGCGCCGCAACATTCAGATGGATGTCATCAGAAAACTGAAGGAAACTGGCGATAAAGATGCCATAGCAGCCCTGAGAATACTGCCTGCAGCAGCTCCTCTGCCTGCTCTTAACCAGGCTGAAACTAGTGCCGAGAACGAAGCGGTTGACCCAAACAGCGAGCTGGCATTTATGGCGGCACAGATTCAAGACAGAACCATGATGCGTATCTTCAGGTTTGTTGTTGAAAATGCAGGCAACCCGGAACTCAAGATTGATGACATCTCGAACGAAATCGGTATGAGCCGAAGCGTACTATATAATAAGGTGAAAGCAACGACCGGAATGACACCGGTAGACTTCGTTCGCCATATACGTATCAAGAAGGCATGCGAGATATTGCGCAATACAGACGATACACTGACCAGTATCGCCTTCGCAGTAGGTTTTACTGACCCTAAGTATTTCTCAAAGGTATTCAAGAAAGAAACGGGTATCGTGCCTACTGAATACCGAAACAGAACGCAGGGATAGCCCGCATCATTACAGATGAAAGCAGTCATCATTACTGATGGCTGCTTTTATCTGTATTGACAAAAAAGTAATACATATTATAGGACATATCTTCAGTTGTTGCCGGACACAGCCTTCTTCGTTATCGTACACAGCAAAATGTTCAAACAAGGAAAAAAGCAGAATATTCATAAAATTGAGCCGTTTTGCTTTGTTTTTTGACCGAATATTGCAAAAAAGTATAAAAATGGGGGGGGTATTTGATTAATTTTCCCTTTTTACTGAAAAAAAACTGAGAAAAAGTTTGGTGTTACAAGAAAATGTAGTATCTTTGCAACAAGTTCTTAGAAAAGTTAAATGATAGATTAATCGTAAACCTCTTTTTCTTTGTTTTTTGAGGAAAAAGAGGTAAAGAAAAAAAGAATGCAGGGTTTGTGAAAATCCTGCATTTTTTATTTTTATAACTTTCATGCAGGCCGTTATGTAGTCTTATAATCTACACACCTTTCTATTCACAAACCCAATTATCAACGGAATCTATATACTCTTAACTGCGATACTATCTACATTATATATATTACGCACAGAACTTTCGCATGTGGTTCAAGTACGGGCTGAAGGCCCAAAAGCTCCTAGCCCAGGGCAACGCCCTGGGTATGATGGCAATCAGCAAGACGCCCTGTAAGGGCAAAAGCTTTATGTTTTGTCTGGAGTTTTAAAGCTTTTGCCCTTACAGGGCGACAGGTTTGCGTCCGTAATTACCCAGGGCGATGCCCTGGGCTAGGGGCTTCTGCCCTTTCAGGGCGTATGGGACAAAACTTGCGAAAGTTCTGTTACGCTTATTCCTTCATCTATGATTTTGTTCGATTTTTAGAATTTTTAAAAAAACTCTTGAAGTATTCTAAGAGAAAAGTAGTATCTTTGCACTCTAGATTATATAAGTTGAGATCGGAAATATAGATAATACATAAAGATAAAAAAAATGAGAACTGTTTACGAATTTTCTGTTAAAGACAGAAAGGGAAAGGATGTTTCCCTCAAGGAGTATGCCAACGAAGTGCTGCTCATCGTTAACACCGCTACAAAGTGTGGTTTCACCCCTCAGTATGAGGAACTGGAGAAACTTTATGAGACCTATCATTCTCAAGGTTTCGAAATACTTGATTTTCCTTGCAACCAGTTTGGTCAGCAAGCCCCTGGTACAGATGAAAGCATTCATCAGTTCTGCAAGCTTACATACGGCACAGAGTTCCAGCGCTACAAGAAGATCAAGGTAAACGGAGACGATGCTGCCCCTCTCTTCAAATTTCTGAAAGAATGTAAGGGCTTTGCTGGTTGGGACGAGAGCCACCCTCTCTACCCTGTTCTCGACAAGATGTTGAGCGAGGCTGATCCTAACTACAAGGAGAGTGCCGATATCAAGTGGAACTTCACCAAGTTCCTCGTTAACAAGAAGGGTCAGGTTGTAGCCCGCTTCGAGCCTACCACAAGCTTCGATGTCATCGCTAAAGCTATCGAAGAGTGGTTGAACTTCTAATGAAAGATTGAAGTCTCGAACTGAGAATAGAATTTCTAAAAAAAAGAATAGAATTTCTAAATAAAAGAGAACAGAATCTCTAAATAAAAAGCCAGGTTGCTTTTCGCAGCCTGGCTTCTTTTATAATGTGATATTGTTATTTCAATATATCTCAAAGAATAATTGTCAACTGTTTGCTATAAAGTATAAACTGTTAACTGAAAATTAGTCAACCTTCGGCACATCCTTGAGGAACTGCTGGATTTCTTCATCACTCACAGAATAATCGTGCAAATCGCCATTGATAAAGCTATCGTAAGACGGCATATCGATAAGACCATGACCTGAGAGACAGAACAGGATAACCTTCTCCTTGCCCTCTTCCTTAGCCTTCAGCGCCTCACGTATAGTGGCTGCAATCGCATGACAGCTCTCTGGAGCAGGAATGATACCCTCGGTCTGAGCGAAGAGCATACCTGACTTGAATGACTCCAGCTGAGGGATATCTACACCATGCAGATAACCATCCTTCAGAAGTTGGGAGATAATCATACCAGCACCATGATAACGGAGACCACCTGCATGAATGTTGGCAGGCTTGAAATCATGACCCAGAGTAAACATTGGCAGCAATGGAGTGTAACCTGCCTCATCACCGAAATCATACTCGAACTTACCGCGAGTCAGCTTAGGACAGCTCTCCGGCTCTGCAGCAATAAACTCAGTATGGCGCTCGCCTGTGAAGTTGTGACGGAGGAATGGGAAGGCAATACCACCAAAGTTACTACCACCACCGAAACAAGCAATCACCTGATCAGGATACTCACCTGCCATCGCCATCTGCTTCTCTGCCTCTAGACCGATAATGGTCTGGTGAAGTGCCACATGATTGAGCACAGAACCCAGCGTATACTTACAGCCCGGTGTGGTTGTAGCCAGTTCAACAGCCTCACTGATGGCAGTACCGAGGGAACCAGGATGATGAGGATCACGTGTGATAATGTTCTTACCTGCGCGTGTACTCATGGAAGGAGAACCCTCTACTGTGGCTCCAAACGTACGCATGATACTGGAACGGTATGGTTTCTGCTGCATGGTAATCTTTACCTGATAAACTGCAGCCTCCAGGCCGTAGAGTTTTGCTGCATAAGAGAGGGCTGCACCCCACTGGCCTGCACCAGTCTCTGTAGTGACATTGGTATCACCCTCCTGCTTACAGTAGTAGCACTGAGGAATGGCTGAATTGATTTTATGAGAGCCTAACGGATTGATACTCTCATTCTTGAAATAGATATGCGCCGGAGTACCGAGTGCCTCCTCAAGGGCGTAAGCACGTACAAGAGGGGTTGAACGGTAGAAGGTGTACTTCTCCAGCACATCTTCCGGAATATCAATCCAAGCGTGCTCTGTATCAAGTTCCTGCTTTGAGCACTCCTTATTAAATACGTGTGACAAATCATCAGCATTCATTGGCTGGTGTGTCTGAGGGTTCAACGGTGGCAATGGTTTGTTAGGCATATCTGCCTGAATGTTGTACCACTGAGTAGGAAGTTCCTGCTCGCTTAAGATGTACTTTTTCTGTCTCATGTTTATATATATATTTAAAATTGTTGTATGCCTGAACAAAGGTACAAATAAAAAATGAAATAAAGAACTTTTTTATGTGTTTTTCCACTATTTTTTATTTTTATCCCATAAAATAGTTCATTCTACAGGTATTATTTGTTATATAAATGTGTTTTCAGTTTCATTTTTATAAATTTAATCAAATATTACCCCATAAAATACAAAATATTACCCCTATATTATAATGAAAAATAGTATCTTTGCAACAGAAAAATTCAAAATGCGTTGTGAAACGCTTATCATCATCTTTTACTTATACAAAAAAATAAAACATTGGAGTTCAATAGGGATATTGAGATTCCAATGTTTTTTTTATACACTAAACTGAAACATATTATCATGTAAAGTTGACATATCATCATGTAACGTTGTCTGATTTATAACCTTTCAGTATAAATCAATAGTCTATTTTATTGTCTACTTCCACAATTGATAGAGGATTTTACCCATAGACTGTAGACACAGATTATTTCTTTTCATTACCTAAATCTATCTGCGATATCTGATTCAACAGATTTACAGCCTGCCCTACAGTCTTCACATCATTGATGCGAAGCATTCGCTTGTTGAATTTTTCCTTCAGAACACAATCTTGAATATGACTGGTAACGTAAGCGAGTATGCGGTTAAACATCTGACTTCTGTAGAACGGACTGTTTACATTGCTCACAAACTGCATCTGCATATAGCCCTGCTTGAGAATAATTTTCTCGCAACCTAGCTTCTTGCCTACCCTACGCAGACCTACCACATGCATCAGTTCGTCTGCTTCATGAGGCACAGGACCAAAGCGGTCTATCATACGCTTGCGGTAATCCTCTACTTCCTCATCGCTCTCCAGACGGTCCAGTTCACGATAAAGGAGCATGCGCTCACTGTCACCCGGCACATAAGTCTGAGGAAAATACATCTCCAGATCGCTCTCTATGCCACAATCGTCAACGAAATCATCACCCGTAAGCTGGGCACCTTCATCCATCTTCTCCTGATAAAGATCACAGAACTCCTCGTTCTTCAACTCTGTGACAGCCTGAGAGAGAATTTTCTGGTAGGTTTCATAACCCAGATCTTCCATAAAACCGCTCTGCTCAGAGCCCAGCAGATTACCCGCACCGCGGATATCCAGGTCCTGCATGGCGAGATTGAAGCCGCTACCCAGTTCGCTGAACGTCTCCAGAGCCTCCAGACGGCGACGCGCCTCAGGAGTAAGTGCACTCTTAGGTGGCGCCATCAGATAGCAGAAAGCCTTCTTGTTGCTTCTTCCTACGCGTCCACGCATCTGATGCAGGTCACTCAATCCGAAGTGATGAGCATCGCTCACGATAATCGTATTGGCATTGGAAATGTCGATACCGTTCTCTACAATAGTGGTAGAAAGCAGTACATCATAATCGTAATTGATAAAGCCCATGATGATTTTCTCCAAATCCTCAGGCTTCATCTGTCCGTGACCGATTGCTACCCTACAGTCTGGAATATGCTTCTCTATGAGCATCTTAAGTTCCGGAAGCTTGGAAATTCTGTCGCATACGAAATAAACCTGTCCGTTTCGGCTCATCTCGAAATTGATGGCATCGCAGATAACTTCACTACTAAACGTTACCAGTTCGGTATGAATCGGATAACGGTTAGGTGGCGGAGTGCGCATGATACTCATATCCCGGGCGCCCATCAGAGAGAACTGGAGGGTTCGCGGAATCGGAGTGGCACTCATCGTGAGTGTATCGACATTTACCTTGAGCTGACGGAGTTTCTCTTTGGTAGACACACCGAACTTCTGCTCTTCATCGATGACGAGCAGTCCCAGGTCATGCCATTTCACGGTCTTTGATATCAGCTTATGCGTACCTATGAGAATATCAATCTTACCCTCTTTCAGGGCGTCAAGCACCTCTCTGGTTTCCTTCGTTGTACGGGCTCTACTGAGATAGTCTACCCTTACAGGCATGCCTTCCAAACGCTTTTTGAAAGTCTGATAGTGCTGGAAAGCCAGAACGGTAGTAGGCACCAGCACCGCAACCTGCTTGCTGTCGCACGCAGCCTTGAAGGCTGCACGGATGGCAACCTCAGTCTTGCCGAAGCCCACATCGCCACAAACCAGACGGTCCATCGGTCTGCCACTCTCCATATCCTTCTTCACCTCCTGAGTAGCCTTATTCTGGTCTGGCGTATCTTCATACAGGAAGGAAGCCTCCAGCGTATGCTGCAGATAATTGTCGGCACTGAAGGCGAATCCCTTCTCCCGTCGGCGCTGGGCATAGAGTTTGATCAGGTCGCGCGCAATGTCCTTGATTCGCTTCTTAGCTTTGTCCTTGAGTTTATCCCAGGCACCTGTACCCAGTGTAGACAGACGAGGCGGAGTACCGGTATCGCTGCGGCGATATTTGCTGATTTTATAAAGCGAGTGGATAGAAACATCCACCTTGTCATTGTTCGTATAGACGATGCGGATCATTTCCTGATAGCTGTTGCCCGTAGGAATCCTAACCAGACCGCCGAACTTGCCGATACCGAAGTCTACATGCACGATAAAATCTCCCACTTCCATCTCCTGCAGTTCCTTCATGGTGAGTGCCATCTTGCCGGCTCTCGCTTTATCTGAGCGCAGGTTATATTTATGAAAACGGTCAAAAATCTGATGATCGGTAAAGAAACAGCACTTCTTGTCATGGTCAGTAAAGCCTTCATGAAGCGTCTTGTCTACCGGTGTAAAACGGATGGCGTAGCGCTTCAGCTCTTCGCTTTCAAAGATATCCTTCAGGCGCTGTTGCTGCTTCTGGCTATCTGCCAATATATATAAGGTGTAACCCTGGAGCAGGAAATCCTCCAGAGTTTGACAAAGCAAATTGAAATTCTTATGGAAAAGAGGCTGTGGAGCGATATTAAAAGGTATCACAGCCGAACTCTCTGACGGAGCGACCTTGCCGAACTCGATACGGAGATGAGCCGCTACTGCCTTCTTGAAATCGAGCGGAGAAACGAGGTTGAGCTCGGTCTTCATGTCATGTCTGATGCGCTCAGCCTCTACCTCAGTAGCTCCCTCCAGCTGCTCGGTAAGGCTCTGCGATGAGAAGCCTTCAGTATAGATCTGACCGATGCGGTCGCAAACGAAAGAAAGGTCTTTCGCAACGACTGGCGTACTTTCGGAGAGAAAATTGAGGAAACACTGCTTGTTGCTCTCGATATGGGCGAGTTCGGGCACGATTTCTATCTCTGTGCGCTTCGCCTGCGAGAGCTGGGTCTCAACATCAAAGGTACGGATAGTGTCAATCTCATCGCCGAAGAAGTCGATACGGAACGGATATTCGCAGCTGTAGGAATAGACATCGAGGATGCTTCCACGCACGGCAAACTGGCCCGGTTCATAAACATAATCGGTTTCTTTAAGTTCGAAATCGCGCAGAGTATGAACCACATCGGTCTGAGCAATCTGCTGGCCTACAGTCAGTTTCAGAATCCGTTCATCCAGATTCTGCTTAGCCACAACGAGTTCTGCCAGTGCATCGGGATAAGTGACTACCAGGAAATGTCCTCCCGAAGAGAGGCGCGCCAGCACCTCTGTACGTAGGATTTCGTTCGCTGCATCACGCTGCCCGTATTTCACGGCACGCCGATAGCTGGAAGGAAAGAAGAAGACCTTCTCCTGCCCCATCATCTGAGTGAGATCGTGATAAAAATAGCCTGCTTCATCGGCATCATCCAGTACGAAGAGTACCGAACGCCTCATCTTCCCCTGCAGAGAAGCAAAGAACATCGGAGCCGAAGAACACAGCAAACCCTGGAGAAAAATGGAATGAACCGACTTCTTCCCCATCAAATCAAAGAGGGCATCCGCCTGTGGCGAACGCCCGTATGTTTTTTCTATCTTTTGGATTTCCATCCAAGTACTGATTAGTGATTACTGAGTATTAATCCTTCTTCGGATATTTCTTGAACCAGCCATCCAGGCGCAGTCGCATCACGCCAAAGAAAGCCTCACCAAAGATGCCACCACTCATCTTGCTCACACCTTCACGACGGTTAACAAAGATGACAGGCACCTCCTTGATCTTGAAACCTATTCGATGAGCCGTATATTTCATCTCTATCTGGAAAGCATAGCCCTTGAAGCGGATAGCATCCAAATCTATGGTTTCCAACACCTTACGTCGGTAGCAGACGAATCCAGCTGTGGTATCATTCACCTTAAATCCGGTTACGATACGTACGTATTTAGAAGCGAAATAGCTCATCAATACGCGTCCGATAGGCCAGTTGACCACGTTCACACCCGAAATATATCTTGAGCCTACAGCCACATCATACCCCTCATCGTGAGTTGCCGCATAGAGACGAGGCAAATCATTAGGATCATGACTGAAGTCGGCATCCATCTCGAAGATGAAGTCATAGCCCTGCTTCAATGACCATTTGAAGCCCATGATATAGGCGGTACCCAAACCGAGTTTACCCGAACGCTCCAGGATATGCAGACGACCGGCAAACTCATTAGCCATCAAGCCCTTAACAATGGCAGCAGTACCGTCAGGACTTCCGTCATCGATAACGAGGATATCAAACTGCTTTTCGAGACCGAAGACAGCACGGATGATTTTCTCGATGTTTTCCTTCTCATTATATGTAGGAATGATTACTATGCTATCACTCATAACTTCTTCTAATTTTAATGATTCTGATTCTATATAATGTAATACAGATGCAAAATTACAACTTATTTTTGAAATAACAAGCAAAAACCCGAAATTATTGGTCCGGATTCTCTACAAACCCCTGATATTTCTTGTCAAGTCCGTTCATGATCGCCTCATAGCTCTTGTTCATCAGGTTCTTGATATTGTCAGCTCCCTTGCCTATCGGCTCGATAGGCTCATGGATGGTGAGCTTCAGAGGATGCCAGAAAGCCCAGTAGATGTCCTTCATGCGAGGCTTCACATCAAAACTGCCATTGATGGTAAGCGGACATACCGGCAACTGCAGTTCATCGGCAAGCATGAAAGCACCGCGGCGGAACACGCCCATGTGCCCCGTAAACGAACGGGCACCCTCTGGGAATACCACCAGCGACATGCCCTCTTTAAGCACCTCGCGAGCACGGTCATAAGAAGCACGGATCTTAGAAGGTCCGCTCTTGTCTACAAAGATGTGGTGCGCATACTCACAGGCGATACCGATGAGAGGTACTTTGCGCAAGCCCTTCTTCATCATCCACTTGAAGTTTCTGCCCAGGAAACCGTATATCAGGAAAATATCGAAAGCGCCCTGATGATTGGCCACGAAAACATAACTCTGGTTCTTCTTGAGATGCTCACGTCCCTCCACCTTTACAGGCAGGAGGAGGATGCGGACCCAAAGCCAGGACCAATACTTGCCGGGATAATAGCCCCAGAAATGGCCATTGCCCAGCATACATCCCAAAACGGTAGATAGACTGGTTAAAACACTAGCTACCAACAGGATAGGCAAGCATATTACAAGCTGATACAGACGATATAAGTACTTCATTTTTTATTTAAGAATGAATAATTTAACATTCAACATTTAACATTCAACACTCCTTATTTTCTCTTTAATGTGATGACCACGATTTCTGCCGTAGCCCCTATGCGGATTGGAACAGTACCGCCCAGACCCGATGTGGTATAGAGCTGGCAACCTTCCTCTTCGAAGAGGCCGTAATCATAAGGAGTAAACATCGACGGACGCAAGCCCAGGATACTGATCTGCCCCCCATGCGTATGACCGCTCAATGTAAGCTGCGGTGCTACGACCAGCGAATCCTTCCTGTCAGGTCCTATCACATCGCCATCCTCATCCTTCTCCTTATTAATAGTAGAAGGCCAGGTCTCGCGCCACTGCTTCGGAATATGCTGCAGCATCAGCACGAAAGAGCCCGGTCTGATGCCATACAGCGCCTTCCTTACGTTGGTTCGCTTTGGTTTGTCATAGTTCTCTGTACCAGCTACATAGATGCTGTCAGCGCCTCTATGCACCGCCACATGCTCATTCATCAGCAGGCGCCATCCGCAACTCCGCTGGAAGTCCTGCATCCGCTTCTCGAGCGCAGCTATCTCCTGCTCATCATCTACATCCATATAATAGGTGTAATCGTGATTGCCCAGCACACTCATCACGCCGTCTCTGGCTTTCAGACTGCTGAGCAGCGCCTGATACTCAGGCAATTCATCGGGCGTAACATTCTGTAAATCACCCGTAAAGCAAATCAAATCAGGTTTTTCGGCATTAATGCTGTCGATATCGCGCTGAGGCAGATGACCACGCCAGCCATAGTATGACCCGAGATGGATATCGCTGAACTGAACGATGCGATAGCCCTCGAAAGACTTCGGCAGATTAGGTACATAGATGGTGATACGCTTGACTTGCATCTTAGGAAAACCTTCGGTAAATCCGTAGATAAAGCAGAAGAACGCCACCGCTCCCACTACCAGTCCGAGGAGCTTGCCCCAGTTGCGATGGCCGTGAAGGAGCCGCATACAGCACCAACCGAAGACACTGAACAGGCTGAAGACAAACTGCGGAACCGCACATACTGCCATTATCACAAACCAGATGTCGATGAGCACCGGATTGCGTGGCAGGAAGTTGGGCAGCATCGTGATATATGCACTGTAGGCGATAACCACGAAAGCCGGCAACCAGAAGAGCACCCTCTGCCAGAGACTCTTCAGCCGTAACTTGCCATACCTTTTATATATCCACAGATACGGCAACAGGGTGAATACCACTACGGGTATCAATATTCTTGCTATCATTTCTTGATCAAACTTGATTGAAGATACGTTTTCATTGCCTGCACGGGCACTCCTCTGCGCTGTGCATAGTCGCGAAGCTGGTCGTCTCCTATCCGTCCCAGTTCGAAATACCGCGACTTAGGATGTGCAAACATCAGCCCCGAGACACTGGCATGAGGCGTCATCATTCCGCATGTGGTGAGCCGGATGCCCACCTGACTCATATCGATGAGCTGGTCGATGATGAAGTTGGCACTGGTATCGGGCAGCGAAGGATATCCTATAGCCGGACGGATGCCCTGATAGCGCTCCAGATGCTGGTCTTCGATGCTCAGCTGCTCGTCGGGAGCATAGCCCCAGATGCTGCGTCTCACCTCTTCGTGCAACTTCTCTGCCGTGGCTTCAGCCAACCGGTCGCAGAGTGTCTGTGCCATCATATTGAGGTAGTCGTCCGAGCGATATTTCTTCTCCAGACCGCCATCTACCGTCGTGCAGAAGATACCCAGCCGGTCTGTTATTCCACTGTCCAGAGGACGGATGAAATCAGCCAGACAGAGATTGGGTTCTCCCTGAGCCGCCGGATGCTGCTGACGGAGCATCGGGAAGCGGACTTTCTGCCCTTCCAGCCAGATATCATCCCCCTCGCTGTTCGCCTCGAAGAGTCCGAAGACGGCATAGGTATGATATTCGCCTTCCCATGAATGGAGCATATCGAGCGCCTCAGCCTTCAGTTTTTCCTTTTCCTCTCGAGGTTTGCCGCTCAATCCCCAGGCATGATAAAAGTATAGCCAGTTGATATATGGCTCAATTTCGCTTATATTGTATACTATTCTTCGCATCCGATACGATATTTTATTTTACAATTCCCGTAAAATTTTCCTTTTTCAGGAATTGTTTCTGAACTCCAGTTCCTCTCCTCTGCTGGCGGCATCAAACACGCCTTTGTCGTAGATAAGACTACCGTTACAGAAAGTCTGTTCCACTTTCCATGCAAACTCATCACCCTCTACAGGGCTCCATTTACACTTGCTCTGAATCACCTCTGCGGTCACCTTCCAAGGCTCTCCCTTGCGCACCACAACGACATCTGCCTTATAACCCGGACGCAGGAAGCCGCGCTGACTGATATGGAACAGACGGGCTGGATTATGGCACATCAGTTCAACCAGGCGCTCGATACTGATTACCTTTTCGTCAACAAGTTTCAGCATGCTTACCAGCGAGAACTGTACCATTGGCATACCTGATGCAGCCTTGGCACAACCGCCCTGTTTATCCTTCAACTGATGAGGAGCATGATCGGTACCTACTACAGTTATCTTACCATTACTCAGCGCCTTACGCAAAGCTTCTCGATCAGCAGCGGTCTTTACTGCAGGGTTGCATTTGATGCGTGCGCCCTTCACAGCGTAATCTTTGTCCGAGAACATGAGATGAGCCACAACAGCCTCGCCTGTAATATTTTCATCCTTACCAAAGAACTCCAGTTCCTTAGCCGTAGTAACGTGAGCGATATGGAGATGCGCCCCGCTTTCCTTAGCCAGCAGCACCGCCAGACGGCTGCTTTCATAGCAAGCCTCCTCGCTGCGTATTTCCGGATGATGTTCTACGGCAGGGTCTTCACCCCATTTCTGCTTAGCCAGCTGCATGTTGCGGTTTATGATTTCGGTATCCTCACAGTGGGTCATCACCGGCAAATCCAGCTCTTTCGCCTTCTTGAAGATAGCCTGCAGCGCCTCATATTTATCCACCAGCATATTGCCCGTACTGGAGCCCATAAAGAGCTTGATTCCCGGAACACGATGCGTATCGAGCTGTTCAAAATCATTTACATTATCATTGGTAGCACCAAAGAAGGAACTGTAGTTCACATGACTCTTCTCAGCGCCCAGCTGCCGCTTTGCCTGCCAGGCCTCCAGAGTGGTAGTCTGAGGTATCGTGTTAGGCATATCAAAATAACTGGTCACACCACCAAAGGCAGCAGCGCGGCTTTCGCTCTCGATGTCAGCCTTCTGCGTAAGTCCCGGCTCACGGAAGTGAACATGATCATCAATCACACCCGGCAAAACAAAACACCCCGAGGCATCGATGACTTCATCGTAATTGCCACGGGGTGCCTCGCCTTCATATATCTCCTTGATAAATTCACCATCCAACAAGAGGTCGCCCACAAAAGAGCGACCCTCATTTATAATGGTTCCATTCTTGATTAATTTCATATTACTAAACTTATAAAATGAAGAGTTTTACAAGATGTTAATGCCCAAGACCTTGAAAGAGCCCTGTTTCTACTCCTTACCTTCCTGTTTTTCAGGAATCGTAGGCGCAGCCAGTTCGTTGGCGGTAGGTGCCGGAGCCGCATCAGGATTTACCTGTGGAGCCGCTTCCATCTCTGGCTGCATGCCGCTCTGCGCATCTCGTGTACCGTTCATAATCTCCTGATTCTCTTGAGCTTTCTTATAATAGTCCTTTACATAAGGATCATTCTTGAAATAGTCGGTAGCCTTGCTCATGATATCCTCAATCCAAGGAGAGAGCATCGGATACTGGTTGCCCATTGTAACGAGGAAGAAGACGCCCGGTCCCAGCACATTGTTGAAGTTGTCGGTAACAAACGAAGTGATGAGCTTGTCTTCCTGCTCAGAAAGGCGGATGGATTCCTCGTTCAGCTGCTTGTTGACAGCCACCATATCGCTACCGTTCATGATAGCCTGGTCGTGCTTGTGTACCAGTTCGCGCAACTGATTCTGAATCTGCTGGTATTTCTTGAAGAATCCGAAGAGTTTATCGTTCATAGGAGTACCGCTTACCACCTGCTGTGTATCATCGAGCTTCACCGTAATGCTTCCACTCTCCAGCACCAGCGGCAGCACAAGGTCATCATCCATGAAGATATTCGCCATCTTCATAGAGTCGACAGAACCCTGAAAATGGAACTGTCCATGCACTACATCGCAAGAATCCACGTTCTTGAAATCGTTGTTTTCCAGTATCTTAAGGTACAGCATGCGTCCGTCCAGAGTACTTACGTTAGAAGTACCCGAGATATCGTAACTGTTGGCACAAGATGCAAGTGCCATCAAGGCAATGAATGCGTAAAATATTCTATTCATAAGCTATCTATATCACTTTCGGTGAACAAAAATACAATCTTAATTTGAACTGACGAAATAAATTGCTGCAATTTAATTCATTCTTACAAGATTTATGTTTTGTTTGCACTCCTATTGACCACCGAAAGCTTTTTTCTCGTCCTTCTATATTACTGATTGTTTTCCTTCTTCAGTTCATGAGAGATGCGATGCGTGGTATACAGTTCCAGCAGGGCTGCGATGAGGAGGAAGACTACCCACTTATTATAGAAATAGGTGATATAGGTCTCATAATTCTCAAACCAGCGGCGCAGGAAAGCATACACCGTATCTACCATCGAGATGCCTGAGAGCACGAAGAAGATGTCTGCTACATACTGCATGCGCTTCAGGCGGTGGATAACCAGCGAAGGTCCCTCATAGAACTGCATCGCCTGCATTACACTGAACAGTATGGTGCCCAGCAGGAACCCCCAGCTCGTTACCTGCACCAGCTGCGGATGTGAAAAACCAAATGCGAAGCAAGCCGCACCGACAACCATCAGCACGCCGCCCAGCAAGAAAATAGCACTTTCCAGTTTACTCAATTGTTTCATTTTCGTCTTGTTCGTTAGTTTTTTCCGGAATATCCGAACTCAATACAAAGATGTCTTCATCATCAGCCTTCATGAAATAACGCTGGCGGGCTATCTTCTCAAATGCCCGCGCACCATGCTGCATATCGCGCAAGGTATGCTTGTCGTTTTCATACTGCTCACGATACTTTTCTATCTCCGAACGGAGCGTAGCTATCTCTATCTGGTACTTAATGTGCTGCCTTACACTGTTGTCGTCAACTACACCAACTACCAGAACACCCGCTACAATCACTATAAGATACTTATAATGAGCGAGATAATTCCATATAATACCAAGTTTTTTACTCATTTCTTCCGAATTTGTTTGCAAAGATAATATTTTTTTGTTATCTTTGCATCATCAATTAAGAAAAAATAATGGAAGAGTATATAGTTTCTGCAAGAAAGTACCGTCCGATGACCTTCGATTCGGTTGTCGGACAGAGTGCATTGACCACCACTTTGAAGAATGCAGTGAAGAGCGGCAAGCTGGCGCACGCCTATCTTTTCTGCGGTCCGAGAGGTGTGGGAAAAACCACTTGTGCCCGCATTTTTGCGAAGGCAATCAACTGCGAGCATCCTCGTGAAGACGGCGAGGCGTGCAACGAATGTGAGAGCTGCCGTGCCTTCAATGAGCAGCGTTCCTACAACATCTTCGAGCTGGATGCCGCCAGCAACAACGGTGTTGACCAGATTAAGGTTCTGATGGAGCAGACCCGCATTCCGCCTCAGGTGGGCAAGTATAAGGTGTTTATCATCGATGAGGTCCACATGCTCTCTACAGCCGCCTTCAACGCCTTTCTCAAGACGCTGGAAGAGCCACCTCAGCATGTCATCTTCATCCTCGCCACTACCGAGAAGCATAAGATTCTGCCTACCATCCTGAGCCGATGCCAGATTTACGACTTCGAGCGAATGACGGTAGCCAACACCATCAACCACCTGAAGATGGTGGCTGAGAAGGAAGGCATACAATATGAAGAGCAGGCGCTCGCCGTGATAGCCGAAAAGGCTGACGGAGGTATGCGCGATGCCCTCTCTATCTTCGACCAGGCTGCCAGCTTCTGCATGGGCAACATCACTTACCAGAAGGTGATCGAGGACTTGAACGTGCTCGACAGCGACAACTATTTCCGTCTGGTAGACCTGGCTTTGGAGAATAAGGTAGCCGAGATGATGGTAACACTCGACGGCATTCTGAGCCGCGGTTTCGATGGCGGCAACATGATACAGGGGCTTGCCCAGCATGTGCGCAATGTGATGATGGCGAAGGATCCTCAGACCCTGCCTCTGCTTGAGACCAGCGATGACCAGAAAGCCAAGTTCCAGGCTCAGGCCCAGAAGGCACCTACACCTTTCTTATATAAGGCGCTGGAACTGATGAACCAGTGCGATATCCATTACCGCGCCAGCAGCAACAAGCGATTACTGGTAGAGCTCACCCTGATACAGATAGGACAGATTACGCAGCCCGAGGATCAGGATGTGCCTAGTGCGGGGCGTACGCCCAATAGATTAAAATCCCTGTTTCAGAAACTCCTGGCTCAGTCTAAGCTTGCCTCTCAGGGTGCAGGTTCTGAGCCTTCTGGCAGCAGCGAAAACCGGTCATCACAGCCGGGAGCGTCTGCTGCTACAGCTACTGCTGTGCCTTCGTCAGGGGCACCGACAGCCGCTTCTGCAGCCTCCAATGCTGCATCTTATTCTGCATCTGCCACCGCTGCCGCATCTGCCTCTCCAGAAGGCTCAGCCGCTGCCGGAGCTGCTATAGATGCTGCATCGCCTCACAAGCCACGACTCAAGAATATCAAGCTGGGCGGCATAGGCATGACTTTCTCTAACCTGAAGAAGAGGGAGGAGAACCAGCGCCGCCTGCACAGTCCGTATGATGATACCAATGAGGAAAAAGCGACCATCACGGGCGACCAGAACGAGTTCACCCAGGAGCAGGTGGAAGCAACATGGTTCAGTATGTGCATGAGAATGCAGAACAAGCTGGATTTCATAGGCTTAGCCAACCGCATGAAGAGTATTGTACCGAAGATAACCAACTATCCGCAGATAGAGGTTATCATCAACAACCAGCTCTTACTAGACGACGTTTTGAACATCAAGAACCGCATTCTCAAGACTTTCGTCTTAGGTCTTCACAACAGCGAACTGAGCATCAGTTACCGCCTTGCCGACCAGGAAGAGGTAGGCAAGGTTCTGACCAAGAATGAAGTTCTGGAACTTCTTATGGAGAAGAACCCTGCGATGAAAAAACTCACAAAGGACCTGGATCTGGTCATGACATAGAAGATACTCCACACGATACGAAATTCTCCACTCCATGTAGGACAACCTATACGGAGTGGAGAAAATTGTTTTTACAAATATCGAAACTTGGTGCTATAAGAGATACATAAGAGTGAAAGAGCAAAGGGCGTTACAGCGTGACAGTTGTGACAGTTGTGACAGTTTTCAGCGGAGGGGGTATATTGCGAATTTGCAGCTATCAAATTATAAGTATATATATTTAAATTATTATATATAATTATATATAATAATTTACCTCTAAAGAAAGGGAAGGAGGGGTAGGCGCTGAAAACTGTCACAACTGTCACACTGTAACGCTTTCTGGGTAAAAAGGAAGTAGTCTGAAGAAATGGCTTTTTTCATAGCATCTCATTGTTTTCTTGCTCCAAACACACAGAGAAACATTTTACAAAATATAGTTTTCTCCCCCGCAACTCTACGACTTTTTTTTGTTTAACTACGAAAGCCGGAATGTTAAAATCGGTTTAACATAACTCTGCAGGGTGAAATTTGGCGGTTCAGAAATTTTGTAGTACTTTTGCACCGTATTCATTTTTTTCCATGAAGCGCAGACCTTGAGGCTGTAAAACACAGCCTCAAGGTCGTAAAACAAAAAAGCCCCCGATGCAGAAAAGCACCGGGAGCCTTCGTAAGCAAATTATTATTATCTTAAAAAGATCAACTGAATATGCAGCACATCACAGTATACACCATGACGCACCGACAGAAAGGCTTAGATAAGATTCATGCCCGCTTTCTCAGCCTCCTTGCGCATCTCCTCAGGCCAGATGCTAGCCTGGATCTCACCAATGTGAGCCTTATGAAGCAATACCATACACAGACGGCTCTGACCGATACCGCCACCAATGCTCAGAGGCAACTTGTCGTTCAGGAGCTGCTGATGGAAGTAAAGCTTCTCTCTATCCTCCTTGCCCTCCAGCTTAAGCTGACGCAGCAGACTCTCCTTGTCGACACGGATACCCATAGAACTGAGCTCGAAACTGCGACCCAGAACAGGATACCAGATGAGGATATCACCATTCAATCCCATCTTGCCGTTCTCAGCCACGGTGCTCCAGTCATCATAGTCAGGAGCTCGGCCATCATGCTTCTTGCCATCGCTCAACTTGCCGCCGATGCCCTCTACAAATACAGCGCCATACTTCTTGCAGATTGCATCCTCACGCTCCTTAGGAGAAAGGTCTGGATACATATCGAGCAAATCCTGCGCATGAATGAAATGAATATCCTTAGGCAGGAAAGGCTTCAGCTGAGGATAATGCTCGCAAGCCAGGAACTCGGTACGCAAGATGGCACCATAGATGCGGCGCACGATATTCTCGAGGAAGGCGATGGTACGGTCTTCCTTGGTAATCACAGCCTCCCAGTCCCACTGGTCAACATAGAGCGAATGAAGATTATCCAGCTCCTCGTCAGCACGGATGGCGTTCATATCTGTATATACGCCATAAGCAGGCTCAATCTCATACTCGGCAAGCGTCAGTCGCTTCCACTTGGCAAGAGAATGAACCACCTCAGCCTGGGCTTCGCCCAAATCCTTGATAGGGAAACTTACAGGGCGCTCTACGCCGTTCAGGTCATCATTGATACCAAGACCCTTCAATACGAAGAGCGGAGCGGTAACGCGACGCAGACAGAGCTCGGTGCTCAGGTTTTGCTGGAAGAATTCTTTTATCATTTTAATACCCATTTCGGTCTGGCGCATATCCAGCAGCGCCTTGTACCCTTCAGGTTTTATCAAATTGCTCATTTTTATTTCATATTTAGTATTTGCGCTGCAAAGGTACAAAATAATAATTAATCTGCAAGCATTTTTCCGTATTTTTTCGCAAAATGATAGCATTTTTAAGTTTTTTAGTAGCATTTTGTAGAACAATTTACAAATACACATTATATATATGAAAAAATCTGCCCCAAATATTTGGTTATTTCAAATAAAAGCAGTAATTTTGCAGTCGACTTCCCGTTTCGAAGTCATACAACCGGAGAAACGGGCGGCAGAAAAGAGGGTCTCGTAGCTTAGCTGAATAGAGCGTCAGATTCCGGTTCTGAAGGTCGTGGGTTTGAATCCCACCGAGATCACCCGAAACAACAGAAATGATTAATAATTGAAAACATGGATTTAGTAGAACGATTTATAAACTATACGAAATTCGACACACAGTCGAGCGAAGAATCGACCAGCGTGCCTAGTACGGCAAAACAGCTCGAATTTGCCAAGTACCTGAAGAAGGAACTTGAGGACGAAGGACTGAGCGATGTCGAATTGGATGACATGGGCTATATCTATGCCACTCTGAAGAGCAATACCAAGAAAAAGACTCCTACCATCGGATTTATTTCACACATGGATACATCGCCTGATGCCAGCGGAAAGGATGTAAAGGCGCGCGTCATCAAGAACTATGACGGCAACGACATCGAGCTGAGCCCGGGCATCATCTCAAGCGTTGAGACTTTCCCAGAGTTGAAGGCTCACAAGGGAGAGGATATCATCGTGACAGACGGTACTACCCTGCTGGGTGCTGACGACAAGGCGGGCATCGCTGAAATCGTACAGGCTATGTGCTATCTGCGCGACCACGACGAAATCAAGCACGGCGACATCCGAGTAGGTTTCAATCCTGACGAGGAAATCGGTATGGGCGCACATCATTTCGACGTAGAGAAGTTTGGCTGCGACTGGGCTTACACCGTAGATGGCGGCGACCTGGGCGACCTGGAATACGAGAACTTCAATGCTGCCGGAGCCAAGATCGTCATCAAGGGTGTGAGCGTTCATACAGGCTATGCCAAGGGAAAGATGGTGAATGCAAGCCGACTGGCTGTGGAATTCCAGAACATGATTCCTGAGAACGAGACTCCTGAGCAGACTGAAGGCTACCAGGGTTTCTACCACCTCATCGGCATCGAGAGCCGCTGCGAGGAGGCAAAGCTCAGCTACATCATCCGCGATCACGACCGCAACAGGTTTGAAAGCCGCAAGGACTTCATCGAGGACTGCGTAAACAAGATGAACGAGAAGTATGGCGACGGAACCGTAAAGGCGGTTATCTACGACCAGTACTATAACATGAAGGAGAAGATTGATCCTAACATGCACGTCATCGACATCGTGCTCAGAGCGATGCAGGAGAGCGGCGTTCCACCTCGCGTAGAACCTATCCGCGGCGGTACCGACGGAGCCCAGCTGAGCTTCAAGGGTCTGCCTTGTCCTAACATCTTCGCCGGCGGTGTCAACTTCCACGGCCCTCACGAGTTTGTGAGCATCCAGGTAATGGAGAAGGTAGTGAAGACCATCGTGAAGATAGCAGAAATCACAGAAAAATACAACGACTAATACAGATATGGGGAATTTAGACACATCTAAATTCCCCTTTTTCATAAACAGAAAAATATGGCTGAAATTCCATTCTTAGTAAAAGACCTTGCCCTCATCCTGATGGTGGCAGGCATCGTAACCCTCATCTTCAAGAGGCTCAAGCAGCCGCTGGTGCTGGGATACATCATGGCGGGATTCCTGGTTTCGCCACACATGCCCTACACCATGTCGGTAGTCGACGAAACGGATATCCAGACCTGGGCCGACATCGGTGTCATCTTCACCCTCTTCTCGCTCGGTCTCGACTTCTCGTTCAAGAAAATCGTGAAGATGGGCGCTTCTCCCATCATCGCCACCGTGGTTATCGTGTTCTGCATGATGATGCTGGGCATCAGCGTAGGCCACGGCTTCGGCTGGGGAAGGATGGACTGCATCTTCCTGGGCGGTATGCTCGCCATGAGCTCCACCACTATTATATATAAGGCATTCGATGATATGCGGCTGCGCACCCAGAAGTTTGCCTCGATGGTGATGAGCGTGCTGATACTGGAAGATATCCTGGCTATCGTGATGATGGTGATGCTGTCGGCGATAGCGAGCGGAAGCAGTCCCGACGGCGGGCAGATGCTTGCCTCCATCGTGAAGATAGGCTTCTTCCTGGGCGTGTGGTTTATCGTGGGCATCTTCGCCATTCCGTGGTTCCTGCGTTCGGTGAGGAAACTTATCAATGCCGAAACCCTGCTCATCGTTTCGCTGGGTCTGTGCTGCGGCATGGCGGTACTGAGCACCAAGGTGGGGTTCAGCAGCGCCTTCGGAGCCTTCGTCATGGGCAGCATACTGGCAGAAACCATTGAGGCAGAGAAGATTATCAAACTCGTAGAACCGGTAAAGAATCTCTTCGGAGCCATCTTCTTCGTATCGGTAGGTATGCTGGTAGACCCGAAGATTCTGGTAGAATATGCCGTTCCTATCCTCGCCCTGGTGGGCACGATACTGGTAGGTCAGGCGATATTCGGCACCTTCGGATTCATGCTCGGAGGCGAGTCGCTGAAGTCGGCGATGCGCTGCGGTTTCTCGATGGCTCAGATTGGTGAGTTTTCTTTCATCATCGCCTCACTGGGTCTGTCGCTCGGTGTCATCAGTAAGTTCCTCTATCCGGTAGTGGTAGCAGTGAGCGTCATCACCACCTTCCTTACGCCTTATATGATTCGTCTTGCCACACCTACCTATCAGGTGATGGAGAAACATCTGCCCGACAAGCTCATCCATATTCTGAACCATTTCGCGATGAGTCATCCCCAGACGCAGCAGCAGAGCAAGTGGAAATCGCTGATCCGCCAGATGCTGGTCAACACCACCGCCTACTCCATCCTCTCGGCAGCCGTCATCGCCCTGATGTTCACCTTCGTGCTGCCGCTGATGCGCAATCTGCTGCCAGGCTGGCATCTCCACTGGTATGCCAACGCCATCACCGGTCTGCTCACCGTCCTGTTCATCTCACCGTTCCTGCGCGCCATCGTGATGAAGAAGAACCACAGTGCCGAGTGGAAACGCCTCTGGGTGGAGAGCAGCATCAACCGCGTGCCGCTGCTCTTTACGGTGTTCGTGCGCTTTATGATAGCACTGGCTTTCATCTTCTATATCATCAATTTCCTCTCGCGCTTTACCAATGCGCTGATTGTCTGCATCGGTGCAGCAGTAGTGATGCTGATGATAACCTCCCGCCGCATCAAGAAGCGTAGCATCGTGATGGAGCGCGTCTTCGTTCACAACCTCCGCTCGCGCGATATTGCGGCTCAGGTGAACGGCGAAAAGCGGCCGCTCTACGAGGGCAGACTGCTGGACCGGGATATCCACATCAGCGAATTTGAAGTGCCTGAAGATAGCAGTTGGACTGGCAAATCGCTGCGAGAGCTGCATCTGCGCCAGCGGTTCGGTGTAGACCTGAGCAGCATTCACCGCGGCTCTCACCGGCTGAACATCCCGAACGGCGACATGATCATCTTCCCGGGCGACAAACTGCAGGTAATCGGCAACGACGACCAGCTGCAGAAATTCAACACCGCCCTGCAGAGCGACCTGCTGCCTGAGGAGGCTGAAATAGAAAAGCGCGAGATGAAGCTCAGCCAGCTCATCATCTCTTCTTCCAGCGAATTTCTGGGCAAGACACTCATCGAAAGCGGTATCAGAGACCGGTACAACTGCATGGTTGTAGGACTGGAAGAAGGTCGTGAGAATCTGACGCACGTATCCCCTACCCGAGTCTTCAAGAAGGGAGACATCATCTGGATAGTGGGAGAAGAAGCAGATTTGAAGAGAATCAAAAATTAAACAAAAGAACTTTCGTAAGTAAGCTCCATACGCCCTGGGCTAGGAGCTTCTGCCCTTTCAGGGCGTGTGGGGACATTTTCCAAGGATTTATCTCACGGTGATATGGAAGCACCCCTGCTTCACCTCATATTTGATATAGCAGCGGTTCTTGTTGCGGAAATCGCGGAGCACCTCGGAGAACACCCATTTCAGGGTATCATTCTGCACCTGTCGGCGAGGCTGTTCACGGGTCTGAATCTGCTTGTAGCGGTTGTAGCATATATCGAAGGTAGTACCATAGAGATGACACGAATTCTCGGTAGCATTGCCGTTTCGGGTACGCAGTTTCGCCACATCATCCTTGGTGCGCAGAATGCTCGTCACGATAATCTTATGCAGCGGAATGCCCTTAATCTGCAGCGAATCGAAATAGGCACGGCCGATATCCTGGAGCAGCACAGAGGCACGAGGCACCAGGTAAGGAATACTGTTGTTCAGCTTGTCAACATAAAAGAAAGGGTTGCTGCCCACATACACCAGCTTGCCCTTGCTGTTCTCCGCCTCCAGACGGTTCTGTACCGGTTTCACACCATGCTTAGTAGCCGCCAGAATCTGCACATCCTGCTGATCGGGGAAAGTATTGCCGAAATGAGGCACCGAGAAGATGCGATGCTTCACCTCCTTGCCATCCTTGTCGAAGAAGATAGAAGGCTTGCCGCTCTGTGCCGTATCAGGCATAACAGAGAGTTCATCCTTCTTCAGGTCCTCAGCCACATTCCCTTCAGCATCAGCCGATGCATCAGAAATCTCAGCAGAAGAAGCATCAGAAGCAGCCGAATCCTTCGCTGCCACGAGCGTAGAATCAGCCGCACCAGCAGCCGCAACCTTCGGTTTTGCTACTCCCGGAAAGATGACTCTTACCAGCGCCAGAAGCAAAACCACAATAGCAAAACCCTGTAAATATCTGTTCTTACTAATCTTCATAATTATCTTATTTTCACGAAATAATATTCTATATTCTTCAGGCAAAACGGGAACCACATCGCCAAATTTAGCTGCAAAGGTAACAAAAACTCTCGAAAAAATAGCTTTTTTAATATTTAAAGAATGTTTTATTCGCCGAAATTTGCTCATTTCATGGAAAAGTAGTAATTTTGCAGCGTTATATAACAAAATATTAGATAGGATAGTTTAAACTTTATAGAATTAAGACATTTTGATAGAGAAACATATTGTACTCGAAGATATCGATCCAGTGATGTTCTACGGTGTGAACAATGCCCACCTGCAGATGATTAAATCGCTGTATCCTAAGTTGCGTATCGTAGCACGCGACAACGTGATTCGTGTGCTCGGCGACGAAGAGGAAATGGCAAAGGTGGAAGAGGATATTGAGCAGATGCGCAAGCACTTGCTTAAATACAACATGCTCAATGATGAAGACATCCTGGACATCGTGAAAGGAAAACAGACCAAGGCGGACAGCGTGAAAGGCGTGCTGGTATACAGTATCAGTGGCCGACCTATCAAGAGCCGCAGCGAAAACCAGCAGCAACTGATAGATGCTTACGAGAAGAACGACATGGTATTTGCCGTGGGACCAGCCGGTACCGGTAAGACCTATCTCAGCATCGCCCTTGCCGTAAAGGCCCTCAAGGAGAAAGCCATCAAGAAAATCATCCTCTCACGACCAGCCGTAGAAGCCGGCGAAAAACTCGGTTTCCTGCCTGGCGATATGAAAGACAAAATTGACCCATACCTCCAGCCACTCTACGATGCGCTGGAAGACATGATACCTGCCGTAAAGCTGCAGGATATGATGGAAAAGCACATTATCCAGATTGCTCCGCTCGCCTTTATGCGCGGACGCACACTCAGCGATGCCGTCGTCATCCTCGACGAGGCGCAGAACACTACCTCCCAACAGATTCGCATGTTCCTAACCCGTATGGGCATGAACACCAAGATGATTATCACCGGCGACCTGACACAGATTGACCTGCCACGCGAACAGCGAAGCGGACTGAAGGAGGCGCTCAAGATTCTTGACGGAGTGGAAGGCATCGGAGTGGTGAAGCTGGGACAGAAGGATATCGTGCGCCACAAACTCGTAACCCGCATCGTTAACGCATACGACAAGTATGACAAGGAGAGAACGGAAGAAAAGAAAACAATTAAAAATTAATAATTGATAATTAATAATTAACAGTACTGCTCTAGGGGCAGGCTCAATTATAAATTGTAAATTATAAATTATAAATTAAATAAAATGAAAGCATTAACAAAGACAGATTTCCATTTTGATGGACAGAAGAGTGTTTACCACGGTAAAGTACGTGATGTGTATGACATTAACGACGACCTCCTCGTGATGGTCGCTACCGACAGAATCTCAGCGTTCGACGTTGTTCTGCCTAAGGGTATCCCTTTCAAAGGACAGGTGCTCAATCAGATTGCAGCTAAGTTCCTGGACACAACTACAGACATCTGTCCAAACTGGAAGTTGGCTACTCCAGACCCAATGGTTACCGTAGGTTTGAAGTGCGAAGGTTTCCGCGTGGAGATGATTATCCGTTCTATCCTCACCGGTAGTGCATGGCGCGAGTATCAGAAGGGCTGCCGCGAGATCTGCGGTGTGAAGTTGCCAGACGGTATGCGCGAGAACCAGCGTTTCCCTGAGCCTATCATCACCCCTACTACAAAGGCCGACGAGGGTCACGACATGAATATCTCTAAGGAAGAGATCATCGCCCAGGGTATTGTTAGTGCAGAGGATTACGCTGTGATGGAGGACTACACACGCCGCATCTTCGCCCGCGGTCAGGAAATCGCTGCCAAGCAGGGCTTGATCCTCGTAGATACCAAGTACGAGTTCGGCAAGCGCGACGGCAAGGTTTATCTCATCGATGAGATCCACACTCCAGACTCTAGCCGCTACTTCTATGCTGACGGTTACGAGGAGAAGTTTGAGAAGGGTGAACCACAGCGCCAGCTCTCTAAGGAGTTCGTTCGTCAGTGGCTCATCGAGCACAACTTCATGAACGAGCCAGGCCAGACTATGCCAGAGATTACCGACGAGTATGCAGAGAGCGTATCCGATCGCTACATCGAACTCTACGAGCACATCACCGGCGAGAAGTTTGACAAGGCTGCTGAGGAAGGCGACATCGCTGCCCGCATCGAGAAGAACGTAAGCGAGTGGCTTGCTGCACACAAGTAAACTATATATAATGTATAGACAAGAACAGATTAAGCCCTACAAGGGCACAGGAGACAAGGGCAAGTTGGTAGAGGAGATGTTTGACAACATCGCCCCTACCTACGATACCCTGAACCACCGTCTCTCGTGGGATATCGATAAGGGATGGCGCAAGAAGGCAATCAGGCGTCTTGCGCCCTTCTCTCCTAAAAAGATGCTCGACATCGCTACCGGTACCGGCGATTTCGCCATCCTAGCCGCACAGATGCTACATCCCGACCAGCTAATCGGAGCAGACATCTCGGAAGGCATGATGGAGATAGGCAGACAGAAGGTAAAGCAGCTGGGACTGGAAAACACCATCTCCTTTGCCAAGGAAGACAGCCTCAACCTCTCGTTCCAGGACGAGAGCTTCGACGCAGTAACCGCAGCCTTCGGTATCAGGAACTTCCAGAACCTGGACCAGGGACTGAAGGAAATGTGCCGGGTACTGAAAAAAGGCGGACATCTCTGCATCGTAGAACTCACCACGCCGGTCAGTTTCCCGATGAAGCAGCTGTTCAGTATCTACAGCAACACTGTCTTGCCGATGTATGGCAAACTCATCAGCAAAGACCAGAGCGCCTACAGTTATCTCAACAAGACCATCGAGGCATTCCCTCAGGGCGAGGTCATGATGGAGGTGTTCAAAAAGGCAGGATTCGCAAAGGCAGAGTTCAAGCGACTCACCTTCGGCATCTGCACACTCTATTTCGCAACCAAATAAAACAAAAATATTATGGACAAGTATGGACTCATAGGTTACCCTCTGGGGCATTCGTTCTCAAAAAACTATTTCAACGAAAAGTTTGAGAACGAGGGCATCGATGCCCAATACATCAACTTCGAGATACCTTCTATCGAAAATCTTACCGAGATTCTCGACTCAAATCCAGAACTAAAGGGTCTCAACGTCACCATTCCTTACAAGGAGAAAGTGATCAGCTATCTCGACGTGGTAAGCCCTGAGGCGAATGCTATCGGAGCCGTCAACGTGATCAAGGTGGAGCACAGAGGCGAAGATGTTTATCTGAAAGGATATAACAGCGATGTAATCGGTTTTACCAAGAGCATCGAACCTTATATCGAGCCTTATCACAAGAAGGCTCTCATCCTGGGTACAGGCGGAGCTTCAAAGGCTATCAACTTCGGTCTGAAATCGCTCGGACTGGAAACAGCCTTCGTGAGTCGATACGAGCGTCCGGGTACTATCCAGTACGAAAAAATCACCCCTGAGGTTATCAAGGAGTATAACGTCATCGTAAACTGTACCCCAGTGGGCATGTACCCACACGTAGACGAGTGTCCTGCGCTGCCTTACGAGGCAATGGACAGCCACACCCTGCTCTACGACCTCATCTACAATCCCGACGAAACCCTCTTCATGAAGAAGGGCAAAGAACACAGAGCCACAGTAAAGAATGGCTTGGAAATGCTCTTGTTGCAAGCCTTTGCATCATGGGATTTCTGGCACCAGGAAAAATAAGCATATCATAAAGTTCAAAGATCAAAGTTCAAAGTAAGAATATGAGTAACAATAGATATATGATGCGCGGTGTTAGCGCAGCAAAGGAAGATGTTCACAACGCTATCAAGAACATCGACAAGGGTATCTTCCCACAGGCTTTCTGCAAGATCATACCTGATATCTTGGGCGGCGACCCAGAGTATTGTAACATTATGCATGCCGACGGTGCAGGTACCAAGTCGAGCTTGGCTTACATGTACTGGAAGGAGACGGGCGACCTCTCTGTATGGAAAGGTATCGCTCAAGATGCTATCGTGATGAATACCGACGACCTGCTCTGCGTAGGCGCCGTAGACAACATCCTCGTAAGCTCTACCATCGGACGCAACAAGATGCTCATCCCAGGCGAGGTAATCTCAGCTATCATCAACGGTACTGATGACCTGCTCCACGAGATGCGTGAGATGGGTATCGGCATCTATCCTACCGGCGGTGAGACTGCTGACGTAGGCGATCTGGTTCGTACTATCATCGTTGACTCTACCGTTACCTGCCGCATGAAGCGCAGCGATGTCATCAACAACGCCAACATCCGTCCAGGCGATGTCATCGTAGGTCTTTCTTCTACAGGTCAGGCTACTTACGAGAAGAAGTACAACGGCGGTATGGGCAGCAACGGACTTACTTCTGCCCGCCACGATGTATTCGCCAAGTATCTCGCAGAGAACTATCCTGAGAGCTACGACCACGCCGTGCCAGACGAGTTGGTTTACAGCGGTAAGTATAAGTTGACTGATGAGGTAGAGGGTTCACCTATCAATGCCGGCGAGTTGGTTCTCTCTCCTACCCGCACCTACGCTCCTGTCATCAAGAAGATTCTCGACGAACTCCGCCCAGAGGTTCACGGTATGGTTCACTGCACCGGTGGTGCTCAGACCAAGGTTCTTCACTTCGTAGGCGAGAACTGCAAGGTAGTGAAGGACAACATGTTCCCAGTACCTCCACTCTTCAAGGCGATCCACGACTGCTCAGAGACCGACTGGAAGGAAATGTATCAGGTATTCAACATGGGTCACCGCATGGAGATCTACGTACGTCCTGAGGTTGCCGAGAAGGTTATCGCCATCAGCAAGAGCTTCAACATCGATGCCCAGATTGTAGGTCACATCGAAGAAGGCAAGCGCAGCCTGACCATCAAGAGCGAATTCGGAACATTCGAATACTAATTGTTTTAGGCACGGATTACACGGATTACACGGATTTTTATTCTTTCATTTCTTAATTTATAGTATTGTTATGCTGGAAGAAGTTTTAACTAAACAGATAATTGGTGCAGCTCAAGAAGTACACAAAGTCTTAGGATTTGGTTTTCTAGAGGCTGTATATGGAAATGCTCTGTATAAAGAATTGAAATCACGTGGTTTGAAGTGTGAGTGCCAAAAACACTTAGATGTTTTTTACAAAGGTGAATGCGTTGGTCACTACATTCCCGACATGGTCGTAGAAGACAAGGTGATCATTGAATTAAAAGCCGTTAAAGATTTGCATCCCGAACATGAATGGCAGTTAGTAAACTATCTCTCTGCCTGCCAGGCAGAAGTAGGATTGCTCATCAATTTCGGCCTATCCTTACAAGTAAAAAGAAAGATATTTACAAACGAGCGCAAGGGAACACAACACAAGGAAAAATCCGTGTAATCCGTGCCAAAAAATAATTCGATGGATAATAACAACATATTACAGAAGCTAGAAGGCTTAGAGAGCCGATACGAGGAAGTAAGCACCCTCATTACCGACCCAGATGTCATCGCCGACCAGCCACGCTACGTGAAGCTCACCAAGGAATGGAAAGACCTGGGTGACATCATGGACGCACGCAAGCGATACATCAACTGTCTGAATAGCATCAAGGAGGCAAAGGACATCCTTGCCAACGAGAGCGATCCGGAAATGAAGGAGATGGCTCGCGAAGAACTCAACGAGAACGAGGCGCTGCAGCCTAAACTCGAAGAAGAAATCAAGATTGCGCTGGTACCTAAGGACCCAGAAGACGCCAAGAACGTACAGATGGAAATCCGAGGCGGTGCCGGAGGCGACGAGGCTGCCCTCTTTGCAGGCGACCTATTTAATATGTATAAGAAATACTGCGAATCGAAGGGATGGACCGTCAGCGTGACTTCTGTTTCTGAAGGCGCAGTAGGTGGATACAAGGAAATCGACTTCGCTGTAAGCGGTACTGACGTTTACGGTACCTTGAAGTACGAATCAGGTGTTCACCGTGTTCAGCGTGTGCCTGCTACTGAAACACAGGGCCGTATGCACACCTCAGCTGCTACCGTGGCCGTATTGCCAGAGGCAGACAAGTTTGAAGTGAACATCAACGAAGGCGATATCAAGTGGGATACCTTCCGAAGTTCAGGTGCCGGTGGTCAGAACGTGAACAAGGTGGAGTCTGGTGTACGTCTCCGCTACCCTTGGAAAAACCCTAACACAGGCGAGGTAGAGGAAATCCTCATCGAGTGTACCGAAACCCGTGACCAGCCAAAGAACAAGGAGCGTGCCTTGAGCCGCCTCTATACATTCATCCACGACCGTGAGCACCAGAAGTATGTTGACGATATCGCCAGCCGCCGCAAGAGCCTCGTTTCTACCGGCGACCGCAGTGCGAAGATCCGTACCTACAACTTCCCGCAAGGCCGTGTTACCGACCATCGTATCGGTTACACCACTCACGATCTCAACGGTTTCCTGGCAGGTGATATTCAGGACATGATTGATGCCCTGACTGTAGCCGAGAACGCAGAGAAGCTGAAAGAAACAGAATTGTAAAACCCCGATTCATCGTTCCGTACATCGGGGCGATGAATCATCATATCAATCCATTATGAACAGAAAAGAACTCGTAGAGCAGATTTTCGCCAAGAAGAGTTTCTTGTGCGTAGGTCTTGACACAGATATCAACAAGTTGCCTAAGTGCATCACCGAGAGTGAAGACATCCAGGGCGCAGAAGCCGAAATGATATTCAGATTCAACCAGGCTATCATCGATGCAACAGCCCCATACTGTGTGGCTTACAAGCCAAACCTGGCTTTCTATGAGAGCCGTGGCATCGATGGCATGATTGCCTTTGAAAACACCATCAAGTATCTCCACAGTCACTATCCAAACCACTTCATCATCGCAGATGCCAAGCGCGGCGATATCGGCAACACCAGCAAGATGTATGCCCAGACATTCTTCGAGGAGTACAATATCGACTCTGTAACCGTAGCACCTTATATGGGTGAGGATTCAGTCAAGCCATTCCTCGAGTATGACGGCAAGTGGGTTATCCTCCTGGCACTTACCAGCAACAAGGGTAGCCACGACTTCCAGCTCACCGAGGATAAGGAGGGCGAGCGCCTCTTCGAGAAGGTTCTCAAGAAGAGCCAGGAATGGGGCAACGATGAGAACATGATGTATGTAGTAGGCGCTACACAGGGCAAGATGTTCGAAGATATCCGCAAGGTGGCTCCTAACCACTTCCTCCTCGTACCGGGCGTAGGTGCACAGGGTGGCAGCCTGCAGGAGGTTTGCAAGTATGGCATTATCAAGGACTGCGGCTTGCTCGTCAACTCTTCCCGCGGCATCATCTATGCCAGCAACGGCGATGACTTTGCTGAGGTAGCAGGTCAGAAAGCTAAGGAATTGCAGGCAGAAATGGCAGCAGAACTTGCTAAGTTATAAAAACTCGATTTAGGCGCAAAGTATCTTGAAAAAGAGGCTTTGCGCCTAAAAAATACCCTTTTATGGGGCGAAAAAGCAAAATATTACAAAATAAAGTCGAGAATCTAAATCTTTTTTGCTATTTTTGCAAACAAATTGCGGTTACCTAAAGGTAATGATGCCTTGGGAACCTAAATAAAACAAACTAGAAGTCAGATAAATTATGGAATTTACCGCTCAACAAATAGCCCAGTTCGTTCAGGGCCGTGTGGAAGGTGATGAGAACGCAACAGTCAACACCTTCGCAAAAATCGAAGAAGGTAAGGAAGGCGCCATCTCGTTCCTTTCTAACCCTAAATACACTCATTATGTTTACGAAACCAAGTCAAGCATCGTACTCATTGATGAGAACGTAGAATTGGAACACCCTGTCAGCACAACCCTCATCCGTGTGAAGAATGCATACGAGTGTGTGGCTAAGCTCCTGCAGATGTACGAATCCATGAAGCCTAAGAAGACCGGCATCGATCCGCTGGCTTTCGTATCTCCAAAGGCTAAGGTGGCTGAAGGCGTATATGTAGGTGCTTTCGCATATATCAGCGATGGTGCAGAGGTAGGAGAAGGTAGCCAGATTTATCCTCATGCCTACATCGGAGAGGGTGTGAAGATTGGCAAGAATGCACTCATCTATCCGAACGTTACCGTATATCACGGTTGTAAGTTAGGCAACAACGTTACGCTTCATGCAGGTTGTGTGATCGGTGCCGACGGATTCGGATTCGCTCCTGGTCCTGAAGGATACGACAAGATTCCTCAGATTGGTATCGTTACCATCGAAGACGATGTAGAGATTGGTGCCAACACTTGTGTAGACCGTTCTACAATGGGTTCTACCTACGTACGCAAGGGCGTGAAACTCGACAACCTCGTACAGATTGCCCACAATACCGACATCGGCGCCAATACCGTCATGTCTTCTCAGGTAGGTATAGCAGGCAGTACAAAGGTAGGCGAATGGTGTATGTTTGGCGGTCAGGTGGGTCTTGCCGGCCACATTACTATCGGCGATAAGGTGTTCCTCGGTGCCCAAAGCGGTGTTCCGGGCAGCCTCAAGAGCGGCCAGCAGCTCATCGGAACTCCTCCTATGGAGCAGCGCGCTTACTTCAAGTCTCAGGCTATCTTCCGTCGTTTGCCTGACATGTACAAGGAACTCAACGACCTGAAGAAGCAGATTGAAGAATTAAAGAAAAACAATTAAAAATAATAAGGCACGGATGACACGGATGACGCGGAGGCTAACGCTACTAAGGAATCCGAAGAAAACGCAGAGAAAAAATCCGTGTAATCCGTGTCTAAAAAATGAATATAATTATGTCAAAACAGAAGACACTGAAAGGTAGTTTCTCTCTTTGCGGAAAGGGTTTGCATACAGGCTTGAGCCTCACCGTAACTTTCAATCCTGCACCAGAGAACACCGGTTATAAAATACAGCGCATCGACCTCGAAGGCGAGCCTGTTATCCAGGCTGTAGCTGAGAACGTTGTTGAAACACAGCGCGGTACCGTACTCGGTAAGGGCGATATCCGCGTTTCTACCATCGAGCATGGTATGTCAGCACTCTATGCCCTCGGCATTGACAACTGTCTCATCCAGGTAAACGGTCCTGAGTTCCCTATCCTCGACGGTTCTGCTGCTCCGTATGTAGAGAAGATCCAGAGCATAGGCATCCAGGAGCAGAATGCTGAGAAAGACTACTACATCATCCGTCATAAGATTGAGGTGAAAGATGATAATGGGTCTGTCATCACCATCCTTCCTGACGAGGACTTCAGCATCACAGCCATGTGTTCTTTCGAGAGCAAATTCATCAACAGCCAGTTTGCTACCCTCGAAAAGATGGAGACATACGCAGAGGAGATTGCATCAGCCCGTACCTTCGTTTTCGTACGCGACATCATGCCTCTGCTTCAGGCTAACCTCATTAAGGGTGGTGACCTGGACAATGCCATCGTTATCTACGAGCGCCAGGTAGACCAGGCTCAGCTCGACCAGCTCGCCGACCATCTCAAGGTGCCTCACATGGATGCCAACAAGTTGGGTTACATCCAGCACCGTCCATTGCAGTGGGAGAACGAATGTACACGTCATAAACTGCTCGATATCATCGGCGATATGGCACTCATCGGCAAGCCTATCAAGGGGCGCATCATCGCTACGCGTCCAGGCCATACCGTAAACAACAAGTTCGCCCGCCTCATGCGCAAGGAGATTCGCAAGCACGAGATTCAGGCTCCAATCTACGATCCTAACGAGGAGCCAATCATGGATAATATCCGCATCCGTCAGCTCCTGCCTCACCGCTACCCTATGCAGCTGGTCGATAAGGTCATTGCTATGGGTCCTAACAGCATCGTGGGCGTAAAGAATGTAACCAGCAACGAGCCTTTCTTCACCGGTCACTTCCCTGAGGAGCCGGTTATGCCGGGTGTTCTCCAGGTAGAGGCTATGGCACAGTGTGGCGGTCTGCTCGTCCTCAACCAGTTGGAGGAGCCTGAGCGCTGGAGTACTTACTTCATGAAGCTCGATGATGTGAAGTTCCGCAAGAAGGTGGTTCCGGGCGATACCCTCCTCTTCCGTGTGGAGTTGCTCGCACCTGTACGTCATGGCATCAGCTCTATGAAGGGCTATATGTTCGTAGGCGACCAGGTAGTGGCAGAGGCTACTTTCACAGCACAGATTGTTAAGAACAAGTAATAATAAAATAGAAATATGAATCAGATTAGTCCATTAGCGTTCGTTCATCCAGAGGCAAAACTCGGTGACAACAACATTATCGGTCCTTTCTGCTATATCGACAAGGACACCGTTTTGGGCGATAACAACGTATTGCAGAACAGCGTTACCATTCACGTGGGCGCTCGCATCGGCAAAAATAATGAATTTTTCCCAGGCGCCAGCATCTCTACCAAGCCTCAGGACTTGAAGTTCAAGGGCGAGCAGACAACCTGCGAGGTGGGCGATAACAACAGCATCCGTGAGAACGTTACTATCTCTCGTGGTACAGCCTCTAAGGGCAAGACCGTAGTAGGCAGCAACAACCTCCTGATGGAGACCGTTCACGTGGCTCACGACTGCGTGCTCGGCAGCGGCTTAATTATCGGCAACTCTACCAAGTTTGCCGGTGAGGTGGTAGTAGACGACAATGCCATCGTCAGCGCCAACGTTCTCGTTCACCAGTTCTGCCATATCGCAGGCTACGTAATGATCCAGGGCGGTTGCCGTTTCTCTCAGGATATTCCTCCATACATCATTGCCGGCAAGGAGCCAACCCGCTACTGCAGCATCAACCTCATCGGTCTGCGCCGTCGCGGTTTCAGTAATGAGACCATCCAGAACATTCATGAGGCTTACCGCCTGCTCTACAGCAAGGGTATATTGAAGGAAGGTATCGAGGAAATCAAGAAGAATCTTGAGGTTACCAAGGAGATTCAGTATATTATCGACTTCGTAGAGAGTTCTCAGCGAGGCATTATCCGATAAAAGTAAAAGGGTAAAAAAGTAAAAAGGTAAAAAGAGCATCCTTGCATAGGTTTATGAAACGAGCAAGGATGCTTTTTTCTTGAATATAAAAAATGATATATGAAAACATTGATTGTGGTCTTAGGTCCTACCGGTGTAGGTAAAACGGAGCTTTGCCTTTCACTGGCAGAGCATCTCGCTATACCTATCATCAATGCCGACTCCCGCCAGATCTTCGCCGAACTTCCTATCGGAACTGCAGCCCCTACTGCCGAACAGCAGCAACGGGTAAAGCATTATTTCGTAGGAAACCACCACATCGAAGATTATTACAGCGCTGCCCAATATGAGGCTGATGTGATGAATCTCCTGCAGGAAGACATCTTCAAGAATCACGATGTGGCTCTGCTTACAGGCGGCAGCATGATGTATATCGATGCTGTATGCAAAGGAATCGACGACATCCCTACTGTTCGTGACGACATACGCACTTGGATGAAACAGCGTCTGGAAAAGGAAGGGCTGGAGGCACTGGTAGAAGAACTCCACAAGATGGATCCGGAGCACTGGGCGATAGTAGACAGGAAGAATCCACGCCGCGTGGTTCATGCCCTGGAAATCTGCCATCAGACCGGCAAGACTTATACTTCTTTCCGCACAGCTGAAAAGAAGCAGCGCCCTTTCCGCATCATCAAGATAGGTCTGAACCGCGACAGAGCTGAACTCTACGACCGCATCAACCAGCGTGTACTGATGATGATGGGCGAAGGTCTGGAGGAAGAAGCACGCAGCGTATACCCACAGAAGGGACTCACCTCGTTGAGAACCGTAGGCTACAAAGAAATGTTCTCCTACTTTGACAACGAAATAGACCGCGATGAAGCTATCAGACAAATCCAGTCGCACAGCCGTGAATACATGCGCAAGCAACTTACCTGGTTTAAGCGGGATACCACTATCCAATGGTTCCATCCAGAACAGCAAGAAGAAATCCTTGCATATATTGATAAAGAAATAGGATAACTCTTAGTCTCTTTTTACTAAGAGTTATCCTAAAGTAAGACTTGACCCCTTATTTTAATGGATCAAGTGGGTAAACTTATTGATTTTCAAACACTTAACATACATAATACGGTAAAACACCGTAACAAGGTAGTAAACTAGCTGATTTTCAAACATTTAACCACCTTGCTACCGTAAAACGCGGTAACAAGGTAGTAAACTAACTGATTTTCAGATATTTAACATACATAATACGGTAAAACACGGTAGATGGGTATCAGCAGAAAAAGAGGAAAGAACGATATTCTCCCCCTTTATATCCAATCAAGAATTTCCTTGAAATATGAGATGCGGCGGAGTTTCGGGTGTTCATACTCTTCAGTCTTCTCATGCGCCCAGATAGATTGGGCAGGAATATGGATGGCAGAACAGCCGATGCTCAGCGCAGGAGCAATATCACTCTTGAAACTGTTACCCACCATGACGAGTTCTGAAGGCTGGACATCCAGTTCCCTGCAGAGGCGGCGGTAAGCTTCAGGCTTTTTATCGCTCACGATACTTACCACATCAAAATAACGCTGCAAACCCGAGCGCCATAATTTATTCTCCTGATCCTGCAACTCTCCCTTCGTAAAGACGGCAAGTTTCAACCCCCTGCCCTCTTTCTTCTTTTCATGCAGCAGAGCCAGCGTCTCCTCTACCCCCTCCAGCGGTTTGGCATCAAGATGCAGCAGACTCTTTCCCAGCCCTATAATCTGAGCAATCACATAGGCAGAAACCTTGCCCTTACTCACCTTCACGGCATTCTCTACCAGCGAAATGGTGAAAGCCTTGCAGCCATACCCCAAGTCAGCCATATTACCACTTTCCGTCTCCAGAAGAGCGGCAGAAATTTCTTTCTCTTTTCCGTATTCAGAAAGAAGTTCGCAATATTCATGCTCCACCTCTTCGAAATATTCCTGTAATGCCCAGAGCGTATCATCGGCATCGAAGGCTATCGCCCTGATATCTTTAAATCTATCCATTTTCATGTTTGTTATGTTTTACACCTTATTAAATATAGGAGTTCTGACTGCAAAGATAACTACTTTCTTTCAGAAAAACAGAAGAAAAATCGTTTTTAACAAGATTGTAACATCTGTTTAAATAGCCTGTAACATTTCCTACGTACTTTTGCAGCCGAAAAGAAGGAGAAAATGGATAACTCCCGCAAATAAGGGAAAGAAATATCCCCCACAAAGTAAATAATAACAATAAACATTAAGATAATAATGGGTACAATTTATTTATGTATTGTGATCTTCCTGCTCTGTTTAGCAGTGTTCGATCTCTTCGTAGGAGTCAGCAACGACGCTGTCAACTTCCTGCAATCTGCCATCGGAGCTAAGGTGGCTAAGTTTCGCACGGTGCTGATTATCGCATCCTGCGGTGTGGTTCTCGGAGCCATCATGTCATCGGGAATGATGGATATCGCCCGCCATGGTCTCATAAGTCCTGAACACTTTACATTCGAAGAGGTAATGACGCTCTTCCTGGCGGTCATGGTGACTGATGTCATCATCCTGGATGTGTTCAACACCTTAGGTATGCCAACCTCTACTACCGTCTCTCTGGTATTCGAGTTGCTGGGTGGTGCTTTCATCCTCGCTACATTGAAGATGTATGGCGACGACAGCCTCAACTATGGCGTATTGCTCAATAGCAACAAGGCGTTGGAGGTAATCATGGGTATCTTCTCATCTGTCATCATTGCCTTCGTGTTTGGTGCCTTTGTGATGTGGCTTTCCCGTATCATTTTCACCTTTAACTACCGCAAGCACAGCCGCTACAGCATCGCTATCTTCGGCGGTATCGCCTTTACAGCCCTCTCTTACTTCATCTTCATGAAGGGTTTGGGAAAGAGTCCTTACCTGCCTGCTGAGGTGCGCGATTACATCGACCAGAATCTCGGTTTCCTCATCTGCATCACCTTCGTGGTATCTGCTGTTGTAATGGAATTCCTGCACCTCTGCCGTGTCAACATCTTCAAGTTTACGGTGCTGATGGGTACTTTCGCCCTGGCTATGGCTTTCGCTGGTAACGACCTGGTAAACTTCATCGGTGTGCCTCTGGCTGGTCTCTCTTCTTATCAGGACTATATGGCAAATGCCAATGGTGCAGCTCCAGACCAGTTTATGATGACTTCATTGATGGAGAGTGCCAAGACTGCTCCAGGCTTCCTGCTTGCTGCCGGTGCCGTGATGATTATCGCCATGGCGACATCCAAGAAAGCACAGAACGTAATCAAGACTTCTGTTGACTTGAGCCGTCAGGACGAAGGCGATGAGATGTTCGGCAGTTCTTCTGCAGCCCGCGTGATTGTACGCAACTGCCAGGCTACAGATTCATGGTTGAAGCAGTTTATGCCAAAGGCGCTGATGAACTGGATCAACAGCCGTTTCGACAAGAATGATGTTGAACTCGAGGAGAGTGCTGCTTTCGACGTGGTTCGTGCAGCAGTAAACCTGGTACTTGCTTCTATGCTGATCACCATCGGTACCAACCTGAAGTTGCCTCTCTCTACCACCTATGTTACCTTCATGGTAGCTATGGGTTCTTCACTTGCTGATAGAGCATGGAGCCGCGAGAGTGCCGTATTCCGTGTAACAGGTGTATTAAGTGTAATCGGTGGTTGGTTCATCACAGCCGGTGTAGCTTTCGCAGCCTGTGCCATTGTTTGTATCATCATGCACTTCGGTGGTGTGGGCATCCAGGCTTGCTTCATGGGCTTGGTTATCTACCAGCTTATCCGCAGCAACATCAAGTATAACAAGAAGGCTAAGGAAGAGAGCAAGAGTACTACCTTCCAACTGATGATGCGTTCTCGCGACCCAGAGATTGTATGGGATTTGCTTCGCCGTCAGGTTTCACGCACGCAGTCTTACGTCTGCCACTTCGCCCTGAACGAGTTCAACCAGATTATGGATGGTCTTGCCAACGAGAATACCCGCAACCTTCGTCATGCCAACAAGGATCTGAAGAAGGAACAGGATATGCTGAAGAAGTTCCGCCGTCAGGAGATGCTCGGTTTGAAGAAATCGCCTATCGAGATTGCCATCGAACGCAACACCTGGTTCCATCTGGGCGCCAACAGCAACCAGCAGTTTATCTACTCTCTGCGCCGTATGCTCGACCCAATCAAGGAACATGTTGACAACAACTTCAATCCGCTTCCTGCTGAATACATCAAGGAGTTTGCTCCTGTACGCCAGAAGATCAACGACCTGATGCGCATGAGCTGCGAACTGATTGAAACTGGCAGATATGACAGCTATCGCGAGATACTTGCCGAGGCAGATGCCTGCAAAGACGAGCTTTCAGTTCTCCGCAAGAAGCATATCGACCGCATCCAGCACATGACTGACAATACGCTGATGCAGATTTCTCTGGTTTATCTCAACGTACTGCAGGAGAGTCAGGAATTCCTGAGTGTGATGAGGCATCAGTTAAGAGCTGCAAAGAAGTTTATGGAAAAGTAAATTTTCTCTGACATCTTGTCATGAAACTACTTTTTGGTATATCTGTTGCTTGTTGACAGATGACAGCGGATAACAAGAGTGTTATTTCGCTATCACAATATAATCTGAAAAGGTTAGTTTCTCATAGGTTAAGATTGTTAGGTTTAGTTTTTAGAAAAAAGTTTTAGGTTTTTAGTTAGATAAGGGCTCCAAGTGCTAGTGATTAGTATTTGGAGCCATTTTTTTGCCCAAATATTTGGCTATTAAGAAGAAATGTTGTAATTTTGCAGCCGATTTCTGAAAAGAATCATCATATTCAATAACCCGAGTGCTTGGTAAACCTCGTAAAAAACAAGAAAATGGACAAGAAAAAAACTCAAGTGAGCGTGCTGTTTATGCTTTTCAGCATCCTCTTCTGCGTTTGCCTGATTGCAGCAAACGTACTCGAAACAAAGCAAATCGCCTTCGGGCCAATTTCCCTTACCGGTGGACTCATCGTATTCCCTGTAAGCTACATTATCAACGATGTGATATGTGAAGTATGGGGCTATCAGAAAGCGCGTCTGTTGATCTGGACCGGCTTTGCGATGAACTTCTTCTTCGTGGCACTGGGTGCTATCTGCGATGTAATTCCAGCAGCGCCTTATTGGACCAACGATGCCGGTTTTCATGCCATCTTCGGTCTGGCACCCCGCATTGCAGCAGCCTCTTTCGTAGCCTTCATCATCGGTTCGTTTGCCAATGCTTATGTAATGAGCGTGATGAAAATCCGCGATGGCGGCAAGCATTTCTCTGCCCGTGCCATCCTCAGTACCATTGCAGGTGAGAGTTGCGACAGTCTTATCTTCTTCCCACTTGCCCTAGGCGGTGTGGTGCCTGCATCAGAATTGCCTTGGCTCATGCTCTGGCAGGTGATACTGAAGACAGCCTACGAGATTGTGGTATTGCCTCTGACCATCCGTGTAGTGAAATACGTGAAGAAGCATGAAGGTGAAGATGCATACGACAATAACATCTCCTACAATGTATTCAAGATCTTCAGCCTCGGCTAAAAGACATCAGTAAATATCAAACATTAAAACATTACCAAGCGTGGATAGAAAAGAAGACGGTCTTCAGGCATTAGGTGCCAAGACTACATATAGAATGGATTATGCGCCAGAGGTGCTCGAAACTTTCGTGAACAAGCATCCTGGCAACGATTACTGGGTACGTTTCAACTGCCCTGAGTTTACATCGCTCTGCCCTATTACGGGTCAGCCAGATTTCGCAGAGATTCGCATCAGCTATATTCCTGACGTAAAGATGGTAGAGAGCAAGAGCCTGAAACTTTATCTCTTCAGTTTCCGCAATCATGGCGATTTCCATGAAGACTGCGTAAACATCATCATGAAGGATCTCATCAAACTGATGGACCCTAAATATATAGAGGTAACAGGCATCTTTACTCCTCGTGGCGGCATCAGCATCTGGCCGTATGCCAACTATGGCAAGCCAGGCACCAAATACGAGAAACTGGCAGAGCAGAGATTCGCTACTCACGAATAAAAAAACAAGAAACCTCGGAAGATTGGCAGATTGCTTTTCTTCCGAGGTTTTTTATTGTTTATTGCTGATGAAATTATGGGAACTGAGGATAATCCTCGAAGCGAGGCTTGCGCTTCTCAAGGAACGCCTTGCCACCTTCCTGAGCCTCATCCATCGTATAATAGAGCATCGTAGCATCGCCAGCCAACTCCTGAATACCAGCCTGACCATCCAGTTCGGCATTCAAGCCAGCCTTGATCATACGGAGTGCCAGAGGCGAACGCTCCATCATGATTTCAGCCCACTCTACACAGGTATCTTCCAACTTTTCGAGAGGCACCACCTTGTTCACCATTCCCATCTCTTCAGCCTCCTTGGCAGAATACTGCTTGCAGAGGAACCAAATTTCGCGAGCCTTCTTCTGACCCACCATTCTTGCCAGATAAGAAGAACCGAAACCGGCATCGAAGCTTCCTACCTTAGGACCAGTCTGTCCAAAGATGGCATTCTCTGAAGCGATGGTCAGGTCGCACATCACATGAAGCACATGTCCGCCACCGATGGCATAACCATTCACCATAGCGATGACCGGCTTTGGCAGACGGCGAATCTGCATCTGTACATCGAGCACATTCAGACGAGGTACACCATCATTACCTACATAACCGCCTCGGCCCTTCACATGCATGTCACCTCCTGCACAGAACGCCTTATCGCCGGCACCCGTCAGAATGACCACACGGATATCCAGACAGTCGCGGCAATAGTTGAATGCCTGTGCCATCTCCCAAGTGGTCAACGGCGTGAAGGCATTACGGTAGCGCTCACGGTTGATGGTAATCTTAGCGATATGATTATACTCCTCGAAGATGATTTCCTTGAAATCAAAACCTTCTATCTTTTTCCATTCTCTCATTTTACTTTGAACTTTATGATTACTATTTATCTTATTCTTTTGAAAGAACTATCAGGCAAGTTCCTTACAGGTCCTCTATCAGCACTTCTGGATAGCTTCCAGCATCTCGTTATCTACATCCATATCGGTGAAAACCTCCAGGAGCATCGGGCGCTCGCTCTCGGCATGAATCAATTGGCTGATGCCCTGTTCCATCTCTTCCATCGTATGAACTGCGAGATATTTTACCTCATTCTGACTACAGATTCCTTCAGCCGTTACATGATGTTTTGCCATTATCATTTCTTCACGAGCCTGACTCTCCTTTAATCCCTGAAACTTGCCAAAGATGGCACCGCCACCATTATTGAGCACGATGATACGGAGCTTGCCGTTCAGATTTCTATTCCAGAGCGCATTCTGGTCATAGAAGAAACTCAGGTCGCCGAGAACGCAGTATACATGCTTATCAGACTTGTTCTTGCACATCGAGAAGCCAACAGCCGTAGAAAGAGAACCTTCTATGCCGTTCACACCACGATTGCAGTAAACATGGCGGTCGGCATACAGATTCATCAACCGGATGGCAGAACTGTTGCCCGAGAAGACGCTGCTCATCAGACCTGGAAGGAAAGTATCGAATTTGCGGTCATAGATACCATCGTCCTGAGCATCTTTACCGCCTAAGGTGAACGCTTTGAAATTCTGAGGCTCAACCTTCTGAAGCTGGCTGAAGAATTCCTTTACGGTAGCCAGACTGCTGAACTCAGGCTTGAAGTTCTCTTTGCGTTCATAGCTTTTAGCCAACGCATCCATCCACAATTTGCGATAATCCTCCCACTGGTTGTGCCAGCCAAAATTATCCAACCATGACATAGCATCACTGTTTGGCAAATCCATCACTTTAGTAAGATGCATGAACGTATCTTTGATATCAGCCTCTTGCGAGATTCTTATCTGCTCAACTCCTTTAAGCGAACGCAGATAAGATTTCAGCTTCTTGCTTACAATATGCCCACCAATATAAACCACCAGGTCAGGACGGAATCTTTCATCATCCTTTATTTCATCCAGCAAATTCTCGAAAGCGCCATACAAGGTGGTTTTATTCCAATCTTCTCCCAGTTCTTCCTGAACCTTATATAGATAAGGTGGCATTGCCAGAGATTCCCATAATATAGGCATCCGGTCAATATAAGCCAACAAGTCTACATATTTTTCGGTATTGTCCAACTGTCCTATTACCAACAATGGACGTTTGGCTTTTAGCACACATTCAAAAGGGGTCTCTTCAAATGTGTCAATATTTGCCCTGCAGTAAGCAACCTCTATCTTGCGCTCAACGGGCAAAGCTTCTTTCGTAAACGAATAGAAAGGCTCAGAGATAGGTACATTGATGTGTACAGGTCCCTTTACCCGCCCCATGCTTTTTAACAGCGCTTCGTTGACCAGCCGGTTGCAATACCAATGCATCTCTTCCTGCTGCTCACCTTCGAACACTTCTGACAGAGATACCGATTTTCTTACCATCTGCCCCAAAGCATCAGGCTGAGGAAGCGTCTGACCATCCAGCTGGTTGATCCACTGTGCCGGTCTGTCGGCAGAAATCACTATGAGCGGGATTTGCTGATAATAAGCCTCAGCTACTGCCGGATAAAGATTGAGCAATGCAGAACCCGAAGTCACACACACTACAACAGGCTGATAACCTTCAGCCATAGAAAGTCCAAGAGCTTGGAAGCCGGCGCTACGTTCGTCGGTTACAGGATAGCAAGTGATGTCTTCACACTCGTTGAGATTGTGAACTATGGCTGCATTTCTGCTGCCCGGACACACTACAGCATGGCGAACACCATGCGCTACCAGTAAACTTGTCAAAATATTGACGTTTTCTTTATTGCTATACATTTCACCTTATTTTTCAGGTTATTTTTATGTTTTCAGATTCTTGAAGACCCTTTGTCTTTTAGCATTATAAAATCAGAATGAATCCCTATCATTTTCTCTGCAAGACCTTTACAGGACCGACAGGATGGTCTGCATCTTAGCTTCAGTTTCCTTCCACTCCTTCTCCATCTCGCTCTCCTTCAGCAATCCGCCTCCGGCATAGAGTTCGCAGGAGCCGTCATCCAGGATGTTCATGCAGCGCAGGGAAACATAGAGATGCGTCTTTCCTTTCGGCGAAATCGGTCCCACAAAACCACTGTAGTATTTGCGCGACTGATGTTCATGCTGCAAGATAAACCGGCGAGCTTCATCCTTCGGTATTCCGCAGACGGCAGGCGTAGGATATAAGGCATCGAGCACATCGCCCAAACGCCCCGTATCATGCAGACGGAAAGCGATGTCGGTACGGAGATGATAGAGATTAGCAGCCATCGTGGTATAAGGTCCCTTCTTCTGATATTCATCCGAAAAGGCCTTGATGCAATCCTCGATATAATCGGTTACATACTGCTGTTCCTCTCTGTTCTTCTCCGACCATTCTATCCCTTCTACCGGATAATCGGCTATGGTCTTGGAAGGTTCAGCCTTTTGGGTGCCTGCCAGCGACATGGTTGCCATCTGATTCTGTTCACCTTTGAGCAGAATTTCAGGTGTAGCCATCAGCCATAAACCCGATTGGGGTGTATAAACCAAGGCTACAAAAAGACGGGGATACATCCGGCAGGTCTTCAGAAACAGAGCCTTTAAAGAGTCTGCATCCTGCACAACTGAAGCATTGGCTGTATTCTGCACATCTGAAGTCTTGCCGGCATCTTGCGCTGCTGAAGTATGGACTGATTCTAAAGGCTGCCGATTGCTCTGAATACGCAGTTTTCTTGCCAGAACAATCTTGCTGAATTTACCTTCAGAGAGCTGCCGGTGAAAGCATTCAAACTCCCTTGTATAGGCTTCAAAATTACGTCCCGACGTAGATTCTGCTACGTCACGACGTAAATCCTGCAACGTCACGACGTAGGAAGTGCCGCATCGCGATGCATTTTCAGCCCCCTCGGCAGAAATCAGTTTGCTTTCATCCGGATGCATCAACACCACGGGACATTCGCTGGATGGCGCGAAAGGAGCTATCACGAAACCTTCCTTGCCATTCAGTTCTGCCACAGAAGAGAGTACCTCAGGTTCGCCCTCATGCTGAGCCACATAGATAGCATGGTGCAGATAAGGCAGACGATAATACGCAAAAGCTATCATACCTTTGTTTCTGCCCTCTTTTTCTGATTATCTTTCTTTGGGGTGAACACATAGTTGGTTACCTGTACGGTACAGATTACCTCACCAGCCGTATTCTTGATATCCACCTGCCAGGTATGCAAGGTTCTGCCCTTGTGCACAATCTTGGCAAAGGCAGTAACCGTATCGCCCTCGCTGACCGCCTGGACATGAGTACCGCTCACGTTGATGCCCACGGCAATCTGTCCCGGACAGAGCGCCAGGGAACCAATACCCGCCACATTCTCGGCAAGAGCCAGAGAAGCACCTCCACTCAAGAAACCGAAAGGTTGGCGATTACGCTCATCTACCTTCATCGTAGCCTGAAGCGTATCAGGCTCAGGGGTAGAAATGAAATGCATTCCGAGCGTCTTGGATAATCCATCAGTCTTGCTGATTCTTTTTACTAATTCATCTATGTTCATCTTATTATCTCCTATTTTTCGTATTTTGTTATTGATTTCTAATTTCCGCAACACTATAATTTAATATTTTTTATAAGCACCTGAGCAACAAAAAGTTG